>Ga0335081_10020440_pt1 | contig 10711 bp, 10 predicted proteins | sample Lox_Sample_35_FD_206713 | JGI IMG/M metagenome (GOLD analysis project Ga0335081, IMG submission 206713) | Soil microbial communities from Loxahatchee National Wildlife Refuge, Florida, United States - Lox_Sample_3.5 | ecosystem: Environmental > Terrestrial > Soil > Wetlands | place: USA... | reverse complement strand
AGCGCATCACGATCGTCGATGTTGCCGCCCCGCGAATGCTGCTGGCGCATGGTTTCCTGCGCGCCATTTTTGAGGCGTTCGACCGGCACAGGGTATCTGTCGATGTGGTTTCCACCTCCGAAGTGAGCGTATCGCTGACTGTGGATTCCAATCACGCCATCCCTGCGCTGGCCGCCGACCTGGCTAAGCTGGCCGACGTGAAATATGAGGGGCGAAAGGCAATCGTATGCCTTGTGGGTGAAAGCCTGCGCGATAAGCCCGGCGTCGCAGCGCTGGTGTTTCGCGAGCTGGCGGACAAAAAGATTCGCATGATTTCGCAGGGCGCTTCAGAGATCAATCTGACCTTTGTGATCGAAGAGGATGAAGTGCCGGAGGTGATCGAGCGCCTGCACAGGACATTTTTTGCCGAACCTGACCCCGAAGTATTTGCCTGACTGCATTCATCCGCTGCAGCCTCTGTGACTCTGTGGTTAAATCATCTGGGTTCCCATGAATATACTTCTCCTCGGTCGCGGCAAGACCGGTTCCCTCGTCGCGGAGGTTGCTCGCCAACGCGGGCACGGCCTGCGCGTTGCCGGAGCGGCGGAAAATCCTAACGGCGCTCTGCTCGCAGCCGAGAAGCTGCGTGACGTCGACATGGTCATCGACTTCACTGCGCCACATTGTGTCGTGGCCCATATCGAAGCGACAGTTCGTGCCGGCAAGAACATGGTCGTGGGGACAACCGGCTGGCACGGTGGAATCGAGAGCATCCGCGATCTCGTAGAGAAGCACGGCACCGGCTTCCTTTACGCCGCAAATTTTTCCATTGGCGTGAACCTGTTGTTCGAGATCGTGCGGGCTGCCGCTCCCGCCCTGCGCTACAACTACTCTTGCCAGATTTTTGAACGCCATCACCTGCACAAGAAAGACGCGCCTTCCGGCACGGCCCTGGCGCTTCGGCGCGTGCTCTGTGACAGCAGTGGCCGGAATGACGAATTAGAGATCATTTCTTTTCGCGAGGGCGAGGTCGTCGGCCTGCACGAGGTTGTGCTGGAATCCGAAGCCGACTCCATCTATCTGTGCCACGATGCCAAGTCGCGCCGCGGCTTTGCTGAGGGCGCGGTTCGTGCGGCCGAATGGCTGGTTGGCAAAAAAGGCTTCTACGATTTCAAGGATGTGTGGCCTGAGTTGTAGAGAGAGTCCCGTGTCGCCTGGCACGAGATTTTCCCTCCGCCCCCATTCGCGCTATCTTATTCTTATGCAGCTCCGTGGCTGTGGTACTGCGCTCGTAACCCCCTTTCATGCGGATGGCTCGATCGACGACACCGCCCTGCGCAACCTGGTAGCGTGGCAGATCGAGTCGGGTATCGATTTCCTCGTGCCCTGCGGCACCACCGGCGAGACTCCTACGCTTACGCACGACGAATGGCTCTACGTGGTTGACGTGACGATTGAGGTGGCCGCGGGCAGGGTTCCGGTGGTCGCCGGTGCAACGTCCAATTCCACTCACGAAGCAGCCGAGAAGGCCAGAGAACTGGCCGTGCGCCCCGGCGTTAGCGCCATCCTGACTGCCTCGCCCTATTACAACAAACCTACGCAGGAAGGACAGTATCGTCACTTCAAAGCCATTGCCGATGCCGTGGGCGAGAAGCCGATTATTCTGTACAACGTCCCTGGACGCACTGGCGCAAATATCGAACCCTCGACCCTCGCCCGGCTGGCTGAAATTCCCAACATCATCGGGGTCAAAGAAGCCAGCGGCAATATGACCCAGATTGCCGAAGCCGTCCACTCGGTACCCGAGACTTTCCTTGTCTTTTCCGGGGACGATGCCGTCACGCTTCCCGTGCTCGCGCTTGGCGGAGTGGGGATCATTTCTGTCGTCTCCAATGAAATTCCGCAGGAAATGGCAACGCTTAGCCGGGCCGCACTCAACAACGACTGGCCGGCGGCGCGAGCTCTTCAGCGCAAATATCTGCCACTGATGCTGGCCAACTTTCTCGAATCAAACCCCTTGCCGGTGAAGGCCGTGCTCGCCATGATGGGCAAGATCGAAGAGGTTTACCGGCTGCCGCTTGTGCCCATGCGCCGCGATACGCGTTCCAAACTGCAAAAGGTGGCAACTGAAGCGGGGCTGATTACGAAACCTGCCGGCCCCGGCGGCGAAGCCTTGGAGTTTTATATCTACGAGAATTGGGCCGCGGGCCCGCACAAAATCGTGCTTCATCGCGGCTCTTGTGGACAATGCGGCCAGGGCAAAGGCCGGCCGAGCGGGCATGATGCCAATCACTCGCGCTGGCACGGCCCCTACTCCACGGTCACGCAGGCCCGCGAAGCCGCTCATGCCATGACCGGAATTTTGATCCGAAGCGAATGCAAGTGCATTTGAATTCAAAAGTCGGAAGTCAAAACTTAAGGGCTAAATCGTCGCATCCACCTTTGCATTTCCACTTCTGGATTCTGAATTTTAGGTTTCCTCTATACTCTTCCGCATGCAACAACTCAAAGCTACCATCGAGCGCCTGGCCGCTCTGGGCGAGGCCGAGCGCAATCCCGAGGCCCGGCCCGCGTTCCTCGAGTTTCGCGATGCGCTCACCCAGGGCAAGATTCGCGCCGCCGAAAAAGGCGGCGATCCGGCCAATCCTGGCCGCTGGATCGTGAATGCCTGGGTGAAGCACGGAATTCTGCTCGGGTTTCGCCTCGGTGAACTGACAGAAACGGGCAACGGCCCGCTTTCATTCGTCGATAAAGACACCTTCCCTGCCCGCCAGTTTAATGTTTCAGATCGCGTACGTGTTGTGCCGGGGGGGTCGTCAGTGCGGGTTGGAGCTTACGTTGCGCCTTCAGTCATCTGTATGCCGCCGATGTTTATTAATGTCGGCGCTTACGTGGATGAAGGCACACTGGTCGATTCGCACGCGCTCGTAGGTTCCTGCGCGCAGATTGGCAAGCGGGTTCACTTGAGTGCTGCGGCTCAGATCGGCGGAGTGCTGGAGCCGGTGAATGCTGCGCCGGTGATCATCGAAGACGACGTGCTTATTGGCGGGAATTGCGGAGTCTACGAAGGGACGCTGGTGCGGGCGCGGGCCGTGCTCGGGGCGGGTACGATTCTTACTCGTTCCACTCCACTCTATGATCTGGTGCGCGGCGAAGTTTATCGCGCCGGGGCCGATGCTCCTCTGGAGGTTCCGGAGAATGCAGTGGTGGTGCCAGGTTCGCGCGCGGTGAAGAGAGGCGCGCCGGCCGAATGGAATCTTTCCCTCTATACACCGGTAATCGTCAAGTACCGTGACGAAAAGACGGATCGCGGAATCGGGCTGGAAGAGTGGCTGCGATAAAAGATCTCCCTCCCAGCCCAAGCGCGGTAGCACTTTCATCGAATCACGACCGCCAGCTTCCCTACGTCGTCACGTACATGAATCGATCTCAATTCCTCGATGACGACATCCGCTGCGACCAACTGCGCCGCCGGAAACGTGCTGGCTAGGGCGATCACCTTCATCCCTCCCGCATGAGCCGCCTCAATTCCTGCCGGCGCGTCTTCGATCACCAGACAGTCCTGCGGATCAAAGCCCAAACCGCGCGCTCCCATCAAATACGGCTCGGGATGCGGTTTCCCATTTGCCACATCGTCGGCGGTGATCATCACCTCAGGTACAGGAATGCCTACCCGGCGCAATCTTGCAGCGGCCAACGGTCTTGTGCCCGATGTAACCACAGCCCAACGGCCCTCCGGAATTGAACACACCAGTTCTGCTGCTCCCGGCATCCGTTTCACGCCATCTTGATCAGCAGACTCGCGATTTTCCAAACGATGCATCTCGGCTACTGCATCAAGGTGCGGGGCCACTGCCCGAATCACTTCAATCGTGCGTACCCCGTGCATGAGGGCGACCACTTTTTCTTCATTGATTCCTTTTTCCCGCGCCCACAGGCGCCAAGCACGATCCACCGCGCGCGTGGAATCGACCAGCACACCATCGAGATCGAAAAGAACGGATGAGCAATGGAAGGTCTGCATGGGTTTCGCAGCATCAACGGATGGCGGTTCTGCCGCTATGGGGTTCCCGCCGGCAGGCTCTGCGCGGCTTCTGTCGCCAGCATTGCTTCGCGCGCCCTCTGCCGCAACGCCAGGTGCCTTTGCCGGAAGTGGGCCTTGGCGCGCTCACCCCATGCGCGCACAAACCAATAATTCAAAGCCGCGCCGATGGCTGAACTGGTCAGCGGAATCAGCCGTCCGGCCCACTTCTCGACCACATCGGCGCCGGCACGGGCCGCTACGCGCTCAATGACCCGCGGTACAAACTTGTTCACCACTTCCTTTTCGAGCAGCTCGCGGCTGATGTCAACACCCGCAGCGCTGGCTGCAGCAATCCACAATTCGGCGATCTCGTCGTCAGTGTTGAACTGGAAACCGTAGATCAGGCTGAGCTTCTGAATCGTACGCATGGTGATAGCCGAAAGAATGCCGAGATCCGGAAAGATCGTAATGATTCCGCCCAGCCCCAGTCCGGCTCCCTCTGCCGCCGCCACTTTCATCCCGCCGAGAATCACCGAGTCCGCTACGGCATCCAGCTCGCCGACCTCGAGCGAGTACACCCCGTGATAGCCGCTGATCGGCAAACGGTAAGCCGCTCGCAGCTGCAGCAGGAATTTATCGGGGTCAACCCGGACGGTCGAGTAGGCGCGCGTCAGACCGTTAATCAGCGCCTTCTCAGTCCGGCGCAGCAGCCACGATTTTCGCCCGGCAGAGGCCATTTCCTTCAACCTTAACCTAGCCAGCCACCAAAAGACCAGCGGATCAACCGTGAACGGGAGAAGACCGACTCGCAGCCACTGCAGCCGCGGTCGGCCAGCATCCGGCGACTGGACACCCAGCCTGTGCTAGCATCATCTTTACTTTCTGATGCCCACTGGAAAGCTGCACGCGGTACCGCTAGGCGGCCTCGGCGAATTCGGCATGAACTGTATGGCCATGCGCTGGGGCGACGACATCATCGTTATCGATGCCGGGCTAATGTTCCCCGAAGCCGAGCTTCTCGGCGTCGATATTGTTGTTCCCGACATCTCCTATCTCACGGAAAACCGTCAGCGCGTGCGGGGGATCATCCTTACGCACGGCCACGAGGATCACATCGGTGCTCTGCCCTGGATTCTCTCCGAGCTCAACGTGCCGGTGTGGGGCACCGAGTTCACGCTTGCCTACGTGGAAGACAAGCTCGACGAGCACGGGCTACTCGATGACGCCGACCTGCGCGAGATTCGTCCCGGTGAATCCTTTAAAGTTGGCGCGTTCACCATTCATCCGATTCAGGTGACGCACAGCCTGGTGGATTGCGTCGCGCTCGCCATCCATGTCCCGTTGGGCGTCGTGATTCATACCGGCGACTTCAAGGTGGATCCGACACCCACGGATAACCGCCTTTTCGATTTACATGCTTTTGCAGAATACGGCAAAGATGGAGTGCTCGCGCTGTTTCAGGATTCGACCAATGTCGAGCGCAAGGGCTACACGCCCAGCGAGCGTGCCGTGCGCCGCAAGTTCGACGAAATCTTTGCTCATACGCAGCGCAGGCTGTTTATTTCCTGTTTTTCTTCGTCGATTCACCGCATCAAGCTGGCCGTGGAACTGGCTAATGAGCACGGGCGAAAGGTCGCATTCATCGGCCGTTCCATGAACAATTCGTCCGAGATCGCAGAAGATCTCGGCTATATCGAGGTTCCGGAAGGCCTGGTAATCAATCCCGGCGAGATGAAGAATTTTCCCGCGGAAAAAGTCTGCGTGCTTATCAGCGGGACGCAGGGCGAACCGATGTCCGCGCTCTCCCGCGCGGCGGTTGACAATCACAAGCACGCCAAGATCGAGAAGGGCGACACGGTGGTTCTTTCCTCGCGCATCATTCCCGGCAACGAGAAGACTATCTATCGCATGATCGATCACCTCTTCCGCCGCGAAGCGCACGTCATCTATGAAGACGGCAGTTCGCCCCCGGTTCACGTCAGCGGACACGCCAGCCAGGAAGAATTGAAGTTGATCATCAACCTGGTCAAGCCGAGATACTTCATCCCGATTCACGGCGAGTATCGTCAACTGAAGTTGCACGCCGAGATGGCCGCTGCCATGCACAGCTCGGTTGGCAAAGTCATGCTGATCGAGAGCGGAGACATCCTCGAGTTCGACGAACTCGGCGCGCGCAAGGCCGGGCACGTCAATGTCGGGCGCGTCTGCATCGACTCGGGCAACCGTACGGACGTCGTTGAAGATCTCATCATCAAAGATCGCCGCCACCTCAGTGAAGACGGCATTGTCTTGCCGATCATCGCCATCAACAAGCTGAGCGGGAGAGTTGAGACACCGCCCGAGATTGTGACCCGCGGCTTCAATCCGGGTGAAGACGGCCTGATGGCCGGAGCGCGCCAGATCGTCATCGATACTCTGGCGCAATCGAGTGAAGAAGAGAAGGCTGACTACGGCGTGATCAAAGAAAAGATTCGCGCGGATCTGAAGAGATATATTTCCAAGCAGACGCAGAGAAGGCCGCTGATCATGCCGGTAATATTGGAAATCTAAAGTCGTGATGATCTCTCTCGCCGATCTTCACTCCGCCCAATCACGCCTCGCTGGGATCACCACGCGGACGCGACTCATCCAGTTCCCGCTCTGCGCCGAAGACCCGCGGCAACTCTTTCTCAAGCCCGAAAACCAGCAGCCGATCGGCGCCTTCAAGCTGCGCGGAGCCTACAACAAAATTGCTTCGCTCACGGATGAAGAACGCCAGCGCGGGGTCATCACCTACTCCAGCGGCAACCATGCCCAGGGGGTCGCCTACGCTGCCCGCGCTCTCCACACGAAGGCCGTCATTGTGATGCCTGGCAATGCTCCTGCCATCAAGCGGCAAGCTACTGCAAAGCTGGGCGCGGAAATCGTCTTTGTTGGCCCGGGCAGCGATGAGCGCAAGGTTAAAGCTGAGGAACTCGCCGGCGAATATGGATACATAATCGTGCCGCCTTACAATGACGAAAAGATCATCGCGGGACAAGGCACGATCGGCCTGGAAATTCTCGAAGATCTGCCCGAGGCGGAAACCGTGGTTGTTCCCGTCGGCGGCGGCGGGCTGATCAGTGGTGTAGCGGCCGCGATCAAGTTGGCGAAGCCGTCTGCCAAGGTGATCGGCGTCGAGCCTGAATTGGCCGCCGACGCGCAAGCCAGCTTACGCAGCGGCAAGATCGTTCAGATGCCCGCCGAGCAGGTATCGCGCACCATGGCCGATGGCTTGCGTACGCAGAGCATCGGAGAAATCAACTTTGCCCACATCAGGAAGTTTGTCGACGACATCATTACCGTGACGGAAGACGAAATCCGGCAGGCGATGCAGTATCTCAGGGCCAACCCTGCCACCGTGGCCGAGCCCAGCGGCGCCGTCGCCACGGCCGGATTCATCTTTCACGCCAATCAGATGCCTGCGGCAAAGCCAGCCGTCGCCATCATCAGCGGCGGAAACGTCGAACCCCAGATGCTGGAGGGGCGAGGGTAGAAGCCGTTTGCAACCGGCACCTTGGCCGTCGAATAATTGAACCATGAAGCAAACCGTCGCCTCCGTCGCTGCCACACTCGTTTTCCTCACCGGCTTCGCCTTGGCCGACGCCCAGCGCGGCACTCTGGTTCGCGAAGAAACGATTCGCATCGCCCCCAGCTCTGACGCCGCCAAACTGGGCGAAGCCGAACGCGGACATGAACTCATTCTTATCGAAACCAGCCGCGACTGGACTCACGTCGAGGCGATCATTCGCCCTCCGAGCAACGAAGAGGGAGCAACCGACGAAGAAGCAGAAGGCAAAACCATTACTGGCTGGATTCAGAACACTGCTCTGGTAAGCGCATCCACGCCGAATGGCGACAAAATTATCTTCGGCGAGGCTGCCGATTCGGAAGATCAGGCCAGCCGCCGCCGTGGCCGCCGCGATGCCGCTCAGGATGCCATGCGCCTTTACTATCGCGTTTACGACCTTTTTCCCACTTCGCCGCTGGCTGCGGAGGGCCTTTACCGTGCTGCCGATATTCGCTGGCAGCTCGATCGCGCGGACATCATGACGCGGCCCTCGGCGCGTGAGCGGCAGGCCTACCTGCGTGGCCAGATGAACGAGGAGTGGATGAAGCTGGTGATGAAGAAATTTCCCGGAACCAAGTGGGCCGATCTCGCGGCCTTTCACTTGATCGAGAATAAATTATGCGGCGACTGGGAAGGTTTAGCGAAGTGTCCTGACAAGGAAGCAGATATGTATGAAAACTACGCCAAAGAACATCCCCAATCGCCCGCCGCTCCCGAAGCCCTCTACGACGCGGCGTGGCGCCGGTCTGCGCTGATCGAGATCTATAAAACCGAACCCAATCAGAAGAAATCGGAGGAATCGCGCGCGCGAGCCCTGGCGCTGGCACAGAAGATCGTCTCCGACTATGGCCAGAGCGAGTGGGCGTTACGCGCCGACGATCTTATTTTTTATCTGCAACAGGGTGTGCCAACCTATGGCAACGCAGAACAGTGACGCCGGCTGCTTCTTCCACCCTTTGTGGCAGCCACTGACCTCTGCATGCGGCGGAGCCTTATCCGAACCTCTTGCGATAATCCCGCGAGAGTTTTTCTGAGATACTGTTTGCCTTGTCCGTGTCGGAGGAAGATTGAACGACTATCTGCTTTCCCTGATCCTGGGGATCGTCGAGGGCCTGACTGAATTTCTGCCGGTCAGTTCGACCGCCCACTTGCGTATCTCCGAAGCCCTGCTGCACATCAGCCTGACCGACGGCTATTGGAAGATGTATACCGTCGTGATTCAGTTGGGGGCAATTCTATGTCTGCCGGTGTATTTTCGCGACCGTATCGCCAAGTTCCTGTCGACTTTCCCCAAGGGTGAGCGAGGCGATCGCACCGCGCTGACGCATCCTTTGGGACTGACCATGGTCGCCTTTATCGTCACCGCCATTCCCGCATTTCTGCTGACGAAGGTGATCGGCAAGCATTTGGAGAGCCTCTACATCATGGGCAGTTCTTTGCTGATTGGCGGGATCGTGATGTGGATTGTCGATGCCATGAATGCCAAAGCGGAAGCCGCCGGTCCCAGCAGCACAACCGGCCGCATTCGCACCTGGCACATGGAAGACATGTCGCTCGGCCAGTCGATCTGGATCGGCGCCTGCCAGATTCTCTCCGCGGTGTTTCCGGGAACCTCGCGCTCAATGTCGACGATTGCTGCCGGTCAGATCGCCGGCATGTCGCGCGCTTCCGCTTTGGAATTTTCTTTCTTTCTCTCCATGCCAACCATGGCTGCGGCTACTCTTTACGATCTGCTGAAGTCTCTGCGCGGGGGCAAAGGAGTCAACCCGATCGGCGTTTCGCAAATCGATCCTCATGGCTGGATCGTGCTGGCCATTGGATTTGTTGTTTCCTTCATCGTTGCCTACGCCTCAGTGGCGTGGTTTATGGCCTATGTGCGCAAGCGAGGATTCGCTCCTTTCGCGGTTTACCGGATTATCGTGGGCGCGCTGGTATTGGTTTTTGCAGCCAGGCTCATGGGATGACCAGCAGGCTGGCCGGAAGCAGCATCGCCTACGACTCAGGAGAACTTGTGGACATACGATCGATCCAGAAACCCTTGAAGGAACAGTATCGCCGCGATCCGGCAAGCTCGCGGATCACTTTGACGGCCAAAGGCGGGGAAACCAACACGCCCCTGTCGTGTTCCATAGATATTGGCCGTGCGATCTACCAGGCAGAGGCGCACAGGGGCGTCGGAGGAAGCGGAACGGCGGCATGCTCAGGTGATCTGCTGCTCGGCGCGCTGGCAGCCTGCGCGCAACTCACTTGCCAACTGGTTGCCACCGCAATGGGAGTGCCGGCGAAGCAAATTACCGTCACCGTGGATGGCGATCTGGACCTGGCCGGGACGCTGGGGATTTCCAAGGGTTCCGTGGGTTTTGAGGGGATTCGGGTGAAGTTCGAGGTCAACGCACCGGAAGCCACGGCCGAACAATTGCGTGCCTTGCAGGAGAAAACGGAGCAATATTGCGTGGTGCTGCAAACCCTGTTGCATCCGCCGAAGATCGAGGCGGAGTGGGCCGTGTAAGGAGTATTGGCACGCTTCATTCTTTCCTCGGCCCAAAAAACCGATACCTGCGCCAGAATCCAACTGACCATTGCGCTCACCCGGAGTTCCTGACATAATCATTGCGCTCTGGCCGATTTGCGCCCACCGCGCTAAGATCGCGCGGGTGGCGTCACTAAACGGCCCACATGGGTTTTCTGGCAAGCATCTTTTCCCCCACCGGTAACCGGCGGCTCAACGAGCTGATCGGTTTTCTGTTGTGTGTCTTTGCGCTCCTCCTTTTCCTTGCCCTTGCCTCTTATTCGCCTCTCGACCCCTCGCTAAACAGCGCTTCCCTGTTGACTGGAGCGCACGCTGCGCGCAACTGGATCGGGGTGGTGGGGGCGTACCTTTCCGACATTTTGCTGCAGTTTTTCGGAATCGGAGCTTTTCTCCTGCCCGTTTTTTCGGCGGTTCTTGGAGCGCGCTGGTTTCGTTCGCGTAAGGTTCCGTCACCCCTTGCTAGAAGCGTCGGCGGAATCTGGCTGTTGGTTTTTATCCCTGCCCTGCTCGCCCTGCTGCCGGGACAGCTGCGCTGGATGCGGGTAATTCCGATTGAAGGTTTGCTGGGCAGGATTGTCGGCGACGTGCT
>Ga0335081_10020439_pt1 | contig 10711 bp, 6 predicted proteins | sample Lox_Sample_35_FD_206713 | JGI IMG/M metagenome (GOLD analysis project Ga0335081, IMG submission 206713) | Soil microbial communities from Loxahatchee National Wildlife Refuge, Florida, United States - Lox_Sample_3.5 | ecosystem: Environmental > Terrestrial > Soil > Wetlands | place: USA: Florida... | reverse complement strand
CGACGACCCGGAGGAAATCGCGCTCGTGCGCGCCATGATTGAGCGCCACGTGGCCTGGACCCAGAGCGCCCGGGCCCGGGCCCTGCTCGCGCAATGGGAGGCGACGGTCGCGCGCTTCGTCAAAGTCCTGCCGAAGGATTACCAGCGCATGCTCGCCTGCCTCGCCCGCGCCCATGAGCAGGGGCTGACCGGCGACGAGGCCGTGATGGTGGCCTTCGAGGAAAACGCCCGCGACTTGGCGCGCGTCGGCGGCAACTGAAACCCAACTTCCGCCCCCAAGCCTTATCACCATGGGCAAACCCACCGGCTTTATCGAATACCTGCGCGAGCTGCCGATCGACCGCCCGCCGCTCGAGCGCGTGCGCGACTGGCAGGAGTTCCATGATCACATGGAGGAGAAGAAGCTCCGCAACCAGGGCGCGCGCTGCATGGATTGCGGCGTGCCGTTCTGCCACACCGGCAAACTGGTCAGCGGCATGGCCTCCGGCTGTCCGATCCACAACCTCATCCCGGAGTGGAACGACCTGATCTACCGCGGCCTCTGGCACGAGGCGCTCGCCCGCCTGCACAAGACCAACAATTTTCCCGAGTTCACCGGGCGGGTCTGCCCGGCGCCGTGCGAGGGCTCGTGCGTGCTCGGCATCAACACGCCGCCGGTCACGATCAAGAACATCGAGTACGCCATCATCGAGCGGGGCTGGGAGGAGGGCTGGGTCGTGCCCGAGGCGCCCAAGGCCCGCACCGGCAAAAAGGTGGCGGTCATCGGCTCCGGCCCGGCCGGGCTCTCCGCCGCCGCCCAGCTCAACAAGGCGGGCCACTGGGTCACCGTGTTTGAGCGCGCCGACCGGCCCGGCGGGCTGCTGATGTACGGGATCCCCAACATGAAGCTCGACAAGCGGGAGGTCCTGATGCGCCGGCTCCAGCTGATGGAGCAGGAGGGCGTCAAGTTCCTCTGCAACGCGAACGTGGGGGACAACGTCGAGCCGCAGATCTTCCTCAAGGAGTTCGACGCCACGGTCATTTGCACCGGCGCGACCCAGGCGCGCGACCTGCCGGTCGAGGGCCGCAGCCTCAAGGGCGTGCATTACGCGATGGAGTTCCTCACCGCGAACACCCGGGCCCTGCTCAACAGCGGCACCGACCATTCGCCGATCCAGGCCCGGGGCCGGGATGTCGTCGTGATCGGCGGCGGCGACACGGGCACCGACTGCGTCGGCACCGCGATGCGCCAGGGCTGCCGCAGCCTGCTGCAGATCGAGATCCTGCCCAAGCCGCCGCTGGACCGCGCGGCCGACAATCCCTGGCCCGAGTGGCCCAAGGTGTACAAGCTCGACTACGGCCAGGAGGAGGCCGCGGCGAAGTTCGGCGCGGACCCCCGCGTCTACCTCACCACGGTGAAGAAATTTGTCGGCGACAGCCACGGCGCGGTGAAGGAACTCGTGACCGTGCAGGTGACCTGGGAGAAGAACGAGAAGGGCCAGTTCATCCCGAAGGAGGTGCCCGGCACCGAGCAGACGCGCCCCGCCCAGCTGGTGCTGCTGGCGATGGGCTTCCTCGGACCGGAGCAGCCGTTGCTCAAGGAACTCGGCGTCGAGGTCGACGCCCGCTCGAACATCCGGGCCGAGCACGAGAAATACACGACCAACCTGCCGAACATCTTCGCCGCCGGCGACTGCCGCCGGGGGCAAAGCCTGGTGGTCTGGGCGATCAATGAAGGGCGGGGTGCCGCGCGGGAATGTGACCGGTACCTGATGGGCGCGACCGACCTGCCGTAGCCGCCGCGGCTTTCCGCGGCGCAATCCGGCTTGGCAGTCTCGGCGCCGGGGCTCATGAGTCTGCGTTGCGCATGCCGGAGTCCTCGGTCCCCCTTGCTGCGAAATCGCGCGGGCGGTCGTTCGCGACCGTGGGGTTGGGCGTGGCGCTGGTCGTCGCCACATTCCTGGCCTATTGGCCGGCCTTGCACGGCGGGCCGCTGATCGACGACGCGGATCATATCACGCGGCCGGAGTGGCGGTCCCTGGCGGGACTGGCCCGCCTCTGGTTCGACATCGGCATCACCAGCCAGTACTTCCCGCTGCTGCACTCGACGTTCTGGCTGGAATACCATCTCTGGCAGGACGCCGTGGTCGGCTACCACATCGCCAACGTGCTCCAGCACATCCTGTGCGCGCTGCTCGTGGTCGCCCTGGCGCGGCGGCTGGGCCTTCCCGGCGGCTGGCTGGCGGGATTTGTCTTCGCCCTGCATCCGGTCTGCGTCGACTCGGTCGCCTGGATATCCGAGCAGAAGAACACGCTGTCCACGTTGTTTGCCCTCGCGGCGGCGTGCGTCTACCTCGACCGCCGCGAGTCCGGGCGCGCGCGCCGGTACTGGCTCGCGTCGGGACTCTTCGTCCTCGCGCTGCTGACCAAGTCGATCACGGCCACGCTGGCGCCCGCGCTGGTGGTGATCGGGTGGTGGCAGCACGGCCGGGTCGGGTGGCGGCGGGATGTGCGTCCCTTGGTGCCGTGGATGCTGATCGGGGCCGCCCAAGGTCTGTTCACGGTGTGGTACGAGCGGGTGTATGCGCACGCCCGCGGCGCGAGCTTCGACTGGAGTCCGGTCGAACGCGGCCTGATCGCCGGGCGTGCCGTCGTCTTCTACCTGCGCACGCTGGTGTGGCCGGCCGATCTGGTTTTCATCCAGCCGCGCTGGGCGGTGAATGCGGCCGCGGGATGGCAGTACGTCTTTCCCGCGGCGGTCGTGGCGTTCGCCGTGGCGCTGGCGTGGCTGGCGCGGCGCCGGCGCGGACCCCTGGCCGCCTTCTTGATCTACGCCGGGGCGCTGTTTCCCACGCTGGGTTTCCTCAACCTCAACTGGTTCAACTATTCATTCGTGGCGGATCACTTCCAGTATCTCGCCCTCCCCGCCTTGATCATCCCGGCCGCGGCGCTGCTCACCGTGCTGCTGCGGCGGTGGTTCGCGGCGTGCGCGCCCGTCGTCGCCGCGGCCCTCGGGGTGGTGCTCGCGATCGGCCTGGGCGGATTGACCTGGCGGCAGAGCGGCTACTATCGCGACGCCGAGACGCTCTATCGCCGGACCCTCGCGGGAAACCCGTCCTGCTGGCTCGCCCACGCCAACCTCGGCGCGATTCTCCTCGACCGCCCCGGCGGGTTGGAGGAGGCGATCACCCACCTCATCACCGCGCTGTCGCTGAAGCCGGACCATTTGAACGCCTACATCAATCTCGGCTACGCGTTCAGCCGGCTGCCGGGACACCGGGCCGACGCGGTCCGGGCCTTTGAAGGCGCGCTGCAACTGAAGCCGGACAATCCCGCTGTCCTGACCCAGCTCGGCCACGTGCTCGCGCAGACGCCGGGGCGGACGGACGACGCCATCGCGACCTACCGCCGGGCGCTGCATTTGAATCCGCGCGAGTGGGAAGCCCACGCGGGTCTCGCGCGGCTGCTCGCGGCCACGCCCGGTGGGCTGCCGGAGGCGATCGCCGAGGGTGAGGCGGCCATCCGGCTGCGGCCGGATTTCGCGCTGCTTTACAGCGACCTCGGCGGCAACCTGGGCAGCGCGGGCCGGACGACGGAGGCCATCGCCGCCTTCGAGACGGCGGTGAAGCTGCAACCCGATCTGGCGGTGGCGCAGTACAATCTCGGCACCCTGCTGTCCGACCGGCCGGGGCGCCTGGCGGAGGCCGTGGATCACCTCGAGGCGGCCCGGCAACGCATGCCGAACGATCCGGCGGTGCACAACAACCTCGGGCTGGCGCTGCTGCAGCTGGGCCGCCGCGACGAGGCGATCCGCGAACTGCAGTCGGTACTGCGCCTCGCCCCGGATTCGGCCGAGGGACACTTCAGCATGGGCCGCGCCCTGCTTGGCGCGCCGGCGGATTATCGCGCGGCGCTGCGCGAGTTCGAGCGGGCGGCCCGGTTGCGGCCGGATTGGCCGGCCGCACAGGAGGCGGTGGCGCAGTTGCGGGCCCGGCTCGGTCCTTGATGCAGGCGGCTCCGCGGGCGGCGGCGCTCAGATGTACTCGCGGTACACCGGCTCGAACATGCAGCTGCGGATGTACGCCTCGAGGTCGGCGGGCCGCGGCCGGCGGGCCAGCCCGGCCCGGTGGCATTCCTCGGCGACGGCGGTGGCGATTTTGGCCGACACGTCGCGGATCCGCGCCAGCGACGGAAAGATGCGGCCTTGGGCGAGATCGTCATCCGTCACCTGATCCGCCAGGGCCCGCGCGGCGGTAAGGAACATGGCGTCCGTGATCCGGCCGGCCTCGCTGGCGAGGGCGCCCAAGCCGATGCCGGGGAAGACATAGACGTTGTTGCTCTGGCCGGGCACGAACGTGCGGCCGTTGAGATTCACCGGCGGGAACGGGCTGCCGCTGGCGAAAATCACGCGGCCCTCCGTCCATTGGTAGGCCTCCTCGGCCGTGCACTCCGCCCGGGAGGTCGGATTTGAGAGGGCGAAAATGACCGGCCGCGGGTTGAGGGCGGCCATGCGGGAAACGATTTCCCGGGTGAAGGTGTGCGGCGCGGCCGAGGCGCCAATCAAAACGGTGGGCCGGAAGGCCTCGACCGCCTCCGCCAGAGTCGGGAGGAAGGGGTGGTCGTGGGCGTACGGCGCATTATGCTCGGCCAGCGGGCCCGGGCGTTGGCGCACGACCAGGCCGAGCGCGTCGACAAACCAGCAGCGTTCGCGGGCCTCGGCCTCGCCCAGGCCCTCCTGCCGGGCGGCGGCAACGTAAAGGTCCGCGATGCCCGTGCCGGCTTCGCCCGCCCCGAGGAAAAGCAGCTTTTGTTCGCGCAGCCGCCCCCCGCTCAGTCGCAGGGCGGAAATCAAACCCGCCAACACCACGGCGGCGGTGCCCTGGATGTCATCATTAAAGCTGCAGATGACGTCGCGGTATTTGCGGAGGAGGCGGAAGGCATTGCAGTTGGCGAAGTCCTCCCATTGCACCAGCGCCTTGGGATAGGTGGTGCGGACGGCCTCGATGAATTCGTCGATGAAGGCGTCGTAGTCCGCGCCGCGCACGCGCTTTTGGCTGAGGCCGATATAGAGGGGATCTTCGTGCAACCGGGTGTTGTCCGTGCCCACATCGAGGGTGATCGGCAGGCAGTAGTAGGGATGCACCCCGGCGCAGGCGGTGTAGAGGGAAAGCTTGCCAACGGGGATGCCCATGCCCAGCGCCCCGAGATCCCCGAGTCCGAGGATGCGCTCGCCATCGGTCACGACGATGATGCGCGCATCCGGGTAGGGCCAGTGGCGCAGGAGTTCGGCGACCCGGCCGCGGTCGCGGATGCTCAGAAACAATCCGCGCGGCCGGCGGAAAATGTTGCCGTACTCGAGACACGCCTGGCCGACCGTCGGCGTGTAGATGATGGGGATCATCTCTTCCGCGTGCTCCTGCACCACCCGGTAGAAGAGGGTCTCGTTGCGGTTCTGCAGGCTTGTGAGGAAAATATACTTCTCGAGGGCGTTGGGTTTGCGCTGGTAGTTGCCATACACCCGCCGCAGCTGGTCCTGCATGGTGGACACTCGCGGCGGCAGCAGGCCCCGCAACCCCAAGGCGTCGCGTTCGCGCTCGGTGAAAGCCGTGCCCTTGTTGAACAGGGCGTTGGTCAGCAGGGCGTTGCCCCAAGGCAGGATCCGCCCTCCGTGCGGACCGAGACCGCCGTCATGGGATTGCCCGCTCATGATTGCCCTGGGGCTGGAAGCGCCGATGCCTGCATAAGGTCGGGAAAAGGGAATAGCGAGGTCCGAGTCGCGGGCCAAGGCCGTGCGGACGGTAGCAGCCGGCGTCATCCGGCCGCGGCTCCGCGCTTATGCTGGCGGCCCGGGCCGGACGCCGCGGGCCGCCGGGTTAATCGCCTCACCGCGAGGGCTCCAGACTTTGCTCTTGGAACAGCGGCGCTTTGGCTTCGGAATCCGGCGTGGAGGCAGGAAAGGTCGATGCCAAGTTCCCATGCACCGGGACCGAGAACGGACGGACGCGGGGCCGGACCCCGGCGGGGTGCCGGCGCCTGATCGGCCGCGCGCGCCCATGACCCCGTCCCCTCCGCGCGCGGGCAGCGGCCCGTCGTCAAACTGGGCGCTGATCCGCCGCCTTTTCGGCCTGGTCTGGCTCTACCGGCGCCGTTGCTTCGCCGTGCTCGGCCTGCAGCTTGTGCTCCTCACCGTCGGCCTCTCCGGCCTGAACCTCACCGGCGAGGCGATCGATTACATCAGCCACGAGGTCACCGGCGCACCGCTGCAAACGCGGGGCATCCACATCACGTTTCCCGCCCACTGGCCGCCCTTCGCCGAGGTCGCCGTGATCGCCGGCGGAATCCTCGTGTTCGCGGTGATGCGGGCGGTGCTGAACTACGTCTACAGCGTGCTCATCAACCGCCTGACGCAGCAGGAGATCGTCCCGCACCTGCGCGGCCTGGTGTACGACAAGCTGCAGCGCCTGAGTTTTCGCTTCTTCGACGCCAACTCGACCGGGTCGATCATCAACCGCGTCACCGGCGATGTGCAGGCGGTGCGCATGTTCCTCGACCAGGTGCTGATCCAGAGCTTCATCATGGTGATTTCGCTCGGCGTCTACATCGTCTACATGGCGAGTCTCCACGTCGGTCTCACGGTCGCCTGCCTCGCCACCACGCCCTTTCTCTGGCTGGCGGCTTTCGAGTTCTCGCGGCGCGTCCAGCCGGAATACGCCCGCAACCGGGACCTGTCCGACGTCATGGTGCGCCACCTCGCGGAGAGCATCCAGGGCATGCCGGTGACGAAGGGCTTCGGCCGCGAGCCGGAGGACCGGGCCCGTTTCGTGGCGGCCAACGACGCCGTGCTCGTGCAGCAAAAGGGGATCTTCTGGCGGGTGAGCCTGTTCAGCCCGGCGGTGGGTTTTCTCACCCGCGTGAACATGATGGTGCTGCTCGGCTACGGCGGCTGGCTCGTGGCGCACGGCCGTCTCCCACTGGGCGCGGGCCTGGTCGTGTTCGCCGGCCTGCTGGAGCAGTTCTCCGGCCAGGTGAACAACGTGGTCAATGTCGTCAACAGCGTGCAGCAGTCGCTCATCGGCGCGCAGCGCGTCTTCGAGATTCTCGACGCCCCGATCGAGGTGCAGAGCCGGCCGGGCGCCCTCCGCGTGCCGCGGCTGCGCGGGGCGGTGCGCTTCGACCGGGTCTCCTTCGCCTACGATCCGCACGAGCCGGTCCTTCACGACATCGACCTCGCGGTGGAGCCCGGCCGGTGCGTCGCCATCCTCGGCGCCACAGGCGCGGGCAAGAGCGCGCTCATGAGCCTGATCCCGCGCTTCTACGACCCGACCGCCGGGCGCGTGCTCGTCGACGGCCATGACGTCCGTGACCTCGAGCTCGACGACCTCCGCCGCAACATCGGGCTGGTCTTCCAGGAAAGCTTCCTCTTCAGCCAGACCGTCGCGGCCAACATCGCGTTCGGCCATCCCCAGGCGACGATGGAGCAGGTCCGGCATGCCGCGCGGATCGCCGCCGCCGATGAATTCATCCTGCAGCTGGCGCAGGGCTACGACACCGTGCTGGGCGAAAGCGGCGTGACGCTTTCCGGCGGGCAGCGGCAGCGGCTCGCGCTGGCCCGCGCCATCCTGCTCGAGCCGGCCATCCTGCTGCTCGACGACCCAACCGCCGCGATCGACTCGCGCACCGAGCACGAGATCTTCGCCGCGCTGGAGCACGCCATCGCCGGCCGCACGACCTTCATCGTGGCCCACCGCCTCAGCACGCTGCGGCGCGCGGACCTGATCCTGGTGCTGGAGGCGGGCCGCATCGTGCAGCGCGGCACGCACGCGGAGCTGATGAAGGTCCCCGGACCCTACCTGCACGTGGCGAGCCTGCAGCTGGTGGACAGCCGCGACCTGCAGGCGCTGACGGAAGGAGACGCCGCATGAGCCGCCCGGCCGCGCGCCTCGACCTGCTCACCCTCGTCCCGCGGCAGCTGGACGACGAGGCGGAACAGCAGTTCCAGCCGCTGGAGTGGCGGTTGATCCGGCGGCTGATGGGCTACCTGCGGCCGCAGCGGGCGAAATTCTGGGGGATGGTCGGCCTGTCGACCATCCGCGCGGTGCAGCTGCCGGCGCTGGTCTGGGTCATGAGCCGGATCATCGCCGGACCGGTCGCCCGCCACGATCTGCCGGCGCTCGCCCGGGACGTCGCCGGGTATGCCCTCCTCGCGCTGGTGACGGATTTCATGTTCCACTTCCGGCAGCGCTACGCCCTCGAGCTGGGCGAATTCGCCGTCAACGCGCTGCGGACGGACATCTTCGAGCACATCCAGCGCATGCCGATGAGCTTCTTCCACCGGGTGAAGCTCGGCCGGATCATCAGCCGGGTGACGTCCGACGTGGAGGCGGTGCGCGTGGGCATCCAGGATGTCTTCTTCGTGAGCCTGATCCAGTTCGGCATGATGGCCTTCGCCGCGGTCGCCATGCTCTTCTGCGACTGGCAGCTGTTTCTCATCGTGCTTGCGATGGCGCCGGTGCTCTGGACGGTGAACCGCCGCTTCCGGTACCGGCTGAGCCGGCTCAGCCGGGCGTCGCAGGAGAGCTTCAGCCGCGTCACCGCGACGCTGGCGGAGTCCGTGAGCGGGATCCGCGTCACGCAGGGCTTCGTGCGGCAGGAGACCAACGCCGGACTCTTCCGTTCGCTGCTGGCCGACCACGCCCGCTACAACGTGGCGCTCGCGCGCACCTCGGCGATCCTGCTGCCGATTTTGGAGCTCAACAGCCAGTTCTTCATCGCGGTGCTGCTGCTGCTCGGCGGCTGGCGGTCCTTCCACCACCAGATGGAGCTCTCCGGCCTGATCCAGTTCTTCTTCCTTGCGAACCTGTTCTTCTCGCCGATCGCCGTCATCGGCAACCAGTACAACCAGGCGCTGATCGCGATGGCCGGCGCCGAGCGCATCTTCCGCTTGGTCGACCTGGAGCCCGAGTGGACGGACGCCGCCGCCGCGACGCCGCTCGCGGATCCGCGCGCGGCGGTGGCGGACCGCGCCGCGCCGGGCATGCGGGTGGAGTTCCGGCACGTCCACTTCGGCTACGATCCGAACCGGCTCGTGCTGCACGACGTCGACTTCGTCGCGGAACCGGGGCGCATGGTCGCGCTGGTCGGCCACACCGGCAGCGGCAAGAGCTCGATCGTCAACCTGGTGGCGAAATTCTACCTGCCCACGCGCGGCGAGGTGCGGATCGACGGCCGCGAGATCCGCACCCTGACCGGCGCGTCGCTGCACCGGCAGATGGGCCTGGTGCAGCAGCAGAATTTCCTCTTCAGCGGCACCGTGCTCGACAACATCCGCCTCGGGCGCCCGGAGGCGACAGAGGAGGAGGTGCGCGTCGCGACGCAGCGGCTGGATTGCGCCGACCTGCTCGAAAACCTGCCGCAGGGCCTGCGCACCGAGGTGGGGGAGCGCGGCAGCGGCCTGTCGGTGGGCGAGCGCCAGCTCGTCTGCTTCGCGCGCGCGCTGCTCGCGGACCCGCGCCTGCTCGTGCTCGACGAGGCCACCAGCTCGGTCGACGCGCTGACCGAGGCGCGGATCCAGCGCGCCCTGGTCGCGCTGTTGCGCGGCCGCACGAGCTTCGTCGTCGCGCACCGCCTGAGCACGATCCGGCACGCCGATCTCGTGCTGGTGCTCGACCAGGGGCGCGTGATCGAGCGCGGCACGCACGCGGAATTGCTGGCGTTGCGCGGCCACTACGCGGCGCTCTACCGCCAGTTTGTGCAGATGGACGAACGCGAGGCGTGAGGCGGCGCGGGCACCCGACGCAAGTCAAAAACGCGCGAAAGCGGAAGCCATTTCTCCTCTGAAAAACGCCCTTTTTCCCTCTAGAATTTCGTTGCGTTGCCGGGGAAGCAGTCTATGACGACCTCCACTATGGCTAAGAAATCCGCCCGCACTCCGAATGCAAAATTCATGGCTCCGGTCACTCCGGACGCCCTCCTCGCCGCCGTTGTCGGCGCCGCCCCGCTCCCCCGCACCGAGCTCACCAAGAAGCTTTGGGCGTACATCAAGAAGAACGGTCTGCAGGACAAGAAGGTCAGGACCCAGATCAATGCTGACGACAAGCTGAAGGCCGTGTTCGGCGGCAAGGCCAAGGTCAGTATGTTCGAAATGACCAAGCTGGTCTCCGGTCACGTCAGCTGATCCGGTTTCCCTTTTCCAAGCGTCAACGCCGCCGTTCGAGCCCTGCTCGCGGCGGCGTTTTGTTTCCGGCGGTTTGAAGGCGGAGTCACCGCTGGCCGATTGCTCCGTCCCGTTCCTGATCGCACGCGACGGGGACATTGAAAACTTGCTTGACTTGTCAGATACCGGAGTGATATCGTATTGCTATCTAATAATGTTTCGCTTTCTTATTAAAGAGATTAAGAGTCTTCCGGTGCCCATAAAGTGGAGTGTATTGGCGTTGATGGTCGTTGGATCGGCAGCCTGCGTGCAACGATTCAGCGCGGTCGGCGATGCCCCGGAGCCGGTCGATTTGCCCGACGCCGAGACGAACTCCAACCCGATTGGGATCACGGTTCTGGTCCCGGTTTTCCTTTTCCTCCCATGAATGCTCCCGAAGTCCGTCCCCTCGCGGTCAACCGCGAAAGAACTGTTCACGCGGCCAGCGGCTGGCTGTGGCTTTTGTTCACCCTCGCCTGCTTCGCCTTGGCGATCTGGGCCTTCATCGCCGGCGTGGTCCAGGCCGAGCACCGCGGTGAC
>Ga0335081_10020438_pt1 | contig 10711 bp, 10 predicted proteins | sample Lox_Sample_35_FD_206713 | JGI IMG/M metagenome (GOLD analysis project Ga0335081, IMG submission 206713) | Soil microbial communities from Loxahatchee National Wildlife Refuge, Florida, United States - Lox_Sample_3.5 | ecosystem: Environmental > Terrestrial > Soil > Wetlands | place: USA... | reverse complement strand
ATCGACTGGGCGAGCCGTTTCGCTGGGTCTACGGTCAGCACCACGACATGGCGGCCACGCTCGGCCGCCCGCAGCCCGATCGCGGCCGCGAGCGTGGTCTTGCCGACGCCGCCCGAGCCGCAGCACATGATGATCCTGGTCCGCCGGTCGTCGATGACCTGGTCGAGGCGCAGCCGCGCGGGTCTAGCGCTCATGCTGTGTCCCCCGCTCGCCTCCGCGAAGCGACCGGCTCGCTCATGTTGTGTCCCCCGCTCGCCTCCGCGAAGCGACCGGCTCGCTCATGTTGTGTCCCCCGCTCGCCTCCGGGCACCGACCGGCTCGCTCATGTTGTGTCCCCCGCTCGCCTCCGGGCACCGACCGGCTCGCTCATGCTGCGCCCTGGTCGCGCAGCGCCTTGGCCAGCCGGTACAGCGCGGCCAGGTCGATGCCTTCGGTGACCAGCGGCAGCTCGTAGCACGGCTGGCCGACCTCGTCGAGCAGCCGCCGCTGCGCCCGCTGAGCGCGGGCCGTGCGGGCCTCGTCGGCAAGCTCGGCGGCCAGGTCGCCGGCCAGGTCGGCGTCGTCGCCCAGCCCGGCCGCCTTGAGCGCCTGCTCAAGCGCCTCGGTGTCCCGTGCCCGGCTGCCGAGCGTTGCCCTGCCCGCCGCGGCGTGCGCGTGCGAGCCCGTGCCGCCGTGACCCGGCCGGCCGGCCAGCTCCGCCTGGCGCATCATGTTGACCATGATCCCGCCGGGCTGGATGCCGCCCTTGCCGATCTCGCGCAACTCGGCGATCCCGTCCAGCGTCTCCTGGACCGGCATCTCCTCGAGCAGCGTGACGAAGTGCACGGCCGTCTGCGGCGAGCGGATCACCGACTGCACGGTATCGGCGTGACCGCGGATCGGGCCGACCCTGGCGAGCCCTGAGACCTCCGACGACACGTTGAGGAACCGGCTGATCCGGCCGGTCGGCGGCGCGTCCATCACCACCGCGCCGTAGACCGGGCTGCCGCCGCGCGACTTGCGCCGCGTGGCCTCGGCGACCTTGCCGGTGAGCAGCACGTCGGACAGCCCCGGCGCGATCGTGGTCGCGAAGTCAAGCACGCCGAGCCTGGTCAGCGCCCGGCCTGCCTGGCGCAGGTTGTAGAACATCTCCAGGTACTCGATCAGCGCCGACTGCGGGTCGACCGCCAAGGCGAACACGTCGCCGCCCGGCCTGCCGTCGTCCGCAGGCGCGACCGCCACCCGGCGCTCCTCGTACGGCAGCGGCGGCACGTCGAACAGCTGGGCGATGCCCTGCCTGCCCTCGACCTCCATGAGGAGCACGGGCCTGCCGTTCGAGGCGAGCGCCAGGGCGAGCGCGGCGGCGATCGTGGTTTTTCCCGTCCCGCCCTTGCCGGTGACGACATGCAGCCGCACGCCGTCCCAGTCGGTGTCCCGCACGCTCACGATCACGAGGCTATCCGCGGGCCGGTCCTGCCTGCATCGTGGCCTCTCAGTCATTGCGGTGTTACCCGGCTGCTACGGGTCGTGGTTAGGCTTATTGCTGACGGCCGAGGACAGGTCCCTAGGTCCCCGTTCATTCTGGGTAAGAAGGGTGCCGGCTATGGATGCTTTGCTAGGTTTTGTCGCATTTATTATCGTTGTTGGCTTCATCCTGGCCGCGCGCAGCGTCAAGCAGGTGCAGCAGTACGAGGAAGGCATCGTCTTCAGGTTCGGACGGGTGCTGCCAAGGACCCGGCAGCCGGGCCTGACCTTCCTCCGCCCGATCGGCGACAAGATCCAGAAGGTCAACAAGCAGATCATCGCGATGGCCGTGCCCGCCCAGGAGGGCATCAGCAGGGACAACATCAGCGTGCGCGTGGACGCCGTCGTCTACTTCAAGGTGGTCGACCCGATCAAGGCGACGATCAACGTCCAGAATTACATGTTCGCCGTGTCCCAGCGCGCCCAGACCTCGCTGCGCTCCATCATCGGCCAGTCCGAGATGGACGAGCTGCTCTCCGAGCGTGACCGGGTCAACAAGCAGCTGTGCCGGATCATCGACGAGGTCACCGAGGAGCCGTGGGGCGTCAAGGTGGAAAGCGTGGAGATCAAGGACGTCTCGCTGCCCGAGGGCATGAAGCGGTCGATCGCCCGCCAGGCCGAGGCCGAGCGCGAGCGGCGGGCCAGGATCATCGTGGCCGACGCCGAGTACCAGGCGTCGAAGCGGCTCGCCGCCGCGGCCCACGTGATGGCACGCGACCCCGCGGCGCTCCAGCTCCGCCTGCTGCAGACCGTGGTCGAGGTGGCGTCGGAGAAGAACAGCACCCTGGTCATGCCGGTTCCGGTCGAGCTGCTGCGGTTCTTCGACCGGGCGGCCGGCGGGCACGTACGGGTCCCCGACGAGTCGGAGTCGGACGACACGGGAGACGCCGAGGTGGCAGCGGCCGAGGCCGCGATCGAGCACGAGTCCGCCAGCGCGGCTCCCGCACTCGGCGCCGACGAGACTCTCGCGATCCCGCCGGTCCCGCGCATTCCCGAGCCGGAGATCCCGCCCGCCGAGGTCCCGGAGCTGCGCATCCCGCCCGGAGCCTGAGCCTCGGCCTGAGCCGGGCAGGCGGCTGCCGGACGACCGCGAACGGCCGGCACCGCCGCAGGTGGCGGTCGCGGGGCGGCTAAGGTAACGGCCATGCAGAAGTGGGAGTACGCGACCGTGCCACTGCTCGTCCACGCGACCAAGCAGATACTCGACAACTGGGGTGACGACGGGTGGGAGCTCGTCGCTGTCATCCCGGGCCCCAATCCCGAGCAGCTCGTCGCCTACCTGAAGCGGCCCAGGCAGTGACCACGGACCCCGGCTCCCCCGAGCAGCGCCTGGCCGCGCTCGGCCTCAGCCTGCCCGCCGTCGTGGCGCCGCTGGCGGCCTACGTTCCCGCGGTCAGGTCCGGCGGCTTCGTCTACACCGCCGGGCAGCTCCCGTTCGTCGACGGCAAGCTGTCGGCTACCGGCAAGGTCGGCGCCGCCGTGACGCCCGGCGAGGCCGCCGCACTGGCGAGGACCTGCGCCCTGAACGCGCTCGCCGCCGCCGTCTCGGTCACCGGCAGCCTGTCGGCGATCCGGCGGATCGTGAAGGTCACTGGGTTCGTGGCCAGCGCCCCCGATTTCACCGCCCAGGCTCAGGTAGTGAACGGGGCCAGCGAGCTGCTGCTCGAAATCTTCGGCGAGTCGGGCAGGCACGCGAGGAGCGCGGTGGGCATGGCGGTGCTGCCGCTCGACGCTCCCGTCGAGGTCGAGCTGATCGCCGAGGTCGCCGACTAGTGCGGCCAGCAGGTCAGGTAAGGCTTCCCGATCAGATGGCCGCGGCGGCGCGCGACGTCATCGAGGGGCGGGTACCCCCGGCCACGCCCAGGGACGCCGCCACCGTGATGCTGCTGCGCCCGGCGGTCGCCGTCCGTGCCGGACCAGCCGCTCGGGCGCCGGGCGCTGGTGCCGCCGAAGGCGCGGCTCCGGGCACCGGCTTCGAGGTCTACATGCTCAGGCGCAAGCCGTCGATGGCGTTCGCCCCTGGCGCCTACGTGTTCCCCGGCGGATCGGTCGACCTGCGGGACGCTGACGAGGAGGTCGCCTGGGCGGGTCCCGGGGTGGACCACTGGGGCGAGGTCTTCGACGCGCCGCCCGAGCTGGCTCGCGCGCTGGTCTGCGCCGCCGTCAGGGAGACGTTCGAGGAATCCGGCGTCCTGCTGGCCGGCCCGTCGGCGGACGCCGTGGTCGCCGACACCAGGGGTGAGGACTGGGAGGCCGACCGGCACGCGCTGCTCGACCGGTCGCTCTCGCTGGCCGAGCTGCTGGCCAGGCGCCAGCTGATCCTGCGCTCTGACCTGCTCAGGCCGTGGGCCAGGTGGATCACCCCGGTGATCGAGCCGCGCAGGTTCGACACCAGGTTCTTCGCCGCCGCGCTGCCCCCGGGCCAGCGGACCAGGGACGTCGGCGGCGAGGCTGCCGCGGTGGAGTGGATCTCCCCGCCCGCGGCGCTGCAGGCAGGCAGGGACGGGCGGATCCAGCTCTGGCTGCCGACCGCGATGACCCTGGCCGAACTCGCCGAGCACGCCGATGTGGCATCGGTGCTCGCCGCCCGCCGCGACGTGACTCCGCTGCTGCCCGAGCTCGTGGTCACCGAGAATGCCACCTGGCTGAAGGTTCCCGGCGACCGGGCGTACCCGCTGTGACCGGCCCGGACGGCTCGGGCGGACCGAACGGCCGGAACGGCTCGGGTGGCTCGAACGGCTCGGACGGCGCGAACGGAACGGATGGCACGGATGGCTCGGGCCAGCCCGGCGCGCAGTCTGTCGACGGCTCGGGCACGGAGCGGGCGCGCTGCGTGCTGGCACCCAACCCCGGCCTGATGACGCTGGACGGGACCAACACCTGGCTGGTCGCCGAGCCAGGTTCGCCGACCGCCGTGGTGGTCGATGCCGGCCCGGACGACGAGGCGCACCTGCGCCGGGTCTGCGCGGAGGCGGAGCGGCTCGACCAGCGGATCGCGCTCATCGTCCTGACCCATGGCCACCACGACCACTCGGGCGGCGCGCGCGGGCTCGCCGCCTTGACCGGCGCCCCGGTCAGGGCCGTGGACCGCGGGCACCGGTTGGGCGGCGAGGGCCTGCCGCCCGGCGCTGTGGTGACCGACGGCGGCTGCGAGATCGAGGTCATCGCCACGCCCGGGCACACCGCCGACTCGGTCAGCCTGCTGCTGCGCGCCGACCGGGCGGTGCTGACCGGCGACACCGTGCTCGGACGCGGCACCGCGGTGATCGCCGCCGACGGGAACCTCGGCGATTACCTCGGCTCGCTCGACCGGCTCCGCGCCCTGGCCGACTCGGCGGGCCTGCGGGCGCTGCTGCCGGGCCACGGACCGCTGCTCGCCGATCCTGTGGCGACTCTTGACTACTACATAACGCATCGCGCCGAGCGGCTCGCCGAGATCAGGGCAGCCCTTGCCGCGGGGGACAGGTCCGAGTCCGACATAGTGGCCAGGGTCTACGCCGATGTGGACCGCGCGCTCTGGCCGTTCGCCCAGATGTCGGTGCGCGCCCAGCTCGCCTACCTGGCCGGCCTCGGCGAGCTCCCCGCCGACATGCCCCCCGCCCCTGACCCCCGCCCCTGACCCCCGCCCCTGACCCCCGCCCCTGACCCCCGCCCCTGGCGCGGCTCCTGGGCGTCGCTCCGTCGGCTCCTCATGCTGTGGTCGGTCGCCGGCAACGCGGGTCGGTCGGCCACCCACGCTGCTGACTCTTACCCGCTATGGCCACTTTGCATCCGCTAGCGTCATGATCAAGTCCGGTTTACGGCATATGTGAGGCACCAGCGGGTAAGAAGTGGCGCCAGCGGGTAAGAAGTGGCGCTGGCTGGTAAGAGGTGGTGCTGGCGGGTGGGAGGTGGCGCTCGCGGGCGAAGAGTTCGGGTCGGACCAGGTCGCAAAGATCGGCCTCGGGGTGGCCGGTCTTGGTGCGCCCTTTGCTGCGCTCGTACCTGAGTTCGCGGCCGTCGGCGGCGTCATCTCGCGCGGCGGCGCAGGCGGTCGGGGTCGATCAGGAGGACCGATTTGGCCGACAGCTGCAGCCAGCCGCGGGACGCGAAGTCCGCCAGGGCCTTGTTTACCGTCTCCCTGGACGCGCCGACCAGCTGGGCTAGCTCCTCCTGGGTCAGGTCGTGGGCCACCTGGATGCCCTCGTCGGACTGGGTGCCGAACTTGCCCGCCAGCTCGAGCAGGGCCTTCGCGACGCGGCCAGGCACGTCGGTGAAGATCAGGTTGGTGTTGGCCTCGGTGATCCTGCGCAGCCGATGCGCCAGGGCCTTGAGCAGCAGCATCGAGACGGCCGGCCTCGTGGTCAGCACCGCGCGCAGGTCCTCGTGGGCGATCACGGCCAGCCGGGCGTCGGTCACCGCGACGGCCGTGGAGGTCCGGTAGGTGGGGTCGAACATGGCGAGCTCGCCGAACATGTCGCCGCGGCCGTGCACGCTCACCAGGCTCTCCCTGCCATCCGGCGCGGTCCTGGTGAGCTTCATCTTGCCGTCGATCACGATGTACACCCGGTCACCGAGGTCGCCCTCGGCGAACAGCTGATCGCCCTTGTGCACGAGCACCACGTGGGTGTGCGGCCGGAACGTGTCGGCGTCCTCGTCGCTGAGCTCGGCAAGCAGCGGGCTGGCCTGCAGCGCCCGCGCGTCGTCGTCGGTGAAGTCGTAGATCTGCACGGTCGGCCCGGCCCCGGCGTCCGGCTCAGCCATCGGGGCCTGCTTCGAGCCGCTTGCGGCAGGCCTCGATCTCCTCGATGGCTGTCTGCCGGTTCACCCAGCGCGCGGCCTCCACCTCCTTGCCGGGTTCGAGCGCCTTGTACACCTCGAAGAAGTGCTGGATCTCCAGCCGGTCGAAGTCGGAGACGTCGGTGATGTCGGCGAGATGAGCCATCCGCGGGTCGGTCGCCGCCACGCAGAGCACCTTGTCGTCGCGGCCCTTCTCGTCCCGCATCCGGAACATCCCGATCGCGCGGCAGCGGATCAGGCAGCCGGGGAACGTGGGCTCGTCGAGCAGCACGAGCGCGTCAAGCGGGTCGCCGTCCTCGGCCAGGGTGTCCTCGATGAACCCGTAGTCCGCGGGGTACCTGGTCGAGGTGAACAGCATCCGGTCCAGCCGGATCCGCCCGCTTTCATGGTCCATTTCGTACTTATTGCGCTGGCCCTTCGGGATCTCGATGACTACATCGAACTCCACAGTCAAGTCTCCCGCCGCGGTGGACGATTGCTCGTTGCCTGGTGTGTACCCCTGTTGTGATGTATACCCTCGGTGTCAACCGCCTGTCGGCGGGGGATCGGGGTCCGCTTGCGGAAGGCCGGCGGCGGGGGATACCGGCCTCCGGGCTCAGCCACCAGGCGCCGGGGCTCGAGATTGGCGAAGGAGTACAGCGGTGAACCGGCAGGCGCGCATGACGGTGCTCACCATGGCGCTGCTCTGCGTGTTCACGATCTGCGCCGGAGCCGCCGTCGCCGCCCTGTTGCCGCCACGGCTCGCGCTCTTCCAGATGCCGCAGATCTCCGGCGAGGGTCTCGCGCCCGCCGGGCATGGCCTGGTCAGCGCGCAAGGCCCGCAGGCCGGTCGTCCTGGCCTGGTCACCGCGGCGGGGGTCAGCGCCCGGATCGCTGGACTGGTCGGCGGCGGCGGGCTCGGGCCCGACGTGGGCGCGCTGGTCGCCGACCTGACTACCGGCAAGGTTCTGTTCTCCCAGAACGCGGCGGTCGGCTTTACCCCAGCCTCCACCACCAAGCTCGCCACAGCGGTGGCAGCGATCGACACGCTCGGGGCGGACGCGAAGTTCACCACGTCGGTCACCTTGCCCGCTGGCCAGGCAGGAACACCGGGCAGCGGCGGTCAGGGAAGGACGATCGTGCTGGTCGGCGGCGGCGACCCAGTGCTCGCGGCGGGCCCGTACCCGGCCGGCTCGTACCCGCAGCCCGCCACCTTGACCGGGCTGGCCGCGCGGACGGCCGCGGCGCTGCGGGCCAGGCGCATCGCGACGGTGCGGCTGCGCTACGACGCCTCGCTGTTCGGCGGCCCGACCCTGGCCCCGGGCTGGCCGGCCTTCGGCGCGGCCGACAACTACGTGACCACAGGCAACATGACGATCATCACCGGCCTCGAGGTCGACCAGGGCAGGCTGACGGCCAGCGGCAAGCCAGAGGACGCCGACGATACGGAAAACTTCAGGCCCCGCTCGATGACGCCTGCCAGGCAGGCGGCCGGCGCGTTCGCCGCGTTCCTGCGCAAGGACGGGATCACGGTGCACGGCGCGCCCGCCGCGACAACGGCCGACGGCGGTGCCACGCTGGCGGCCGTGCACTCCCCGCCGCTGACCGCGATCGTGCAGCAGATGCTCTCGGAGAGCAACAACGTGATCGCGGAGACTCTCGCCAGGCACGTCGCGATCGCGACCGGCCGGCCAGCCACCTTCGGCGGGGCCGCCGACGCGGTGATGGCCACTGACCGCGGGCTCGGCATCGACGGTATCCACATTTACGACGGCAGCGGGCTCTCGCCGTTGGACGAGATCACCCCGCGTGCCCTGGTTGGCCTGGTCAGGCTGGCCGCCGAAGCCGGGCCCGGGCCTTTGCGCGCGGTGATCACCGGCATGCCGGTGGCCGGATTCTCGGGGACGCTTGGCCCGGGAAGCGTCTTCGGGCCGTTCGGCTCGGCGGCGCTCGGCACGGTGCGGGCCAAGACCGGCAACCTGACCGGCGTGGCCACCATGGCCGGCATCGCCTACACCGCGAGCGGCCAGCTGCTTGCGTTCGCATTCATGGCCAACAAGATCCCAGCCAGGCTTGGCCTGCAGCCCGAGTCCGCCCTCGCCGGGCTGGCCACCGCGCTGGCCGGCTGCGGCTGCCGCTGACTCCGGAGTCCGTCCCGCTGACGGCCGCGGCTGAGCCCTGGCCTGCCCGGCTTTCCTGTTGCGGCCGCGGCTGGACCACAACGCCCGCCGGCCACGTACGGTGGAGGGGTGAGCAGCTCCCAGATGATCGACTGGAACCTAGCCGCATCGACCGCCACCCGGTGGGTGCGGCCCGGGCCGCAGGTGAGCCTCGCCGAGGCCCGCAAGGTAGTGGCCGAGCTCAGGCAGAAGGCCGCGCAGGTGGCCGAGCCGGTGCGGGCGGTGACCGGCTTGCCCGGCGACGACGACGGCGGCAAGGTCGCCGTCGTGGACCGCCCTGGCTGGATCAGGGCGAACATCACCGGCTTCCAGGTGGTGCTCGATCCGCTGGTCGAGCACATGCGCGAGGTGGGTGCCGCCCCGGCGGGCGGCTCGGTGCTGACCGCGGTCGGGTCCCGGGTCACCGGGGTGCAGGCGGGCCTGATCCTCGCCTACCTGGCGAGCCGGGTGCTCGGCCAGTACGAGCTGTTCCTGCCCCCCGACCCCGACCTGCCTGCCGCGGACGCGCCGCCCGGGCGGCTTACCCTGGTCGCGCCGAACATCATGATGGTCGAGCGCGAGCTCGGGGTTGACCCGAGCGACTTCCGCCGCTGGGTCTGCCTGCACGAGGAGACCCACCGCACCCAGTTCACCTCGGTGCCGTGGCTGCGGCCGTACGTGCAGCGGCAGATGACCGATTTTCTGCTCGCCTCCGACCTCGACCCGGCCTCGATCCTCAGCCGACTGCGGGCGGCCGCCGACGCCGCCTACGGGGCGGTGCGCGGCGGTGACGGCGAGAGCCTGATCGAGGCGATCCAGAACCCCAGGCAGCGCGAGATCCTGGATCGGCTGACATCGGTGATGACACTGGTCGAGGGGCACGGCGACTACGTGATGGATGCCGTGGGACCGTCGGTGGTGCCATCGGTCGAGCAGATCAGGGCCAAGTTCAATGCCAGGCGGAACACAGGCAATCGCGGCGAGCAGGCCATCCGCCGGATTCTCGGCATCGACCTGAAGATGCGGCAGTACCAGCAGGGCTCGGCGTTCGTACGCGCGGTGGTCGACGAGGCGGGCATGGAGTGGTTCAACCGGGTCTGGACCTCGCCGGAAACGCTGCCCACCAAGGCGGAGTTCGCCAGCCCGCTGACCTGGCTCGAGCGGATGGACCGCGCTGGCGGCCCCGGCGCGATCACCGCCGGCTCCGGTCAGCCAGGCATCGACATGCTCGGCACCGCGGTGAACGGGACCGGAGCGGGTGCGGCAGCCAGTGCCGGCCCGGACAGTGCGGACGAGGTCGGCGGCCACGGGACCGGCGGCGGCCACGGGACCGGTGGCGGCGAGGCCGGCGGGGGCGAGGTCGGCCGGGACGGAGCTGGCGGGACCGGCGGGGGCGAGGTCGGCCAGGGCGGAGCTGGCGGGACCGGCGGAGGCGGGGCCGGCGGGGACGGAGCTGGCGGGCCCGGCGGAGGCGGGGCCGGGCCGACCGCGGGCTGAACCGCAATGGGCCCGCATCCGGCGGTCGCGGCCGCGCGCCTCGGCGTGCGCCGGTGCCTGGACCGGCTGGAGCCTGGCTCGCTGGTGCTCGCCGCCTGCTCCGGCGGCCCGGACTCGCTCGCGCTCGCCGCCGCGCTGGCCTTCGAGGCGCCGCGAGGTGGCCTGCGGGCCGGCGGCGTGACCGTCGATCACGGCCTGCAGCCGGGCTCGGCCGACCAGGCCGCCAAGGTCGCGGGGACGCTGCGCGATCTCGGCCTCGACCCGGTCTGCTGCGTGAGCGCCGATGTTGCCGCCCGCGGCGGGCAGGCCGGATACCCGGGTCCCGAGGCGGCCGCACGGCGGGCCAGGTACGCCGCGATCGACGCGGCCGCCGAGCAGGCCGGCGCCTGCGCCGTGCTGCTCGGCCACACCATGGACGACCAGGCGGAGACCGTGCTGCTCGGGCTCGCCCGCGGCTCAGGCGCCAGGTCGCTGGCCGGGATGGATGAGTCCAGCGGGCGCTATCTGCGCCCGCTGCTCGGCATGCGCCGGGCGCAGACCCGCGCCGCCTGCGCGGCGCTCGGACTTGATCCCTGGGACGACCCGCAGAACCAAGACCAGGCCTTCGCCAGGACGCGAGTACGCGGCCAGGTGCTCCCGCTCATGGAAGAACTGCTCGGCCCGGGGGTCACCGAGGCGCTGGCCAGGACCGCGGCTCAGCTGCGCGCCGACGCCGACGCGCTTGACGCCCTGACCGACCAGGCTGCGGATCGGCTGATGCGGGACTGGCCCGCCGGCCCGGCCGGCCCCGGAGC
>Ga0335081_10020437_pt1 | contig 10712 bp, 8 predicted proteins | sample Lox_Sample_35_FD_206713 | JGI IMG/M metagenome (GOLD analysis project Ga0335081, IMG submission 206713) | Soil microbial communities from Loxahatchee National Wildlife Refuge, Florida, United States - Lox_Sample_3.5 | ecosystem: Environmental > Terrestrial > Soil > Wetlands | place: USA: Florida... | reverse complement strand
GCTTCACGTCACTTTTTCAGCCACTGGTCGACCCAGTCGTTGACGGTCTTGTACCAGAGCTGCGAGTTCTGCGGCTTCAGCACCCAATGGCCTTCGTCGGGAAAGTACAGCATTTTGGACGGGACGCCGAGGCGCTGCAGCGTGGTAAAGAGCTGGAAGCCCTCGCTGACGTCGAGGCGATAGTCGAGCTGGCCGTGGATGACGAGCGTTGGCGTTTTGAAATTGGTCGCAGAAAGATGCGGCGACCACTTGTCATACATGGCGCGATTCGTGTAAGGGGTGCCTTTGAGCTCCCACTCGGGAAACCACAGTTCCTCGGTGGTGCCCCAGGCGGCGGTCGTGTTGAACTGGCCGTCGTGCGAGACGATGCACTTGAAGCGGTCGGTGTGGCCGAGGATCCAGTTGGCCATGTATCCGCCGTAGCTCGCGCCGAGCGCGCACTCGCGGTCTTTGTCGATGAAGGGATAGGTCTTCTCGGCGTAGTCGAGGCCCTTCGTCAGGTCTTCGAAAGGAGCGCCGCCCCAGTCGCCGTTGATGGCATCGATGAACTTCTGCCCGTAGCCGGTCGAGCCGTGGAAGTTGATCATGACGACCACGTAGCCGTTCGCGGCGAAGAGTTCAGGATTCCAGCGGTAGGACCAGTCGTCTCCCCAAGCGCCCTGCGGGCCGCCGTGGATGAGGAACTTCACGGGGTATTTCTTGGTGGGATCGAAGTTGGGCGGCTTGAGGAGGAAGCCTTGGACTTTATCGCCGTTGGCTCCTTTGAACCAAAGAGACTCAAGTTGTGACATCGAGACTTGGGATAGGACGGAGTCGTTTAGATGGGTCAGGGCCTCTGACTTAGAAAGCTCACAATCAGTAGCGGTGTAACGTGGCTGCTTACCTTTGCCGGCAATCTCAACCTCACATCGCGAGAAGTCGATCGGGGCACTGTAAATCGCGTTCGGAGCGTGAACGGACATCTGGCTGAAGAGGAGGCTCTTTCCATTTGGGCTTAAAACAAGATCGTCGTTGAATCCTGCAGTAAACTCGAATGGCCAAGTGGGGGAATCAACACGCGTGTGGTAAATGGGAGCGGTGCCGTCATTCTCCGCGGAGAAGTAGAGGTCCTTTGAAGTCGGAGTCCACGCAAACGTTCCGACCCAGCGGTCCCAGTTCTCTGTCAGATTCTTCTTCTCTCCTGTCTTCCGGTCATACAGCATCAACCGGAAGCGGTCGCTCTCGTACCCGGGACGCTGCTGGGACCGATACCCGATGTATTTGCCATCGGGGGAGTAAAGCGGCGAGCCATCCCACGCAGAATTGTCAGCGGTGATATTTCTTGCCGCTCCACCATTCACCGAAACTATCCACAGATCGCTATTGGTCGAAGTAGCTTCCACTTTGTCATGGTTCGAGGCGTAGCAAATTTCCTGCCCGTCGGGCGAGAAGGCGTAGTTGTCCTGTCCGCCCAGAGAGAAGACTGGCGCGTCATAGTCACCAGGGGTAAGATCGCGAGGAGGCGGGGGTGCAATACCTGAACCGGGCGCTCCCGACCTCGCTGATGCGAGCACATCCGGCACGACGAAGATGTGGCTGCGCTTGCCGGCTTTGTAAGCGTTCCAGTGGCGATAGAGCAGCCGGTCAAAGACGAGCGCCTTAACCTTCGAATCCTGCGTCTCTTTCACCTTCTTCGCGTTGCAGTCCTGTTCTTCCGCGGGCGCTCCATCGCATTCGGGATAGACATCCGATGTGAAAAGGATGTTCTTCCCATCGGGCGACCAGAGTTCGCCGCCAGCTTCTGTTGCAATCGAGGTCAGTTGATGCACACCGGTCACGGTTCCCGCCGAGCCATCGAAGTCCGCAATCCACACCTGCGATCCACCTTCTTTATTGGAAATAAAAGCGAAGCGCTTGCCGTCGGGCGCCCAGCGGGGCCGGTCGGCATTCTGGTCGGCGATGATTTCCCGCTCCTGACCTCCCGCAAGCGGCACCACCCAGATGTGAGGCATCCGGGTGTTGGCCTCGAGGTTCACGTTGACGGCGCTGAACAGCACCCACTTCCCGTCGGGCGAGGGTTCGGGTTCGCCCACGCGCTTGAGGGCCATCATGTCCTCGAAGGTGAAGGGATGCTTGGCCTGGGCGAGAGCGGTTGCGCAGGGCAACAGTACGCAGAAGAGGACGAAGCCGATATTAAAGAGACGACGCATAAGTGCCTCCGCCGGGAAACGCGCTAGTGTAACCCATCGCCAGCGGACGGGGATGTGACGGGCGGTAGGAGTGTGGTATGCAAGAACGGAAATGCAGATTCCTCGCTCGCCCTCGCCGCGCGCGCGGTTGCGGACCGCTCGGAATGACAAGAATGCCCTTTACCGAACTTTACAAAATCGTGAAGAAAAATCGGGAAACATCCTTATTTTTGCAGTGACCTGACGCCCCCTGGCGCATCTAAAACAATAGGCAGAACTGCAGCTTCCCTGTCTCAGGCCTTGTAACCTGGCCGGGAGACAGGGAGGTTGCGGTCGTATTCTTTCTCCCAATTTCGATAAACTATCTCCTATGAGACTCCCCGCGCGGTTCCATGCGCTGCCTTTCCACTTCACAGCCCTCGCCCTGATTCTCACCGCCGCTGCCTGGGGGCAGGAAGGCCAACTCGACAAGTCTGAGCCCAAGGGCATCACGACCGATGAGATCATTCACCGGTTCGCCACCAAGGAAAAAGAATTCAAAGAAGCCCGCGACCAGTACACCTACCGCCAAGACGTGCGAGTACAGACCCTCGAAGGCGACACAGTGGATGGGGAATACCAGCAGGTGTTCGACGTCACGTTTGACGACAAGGGGCACAAGGTGAAAAACGTCGTCTTCGCCCCACAGGCAACGCTGCAGCGCATCATGATGACGGAAGAAGATATCGACGACATCGAGAATCGGTTGCCGTTCGTGCTCACCAGCGACGAGCTCAACGAATACAACATTCTGTACGTAGGACTGCAGCAGGAAGACGAACTGCACTGCTATGTCTTCGACATCGCGCCCAAGCAGATCGAGGGCAAGAAGCGGTACTTTCAGGGCCGGATCTGGGTGGACGACCACGATTTCCAGATCGTGAAGACCTACGGCAAGACGGTGCCCGACATCCGCAAGAAGAAGGGGCAGGAGAATCTGTTCCCCAGTTTCACCACCTGGCGCGAGCAGATTGACGGCAAGTACTGGTTCCCGACCTACACCCGGGCCGATGACACGCTAAATTTTTCGACGGGCGGAGTGCGTATCCGCGAGATCGTGAAGTATTCCAACTACAAGCGCTTCGGTGCGAACGTGAAGATCACCTACGAGGGCCAGGAAGTGCCGAAGGATCAGAAGGCGCCGAATCAGCAGCCGCCGCAACCGCCGCAGAAATAGCTCTCAGCCATCAGCTTTCAGCGATCAGTTGCTTGCTTAAAGCGGCTAGTTATTTCCCTGCACACTTGCTTTCTTCAAATACGCCGATACCTCTGCTGGGGACAAAAGGGAAGATGCACCGAGTCGATGCTCAAGACTTGAAGGCTGAGAGCTGACAGCTGATGGCTAATAGAACAGATACTTTCTCCACTTGTCGTCGGAGCGGCCCATCAGGCGCATGATGTGGCGGCTGGTGTGGAGATTGAAGGATCGCGGCTCCCGCATGAGCTTCATGTCGGCTTCGGAGGGGAGTTGATTCCCTTTCTGACGGTTGCAGGGATGGCAGCAGGCGACGAGATTCTCCCAGGTGGAGAGACCGCCGCGGGAGCGGGGAATCACGTGGTCAAGCGTGAGTTCGCCAGAGGGCAGCAAGGTAGCGCAGTACTGGCAGGTATTGCGGTCGCGAAGAAGAATGTTCTTGCGGGAGAGGGCGCGGCTCTGGTGGGGAATGCGCCGGTACTCGAGCAGCCGGATGACGGACGGGACCCGCACCGCGAGCCGGGCCGCGTGCAGGAAGTGGCCGTTCTCCTCTTCGGTCATGGCCACGCCTTTCAGCACCAGCACGATGGCGCGCCGCGCGGCGCAGACATTGATGGGCTCATACGAAGCGTTGAGCACAAGCACGGGCGCGTGCAGCGCGTGTCCGTCGCTGTCCAGATGGGTAGCACCGATGAGGACGGCGGGGTGAATGGCGCCGCGGCTGGCGCTGATCGAGTTATGAAACTTTCCCGACATATTTCTAACTTTCAGACCCCAAGTACAGTGGGCCGACGAAGCGATTCAGACGTGGGCCGCCATGGCATTGCGCGCCTTCTCTTCATCCTCTAACAGGGCGGAATGCGCCTCCACCTTCAGAGTGCGGGCAACCGTGGCCACCCAAACGCGGGTTGCCCCCGCTCGGCGCAGGACGCGAGCACATTCGGACACCGTGGTCCCGGTGGTGAACACGTCGTCCACCAAGAGGACCTCTTGTCCCTGCAAAGCAACGGCATCGCCCACGGCAAACGCTCCGCGCATATTTTCGCGCCGCTGATGGCGGGTGAGTCCCGTTTGCGACTGGGTTTCGCGACGTCTCTCGAGCATGCGCGGATGCACGCTTAGCCGGGCGCCGGAAGGAAGCAACTTAACCGCGACCCGGGCAATCAGCTCGGATTGATTGAATCCGCGCTGCCGGAGCTTACGTTCGTGGAGCGGTACGGGAACAACCAAAATCCCGGCGTCGGCGAAGGAACCTTCAATGGGAGCGATCGCGTCCGCGAGCATACGGCCCAAGACGCTGGCGGCCGGGCGTACCTGCTCGTATTTCAAAAGCTGAATCAACTCGCGCAAGCCGCCGTCATAGCTGCCGTAGGCCACGGCCTTGGCGAACGGGGGCTCCAGGCGGCGGCACAAACCACAGCGCGGGTCGCCGTAAGCGTCGGAAAAGGCGTAAGGGCTGAGGAGCGCTTCACCACACACGGTGCACACGCCTCCCCCGATGGGCCGCATGGCAGCGAGGCATTCCTCGCAAACCGGCAAGCGCGAGATGTTCAGAAGGGGGGCACCGCAAAGACGGCAATCGGAGGGGAATAAGGTCGCGAACAAACCTTCGGCCATGTGCTGTGCCCAGCCGACCAAGGAAATCCCTTGGCTTGCGACGTTGGCTTGGGCAGCCCGACTTAGGTCCCGGCTACTGCTGAAGACGACCCTCCCATCGCCCGGCAGGCATCGGGGCTCCAACCAGACGAGTCCTTCTAAGTATAACGAGCGGCTTCACGTCACGCAACGCGGCTGTCGGGCCGGGAAGAACGGGAGTCCTGCTCCTTTGGTCTGCGAACCACGGTGCTCCGTATCTCCACCCGCACGAATATGGGACGATAGGAGCGCCGGAAACACTGGCCACAGCGGACCGGCCTTAGCAAGAGAACAGGAAGTATCACCTTCTCAGCAAAACTCCGGCGACGTGAACGAAATCCGACCGGGCTGGCACAATGGGGACAATTGAACTCGGTGAAGGAGTGGATCCAATTTCCACGGCTAGACGCTTTCTGCAAACAAGACCTCGCATGCTCGGCCCGAGACGGAAGATTTGTGCTCGACACTCGTTACTCTGATTTTATCCCGGAAGGCGGAAACAGGACCCCGAAAAATGGCAGGAAAAAGCTCTAGTACCAGCGTGGCCAAGGGGCCAGGGTGAGCATCGTACTTGTAAACCGGGCGGAGCGCGTGCTAAGGTGCGCCGTCCTGCTATATCGTGTGTAAATAGCGATTTACGAGGTTTTCCCGATGAGCACTCAAACCGCAGCGAATCCCGCCGAAGCTCGAATCAAACACAAACCCTACGTACCGGAAACCATGGAGATGAAGGAATTCACCTTCCGAGCGGTCCTGATCGGGCTGGTGATGACGGCGATCCTGGGTTCGGCCAATGCCTATTTGGGGCTGCGGGCCGGCATGACGATTGCGGCGACGTATCCGGCGGCCGTGATCGGGATGGCGCTGCTCCGCCTGATGAAGGGATCCCTGCTGGAAGAAAATATTGCGCGAACCGTGGGGTCGATTGGCGAGTCAGTCGCGGCGGGCGCGGTGTTCACCATTCCGGCGTTCGTGATGGCGGGCTTGTGGCCGGGACTGACGCGCGAAAAATATTGGAATTCAGTCGCGCTGATGGTGATTGGGGGCACGCTCGGAATTTTGTTTGTGACGCTGTTGCGACGCGTGATGGTCGAGGATCCAGACCTGCCTTATCCGGAGTCGGTGGCAGCCTCGGAGATTCACAAGGCTGGACAACAGGGGTCGAGGGCGGCAAAGGTTCTGTTCTCGAACATGGGGTTCGGTGGGTTCATGTACCTGCTGGGCGCGGTCAACGTGTTTTCGGCCAATAATACTTTTCCCGTGAACATCAGTGCCCTGGGAAAAAAGTTGCTGCTGCGGACAAGCACGAATCCGAATGTCGCGACCACCGTGACCGGCGGCATGACGATATTCACCGCGCCGGACGTCAGCCCCGCATACCTGGGCGTGGGATACATCATCGGGCCGCGGCTGGCGGCGCTGAACTTTGCGGGAGGCGTGCTGGCCTGGGGATTGCTGGTTCCGCTCCTCACCTTCACAGTCGGACCGTACATTCAGGCGGCTCAACCTGCCGGACAGACGCTGGCTTGGCCGCTTCTGGCGCAGGCCATCTACTACTCGGTGGTAAGGCCCATTGCCGTGGGCGGAATGCTGGTGGGAGCGTCCTACACGCTCTTCAAGATGCGGAAGCAGCTGGCGGTGGGGATGGGGCGGGCGGTCTCCGATCTGAAGAAGTCGGCGGCAGCGCATGCTGCCAGCAACCGCACGGAGCGCGATCTTCCGGCCAAAGTCATCTTCGCCGGCGTGGGCGTCGTGTTCATCGCGATGATCGGCCTCTATTACTACTTCATTGGCAGCGCGGGAAATCTTACAAGTTCACAGGTCATTTCCGGGTCGGTAGTGGCGGCATTGGTGATGATCGTTCTCGGTTTCTTCTTTGCCGCGGTTTCGGGGAACCTGGTGGGGATGATCGGGTCGTCGAATAATCCCGTGTCGGGGCTGACACTGTGCACTCTGGTAATTGCAGCACTGCTGATGGTGGCGCTGGGTGTCTCGGGCACAGGGGGCGTCGCCGCGGTGCTGGGAGTTGCGGCGGTTATCTGTGTTTCGTCAGCGGTGGCGGGAGAGATGCTGCAGGATTTGAAGGTCGGCCACATTCTGGGCGGCACACCATCCAAGATGCAGATCGGCGACCTGTTGGGTGTGGTGGTGGCGTCTCTGGTGCTCTTCTTCCCACTGGCGATTCTCGACAAGGCTTACCATTTTGGAAGTCCGGCGCTCTCCGCTCCGCAAGCCGGGCTGATGGCCATGCTGTCAAAAGGGATCGTGGGCGGCGACATGGCTTGGCCACTGGTGATTGTGGGGATCCTGCTGGGGCTGGCCATGATCATGATCGAGGTGAAGAGCGTGATGCTCTTCTCGGTGGGCATGTACCTGCCGCTAGGGACGACGTTCGCAATCTTTGTGGGTGGGCTGATCCGGTGGGCCACGGACCAACTGCGCGATCGCCGCGGGTTCAACGATGCGCAGAAGGCGCGTGTCGACAACGCGGGTGTGCTGACGGCCTCAGGCCTGATCGCTGGTGAGGCGCTTTGCGGGCTCGTGATCGCAGGATTTGTGGGATCGGGAAAAGACGTGACGCTGGTCCACTGGAGCGCGCCAGCGTGGGCCGCGATCGCGGCACTGATCGCGCTGGTGGCTGTCATGATCCGAGTTCCGTTGGCCAATGCAGGCCGGCCGGAAGATCCGGCACCGCCAACGGCGATCATGTGAGGACTGGCGCGTCGCGGGCGACGCCCGGATGCTCCTAGCTTTTAGCCACCAGGGACACGAAGGTGCACGAAGGACGTTCGATTGGAGGTCCCTTCGCACTCCATCGTGTCCTTCGTGGTTTTGACTTCGATGTCCATTGCCGAAAACATACGTCACGTGAAAGAGCAGATGGCCGTTGCGGCGCGACGAGCAGGACGCAATCCCGAGGAAGTCGTGCTCCTGGCGGTCAGCAAAACGCACCCGCCGGAGCGCATTCGGGAAGCCTACGAAGCGGGTGTAAGAGCATTCGGAGAAAATCGGGTGCAGGAGTTCGCGGGGAAAGCCGAGGCTCTTCGGGATCTGTCGGGTGCGGAGTGGCACCTGATCGGGCACCTGCAGAGCAACAAGGCGGCGAAGGCCGCAGAGCTGTTCGGAGCAGTGGATTCGATTGACTCGCTGAAGCTGGCGGAGAGGTTGAACGCAGCGGCAACCAGCTTTGGGAAGACGTTGCCGGTTCTGATCGAGGTGAATGTCGGCGGGGAGCAGGCCAAGAGTGGCGTCGCGCCCGACGGCGACCAACAGGCCGCAATCCTTGAAGCCGCGCCCAGGCTGGAACACCTGGCGATCCGCGGGCTGATGACGGTTCCTCCTTACACGGAAGATCCGCGCCAGGCGCGCCCCTATTTTCGGCGGCTGAGGGAATTGCGGGACAGAATTGCGGCGCAGAAGTTGCCGGCCGTCGAGATGGGCGTGCTCTCCATGGGCATGTCGCACGACTTTGAAGTCGCGATCGAGGAAGGGTCGACGTGCGTGCGCGTGGGGACGGCGATTTTTGGAGAAAGGACTCCCCAGTAATACACCACCGAGCCACGGAGACACAGAGCGGAATCAATAGAGTCACGCAAGCGAAGAGACGAACTCTTTGTTTCTATAATCTTTCTCCGTGTCTCTGTGTCTCCGTGGTAAGACCGCGTATGATTCCGATTCATGAGAATTCCTCCGGCGCTACCTTCGCGGTCAAAGTTCATCCGCGGGCCAAGAAGAATGCCATCACGGGCACAGTTGGCGACGCGCTAAAAGTTTCGCTGACCGCACCACCTATAGAAGAACGAGCCAATGAAGCCTGCATCGACTTTTTCGCGAAAGTTTTGAATGTGTCCCGGTCGTCCGTTAGTATTGCTGCCGGCCAAAGCAGCCGCAGCAAGGTGATTCGCGTGGCGGGCCTTTCAGCCGAGGAAGTACGGCAGCGGTTACGCCTCTGAACCCAGGAGCGCTTCTTGTCCTTCTCCGAGCGCCTGCAGGACATTCGTACCGGCTTCGAGCGACCGTTCTGGGTCGCAAACATCAGCGAAATTTTCGAGCGGCTCTCCTACTATGGCGTGTTCGCGGCTCTCGCGCGCTATCTGCACGAGGCACTCCAGTTTCCGACGCAGGAGGCCGCAAGTCTTAGTGGGATCTTCGGTGGCGCCGTTTGGGTGATGGCGATTTTTGGCGGCGCCCTCGCGGACCGGATCGGCTTTCGGCGCGCGCTCTCGCTGGCTTACTTTATCCTGAGCTGCTCTTATTTCCTGGTCAGTTCCATTGCCGCCCCGTGGCTGGCCCCAGTGCGCAGCGTTCTTCCACTCGGGCTGCTGGTGGGTGTGATTCTGTTTCTTCCGGCTCTGGGCGTGGCGCTGGTGAAACCCAGCGTGGTTGGGACCACGGCCAGGGCTTCGAAGGAGAATGTTCGCTCCATCGGGTATTCGATCTACTACACACTGGTCAATATCGGAAGCTTCCTCGGGCCGTTGTTGGCGGGCTGGGTACATTCACGAATGCGGGTCGAGAACGTCTTCCGGCTGGCCGCGCTCAGTGTTCTTCTGATGTTCATCGCCGTCCTGATTTTCTTTAAAGAGCCCCGGCGGGAAAGCGGTCATCAGGAACACTCCGTCGGACAAGTCGGCCGCAATTTCCTGACCGTGCTCGGCAACGGACGCTTCGTTCTTTTTCTGCTGATTTTTTCCGGCTACTGGATTGTCTTCTGGCAGCAGTACCTGATTCTGCCCATTTATATCCATGACTATGTGGACCCGAGTGCGAACACGGAGTTGATCCTGATTACCGATCCCCTGATCGTGATCACACTGACGGTTGCCGTGAATGCGCTGACCCGCAAGATTTCCCCGTTTCGAGCGATTACGTTGGGAACGCTGATCACTACGGTGGGATGGCTTGTTATCGGCTGCCAGCGGGCCGTTTGGGCCGCGGTCGCGACCCTTGCCATCGTCGCTCTTGGTGAGATCATCCAGTCACCTCGCTATTATGAGTACATCTCCCGCCTGGCCCCTCCCGGACAGCAAGGAACCTACATGGGGTTCGCCTTCCTCCCTATCGGCATTGGATCGCTGATTGGAGGCTGGGTCGCGGGCGCTTTCGTCCACCATTTTGGCGAAGTGATGCACCAGCCGGAACGAATATGGTGGGCGGTGACAGCGGTCGGAGTAGCGACCACGGCGCTATTGTGGGTCTACGATCGGGTGGTCGGAACGGCGGTGAACACGCGACGGGATTCAGCGGTTCCATGACCAGGCGCAAAATCACTCCGGAGTATGTCGCCGCGCATATCCGGCGAGTATTGAAGGATGGCGGCTCCGCTCCGCACGCGGAAGGCGTGCAGTGGTTCTTCAAGGAGGAGATCAAATCGCGCGGGTGGTACACCGCGGAGTTGCGCAAAGTCGCAGTTCGCTTCCGGCGCACGCTTGTGAAAGAGCGCGGACTGGAATTTCTGGTCCAGGTCGCGGACCGGCTTTTTGCAGGGAGAGTGCTGGAGGAAAAAACCTTCGCGGTGCTCCTGCTGCAAACGCTGACCGACGATCTAGGCGAGACCGAGTTCCGGCTGTTTGAGTCCTGGCTCGCGCGCATTCGCAACTGGGCCGATCACGATGGCCTGGTGCACTATCTGATCGCGCCGATGATTGCGGCGGAGCCGAAGCGTGTGGCCAACG
>Ga0335081_10020435_pt1 | contig 10712 bp, 10 predicted proteins | sample Lox_Sample_35_FD_206713 | JGI IMG/M metagenome (GOLD analysis project Ga0335081, IMG submission 206713) | Soil microbial communities from Loxahatchee National Wildlife Refuge, Florida, United States - Lox_Sample_3.5 | ecosystem: Environmental > Terrestrial > Soil > Wetlands | place: USA... | reverse complement strand
CTCCCGAACTCCCATACTTCACTCCCATTTCACGTTCCAAGTACTCGAGGCTACCCCTGCTGATCGCATCACCGCAAATAAAAAAAGCCGGTGGCAGTCTTGTTCCGAGCATCCGAACTTAGCGTCCGGTCGAGACAAGAATCTCCAGATTCCGATGGGAACATTTCGCGGCAGACGCAGCCGTGATTATCCAAGCAATTCCAGACTCTGCAATGATGACATTGTAAACCGGATTCACACCTGATCGCTCCCGTAAGCTTTGCGATCAAGAATTGACTGGACAGAAAAACGCTCAGATTCACTTTCGACCGATGTTTGCAGTAGCAAAACCAGGCGCGGAGTCCACCCCTGAGACAGAGCGGTCTTAGAAAGTGAAAGGAGGGTAAGGGGTTTGGTTTGTTGATTTTTCTACTTGCCTTTGATCATGCCGTTTTCGATGGTTAGGAGGTCGGAGCTGGGTGTGTTGAGTGCGCCGAGTGGACAACCGCAGCCTGCTGCATGCCCTTTGCCCTTTCTCAAAGTTCCCTTGTAGAGGCCCTGTTCGAGAGTTGTTTTGTGCTCTTTCTCCCATTGTTCAATGGGGATTCCGTACTTCGGTTGGATTGCATCGCGGTACCACTCTGGGATTACGTTGAAGGCGCAGAATGGGATGATGCGCATGTCTGGGCTTAGGTAGTGGATGTCACATCGGCGTAGTCGTTCTTCATCGTGGTTGTACTTGTCCATGAAGTGCATCATTCCAAGGAACATTGATTTGTGGTGGAACGCTCCGAGAGCGCTGTAGTCGTTTTTGACTAACGCGTTGAAGAGCAGTTTGCTTAGGGCTAGGCCTTTGGGTTGCTTGCTCCGGTCGATGAATGTTCCCATCTTCGCTAACACTTTCGCTACGACAAGGTACTTGTTCTTGCCAGATTTCAGCTCGTCAGCTTTCTCCTCCAAATATTCCAGCAATCCTTCGAGGTCGACGAAGGAGGCGATTGGGACGAGTTTGTCGCCGTCTTTGAAGACGTATGTGCCTGCTCCGCAGGCGAAGTGTATGGATAGTTCGTATCGTGGGCGTTTGGTTAGGGCTTCGACGAAGTGTGTGATTGGGACACAGCTTGGGACTGGGAACCATGATTCTCTTCCAACTTCGCCGTTCGTCTGTTCCTCGATGCGTTCGATGCAGTCGGGGATGGTTATTCGGTACTTCTCCCGCTCTGATTTGCTCAGTCGACCGGTGAGGGATACGGGTTGGAAGTTTACCGCGTGAATAACGTCCATGTTCCTTTGTCCGAAGCGGATTAGACCGCCTAGTTCGTGGTCGTTTATGCTCTTGATGACGGTTGGGACGAGGACTACGCCTAATCCTACTTCTCTGCAGTTTTGGATTGCGATCGGTGCTTCCCAGTGGTTCTTGGGGTTGGTTCTGGGGGTGACACCGTCGAAACTCATGTAGACTGTGTTAACGCCTGCCTCGCGAACTCTCCTCGCCATGTTCACGTCCTGTGCGAGGTTGATGGCGTTGCTGTTGAGTTGGATGTGCTCAACGCCCTCTTCCCTGCAGATACGGACAATGTCTGGTAGATCATCTCGGAGGGTTGGTTCTCCGCCCGTAATCTGAATAGCGTTTCCGGGAACTGGTCTCTCCGCTCGAAGAACCTTTACCATTTCTCGGATTTTTTCCTGAGTGGGTTCGTAAACGTACGCTCCCTCCACCCCCTTCTTCGCGTAGAAGAAGCAGTACCAGCAGGTGAGGTCGCAACGGTTTGTAATTACTAGGTTGGTCAAACCTGAGTGGCTAAGGTGGCTCGTGCAGAGGCCGCAGTTTGTTGGGCATGCACATTTCTCCAACGGTACGTTCGGGTTTTCGATTCCTTTGCCGTTGTGTGAGAATTTGGCGAATTTGTAGTACATGTCCGCTGAGCCGAAGTAGAGTTCCTCGACTTCCCCATGTTCTGGGCAGGTCTTGCTTATCCAAATCTTTCCTTCGCGCTCGTAAACGTTCGCGGGAAGAATTCGGTTGCAGTCGGGGCAGACACTTCTGGTCTCCCGAATTTGTTTAGTCTCGGTTCTTTCGATCTGAATAGTTTGCAGATTTAACCACCGTAATGGGTGAACTAACCGGCGGCATAGTTTTCATGCATATTAACCGTTTCCAAACGAAAACAAGGGTGAAACAGGGGTAGCCTCGTATAATGAGCTCATTGCATAGACGGTGTTCCACTTTCGGAACTCCAACTTAGAATCGCGACCCGCAGATTCACCCCGCGTTCCAAGTCTGAAGGCACGCGCCAAATTCTGCCTCAAAGGATCGGTCATAGCAAGGCGTGGTTGGACTTCCAAGTAAACCAATTATTCGACTCAAGCGATCACCGCTGCCGAGTGTTTTCTCGTGCCCCAACCTGCGAAGAGCCCTAGCGAGTCAGTAACCACAATGATTCGAATCATGATGCCGATGGACGCGAATACTTCGGGCAACGTCTTCGGGGGCGCCATTCTCAGATTAATTGATGAAGTTGGTTCAGTAGTTGCTTTGAAACACGCTCGAGGCAACGTGGTGACGGCCTCGGTGGATAGGATGGATTTCTACCACCCAGTCTACATTGGTGACATGTTGCGTCTGAGCGCGTCGATCAACTACGTGCACCTAACTTCGATGGAAGTGGGAGTTCGTGTCGAAGCTGAAAACCCGTTCACCGGTGACGTCCGTCATACTGGGACTTGCTTCCTCACATACGTCGCACTTGACAAGGATCGCAAACCATGCGTGATTCCCTCACTAAGGTTGGATACTGAGGATGAGAAGCGAAGATGGGCTGAAGCGGAAGCAAGACGGAAGGAACGACTCAAAGAAATAGGGAGAACGAACTAACAGGCTCAGCTAAACGCGTCACCCGCAATCCGCCGCCTGACTTGCTCATGACTCATCGGTGACGTGTGCCATGAATTGTGATAACTACACTGAACGTTCGGGATAGGCGGATCCGGAAAGCTTCAAGAACACTGGATGCTAGTAGACGATTGGGTTGTGCGCATGATCGGAGTAGTAATCACGTTCGATGACCAAGAGAACAAAGCTTGGATTACAGTATCTGAGGCGAATCTAGACCAGTTCATTGGCCGAGAAGCCAGCTTTCAATTCTCAAAGACGAAGGATTTCAAGGGCAAGGTTTTGGGAGTGGAGGATGACTTTCTCGTAGTGAAGTTTGATGAGCAACCACTCGGCTTGGGTCAGGGTAGTCAAGTCGCCATAGCTGATTCTTCCTGACAAAGCAACCCGTAAGTGTAGTCCATATCGAGTTGTAGGCTGAGCCGAGCGGTACTTATAATTCGTCCTGTAACCGGAGTATGCAACTATGGCGTGATTGATTGAGCCTTCAGGGTCAAACTTTGATCAGAAACATCGAGAGAGATTGGCGCGAGCGAGTGGTGAAGAACAACTTGGACCTCATCATATTGAGGTTACTGCGCACTAGGCCTCAGTGGGGTTATGAAGTAAACATAGCCATTCGCGATAAGTACCGAGTCTACCTTAGCGCCGGAACCCTCTACCCACTCCTGCACTCTCTGGAATCGGATGGGTACATTCAGGGCGAATGGGAGGCTGAGAAGGGAAGAGGGAGGAGAATTTACAAGATTACAGAGGCGGGAATCAACTTCCTAGAGGCTGGAGAACGCGCCACACTTGAACTGGCTCGACTAATTCAAGGTCAATCGCAGACCTCACAGCCCAAACCTTAACCTTTTCCTAATCAAGTGCTCAGATGCGAAACGAATATCAAGGATGAGCACGTTCGAGGCACGAACAATCCTTGAGTACTAGTGAATCCAAATCAAAGTCTAAGGAATGGTATCCCGTAGTCCGAGTTCTAATCCTGATTGCTGTTCTATTCGCCGCAACCTACGGCTCGGTTGCCGCAATGAAAATCGTATTTCACACCGAGTCGCCGCTAATGGTCGTTTCATCCGGGAGTATGATTCCGGTTCTAAACGTAGGCGACATAATCCTAGTGCGCGGAGCAGCCCCCACTTCGATTACGGTTGGAACGATAATCATCTTCCACAGCCCCGATGATTACTCTACGCCGATTGTCCACAGAGTCATAGCTATCGATCACGATGGCGGCCTACTACTCTTCGAGACGAAAGGAGACAATAATGCGGTTCCTGACAACTGGCGAGTTCCCGCAGCTAACTTGATGGGCATCTACGTTGCCAAACTCCCATACGTTGGCCTGCTTAGTTTGGAGTTGCGTGGCCCACTTGGGATAATCCTCATCGTATTGCTCGTTTTACTGATCGTGGCTGTAGAGTATAACGAGTCGAAGACTTCAGCGGCAAAGAAAGCCCCAGGCTCAGCGGGTTGAGTTAGCCGCCGGTCGTTACGAGTTCTCCGACAATTGCTGTATGCGTTCTCAATACGCCTTCAATCGTCTGTATCTCTGCCCTTACCGTGTCTGTGAGATGATTAATGTCCGGAGCTTCTATGAAGGCGATAATGTCGAACATACCCGTCACGGGGTGGGCGCTCTTCACACCCTCGACTTTCGCGATCTTCTCGGTTATTGGTCGAGATTTGCCGGGAGCGATTTTGATTAGAATGTAAGCGCCAATCTTTCGCTTCTCAGACATCGCCACATCTCAGCTGGTTACTGTGTGGCCTTGCTTATTTTCGCTTTCGACCGAAAGCTCCTCTACGGAGTTCGGACTTATGGTGTCGTGTTGGCGGGAGCTGTGGCCGGTGTTGCTTCCTTTTCGTATGTAATTAGAGTCTTTTCTTCAAGTGTTTCCTGAAGTTTTGTAACTGCTCGGTGTACTTCGGTTTCCTTCTTTGCGCCTGTGCAGACGAGTTTGCCGCTAGCGAAGAGTAGTATGACCACTTTCGGATCGTCCATCCTGTAGATTAGGCCCGGAAACTGCTCAGGCTCATACATTGTGCGTTTCAGCGAGTAAGTGGACTTCTCGAGGTCAATGTAGCCTCCGAGGCCGGCGGAGGCGACGATGTTCTGGATTTGAATCTCCGGCTTGCCGAGGATTACGATTCCGTTTCTCTTCAGTTCATCAACAACTTTCATAACCGCCTTTCGGGCTTGTCTCTCGGATTTTGCGCCTGTGCAGACCATTTTTCCGGAACTGAAGATCAGGGTAGCAGTCTTTGGCTTCTTCAACCTATACACGAGGCCTGGGAATTGTTCCGGGCGGTATTCGACGCCTGGGAAGACTCGGACTATTGAATTGAGGTCGATGTTTTGATGGAGAGTTGCTGACGCGACTACATTCTCAATATTGATGAAAGCTTTCTTGCCTGGCAAATTCTCGACCTTATATAAAGCGGCTTTAGAGAACGGTAAAGCGCCTCTATATATAAGGCCTATTTAAGACCGACCGTCAGGTTCTGTTGCAAACTAGGGCGATAGCCGTACCCTGTTGCATTGTCGGGGGGATAGCGGAAGTCCTAGGATTGCAGGGTCGGCGCATCTCAAAGAGGCTGAGTGGTCTAGTTCTTAGCCAAGATAGCTGTTGCCGGCAACCCAATTGTTGTCAACGCTGACCGCACGGTATTCTCATCGGTACTATCGAACTCGCAGATCACCTTGCGGTCCTTTACGCAATGGCAGATGCTAAGCGCGCAGGGGTATGCAGCCTTGAACGCGATATTGTTGAGTCTAGCATCTGAGATCATTTTCGGAACAGTACTGGCGAAACCAAATGGGTTCAGGTCTTTGACGAGAACATCTGTGTGAACTACGAACTTGGTCATTTATCATCAAAACAGTCTCGACCAGAGCGAACGATTAATCCATGTGTTGAGCACAATGTTACAAACGACAAAAGTTCTGTTGCACTGCAAGGATCTGTTGCCGAAGAATTCTGAATAGTTGGTTATTTTGAGCAAGTCAGAAAAATAGAATTGGGGAGGTTGAATTCCTCCCGCTCTTTACTTTCGTCGTCGTCTGATTATCGATAGCGCGATCATGCCGAGTATGAGGCCGGCGATTATTGATTCCCACGGAAATCCCGGCACGGCGGGCAAAGTCATTGGAGTTGAATATGTACTTGTGCTGCTGGTTGGAGTACTCATAATGGTTAGCGTTGACACCGAAGTTGTGACTGATGTAACAGTGAGAGAGCTTGTGGCCGTTACGGGTTCTGTGGAAGCGGAAGAAGATGATGATGTGGTAACCTGCGACGTGCCCGATGATGAACTGGATGTGCTTTCAGTTGTTGTATTCGATGCTGTCGCCTGTTGGCCGACGGTTGGAGGAATCGCTGGATCTAGATGGAAGATGCCCGTTAGAGTGTTGTTCCCAGTTTCTGGTTGCGCACCGACAGCCCAACCATCGGTAGGATTGGTTGTAAAGACCGAGTAGAGTCCCAAGCCTGGAGCGACAAGGTCCGGTAGTGGCAAGTAGGACCAGCCGGCTCCGTTCCACCAGGCAGTTGCCTCGTTTCCTGTAACGTTGTCATATCCTACGGCCCACCCATCCCCGCTTCCTCCATTCGTACCATAAGTGTCGACGTGAACTGACCGCCAAACGATCTGGGCGCCAGCGGGCGGGTTGGCGGCCGCACCTACCGTCCATAATCCTCCATTGTTCGTTGTGGTGATGATTGTGTTTTGAGACCCGACGATCCATCCATGATTTTGATCGAAGAAGAAGATCCCGTATAAGTTGACGTCATTTGACAGTCCCGGAATCGATCCTTGACTCCAGCTGCATGAACCACCAAGACAATTGAGCTGAAGGAGCGTGGCGTTGTTACCTACAGCCCAGCCTGCCGGGTTGTTGTTGCCTGGATTGTTTATGAAGACCCCGTTCAGGGTTGTGTTGAAACTTGCAGGCAGGCCGGTGGCTTCGAGATTCCATCCTGGATTCGATTTTGTGTAAGTCCAGATTCCGCCATTTGATCCGACAGCCCAACCATCGATCGAACCTATTGTTGCAAAGTATACGGATGTCATATTGCACCCGAGTGAATTTGAGCATTGTTGGACTGAGACTGCACGCCAAGTGTTGGCATTGCCTTGGATCACGTTCCAAGTCAAGGCTTGGGGACAGTATGTCTTGAGGCATGTTGCGCCGGTTGAAGCGGTCTGGGAACCAACGGCGTATCCTTCGCCGCTATTGACCATGAAGATGCCGTAGACGTCTGGTTTCGTGCCGGTTCCAATTCCGAAGGATATGATGGTTCGATGCCATTTCTGACCGTCCCAATGAATTATGGCGGGTATGTTGCTGACGTTGTCATAGAGTCCTCCGGCCCAAGCGTCGCTTGAACCGAGCTCATAGACTGTCCTAAGTGATTTCGTTTGCTCGATGCTGGTCTGGCCACCCCAACAGGCGAAGGGGCTTGAGGCCTGCACTATCGAACCACAGCTTGAGTCACTGGTCTGGAGTATGACGCCGTGAGTGCCCACTGCCCACCCAGCCCCTGAACTTTGAAAGTTAACGAAGTTCAGGTCGATGCCTGCCCCTGTTCCGCTGTATTGCACGTTTGTGCTGCCACTGTTAACTGTCGAGAAGCCACTCGCTGGAAGGCTGGTGCCGTGAAGGATGGTGCTATTGGTACCAACTATCCAGCCCTCACTTGAGCTGACTAATTGGACACTTTCCAGAATGATGTTGCTTACTGGGTATGGGGAGACGGGGCCGGAAAACATCGGGCTGCCGAATTTGTGGTAGATTATGCCGCTTGGAGGGGCTGTGTCGAATCCAACAGCCCAAGCGTCTACTGGGTTTTGCTGGTCTACCGTGACACCATGGAAAGTAGTAGTTGCAGGAGCGGGGGTCGTGTCAGTCCATGCTCCAGCGTACTGAGCGACGACTCCGTTGTCTCCGACAGCGAAACCCGCTAGAGTATTCGATGAAGTGTCGTAATACATGTAGACTGAGTTGTAGATCGTTGCAATCGCACTCGTGAAAACTTTCACCCATGAGCCCAAACCTGTTGGTGCTCCTCCACTGTACTGCCAGATCACACCGTGAGCTCCGTCTGTTCCCACTGCTATGGCGTCACCAGAGATCCCGCTCGGGCAATTCTTGCCGTTCGGATCGTTGTCAACATGGCATATCTCAAAGACCGAAGTAAGATACCCCCCGGCTAGTAAGCCGTTGTTGTCAAGGGTGGGGCCAGTAGAGGGATCTGGAACGTACAGAGCAATGGGGCCAGTGCTATTGCCTCCTACTATCCAACCATCCGAACCATCGCTATTCGGACTGCAAAGTCCAACTCCCGGAGCACCTGTGGGTGTGCAGAAGCTCACTCCCGTGTAGAAGGAGTGTGTCCATGTCAACGGAATTGAAACAGTTTTGACAGCCCATGAGAAGCCGTTATAGTAAGCTACGGTTCCCCCACCTGGAGGAGTAGATCCGGTGGACACGCAACCGGAGCCGGAAAATGGAAAGAACGGAGCGGTTGCTGACGATGGACCGCACCCGCCTACCGCCCAAGCTTCCCCAGCACCTACAGCCCCAAAACCTGTTTGGCGCACGTAGATTCCGTTGAACGGAACATTCGGTCCGGGAACAAATGCATCACCCGCATTCGCGTACTGCGTGGGGTTAATGTCACGCCAGGGCCCGGCAGTGATTCCACCACCGGCAAGAGCGAAAGTGGAGGAGAAGGTTATGATAGCGATTAATAGAAGACCGAATAGGAATAGTCTGTTTCCAAGTACATTGTTCATCTGTGTCTCAACTCGTCAACGTAACTAGCTTGCGGTTTAGTTGCAAGGTCACTTCTCAAGCTCCTTCAGGTATTTTCTAACAGCCTCGCGGATCACGTAGGACCTTGAAGGTGCCTTCTCTTTGTCGATCAGATCATCAACCTTGTCGAGCAGTTGGATTGGGAGAGTGGCGGTTATGTTGGCCATCCTTGACCGGCGATTTGCAATCGCTACCTGTTCTGTCATTGAGACAGCCTCCTGCGGCGCACGACAGCCAACGCGATCAACCCTATCGTTAGTCCTGCTAAGATAGATTCGACTGGAAAGCCCGGAATCAATCCTCCCGGTGTCGTGTTGAGAACCACGGTGAAAGCTTGGCCTGCGGTGGAGATTGCGATTGTCTGAGTGTTTGAGACACCGTTCTTGCTTACCGTTACCGTGTAACTGCCCACAGGTAATGTGAAGGTTGCAAGTCCCTGTGCGTCCGTGATACCAGAAAGCGAACCTGATATGCACTGAGACGAAGATGTGGGAGTGACAACGACATTAGCGCCTGACACTGGATTGCCTTGCGCATCAGTGACCTTGATTGTTATTGTCACATTTGATCCACAAACTGGATTGGTCGATGTCGAAAACGTCGTTGTACTCGCAGTTGTGAACGTAGATACTGTCGAGATCACGATTGAGGTTGAAGTTGTTGCAAATATTCCACCGAATGGTGAAAATCTCAGTATGGTCGAGAGTGGAGTCCTAAACCCGTATCGGTCCGGAAGTGTAGTAGTATTGAGTTGGGTTTGGCTGAAGTAGTTTGAGCTCTTGAAGTCTGGACTCGACCCGACGATCCACCCATTTGTTGTACTCGTCATGTAAACTGAAGACAAGATTGGTGGTACCTCTCCGAGTAGTGCTGGTGATAGCGTTACGTGAGCCCATGAGACGCCATCCCAATGCAGAATTGTTGCTACTAAGTTGCCCGGATAACCAACTGCCCATCCATCATCCGCTGCAGCGAAGTACACGGACTTTAATGTCGCACTCGTATGACCGGTAGATGTGATCCCGCCAGGTATCGTAGGCGCAGGAACAGGTTCCCACTTTGTTCCGTCCCAGTACACGATAACTGGGCCAGCCGAAGATGACCCGCTCGCTTGGATCCCGCCTACCGCCCATCCGCTTGTCGGGTTCAACATGAATACCGAGGTGAAGTTCGCGTCAGAAGACAGGGTTGGTGAGCCGCTGACGGCAACTAGGTTCCAAGTTCCAACTCCCCCACTGACGGTGTAGTGAAGGATAGTTTCATTGTCACCAACAATCCAGCCTTCGTTCTGGTTCAGCATGAAGACGGAGTTCAGTCCGTGGACTGGGTTAGGACTAGAAGGATTAGGAAAGATTGCCCAAGTTCCTACTCCTCCGCTAACGGTGTAGTGAAGGATTATGCCGGTTGGGTATGGTGATGCGACTTGCTCGCCCACTGCCCATCCCTCGTTCGCGCTGACCATGAAGATGGACTTGAGTACGTAGTTCCCTGGCGGAGGCGTGATCGTGTTCCATGATCCGCCAGTAAAGTGAAGGAGCACTGGGCAAACTGGGCCAGTGCAGGTTGTTGTAGATTTGTTTCCCCCGCCAGCTGTCCAAACGTCACCGCTGTTAATCATGAAGACCGAGTTGAGGTTGTTAGTTGTGCCTATGGCTACACCCTTGGTCCAGACAAATCCGTTCCAATGGTAAATTGTTGGTTCGGACGGGAGAACGCCGTCAGTTACTGATGCATTTCCAACAGCCCATCCGTCGTTCGGGTCTATCGGTCCTGTTAATGGTGGTCCGAATGAGATCGAGGTGAAATTGTTGATGGTTGGGCTGGTGATCGTGCCATAATTTGTGCCATCGAAGTGAAGGACTAGACCGTCGGTTCCGACTGCCCATCCATCGCCTGCTGAATTGAAGAAGCCTGAGTTGAAATTGAGAAGCGAGACTGGTGAGGTTGGGACCAAGTTAGACGGTAGAAGAGTCCACGCTCCACCTGAGTAGTGGAGAATTGACCCTTTGGCGCCGAACGCCC
>Ga0335081_10020434_pt1 | contig 10712 bp, 6 predicted proteins | sample Lox_Sample_35_FD_206713 | JGI IMG/M metagenome (GOLD analysis project Ga0335081, IMG submission 206713) | Soil microbial communities from Loxahatchee National Wildlife Refuge, Florida, United States - Lox_Sample_3.5 | ecosystem: Environmental > Terrestrial > Soil > Wetlands | place: USA: Florida... | reverse complement strand
TCGTCACCTGCCACGACGGGTTCACCCTGGCCGACCTGGTCTCCTATGACCACAAGCACAACGAGGCCAACGGCGAGGACGGCCGGGACGGCACCGACGACAACCGGTCCTGGAACTGCGGCGCCGAAGGCCCCACCGGGGACCAGGGCGTGCTCGCGCTGCGGGCCCGGCAGAAGCGCAACTTCCTGGTCACGCTGCTGCTGTCGCAGGGCGTCCCGATGCTGCTGGCGGGCGATGAGATGGGGCGCACCCAGCGGGGCAACAACAACGCCTACTGCCAGGACAACGAGATCTCCTGGATGGACTGGGCGGTCCGGGCCGAAGAAGACCAGGCGCTGTTCGACTACGTCCGCACGCTCATCCGGCTGCGGGCCGAGCACCCGGTCTTCCGCCGCCGCAGGTTCTTCCGCGGCCAGGCCATCCGCGGCGGCCGCAACCGGCTGGGCGACATCGGCTGGTTCACCCTGACGGGCGAGGAGATGACCGACGAGGACTGGGACGCGGGGTTCGCCAAGTCGCTGACCGTGTTCCTGAACGGCCGGGCGATCAGCGAGCCGGACCGGCGGGGCGAGCGGATCCACGACGACTCCTTCCTGCTGCTGTTCAACGCCAGCGACGATGACCTGTCGTTCGTCATCCCGCCCCGCCGCTACGGGCCGCGGTGGTCCAAAGTGCTGGACACGGCGACTCACGTGACGGACTTTGAACACGAGAGTGCCGTCAAACCGGGAGATGCGATTACCGTGATCAACCACTCCTTGCAGTTGCTGCGCCGTGGCTGAGCTCGCCGGCCGGCCCGCGGATGACCTCGCCGCCAGCCGCGGCGCCCCCGCTTCTACCTACCGGCTGCAACTGCGGGACAGCTTCGGGTTCGACCGGGCCGCCGAGCAGGCCGGGTACCTGGCCGCGCTGGGCGTGACGCACGCCTACCTGTCGCCGATCCTGCAGGCCAACCCGGGCTCGGCGCACGGGTACGACGTGATCGACCATTCCCGGGTCTCCACGGACCTCGGCGGCGAGCCCGCGTTCCGCGAGATGGCGGCCGAGTTCCACCGGCACGGCCTCGGGGTGGTGGTCGACGTGGTGCCCAACCACATGGCCCGGCCGACCCCGGAGTCGCTCAACCGGCAGCTGTGGTCCGTGCTCTACCAGGGCCGCCAATCGGAGTTCGGGCACTGGTTCGACGTGGACTGGGAGGCCCAGGAGGGCAAGCTGCTGATGCCCATCCTGGCTGGGCCGCTTGAGGAGTGCCTGGGCGATCTCATCATCGACACCGCCCCGAGGAGCCCGGAGAGCGCGGGGCACCGCGGGCCGGTGCTGCGCTATTTCGACCACGTGCTGCCGCTCCGGGACGGCGTCGCCGACCTGCCCCTGGGCGTGCTGCTCACCCAGCAGCATTACCGCCTCGCCGACTGGCACGAGGCGGCGACCCAGCTCAACTGGCGGCGGTTCTTCGACGTCGACGAGCTCATCGCGATCCGGGTGGAGGATCCCGGCGTGTTCGCCGCCACCCACGAGGTGCTGCTGCGCCTGCTGCGCGAGGGGCTGATCGACGGCCTGCGGGTGGACCATCCCGACGGGCTGGCCGACCCGCGCGGCTACCTGGCGCGGCTGGCCGCCGAGACCGGCGGCGCCTGGACGGTGGCGGAGAAGATCCTGGCGCCCGGAGAGGAACTGCCCGACTGGCCCTGCGCGGGCACCACCGGCTATGACACCCTCGCCCTGGTCGGCGGGCTGTTCACGGATCCGGCCGGGGACATCCCGCTGACCGACGAGTACATCCGCTTCACCGGCGGGAAGCAGACCTTCGCCGAGGTGGAGCGGGACGCCAAGCACGACATCGCCGACGGCACCTTCGCCGCGGAGCTCTCCCGGCTGACCCGGCTGTTCGCCCGGGCCGGCTACCCCGCCCTGGACGGCTTCACCGACGCCGACCTGCACGACGTGCTGGTCGCCATACTGGCCGAGTTCGGCGTGTACCGGGCCTACGTGACCCCCGGCGAGCCGCCGCCGCCGGCCGCCGCCGCGGCCGTGAGCGCGGCCGCCGCGGCGGCTCGCGACCACCTGGACGAGCGCCTCCACCCGGCCCTGGACGCGGTGGGAACGGCGGTGCTCGGCCTGGGCGAGGTCACCGCGGACCCGGGCCGGCAGGCCGCGCGGGACGAGCTGGTCGTGCGGTTCGGCCAGACCACCGGGCCGGTGCTGGCCAAAGGGGTGGAGGACACCGCGTTCTACCGCTGGTCGCGGCTGGTCGCGCTGAACGAGGTGGGCGGCAGCCCGGACATCTTCGGCATCAGCCCGGCCGAGTTCCACGCCGCCGTGGCCCGGCTGGCCCGCCGCTGGCCGGCCACCCTGACCACGCTGTCCACGCACGACACCAAGCGCCAGGAAGACGTCCGGGCCCGGCTGGCCGTGCTGGCCGAGTGGCCGCAGGAGTGGGGACACCAGGTGACCGAGTGGCACGGGCTGGCCCGGTGGCTGACCGACGGCGCCGCGGCCGAGGCCACGGAGCGGGCCCCGGAGCCCGATCTGGAGTACCTGATGTGGCAGACCCTGGTCGGCGCGTGGCTGATCGGGGCCGGGCGGCTGAGGGAATACCTCGGCAAGGCGATGCACGAGGCCAAGACGCGGACGTCCTGGACCGTGCGCCGCGTGGGCTACGAGTCGGCGGTGCTCGGCCTGGCCGACGCCGTGCTCGGCGACGTCGAGCTGACCGCCGCCGTCGCGGGCTTCGCCGCCAGGATCGCGCCGGACGCCCGGGTGAACACCCTCGGCGCGAAGCTGGTCCAGCTCACCATGCCCGGGGTGGCCGACCTCTATCAGGGCTGCGAGCTGACCGGGCTGTTCCTGGTCGACCCGGACAACCGCGGGCCGGTCGACTACCAGCGGCGCCGGCGGCTGCTGGCCGCGCTCGAGGCCGGCCCGGACCACGCGGTCGGCCTGGACGCGGAGAAGCTGCTCGTGACCTCCCGCGCGCTGCGGCTGCGGCGCGATCATCCGGACTGGTTCGCCGGGGGTTATACCCCGCTGGCCAGCGAAGGCCCGGCCGCCGAGCACGCGGTCGCCTTCCTGCGCGGCGGCCACGCGGTCACCGTGGTCACCCGGCTGCCCGCCGGGCTGCGGCGGCGCGGCGGCTGGGCCGACACCGCCCTGCCGCTGCCCGAACTGCACTGGCGGGACGTGCTGACCGGGGTCAGGCACGCCGGCCTGCGGCCGCCGCTGGCCGAGCTGACCAGGCGGCTTCCGGTGGCCCTGCTCATCCCGGACCGGGTCTACGAGATGGAGTACGAGCGGCGCGCGGACGGCAGCCTCCGTTGACCACGTTCAGCGTGTGGGCGCCCGCCCCCGGCAAGGTCGAGGTCGAGGTGGCCGGGCAGCGGTACCCGATGAGCCAGGAGAACGCGGGCACCAGCGCCGGGTGGTGGACCGCGGAGGTGCCCGACATCGCGGTCGGCATCGACTACGGCTTCCGGCTCGACGACGGCGAGCCGCTGCCCGACCCGCGCTCGCTGCGGCAGCCGTTCGGCATCGAGGGCCTGAGCCGCACCTACGATCACTCCGCCTTCCGCTGGACGGACTCCACCTGGCGCGGCGGCGCGCTGCACGGCTCGGTGCTCTACGAACTGCACCTCGGCACGTTCACCGCCGAGGGCACCTTCGAGGCCGCCATCGAGCGGCTCGACCACCTGCGCGACCTCGGCGTGCACACCGTCGAACTGATGCCGGTCGCGGCGTTCCCCGGCCAGCACGGCTGGGGTTACGACGGGATCAACCTGTGGGCGGTGCACGAGCCGTACGGCGGACCCGACGGGCTGAAGCGGTTCGTGGACGCCTGCCACGACCGCGGCCTGGCCATCCTGCTCGACGTGGTCTACAACCACGTGGGCATCGGCAACCGGCTCGGCGACTTCGGGCCGTACTTCACCGAGGCGCACGTCACCCCGTGGGGGCCCGCGGTGAACCTGGACCAGCCCGGGTCCGACGAGGTGCGCGCGTTCCTCATCGGCAACGCGCTGATGTGGCTGCGCGACTACCACCTGGACGGGCTGCGGCTCGACGCGGTGCACGCGCTGGAAGACCACCGGGCCCTGCATTTCCTCGAGGAGCTGGCGACCGAGGTGCACGCGCTCGCGGCCCTGCTGAACCGCGAGCTGATCCTGATCGCCGAGTCCGACACCAACGACCCGCGCCTGGTTACCTCGCGGGAGGCGGGCGGCTACGGCCTGGCCGCGCAGTGGAGCGACGACTTCCACCACGCGGTGCACGCGGCGATCACCGGCGAGCGGCAGGCCTACTACCGCGACTTCGGGTCAATGGAGGCGCTGGCCAAGACCTACACCCGGGTGTTCTTCCACGACGGCATCTGGTCCGCCTTCCGCGGCCGCACGCACGGGCGGCAGGTCGACGTGTTCCGCGTCCCCGCCCACCGCTTCCTGGGCTACCTGCAGGATCACGACCAGGTCGGCAACCGCGCCACCGGCGACCGGATCGCCGCCACGCTGTCGCCCGAGCTGGTCAAGGTCGGCGCCGGGCTGGTGCTGACCTCGCCCTACACGCCCATGCTGTTCATGGGCGAGGAGTGGGGCGCCGACACCCCGTGGCAGTACTTCACCGACCACATCGAGCCGTGGCTGGCGAAGGCCGTCGCCGACGGACGCCGGGCCGAGTTCGCCAGGTACGGGTGGGACGCGGCCGACGTGCCCGACCCCCAGGACGAGGCGACCTTCCTGCGCTCCAAGCTCGACTGGGAGCAGCGCCACCGGGAGCCGTACTTCGGCCTGCACGCCTGGTACCGGGAGATGATCGCGCTGCGCCGGGCCAGGCCCGAGCTGACCGACCCCCGGCTGGACCGGGTGCACGCCGACTTCGATGAGGACGCGCGCTGGCTCCTGGTCCGGCGGGGACGGCTGCGGATCGCGGCTAACCTGGGCGCCCGCGCCGTCCGGCTGCCGCTCGGGCAGCGCGGCATCGGCGTGCTCGCCGCGTCCAGCCCGGAGGTGGCGATCCAGCAGGACACGGTAACGATGCCTCCGGCCGCCTTCGCCGTCGTGGAAACCAAGGCCCTCAGCCCGGGCTGAGGTGGCCCGCAGCCCGGGCTGCGGTGCCCGCGTCGCTAGCCGGCGCAGCTCTGCCGGGCGGCGGTGGCCACGGTGGAGAAGACCCAGGGGTTCTTGGGGCCGTTGCCGCCCTGCAGCGCCTTGGGCAGGCCGTCGGGGAACCTGAACGAGGCGCGGGTCCAGACCCAGCGGGTACCGGACGACGAGCACACCTTGACCGGATCGCTCAGCGTGACCACGGTAGGCACCGGGTAGACCGGCCCGGCCGCGCAGTCCGGATCGCAGCCGTTGATCTTGTAGGTACCCGTGCCCACCGCATCGGTGGCCGACCAGGTGCTCCACGTCATCTTGGCCAGGAACGCGGTGGAATCGCCGGACAGCGCGCAGCCGAAGCCGCCGCACGCCGGAGTGTGCAGCAAGGTCCCGTTGATGTCCTGGCCCGGGGCCAGGAAGGTGCTGGCCGCGGTCGGCTGGGCGGTGGCGCTCGGTGAGGCCGTCGGGCTAGTCGCGGTCGGCTGGGCGGTGGCGCTCGGTGAGGGCGTCGGGCTAGTCGCGGTCGGCTGGGCGGTGATGCTCGGTGAGGCCGCCGGGCTGACCGGCGCCGGGGGCGCCGCGGAACCGCCCGGTGAGCTACAAGCGGTCACCAGCAGGGCCGCACAGGCCAGGCCGGCCCAGCCCGCGACCTGCCGGGTCCAGCGCTCCTTCGTGTTCAACATGGATTTCCAGCCCTTCAACTCTCAACGATTAACGACCAATGCCAGTCATCGGCGGCGCTCGGCCGCCATAGTGGGCAGAGGCGGGCGGGAGGCGCGTTGATACATCCGTTCGGCCCGAAATACACCGGCCGCGCCGGCTACGGCCCTTCGAGGGACCGAACGAACCCGGCCACCGCCCAGCCGGAACCAGCGGCGCTCACCAGGGGAGCGCGCCAAGCGGCGGGCAGCGGCGGCCTAACCGAAGCACTGGCCCTCGCCACGGTAGGTCGGGGCCGGCGTGACCTGGTCGTCCGGCTCGATCACGTGGTAGACCAGAAAGCGCTCGGCTAGCTCGCCGGCCTTGGCGTGGCGCATCCAGACCCGGTCGCCGGCCTGCAGGGGCGCGGCCGCCGCGCCGCGCACCGGCGTCTGCACCTCGCCGGCCCCTTCGGTGCCGATCAGGCGCAGGCCAGCCGGCAGGTAGGGGCGGGGCAGCCGGTCCGGGGTGCCGGTGCCGGAGGCGACGTAGCCGCCCGAGAACAGCGTGGCGATGTCACGACCGGGCCTGCGCACCACCGGCAGCGCGAACAGCAGGGCCGGCTCCGGCCTGAACCGGCGGTACGCGTCGAACAAGGTCGGGCCGACCAGCCCGGAACCGGCGGTGAGCTCGGTCACCGAACTGTCCGTCGCGGTGGACTCCAGGCTGCCCGTCCCGCCGCCGTTCACGAGCTCCAGGCTGGTCAGGGCCTGGATCCGGCGGATCGTCTCGGCCCGGCGCCTGATGAGCTCCGGAACCGAACGGCTCTGGATCAGCCTGATCAGCTGAGCCCGGACCGGGTGGCCGGGCGGCGCGTCGCCCAGGCCCGCGATCTGCCCCTCGTACCCCATCACGCCGACGAGGCGGAAGCCGGGGCGGCGGGTGACCGCCCGGGCGAAGTCCGCCGCCTGCTCCGGCGTGTGCAGCGGCGACCGCCAGGTGCCGATGTGGACCGCCGCGCGGCGGGCCAGCGGGCGCCAGGAGACGTCGAGTTCCAGGCAGACCCGGATCTGGGGGTGGCCGTCGCCCAGGACGCCGTCCACCACGTCCAGGTGAGCCGGGGAATCGGCCATGATCGTGATCTGCTGCCTGGCCGCCTCGTCGGCGGCCAGCGCCCGCAGCGCCCTCCGGTCCACGGTGGGGTAGGCGACCAGCAGGTCATCGCTGGTGCCCGTGGCCTGCAGCCACAGGGCCTCGGCGAGGGAATAGCACATGACGCCCCGGTAGCCCGGCGTGGCCAGCGCGCGCTCGATCAGGTAGCGGCACCGCAGCGACTTGGTGGCCACCCGGATCGGGCGGCCCGCGGCCCGGCGCGTCATGTCGGCGGCGTTGCGGTCGAAGGCGCCCAGGTCGACGACGGCCAGCGGCGGGTCGAGATCCGCGGTGGCGCGGTCGTAGCGGGCGCGCCGGGCCGCCAGCAGCTGGGTGTCCGGGGAGACGGGAGCCGCGCGGCCGGCGAGCGTGCCGCGCTGGTCGACTGACATGCTCGCACAGTAGACCAGCGCCTGGGAAATATGAATACTCTCGGGTAATGGAGCGCACTGCGAGCACGGCCGCCGCGGGCCCCCGCGTGTGGCGGAACTGGGCCGGGACCGCGACGGCGACTCCGGCGCGCTGGTGCCGGCCCGGCAGCCAGGCCGAGATCTCGGCCGCGGTCAAGGACGCGGCGTCGGCCGGACGGCCGGTACGGGCGCTCGGCAGCGGGCACTCGTTCACCGCGGCCGCGGCGACCTCCGGGGTGGCGCTCGACTTGTCCGGCTGGACCGGGATCACCGCCGCGGACACCCGGACGGGCCTGGTCACCGCGCGATCAGGCACCACGCTGCGGGCCCTGGGCGCCGAACTGGGCGGGCTCGGGCTGGCCATGGCCAACCTCGGCGACATCGACGTGCAGACGCTGGCGGGCGCCCTGTCCACCGGGACCCACGGTACCGGCGCCCGGCTCGGCGGCCTGGCCACCCAGGTCGAGGCGCTCGAGCTGGTGCTGGCGGACGGTTCGGTGGTGACGTGCTCGGCCTCGTCCCGGCCCGAGCTCTTCGCGGCCGCCCGGGTCGGCCTGGGCGCGCTCGGGGTGATCGCCAGCGTGACGCTGCGCTGCGTTCCGTCGTTCACGCTGCTGGCGGACGAGCGCCCGGTGCCGGTGGAGGAAGTGCTCGAGCAGTTCGACGCGCTGGCTGCCGCCAACGACCACTTCGAGTTCTACTGGTTCCCCTACGGCCGCAAGGCCCTCCTCAAGCGGAACAACCGCCTGTCGCCCGGCGCCGCCGGGGCTGCCGTCCCGCCGGTGATGCCCCGGTGGCGGCGGTTCTGGGAGTTCGAGGTGATGGAGAACGCCGCCTTCGGGACGCTGTGCCGGATCGGCCGGGCCAGGCCGCGGCTCATTCCCGGGCTGAACCGGTTCTCCTCGGCCGCGCTGTCGGCCAGGTCCTACACCGACCTGTCGCACCGGGTGTTCGTGACCCCCCGCCGGGTCCGGTTCGTCGAGTCCGAGTACGCCGTTCCACGTGAATCACTGGGCCACGTGATCGCCGAACTGCGCCGGGCCGTGCCCCGCCTGCCCGATCCGGTCATGTTCCCGGTCGAGGTGCGGGTGGCGGCCGCCGACGACATCTGGCTCTCGACCGCCTATCAGCGGGAGTCCGCCTATGTCGCCATCCACCAGTACGCCGGACTGCCCTACCAGGCCTACTTCGACCGGTTCGAGTCCATCGTGGCGGAGGTGGCGGGCCGGCCGCACTGGGGCAAGCTGCACTCGCTCGACGCCGACCGTCTCCGCCCGCTTTACCCGCGCTTCGACGAGTTCCGCCGCGTCCGCGCCGAGGTCGACCCCGAAGCCAGGTTCGGCAATCCCTACCTGGCCCGGGTCCTCGGCTGAACCAGGGCCGGGCACTTTGCGTAATTGAAGTGTTACCCAATTATTACGCGACCGGCCCGGGCCGAACCTGGCCTGGCCGACGGCCCGTAGTCCTGGTTAGTGGCCAGTGCCCGCGGCCGCCGCCACCGCCTTCAGCATCATGGCGGCCGCGGCACCGGTCACGCACCGCCCTGTGGTCCTGACGACGGACGACACGAACGAATGGTAATGACAGGAATGCACGTACAGTTCTTCTCTCCGGTTTCCGTGACGTGGCTGGCGGCGGGCCAGCCCGCCGGGGGCGGCGGTCCGGCCATCGGCCGGATCGCGCTGGTCGCCGTGGCGGTGCTCGCCGTGGGCGCGTTCGCGGTGCTGCAGGTCCACGCGCGATCGGACCGCCGCCGGCCGCCATCGGCGCGCCGCCGCCGGTACGATCCTTCGGACTGGCGGACGCTGCCCCCGCCGTCCAGGCCGTCCGGCCGGGACGGCGAGGCGCCGCCCGGCCAGCAGCGGGCGTACCGGCCTGACGGGCGACCCGAGTACCCGCCCGGGTACGACCCGTACCCGGCGTACGAGCCCGCCCGGACCACCTGGGCCGCCCGGCGGCCTTCCTAATCCCGACTCTGCGTGTCTAAGGTATCTGTATCGGTAACGGGCGAACGTGTTGATGGGCGGCAGTTTGGTCACCCTGGCGGCTTGGGACGTACTGAACGAACTTGGCGCGTACCGGGTCACCGAGATCCCGCGGCGCCCGGAAACCGAGGGGATGCGGCCCTCGCCGGACGAGCCCGCCGACGCGGGCCGGACCCAGCGGCTGGCCGCCCTGATCGCGGCGTACCACGCCGGGGCGGAGGCCCAGGGCGACGGCCCGGGCGCCCTGGCCATCGGCTGGGTCAGGCACAGCGCGGGCGGCCCGGTGCAGCTGCTGGCCGCGGGCCCGGGCCTGGTCGGCGGCCACGCGGGCCAGGAGGTCTTCCTGACCCTGCCCGGCGGGGCCAGGGCCCAGCCGCTGGCCCCGGGCACGCTGGCCGGGCTGATGGCCCAGCTGCCGTGCTGGCGCGCGATCGGCGCGATCAGCGACGGGCTGCTGCCGGACCACGCGGGCCGGCCGGCGGGCCGGCTCTCTCCTTCGATGGAAGAATGCCTGCTCGCGGTGTGGCCGGGACCGTTCGGCTGGCTGCTGCTGGCGGAACCCCTGAGCGCGGCCGAGATCGGTGAGATCGCGGACGAACTGGCGCAGCGCGAGCAGCTGTCCGCGGGTAATGCCGACCGATTCCCGGAACGGGCCCTGGCGGCTCGCCGGCTGAGCCTGCGGCACGCCGAGATCCGCACGGGCGCCTCGGCGGGGCTGTGGCGGGTCCGCCTGCTGGCAGGCGGCGCCGACGCCGGGGCCGCCTCGCGGGTCGCCGGGCTGGCGTGCGCCTCGGCCGACCTGGCCGGCCTGCCCTACGCCATCGCTCCTGTCAGCCACGCGGCCCGCGGCCTGCCCGATGTCCTGGCGGATCCGGGCTCTCCAGGGCCTCCGGGCTCTCCGGGCCCTGCGGGGTCTCGAGGTCCGGCCCCGGCCGGGGGCGGCGCGGCGCCCGGGCATCCGTTCTACGCGAGCACCGAGCTGATCGCCGCCCTGTCCCGCCCCCCCGAGCGCGAGATGCCCGGGATCCGGCTGGCGCTGCGGCCGGATTTCGACGTCACCCAGGAACCCGCGGCCGGCCGCGAGGCGATGGGCGTCGGCGAGATCCTGGACTCCAGCCGCAGGCCCGCAGGCCCGCTGGCGCTGCCGCTCGACTCGCTGAACCGGCACGTGTTCGTCAGCGGCGCCACCGGCTCCGGGAAATCGCAGACCGTGCGGACGCTGCTCGAGGCCGCCGCCAGAGCCGGGATCCCCTGGCTGGTGGTGGAACCGGCCAAGGCCGAATACCGCCTGATGGCCGCCCGGCTGGCCGGGACCGGACCCCGAGACCCCGGCGGCCGGGGAGCCGGCGAGGTGGTGCGGATCCGGCCGGGCGAATCCGACGCGATCGCCGCCGGGCTCAACCCGCTCGAGCCGGCGCCGGGCGAGGACGGCCGCC
>Ga0335081_10020433_pt1 | contig 10712 bp, 10 predicted proteins | sample Lox_Sample_35_FD_206713 | JGI IMG/M metagenome (GOLD analysis project Ga0335081, IMG submission 206713) | Soil microbial communities from Loxahatchee National Wildlife Refuge, Florida, United States - Lox_Sample_3.5 | ecosystem: Environmental > Terrestrial > Soil > Wetlands | place: USA... | reverse complement strand
CGAAGAATCGGGTGCGGACAGCCATCATGTCGCGCATTCGTGCCATCCCCCACCCGCGGTTGTTGTCGACCTGGGTGGGATCCAATTCGCCGTTGACCAGTCGGGTGAAGAAGTCCACCCCCACCGCCCGAACCAGCGGCGCAGCGAACGGGTCATTGATAAGTGGGTTGTCGCCCTGGCTGGCCAGCGCGCGTCCCACCGCGACGCCGGTGGCCGTGGCGCCCACGCTGGTGGCCAGGTCCCAGGTGTCGTTGTCGGTCCGTGCCATCTCCGCCCTCCTGTCTCCTCGTCGGCCAGTAATTAGTCTAGTTAAAAGACTCAACACCGACTGTACCTGTCCACCGGGACACGTAATGTTGATGACCGCGGGCAGGATCGGGTGCGAGCAGAGGAGCATGCGGGCTGATGCGGCATTACTACTCCGTGGACGCGATCCGGGAGGCCGAAGCGCCGCTGCTGGCCAGCCTTCCCGATGGTGCCCTGATGAGACGTGCGGCCTTTGGTCTGGCCACCGAGATCATCGGCGAACTTACCGCCCGCACCGGCGGGGTCGTCGGCCGCCGGGTGTGCGCGGCCGTCGGCTCGGGAGACAACGGCGGTGACGCGCTGTGGGCGGCGACCTTTGCGCGCCGTCGCGGCGCGGCCGCCGACGCGGTGCTGCTCAATCCGGAGCACACCCACCGCAAGGGGCTTACGGCGTTCACGAAGGCCGGCGGCCGCGTCGTGGAGAGGGTCTCGGCGGCAACCGATCTTGTCATCGACGGGGTGGTGGGCATCTCCGGTTCCGGGCCGCTGCGCCCGGCGGCGGCCGAGGTGTTCGCCGCGGTGGATGCCCACGCGATCCCGGTGGTCGCCGTCGACATCCCCAGCGGCATCGCCGTGGAGACCGGGGCGATCACCGGCCCCGCGGTGCACGCCGCGCTGACCGTCACCTTCGGCGGGCTCAAACCCGTGCATGCGCTCGCCGACTGCGGCCGCGTCACGCTGATCGATATCGGGCTCGACCTGCCGGACACCGACCTGTTGGGCTTCGAAGCCGCCGACGTGGCCGCGCGCTGGCCGGTGCCCGGCCCCCACGACGACAAGTACACCCAAGGCGTGACAGGGGTGATGGCCGGCTCCTCGACGTATCCGGGCGCCGCTGTGTTGTGCACCGGTGCCGCCGTGGCGGCCACCTCCGGCATGGTCCGCTACACCGGCCGCGCGCACAGCGAGGTGCTCGCCCATTGGCCCGAGGTGATCGCCTCGCCCACCCCGGCGGCGGCCGGCCGGGTGCAGGCCTGGATCGTCGGGCCGGGATTGGGCACCGACGACACCGGAGCCGCCGCGTTGTGGTTCGCACTGGACACCGACCTGCCGGTGATCGTCGACGCCGACGGGCTGACCATGCTGGCGGCGCACCCCGAGCTGGTGGTCAACCGCCACGCGCCGACCGTGCTGACTCCGCACGCCGGCGAATTCGCCCGGCTGGCCGGGGCGCCGCCGGGCGACGACCGCGTCGGCGCGTGCCGCAAGCTGGCCGACGAGTTCGGCGCCACCGTGCTGCTCAAGGGGAATGTCACCGTCATCGCCGACCCCGGCGGCCCGGTCTACCTCAATCCGGCCGGGCAGTCCTGGGCGGCCACCGCCGGCTCCGGTGACGTGCTGTCCGGGATGATCGGTGCGCTGCTGGCGCACGGGCTGCCCGCCGGCGAGGCCGCCGCGGCCGCGGCCTTCGTGCATGCCCGCGCGGCGAACCTGTCGGCCGCCGACCCGGGGCCGGGCGAGGCGCCGACGTCGGCGTCACGGATCGTCCCGCACATCCGGGCCGCGCTGGCCGCCCTGTAGCACCGCAGCCGCACCCCGGTCAACGAACGAAAGGATCTTCACCGTGTCCCGCAGCCACCCGTCCGTGCCCGCGCATGCGATCGCTCCCGCCTACACCGGCCGAATCTTCACCTCCCCGGTGCCCGCCCTGCGGCTGCCCGAGGAGTCGATGGATCCGGAGGCGGCCTACCGCTTCATCCACGACGAGCTGATGCTCGACGGCAGTTCGCGGCTGAACCTGGCCACCTTTGTCACCACCTGGATGGATCCCGAGGCCGGGAAACTGATGGCCGAGACGTTCGACAAGAACATGATCGACAAGGACGAATATCCGGCTACCGCGGCTATCGAGCAGCGCTGCGTGTGTATGGTGGCCGATCTCTTCCACGCCGACGGCCTGCGCGACAACGACCCCTCCACCGCCTGCGGGGTGTCCACCATCGGCTCCAGTGAGGCAGTGATGCTGGGCGGTCTGGCGCTGAAATGGCGCTGGCGCCAGCGGATCGGTAAAGGCTGGGAGGGCCGCACGCCTAACCTGGTGATGGGCTCCAATGTCCAGGTGGTGTGGGAGAAGTTCTGCCGCTATTTCGACGTCGAACCCCGCTACCTACCGGTGGAGGTGGGCCGCTACGTCATCACCCCCGAACAGGTCGTCGAGACCGTCGACGAGGACACCATCGGCGTGGTGGCGATCCTGGGCACCACTTACACCGGTGAACTCGAGCCGATCGCCGAGATCTGCGCGGCGCTGGACAAACTGGCGGCCGGCGGGGGTGTGGACGTTCCGGTGCACGTCGACGCCGCCAGCGGGGGTTTCGTGGTGCCGTTCCTGCATCCGGATCTGAAGTGGGATTTCCGGCTGCCGCGGGTGGTGTCGATCAACGTCAGCGGCCACAAGTACGGGCTGACCTACCCCGGCGTCGGGTTCGTCGTGTGGCGCAGCGGCGAGTATCTGCCCGATGAACTGGTTTTCCGGGTCAACTACCTGGGCGGCGACATGCCGACCTTCACACTGAACTTCTCCCGCCCCGGGAACCAGGTGGTCGGCCAGTACTACAACTTCCTGCGCCTGGGCCGGGAGGGATACATCAAGATCATGCAGGCTTTGTCACTGACTGCGCGGTGGCTGGGTGAGCAGCTGTGTGAAGGGGAACACTGCGAGCTGATCTCGGACGGTTCGGCGATCCCGGTGATCAGCTTCCGGCTCGCCAAAGACCGCGGATACACCGAGTTCGACGTCTCCCACGAGCTACGGACATTCGGCTGGCAGGTGCCGGCCTACACCATGCCCGACAACGCCACCAACGTCTCCGTGCTGCGCATCGTGGTGCGCGAAGGGCTCTCCGCCGACCTGGCCCGGGCACTGCACGACGACATCGTCACGTCGCTGGCCACGCTGGACAAGCTCAAGCCCGGCGGGCACTACGACGCTCAGCACTTCGCGCACTGACCTGTCACCGGTCGGCGGGTCATTCAGCGTGCTCGAACGGTTCTGGGACAATGGCGGCTGCAAACTGACAGACAAACGAGTGGGAGCACGACTTCGTTGGCCGTTACGCCGATATCCCTGACGCCCGGCGTCCTCGCCGAGGCCGTGGTGGACCTGGGTGCTATTGAGCACAACGTGCGGATGCTGCACGAGCACGCCGGCCGCGCACAGGTGATGGCTGTCGTCAAGGCCGACGGCTATGGCCACGGTGCCACCCAGGTCGCCCGCGCCTCGTTGGCCGCCGGAGCGGCCGAGCTGGGTGTAGCCACGGTCGACGAGGCACTGGCACTGCGCGCCGACGGAATCACCGCACCGGTGCTGGCCTGGCTGCACCCGCCCGGCATCGACTTCGGGCCCGCGCTGCTGGCCGACGTGGAGATCGCCGTGTCTTCGGTGCGCCAGCTTGACGAGTTGCTGGACGCGGTGCGCCAGACCGGCCGGACGGCGACGGTGACCGTCAAGGTCGACACCGGGCTGAACCGCAACGGCGTCGCCTCGGCGCAATACCCGTCGATGCTGACCGCGCTGCGCCGAGCCGTCGCCGAGGACGCCGTCCGGCTGCGGGGGCTGATGTCGCACATGGTTTACGCCGACCAACCGGACAATTTCATCAATGACGTTCAGGCCCAACGGTTTGCCGACATGCTGGCGCAGGCGCGCGACCAGGGGGTGCGGTTCGAGGTTGCGCACCTGTCGAATTCGTCGGCCACGCTGTCTCGTCCCGACTTAGCCTTCGATCTGGTGCGGCCCGGTATCGCGGTGTACGGTCTCAGCCCGGTGCCGGAACGCGGCGACATGGGGCTGGTTCCAGCGATGACGGTGAAATGCGCTGTCGCGCTGGTGAAGTCGATACGTGCGGGCGAGGGCGTGTCTTATGGACACACCTGGGTCGCCGACCGTGACACCAATCTGGCGCTGCTGCCGATCGGCTACGCGGACGGCGTGTTCCGGACACTGGGCGGGCGCCTGGACGTGCTGATCAACGGCAGGCGGCGGCGCGGTGTCGGGCGGATCTGCATGGACCAGTTCCTCGTCGACCTGGGTCCCGGCCAGGTCGATGTGGCCGAAGGCGACGAGGTGATCCTGTTCGGGCCCGGCAGCGGAGGCGAACCCACCGCGCAGGATTGGGCCGATCTGCTCGGCACCATCCACTACGAAGTGGTGACCAGTCCCCGGGGCCGGATCATCAGGACCTACCGCGAGGCCCGAAACCGTTGAGTCCTGACGAAACCCGCAGGCGCCACAGGGGCAGGGCTTGGCTTGCGGGAGGCGCCGGGCTGACCGCGGTCGCCACCATTGTCGGAGCCTCGGCCCGCCGGTCGATGACCCAACGCGCCACCACTCTCGAAGACCCCTACGCCGGTGAGGATTTCGCGACGCTCGACGACGACCGCAGGTATGTGGTGACCACGCCCGACGGGGTGGCGTTAGCGGTTCGCGAAGCCGGCCCGGTGGACGCGCAGGTGACCATGGTCTTCGTTCACGGATTCTGTCTGCGTATGGGCGCCTTTCATTTTCAGCGGACGCGGCTTCCCGAGCGATTGGGTCCGCGTGTCCGGATGGTCTTCTACGACCAGCGCGGTCACGGGCGCTCCGGCGAAGGCGCGCCCGAGACCTACACGCTGACCCAACTCGGCAATGACCTGGAAAGCGTCCTGAAAGTGATCGCGCCGCGCGGGGTGATCGTGCTGGTCGGCCACTCGATGGGCGGCATGACGGTGTTGTCGCATGCCGGTCAGTTCCCCGATCACTACGGACGCCGGATCGTCGGCGCCGCGCTGATTTCCTCTGCCGCCGAAGGGGTTACGCGATCACCGCTGGGCGGGATCCTGAAAAACCCTGCGCTGGAAGCGGTCCGGTTCACCGCCCGCTCGGCGCCCAAGCTGATGCACCGCGGCCGCAACGTGTCACGGTCACTGATCGGCCCGATTTTGCGGGCCGCGTCCTACAGCGACCTGCAGGTCAGCCGGAGCCTGGACGCGTTCTCCCAGCGGATGATGAACGACACCCCGATCCCCACCATGGTGGGCTTCCTGGATGCCCTGGAAGCCCACGACGAAACTTCTGGGCTGTGGACGTTGCTGCGGATCCCGACCCTGGTCGCATGCGGTGACCATGACCTGCTCACGCCGGACGAATATTCGCGGAAGATGGCGGCCTCGCTGCCGCAGTCCGAGCTGGTCATCGTCACCGGGGCCAGTCACCTGGCCCTGCTGGACAAGCCCGATGCGATCAACGACGGGCTGGTCCGGCTCGTCAACCGGGCCGTTCCGGGCAAGATGGCCCTGCGCTACCGGCGATTCCGGGAACGGTTCCGGCGCCGTGGTTGAGGACAGATCGGGCAACGCCACGCTGGAACGCGTCGAGGACACCGTTGCGCTGGGGTCGCGGTTGGGCGAGCAGCTGCGCGCGGGTGACGTGGTCGTGCTCTCCGGTCCGCTCGGCGCGGGAAAGACCGTGCTGGCCAAGGGTATTGCCGCGGCGATGGATGTCGACGGCCCGGTCACGTCACCGTCATACGTGCTGGCGCGGGTGCATCCGCCGCGGCGGCCCGGCGCGCCGGCGATGATTCACGTCGACATGTACCGGTTGCTGGATCATCGGGGCGCCGACCTGTTGGGCGAGCTCGACTCCCTGGACCTCGACACCGATCTTGACGACGCGGTCGTCGTGGTGGAGTGGGGCGAGGGCCTCGCTGAACGCCTCGCCGAGCGGTACCTCGACATCCGTCTCGAGCGGGTCAGCCACTCCGATGTGCGCATCGCGACTTGGCAGTGGAGCTGTTCATGAGCCTCATCCTCGCCATCGACACCGCCACCGCGGCGGTGACGGCGGGCGTCGTGCGGCTCGATGGTCCCGAATGCGCTGTGCTGGCCGTGCGGGTCACCGTCGACGCCCGGGCACACGCCGAACGGCTCACCCCGAACGTGCTGGCCGCCCTCGCCGACGCCGCGCTGACGATGGCCGACCTCGACGCTGTCGTGGTGGGCTGTGGCCCCGGCCCGTTCACCGGCCTGCGGGTCGGCATGGCCACCGCCGCCGCATATGGGCATGCGCTGGGCATCCCGGTGCACGGCGTGTGCAGCTTGGACGCCATCGGCGTGCGAACCATCGGTGACACCCTGGTCGTCACCGACGCGCGCAGGCGCGAGGTCTATTGGGCCCACTACCGGGACGGGGTCCGCACCGACGGTCCGGCGGTCAGTAGCCCCGCCGACGTCGACCCCGGAACGGCGCGGGCAGTGGCCGGTTCACCCGAGCACGCCGCGCTGTTCGAGCTGCCGCGATGCGAGCCCGTCTACCCGACACCGGCCGGGCTGGTCACCGCGGTGTCCGACTGGTCGGATGACCCGGCGCCGTTGGTCGCGCTATATCTACGCCGGCCCGATGCCAAGCCCTTGGCAGCGCGACGATGACCGCCAGCAGCGAGCCGGTGACCATCGGCGCGTTGACGCCCGCCGACGCCAAGCGGTGCGCCCAGCTGGAGGCCCAGCTGTTCGACGGCGACGACCCGTGGCCGGCGGCGGCGTTCAACCGCGAACTGGCCAGCACCCACAACCATTATGTGGCCGCACGCACCGCCGGCACGCTGGTCGGTTACGCCGGCATCTCGCGGTTGGGCCGCACACCGCCGTTCGAGTACGAGGTGCACACCATCGGCGTGGACCCCGCATACCAGGGACAGGGCATCGGCCGCCAACTGCTCGACGACCTGCTGGATTTCGCCGACGGCGGAGTCGTCTACCTGGAGGTCCGCACCGACAACGACGCGGCCGTCGCGCTGTATCGCAGCGTCGGCTTCGAGCAGATCGGCCTGCGCCGGCGCTACTACCGAGTCAGCGGCGCCGACGCTTACACGATGCGCAGAGAGGCTCAGGAGGCGCATTGACGATCATCTTGGCCATCGAAACCTCTTGCGATGAAACCGGAGTCGGCATCGCGCGCCTCGACACCGACGGCACCGTGACGCTGTTGGCCGACGAGCTGGCATCCAGCGTCGACGAGCACGTCCGGTTCGGCGGCGTGGTCCCCGAGATCGCCTCACGGGCACACCTGGAGGCACTCGGTCCCACCATGCGTCGCGCAATGGCGGCCGCCGGCCTGAAAAAACCCGACGTCGTCGCCGCCACCATCGGCCCCGGACTGGCCGGCGCCTTGATGGTGGGAGTGGCGGCGGCCAAGGCCTATTCGGCTGCCTGGGGAGTGCCGTTCTACGCCGTGAACCACCTGGGCGGACACCTGGCCGCTGACGTGTACGAACACGGACCGCTGCCCGAGTGCGTGGCGCTGCTGGTGTCCGGGGGACATACCCACCTGTTACACGTGCGTTCCCTCGGCGAGCCGATCATCGAGCTGGGCAGCACCGTCGACGATGCCGCCGGCGAGGCCTACGACAAGGTGGCGCGGCTGCTGGGCCTGGGCTATCCCGGTGGCAAAGTGCTTGACGATCTGGCTCGCACCGGTGATAGGGACGCCATCGCGTTCCCGCGCGGCATGACGGGCCCGCGCGATGACCCGTATACGTTCAGCTTCTCCGGGCTTAAAACCGCCGTCGCGCGGTATGTGGAAAGCCACCCGGACCCCGACGAATCCCGGACCGCCGACATCGCGGCCGGCTTCCAGGAAGCTGTCGCCGACGTGTTGACCATGAAGGCGGTGCGTGCAGCAACCGGGCTGGGCGTCTGGACCCTGCTGATCGCGGGGGGAGTGGCCGCGAACTCGCGGTTGCGGGAGTTGGCGGCGCAGCGCTGTGCGGCGGCGGGCCTGACGCTGCGGATCCCCAGGCCCCGGCTCTGCACCGACAACGGGGCGATGATCGCCTCGTTCGCCGCGCATCTGGTGGCCGCGGGCGCGCAGGAGTCACCGTTGGACGTGTCCAGCGACCCGGGTCTGCCGGCGGTAAAAGGCCAGGTTAGCTGACTGCACGGGGCGGAAACGCGGGAAGCAGCGGGGCGGCCTTGAGTGCTAGCACTCTCATGTATAGAGTGCTAGGTGGCAATCGGACAATCCCCTGTGTCGACACCCGCGACGACGGCGCGAGGGCACGGACGAATGCCAAATCACCTGATAATTCGGACGGTTCGGGGCAAGCCCCGGACCGACCGCCAACTCCGGTCCGGGCGAGGTCCCGGATCCGCTACCAACAAAGTCCGGGGCGCAGGCCCCGGGCCCAATCTAATTAGTGGAGGGCTCCAATCGTGGCGAAGGTGAACATCAAGCCACTCGAGGACAAGATTCTCGTGCAGGCCAACGAGGCCGAGACCACGACCGCGTCCGGTCTGGTCATTCCTGACACCGCCAAGGAGAAGCCGCAAGAAGGCACCGTCGTCGCAGTCGGCCCCGGCCGATGGGACGAGGATGGCGAGAAGCGGATCCCGCTGGACGTGTCGGAGGGCGACACCGTCATCTACAGCAAGTACGGCGGCACCGAGATCAAGTACAACGGCGAGGAATACCTGATCCTGTCGGCACGCGACGTGCTGGCTGTCGTATCCAAGTAAGAAACCGTGTTCCGCCCCGGCGATCTCCGTGTGCAACCACGGGTGATTTCCGGGGCGGCATGCGTACTAGAGCCGGGCATTAGTGGAATTGCCCGGCTTTCCCCCGCAAGCGGGGGGACCCCACAGCAGGCCGGTCATTGTCACCAGGCGTAAAGGAGCCTTATGAGCAAGCTGATTGAGTACGACGAAACCGCGCGTCGCGATATAGAGGCCGGCGTGGACAAGCTCGCTGACGCGGTCCGCGTGACCCTGGGGCCGCGCGGCCGGCATGTGATGCTGGCCAAGGCATTCGGCGGCCCCGCGATCACCAACGACGGCGTCACCGTGGCGCGTGAGATCGACCTGGAAGACCCATTCGAGAACCTGGGCGCCCAGCTGGTGAAGTCGGTGGCCATCAAGACCAACGACGTTGCCGGCGACGGGACCACCACTGCGACCGTGCTGGCGCAGGAACTGATCAAGGACGGCCTGCGCATGGTTGCTGCCGGCGCCAACCCGATCGCGCTCGGCTCTGGAATCGCAAAGTCCGCCGATGCGGTGTCCGAGGCGCTGCTTGCGTCGGCCACGCCGGTGTCCGGGCAGACAGCCATCGCACAGGTCGCCACCGTGTCCTCGCGCGATGCACAGATCGGCGAGCTGGTCGGCGAGGCGATGACCAAGGTCGGCCACGACGGCGTGGTCAGCGTCGAGGAGTCCTCCACGCTGACCACCGAGCTGGAGTTCACCGAGGGCATTGGCTTCGACAAGGGCTACCTGTCGGCGTACTTCGTAACCGACTTCGACGCCCAGGAGGCCGTGCTGGAAGACGCTCTGGTCTTACTTCACCGCGACAAGATCAGCTCGCTGCCCGACTTGCTGCCCCTGCTGGAAAAGGTGGCTCAAGCGGGCAAGCCGCTGCTGGTCATCGCCGAAGACATCGAGGGTGAAGCACTGGCGACTTTAGTGGTCAACGCCATCCGCAAGACGCTGAAGGCTGTCGCGGCCAAGGCGCCATACTTCGGTGACCGCCGCAAGGCGTTCCTCGAGGACCTGGCGGTGGTGACCGGTGGCCAGTTGGTCAACCCCGATGTCGGCCTGCTGCTGCGCGAGGTGGGGCTCGACGTGCTGGGCACGGCGCGCCGTGTCGTGGTGACCAAGGACGACACCGTCATCGTCGATGGCGGCGGCACAGCCGAGGCCGTCGCCGCCCGCGCCAAGCAGCTACGCTCCGAGATCGAGACCACCGACTCTGACTGGGATCGCGAAAAGCTCGAAGAGCGGCTGGCCAAGCTGTCCGGCGGGGTCGCCGTCATCAAGGTGGGCGCCGCCACCGACACCGCGCTCAAGGAACGCAAAGAAAGCGTCGAGGATGCGGTCGCGGCCGCCAAGGCCGCAGTCGAGGAGGGCATCGTCCCCGGCGGGGGCGTCTCGCTGATCCAGGCCCGCAAGGCGCTGAAGGAACTGCGTGCGTCGCTGACCGGCGACGAGGCACTGGGGGTCGACGTGTTCGCCGACGCGCTCAGCGCGCCGCTGTACTGGATCGCCACCAACGCCGGGCTGGACGGCTCGGTCGCGGTCAACAAGGTCAGCGGGCTGCCTGCCGGGCACGGACTGAACGCGGAGACGCTCACCTATGGCGACTTGGTCGCCGACGGAGTCATCGACCCGGTCAAGGTCACCCGGTCGGCGGTACTCAATGCGGCGTCGGTAGCTCGGATGGTGCTCACCACCGAGACGGCCGTGGTCGACAAGCCTGCCAAGGCCGAACAGCACGACCATCACCACGGTCGCGCTCATTAATCAGGGGGTTGGGCCGAGGGGATACTTCGAGCCAGGCGCACCCTGCCCACAATTCCCATTAACGTGACAGGCCAAGCGGCCCAGCGAGTTCGGACAATGTCGGCAACACCTTGTCAGAACCGCCGAGCACAAGGATC
>Ga0335081_10020432_pt1 | contig 10713 bp, 8 predicted proteins | sample Lox_Sample_35_FD_206713 | JGI IMG/M metagenome (GOLD analysis project Ga0335081, IMG submission 206713) | Soil microbial communities from Loxahatchee National Wildlife Refuge, Florida, United States - Lox_Sample_3.5 | ecosystem: Environmental > Terrestrial > Soil > Wetlands | place: USA: Florida... | reverse complement strand
GCTGTTTCGCTGCCAAACAGCTCAAGTTCGAGCCTTTCGGGACGCATCGTCGCGCAGTTGACGGCGATAAAAGGTCCGCCCGAGCGCCGCGAATGAGCATGAAGCAGCCGGCCGACAACCTCTTTTCCCGCCCCGGGTGCGCCCGAGATCAGGACGCGGCTGCCGGTTGGCGCGACGCGATCGATCTGTTGCCGGAGCTGACTCGCCGCAGCCGAAATGCCAACGAGATCGATCTGGCCGCCGGCGCGCAGCCGCAGCTCTTCGTTTTCCCGGCGCAGCACCGCCGTCTCGATGGCGCGCTGCACGATCAGCAGCAAGCGATCGGACTTGAACGGCTTTTCGATGAAATCGTAGGCGCCAATCTTGATTGCCTCGACCGCCGTCTCGATTGTGCCGTGGCCGCTGATCATCACCACCGGTACCGAGGGGATCTCGCTGCGTAGCTGCCGCAGGATCCCGATCCCATCAAGCTCGCTGTCCTGCAGCCAGATGTCGAGGATAACCAAGGTCGGCTGCCTGGCCCGCACCTCCTGCATCGCCTCGGTGCTGTTGGCGGCCTCGCGCGTGGCGTAGCCCTCATCCTTCAGCACACCCGCAATCAACATGCGGATGTCGGCTTCGTCGTCGACGATCAGAATGTCATGCGCCATGTGCGACTTCGCTCAAATCGGCGCCCGCCGCCGCGTCGGGCCGAACTGCGCCGCGCGTTTCGGCCGCAAATACCAGCCGGACCCGGGCACCAAACGGCTCAGCATCTTCGAGCACCAACTCACCTTGATGATCTTCCATGATCTTCTTGACGATGGCGAGGCCCAGCCCGGTGCCTTTCGTCCGTGTCGTGACATAGGGTTCCGTGAGCCGCTCACGGCCACGCTTGGGCAGGCCCTTGCCGTTATCCTCCACGGTCACGACCATTCTGCCCGCCGACTCGTCGACCACGACGGAAATCCGGCCCGGCGGGCTGGGGCCGGACTCGACAATCCGCGCCTCGATCGCCTCGACCGCGTTCTTGACGATGTTGATGACGGCTTGGCCGACCAGCCTGCCGTCGCAACGAACCGTCAGAGGCCGCGCCGCGAAGCGAGTGTCGAAGGCGATGTCGGAATGAGCCGTCCGCTCGAGGAATACGGCGCGCTCGACAATCACCGTCAAATCCTCCGGTTTCAGCACCGGAGTCGGCATGCGCGCGAACGACGAGAATTCGTCGACCATGCGGCCGATATCCTCGACGTGGCGAACGATCGTATCGGTGCAAATGCGGAAGGTTTCCGGGTCCTTTTTGATGTCTTTCAAATAGTTCCGGCGCAAGCGCTCGGCCGAGAGTTGGATCGGGGTCAGCGGGTTCTTGATCTCATGGGCGATACGGCGAGCGATATCCGCCCAGGCCGCCTTGCGCTGCGCCGACAGCAGCTCGGTGATGTCGTCGAAGGTGACGACAAAGCCGCCGATGCCCTCTTCGTCTTGCTCGGCCGCAATCCGCACCAGAAGGGTGCGGGTGCTGTTGCGCTCGCTAATCTGCACCTGGCCTTGCGCGACCCGATCAGGGCGACGGGCCGCATGCTCGAGCAGCTCCGCCATCTCCGGCACGACCTCAGCAAGATCTTCGCCGATCGAGGCGTCGAGATCGACGCCAAGCAGGGTCGAGGCCGAGCGGTTAGGCAGGTGAACGCGGCCGACCCGATCGAGTCCGATGACCCCGGCGGTGACGCCGGTCAATACCGTCTCGGTAAATCGCCGGCGTTCATCGAGTTGCTTGTTGGCCTCAAGCAACTCCTGCTGCTGAGTTTGAATCTGGTCGGTCATCCGATTGAAGGCGCGGCTGAGCAGCACCATCTCGTCGTCTTTTTCGCCTTCCGGGACGCGGGCGGACAAATCGCCCGCCCCTACCCTTTCCGCGGCGGCCACCAAGTGGCTGATCGGATCCGCAAGCTGGGTCGCGAAATTGATGCCGATGACCACGGCAGCGGCGAGGAACAGCATCGCCACCAGAATGAAGATGAGCGAGAAGGTGATCTGCAGCCCGGCGCGCTTGCCTTCGAGCTGGGCATATTGCGCGGCGGCTAGCTGCGTCTCATTGCGATGGGCGAGGACCTTGGGTTCCAGGAACCGCCCGACATAGAGATAGAGACCGCTGAACCCGCCGAGGCTGACGAGCGCGCGTACCCGCTCCTCCTGGTCGTCGGTCATGATGACGACCTCGCCCTGATCGGCGCGGCGCAGCGCGTCTTGCCCGACATCCTCGACGCCGAGAGCGAAGACGAGGCCGGTGCGCGCAACCATGTTGCCCTTGCTGTCGAGCACCGCCGCCTCGGTAAGGCCGCGCATCGAGGCCTGTATGGTCAAGGCCTGAACCAGATCCTGCGGACTGATGATCATCGTCGCCGCATACTGGTTGAGGGCGTTCGCCATCCCGAGCGCGTCGGCGCGAATTGCCTGCTGGTGTTCCTTGACATAGGCGTCGGCGACCTCGACCGATTCAGAGATCGCGGTACGCACCTTGTCGCTGAACCAGCTTTCGATGCCAAAGCTGAAGAAGAGGTAGGAGAACACTGCGACAAAGATCGTCGGCAACACCGCGATCAGGCTGAATAGCACCACAAGTCGCACTTGCAGCCGCGAGCCAGCCAGGCCGCGCCGCCGCCCCGCCCAGACCTCCGCCAGCCGCTTCGCCACCAGCGCAGCAAGGGCTAGCAACAACACCAAATCGAGGTTCAGCAGCGAGAGAACGACGACCGGCCGCGGGCCGAAGGGCGGGGCCCCGGTCAATGCCAGATAGGTGGCGATCCCGGACAGCAACGCCGCCGCCGCCAACGCGATGGCGGTCTTTCGGCGCAATCCGATTCGGACAGCCCAGCGTCCCACCTGCTGCGCCACGCTCATTCGGCGTTCCCTACTGTCGCAGCGAGCAACCGGGCGGTAGAGCGGGGTCTAAGGCCGGTGCAGCAACCCGCTATTTTAGGCCGCGCACGACCGGGATGTCCAATTCGCGGATTTTCTTGCGCAGGGTGTTGCGATTGAGTCCCAGCACATGGGCGGCCTTGATCTGGTTGCCACGGGTCGCGACCAGGGTCGCGACGATCAGCGGGCGTTCGATCTCGCGCAAAATCCTGTCGTAGAGCCCAGCCGCCGGCATCGCCCCCTTATGCGCGACGAAATAGTCGTTGATGTGCCGTTCCACCGCGGCGCCGAGGCCCTCGTCATTGCTGATTTCGGTCGCTGTCGCCACCGGCACCGAGGCCAATTCCGCCTCGATCACGTCGACGCCAATGACTTCCTGCGAATAAAGCGCGGCAAGGCGCCGCACCATATTCTCCAGTTCGCGCACATTGCCCGGCCAGCGGTAGCCGCGCAGCCGTTCCATCGCCGCGTCATCGAGCATCTTCGCCGGCAGGCCTTCCTTCGCCGCCTGCGTCGCGAAATGGCGTGCCAGCGCCGGGATATCGGCGGTCCGCTCACGTAGCGGCGGGATGCGGATCGGCGCGACATTGAGGCGATAAAACAGATCCTCGCGGAAGACCCCTTGGCGGATCAGCTGCGACAGGTCGCGATGGGTCGCGGCGATGATACGGCTGTCGGCGCGAATCGGCGCGCGGCCGCCGACCGAGGTGTATTCGCCTTCCTGCAGGACACGCAGCAGCCGCGTTTGCGCCTCGAACGGCATGTCCCCGATCTCGTCGAGGAACAACGTGCCGCCCTTGGCTTGCTCGAAGCGCCCGGCGCTACGCTGGGCCGCGCCGGTGAACGCGCCGCGCTCGTGCCCGAAGAGCTCGCTCTCGATCAACTCGCGTGGGATGGCCGCCATGTTGATCGCTACGAAGGGGCCGTTACGGCGCTTGCCGAAATCGTGCAGGGCGCGCGCCACCAACTCCTTGCCGGTGCCGCTCTCGCCGGTGATCAGCACGCTGAGATCGGTTCCCATCAGCCGGGCGATCGAGCGGTAAATCTCCTGCATCGCCGGGGAGCGGCCAATCAACGGCAGCTGCTCGTCGTCGACTTCCTCGTCGTCCGGCGCGATCGGCGGTGCCGACAGCGCGCGCTCGACGACGCTGACCAGCTCGCGCAGATCGAACGGCTTGGGCAGGTATTCGAAAGCGCCGCGTTCGGTCGCCTTCACCGCAGTGAGCAGCGTGTTCTGCGCGCTCATCACGATGACGCGCAGCTCAGGCCGCAATTTCTTGATCCGCGGGATAAGGTCGAGCCCGTTCTCGTCGGGCATGATGACGTCGGTGATGACGAGATCGCCTTCGCCTTCGGCGATCCAGCGCCACAGGGTCGCGGCACTGCCGGTCATTCGCACATCGTGACCCAGCCGGGCCAGGGCCTGGTTCAACACCGTGCGGATCGCGCGGTCGTCGTCAGCTACCAGTATCGTTGCGCTCATCGCCCAGACTGTCCTGCCGGCCACCCCGGGGGACTACCGGCAAAAACACCCGAAAAACCGTGCGCCGCGGCTGGCTATCGAACTCGATAATCCCGCCATGGTCGCCAATCACCTTGGCGACCAGTGCAAGACCAAGGCCAGTTCCATTTCGCTTGGAGGTGACGAAGGGATCAAAGAGGTGCGCGCGCAAATCTTCGGGGATGCCGGGCCCGTTATCCGTGACGGACACCATCAGCGGTAATTGCAATGGCGGCCCGCCATTTCGGGTGGTCAGCCGCCTGCCATGCCGGTAACCGGTCGCCAGCACGATTTCGCCGCCCTTGGCCGGACTGGCCTCTGCCGCGTTTTTGATCAAGTTGAGAAACACCTGCACCAGCAGGTCCCGGTTGCCGTGGACCAGCGGGAGGGACGGGTCGTAGTCCTCGGCAAAGTGGACATGGCGCGCAAAGCCCGATTGGGCGATGCGGCGCACGCGCTCTAGCACCTCGTGAATGTTGACCGCGCCGCGGGAAATCGGCTGGTGGTCGGAAAACGCCTCCATGCGATCGACCAGCGCGACGATGCGGTCGGTCTCGTCGCAGATGAGTTGGGTCAGTTGGCGCGCCGCGTCGTCGGCGTCTTGTTCGAGAAGCTGCGCCGCGCCGCGAATCCCGGACAGCGGGTTCTTGACCTCGTGCGCCAACATCGCCGCCATCGCGGTCATCGAACGCGCCGCGTTGCGATGGATGAGTTGGCGATCCATTTGATCGGCGATTGCCCGCTCGTGCAGCGTCAATACAAGGAGATCAGCCCCCTCCCCGGCCAAGGCGCCCTGGATCGTCACCGGCCGGGCCGGAAGCCGGGGGCCTTCAAGCAGCACGTCATACTCGGCGATCGAGCCGCCATCGCGCCACACCGCCTCGACCAGCCCGAAGAGCGGGCTGCTGGCCACGACGAATTCGCTGAGCGGCACGCCGCGCAGCGCCGCGGCGCTGACCCCGAGGAACTGTTCGGCGGCCGGATTGACGAAACGCACCGCGCCGCCGCGATCGAGCGCGACCACCGGATGGGGAAGCGCGGACAATACCAGGGCCGGATCGAGCCCGCCCCCATCGCCCGATACCCAGGTCATGGTCACGCCGCCTCGCGCTCGACAAGCGGCCGGTAAAACGCTCGGATCAAGCCACGAACAGCGGTTGGATCGACGGTTTGATTGACCGCCGCGCGGAACTCAGCCGAACCCGGCAAACCCTTGGAATACCAACCGACATGCTTGCGCGCGATCTTGACGCCGACCTCGCTGCCGTAATGCGTCAGCATGGCGTCGTAATGCGCGTTGAGCGTCGCGTACTGGCTGAGCAGCGGCGGATCGGGAACGCGGCGGCGGCTTCTCAGCCATTCGATGGCCTGCGCCACGAACCACGGACGCCCGTAGGCACCGCGGCCGATCATCACCCCGTCGGCGCCGCTTTCCGCGAGCGCCCGCTCGGCATCGTCGAGGGAGTTGATGTCGCCATTGGCGATGACCGGGATCGACACCGCCTCCTTGACCTCGCGGATGAAGCGCCAATCGGCGCTGCCGGCGAACATCTGATTGCGCGTGCGCCCGTGTACCGTAACCATACGGATACCGCAGGATTCCGCGATCTGAGCCAGGCGTGGCGCGTTGCGGTTCCTCTCGTCCCAACCGGTGCGCATCTTCAAGGTCACCGGCAGATCGACCGCCTTTACCGTCGCCTCGAGTATGCGCGCGGCGTGGATTTCGTCGCGCATCAGCGCCGAGCCGGCATGGCCATTCACGACCTTTTTCACCGGACAGCCGAAATTGATGTCGATGATGCTCGCGCCCCGATCGGCATTTAGCTTCGCCGCCTCGGCCATCACCTCTGGCTCGCAACCGGCGAGCTGCACCGCCATTGGCTGCTCGTCGGCGCAGGTCTTCGCCATGGTCAGCGACTGGCGCGTCTCGCGTATCGCCGCCTGGCTCGCAATCATCTCGGACACGACGAGCCCGGCGCCGCTCGACTTGACGACGCGACGGAACGGCAGATCGGTCACACCCGACATCGGCGCCAGGATCACCGGATCATCGAGAACGACAGGGCCAATACAAATGCTCATTTTAACGGCAATGTATTCGAGTGCGCGTTTTTTAGGCAGACATTTTATGCGAAACTTTTGTGCGCCGCAACATAAGCGACAAGGAGCCGCGCTTCGCCCGCTTCGTGGTACTTTACCTCATGGTTTCGACATTCGCTCTGGTGCTGGCAGCCGGCCGCGGCACCCGCTTCGGCGGGACGTTGCCGAAGCAATATCTGCCGCTCGGCGGGTCGAGCGTATTGCGGCACGCAGTCGAGGCGTTTGCTGGACATCCGCGCATTGACCGCGTGCTGGTGACGATCCGCCCGGAGGATCGCGAGACCTATGACCGCGCCCTCGCGGGGCTCGATTTGTTGCCGCCGGTCGCCGGCGGGGCGGAACGGCAAGATTCGGTGCGGCTCGGGCTCGAGGCGCTGGCGCCGCATCGCCCCGAGCGAGTGCTGATCCATGACGGCGCCCGACCGTTTCCCGAAGCCGCGATGATCGACCGGGTGCTCGACGCCCTCGACCGCGCGCCGGCGGCGATCCCAGGCTTGCCGCTGGGCGACACGATCAAGCGAGTCGACGGCGAAATCATCGCCGCGACGGTGGACCGTACCGGATTGTGGCGGGTGCAGACGCCGCAAGGGTTTCACTTCGACGCGATTCTCGACGCGCATCGCAAGGCGGCGGGGCAGACGCTGACCGACGACGCCGCGGTCGCCGAAGCGGCCGGGGTGGCGCCGCTCATCGTCGCCGGCGGGGAGGACAACCTCAAAGTGACCACAACCGGCGACCTTGCCGCCGCGGAGCGGCTGATCGCGGCTCGGCTAGGAGACGTGCGGGTCGGCCAGGGCTTCGACGTCCACCCCTTCGGGCCGGGCGACGGGCTGATGCTGTGCGGGATTTGGGTGTCGTACAATGCGGGCGTGGTCGGTCATTCCGATGCCGATGTCGGGCTGCACGCCCTCACCGACGCCGTGCTCGGCGCGATCGGCGCCGGGGATATCGGTATACATTTCCCCCCGAGCGACGCGCAATGGAGGGGCGCCAGCTCCGACCGCTTCCTGGCGCATGCGGTGGGGCTGGTGCGCGCCAAGGGCGGCAGCGTGGCCGCGCTCGACGTCACCATCATCTGCGAGCGGCCGAAGATCGGACCGCACCGCGCCGCGATGGTCGAGCGGATCGCGGCGATTTCGGGCATCGCGTCCGATAGGGTCAGCGTCAAGGCGACGACGACCGAGAAGCTCGGCTTCACCGGACGCGGCGAAGGGATCGCCGCCCAGGCGGTCGCGACCGTGCGGTTGCCGCTCTGATCCTGGCGCCAATCTATGAAGTAGTCCCTCCCGCGGGCTTGGCCCGGGGGGCTACGTCTTTATTGGTGACGGAAGCCGACAAAAGACGTGAATGGCCGGATCAAATCCGGCCAAAGGCATTTGTCTGATGCGAATGTCGAGACCAACAAGGCTCCCGCTTTCCCATCCGGCGACGCTGATCGCGAGCGGTCTCGGCATCGGTCTCTTGCGGGGCGCGCCGGGAACGTGGGCCTCACTCGCTGCCCTGCCCTGCGCCTGGCTGATCCGTGGTGCCGGTGGGGCAACCGCTCTGGCGATCGCGGCGGCGATTGCTTTTTTCGGCGGATGGTGGGCCGCGGCGCGGGTCACTTCCGCGACACCGGCGAGCGACCCGGGCTGGGTCGTCATCGACGAGATTGCTGCGCAATGGCTGGTCCTGCTTGCGGTGCCGCAGCAGCCGTGGCTCTACGCGGCCGCGTTCCTCGCCTTTCGCCTGTTCGACATCTGGAAGCCCTTTCCGGTGTCGTGGTGCGACCGCAGTGTCAAAGGCGGGCTCGGCGTCATGCTCGACGACATCGCGGCGGCAATTTACGCTCTGGTTCTCATTGCCGTGCTCGAAGGGGTGACCGGTGTTCGACCGTGAGACCATCGAATTAGCGACGGTAGTGCTCGAGACCTGCCGGCGGCGCGGTTGGCGCGTCGCGACCGCGGAAAGCTGTACCGGCGGGCTCATCGTCGCGGCGCTGACCGCGATCGCCGGCTCCTCCGACGTCGTTGACCGGGGCTTCGTTACCTATTCGAACCGAGCCAAGATGGAGCTGCTCGGAGTGCCCGAGGCGACGCTTGCCGGGCACGGCGCAGTCAGCAGCGAGACCGCGCTGGCGATGGCCAAGGGGGCTGTGGCGCGCGCCGGGGTCGATCTCGCGGTGTCGGTCACCGGGGTCGCCGGGCCGGGCGGCGGCAGCGCCGAGAAACCAGTCGGGCTGGTGCATGTCGGGATCGCAACCCGCACCGATGGTCGAACCGAGCGCCGCATTTTCCCGGGCGACCGGACCGAAATCCGGCGCGCGGCGGTGGTGCTCGCGCTCGAATTGCTATGCAAGGAAGCAACGGGACGTTGAGCGGGCAATCTTTCTACCCCATCCGTGTCTGATATAGTCCGCCGCGGAGGCCCGATTTTCGGCGCCAAGGAACGCCAGATTTCGCCGTGCCGCGCATCATGATCTCCTACCGGCGGGCCGATTCGGGCCCGATCGCGGGTCGCATCTTCGACCGGCTGATCGCGCATTACGGCAGAGACTCCGTTTATCGCGATATCGACAGCATTCCGCTTTCGGTCGATTTCCGACAGCACCTGGCGAAGACGTTGCGCGAAAGCGATATCGTCCTTGTCATCGTCGGCCGGCATTGGCTGGGACGAGGCCGCCAATCGCGCATTGCCCAGGCCAATGACCCGGTTCGTGTCGAGGTCGAAACGGCGCTCGCGTCCGACGTCACGGTCATCCCGCTCTTTGTCGACGGCGCGATGATGCCAGACCCCGCGCTGTTGCCCGAGAGCATGCGAGACTTCGTTTACCGGAACGGGCAGCGCGTCGATTCGGGACAGGATTTCGACATTCATATACAGCGCCTGTTGCGCAACATGGACGCGCTACTGACGCGGTCCAAAGTGGAGGAGCCGAAGCCCAGTCCAGCTGTAGCCCCGCCTCCCGCTCCGACACCGGCGCCACAACCGATCATCAACGCCGAGGCTATCGAGAAGGGAAAATTGATGGCGCGTCGGATGTTCTCGATGGCGCGCAGCGCCGTGGAAGGTCTGACCAGCGGGCGCACGACGGCGGCGGACACCGGCGACAGGGAGCTGGGTGAACCGCTTCGGCTGCTGCGCTGGCATGCCGGGATCATCCTTTCGGTCGCGTTCTCGCCAGATAGCAGGGCGCTGGCCTCGGCGAGCCTCGATCGCACGACAAAGCTATGGGACGTCGCAACCGGGCAAATGCTGCTGTCGCTGACGTGTGAGCCGCGCTCCGCCGCCCTTGCAGTAGGTTTTTCGCCGGACGGCGATTGCGTTGCGGTCGGTTACGAGGACGGCAGGATCATCCTATTCGAAGCGATCTCCGGCCAGGTGCTGAAAACGCTCAACAATTTTCCCGGCATCGGTCATTGGATAGCGTTCTCGGATAACGCTCGCATGCTGCGCGCCGGCGCGGCGCAAGTTGTCCGCGTTTGGGATCTCGAACACGAGACCGACAGGGGCGACAGCGAACAGCCGGGCACAACTACGGTATCGGCCGCGCCGCTCCAGGCCAGCGGAGGCGACAGCGGCTTTGCGGCGATCGGCAAGATCGCCAACCGTCTGCTCGACAAGGCCAACGACATCAAGCTGCGCACGCTCTATTGGACGAGCGGGCAGTCGGTCGCCACCTCGCCCGACGAGCGCCACGTCGCGGCAGCAAGCGAATTCAGGGTTACGCTACGCGAGCCGGGCGCGGCGCAGGCGGCGCCCCGCAGCATCGCCGGTACTTGGGGGCTCGGCACGCGGCTCGCGTTTTCTCCCGACGGGAAAATGCTGGCGATCGGAGCCCTCGGCCAGCCGGTGCGGCTCTGGGAGGTTGCGACCGGCAGCGGGTTGGCGAACCTCGGGGCGGCGTCGACCAGCGCTTGGGCTATTGCCTTCTCGCCAAACGGGAAGCTTCTCGCCGTCGCCTCGGGAGAGGGCACGACGAAACTGTGGGACCTTACCCAGCTGGGCTAAGCGGGGGCCCCCGCTCGATCGGACGCCGGCGAGCCATAAAGCTGTTTCGCGCGCCCCTCGAAGGCGGCGACCATGCGCTTGACCGCCTCGCCGAACAGCACCTCGATGACCTTCTGCAGCAGCCGCGACTTGAATTCGAAATCGACAAAGAAATCGATACGGCAACCGCCCGGCACGCGCTCGAAGGTCCAATGGTTGTTGAGATAGCGGAATGGGCCCTCAGC
>Ga0335081_10020431_pt1 | contig 10713 bp, 9 predicted proteins | sample Lox_Sample_35_FD_206713 | JGI IMG/M metagenome (GOLD analysis project Ga0335081, IMG submission 206713) | Soil microbial communities from Loxahatchee National Wildlife Refuge, Florida, United States - Lox_Sample_3.5 | ecosystem: Environmental > Terrestrial > Soil > Wetlands | place: USA: Florida... | reverse complement strand
CAGCGGAGCTCCGCCGATGCCGGCAGCGCGCGCCAGTCGTTGGCGCGCGTCAGCACGAAGCTCTCCGCCCATTCGAGGTCGCCCGCCGGGATTTCCGCCGGCAGCCGGAACTTGCCGGACAGCGCGAGATGCGCGGCATAGACGGTGGCGCGGAAGATACCGCGCTTGCGCGTCTCCGGCCGAAGCTCGCCCGTCACCGTCAATTGGCTCGGCGCGATGTGGAGGTAACGGCGCGACGCGCTGCCCTCGGTGTGATAGGGGACAATGAGCACCGGGCCATAGAGCGTCTGCTGCGGCCCCCAGCTGCTCTTGAACTCGCTCAGCACCTCGGCTTCGCGCTCTTGTCGCTCGTCGATCAAGCCCCCGACGTAAGCGAGCGGCACCAACATCAGCAGAAGGAGTCCGCCGATGGGTACCAGTTTCAGCGCCGGTGCGGCGAAAAAGCGCGAGATGCGGCGGCTGGTGCTGGTCTTCGCGGCGGGCGGTGCGGGCGTGGTCATCGGGGCTCCTCGGGGCGGCCAAAGTGCCGCAAAGACTGCCCCCCGCGCATGCCCCGGCGATGGCGGCGCAGCGGAAATCTCTTGCCTTTCTTTTGCCGATTTCGTGCAAATGATGAGGGCCATGGCCAAGGTGCTCATCGTCGACGACGACCCGGCGATCCGGGACGTACTGCGCTTTGCGCTGGCGCGCGCCGGATTTGAGGTGGTCGAGGCCGGGGATGGCCGCCTGGCGCTCGAGCGCTTCGCCGCCGTGGCGCCCGATCTTGTGGTGCTGGACGTGATGCTGCCGGGCATCGACGGCATCGAGGTCTGCCGGGCGCTCCGCCGCGAGAGCGCCGTCCCCATCCTCTTCCTCTCGTCGAAGGAGGACGAGATCGATCGGGTCGTCGGGCTCGAGATCGGCGGCGACGACTATATCGGCAAGCCCTTCAGCCCGCGCGAGCTGGTGGCCCGCGTCAAGGCGCTGTTGCGCCGCGCGGCGGCGCCCGCCCCCGCTCCGCCCCGCTCTCCGGCGCCGAAGCAGCTGCGGCATGGCAAACTCACCCTCGATCTCGACTTCGTGCGCGCTCTTTGGGACGGCCACGAGGTGGCGCTCACCGCCACCGAATTCGGCATCCTGCGCACACTGCTGGCGCGGCCGGGCAAGGTCTACTCCCGTGACGACCTGATGAGCGGCGCCTATGGCATCGACAAAGTGGTGAGCGACCGCACCATCGACAGCCACATGCGCCGGCTCCGGGCGAAGTTCGCCGCGATCGGCGCCGCCCCGGTCGAGACGCTGCACGGCTTCGGCTACAAGCTCTCGCCATGCGCTTGAGGTCGCGGCCGCGGCTGCGCACGCTGCTGCTGGCGATCAATCTCGTGATCCTCATCCTGCCGCTGGCCGGGCTTCAGGTGCTGCGGCTTTACGAGAGCGCGCTCATCCGCCAGACCGAATCGGAGCTCGTGGCGCAAGCGGCGGTCTTGTCGGGCGCATACCGCGCCGACCGGCAGTGGCTCGCCGGCGCCGATGCAGCGACGGCGCCGGCGACGCTGCCCCCTGCTCCCGTCACTGGCCTCGACCTCGCCGACGATCCCGTGCTGCCACCGCCGCCCGACCCCGTACCGGCGACTCAGCCGGCGGCGCCGCTCGCGGCGGCGGCGGGTGAAGCGCTGGCGCCGATCCTGCACGAGACGCAGGCCGTCACCTTGGCGGCGATCCGCGTCGTCGACAGCGCTGGCGTCATCGTTGCCACCACCGGGGACGATCTCGGCCAAAGCCTCGCCGGCCGCGAGGAAGTGGATCGCGCCCTCAAGGGGGAGCGCGTCAGCGTCATGCGCTATCGCGAGCGTCAGGCGCGCTTCGTCCCCGGCGATTTGCGCCGCGGTGCCAATCTCCGAGTCTTCGTCGCGACCCCGGTTGTCGCCGGCGACCAGGTCCTGGGCGCGATCCTCCTCTCGCGCACGCCGCGCGACCTGGCGCAGGCGGTCTGGGGCAAGCGCTTTTCCCTGCTGGCGATGGCGTGCCTGCTGCTCGGCGCCGGCATCGCGCTGGCGCTGGTCGCGTCGCGCTTCATCACCCGTCCTCTCGGCGCCGTCGTGGCGCAGGCGCAACGTGTTGCCGCCGGCGAGGCCGGCGCGGTGGTGCCGTTGACGGGACCGGGCGTGCGCGAGGCGGCGGAGCTTTCGGCGGCGGTGGCGCAAATGGCGGCGACGCTCGAGCGGCGCGCCGACTACATCCGCAGCTTTGCCGCCCATGTCTCGCATGAGTTCAAGACGCCGCTCGCCGGCGCCAAGGGCGCGCTCGAGCTCTTGGACGATCACCTCGCGACCATGTCGGAGGAAGAGCGCCGCCACTTCCTCGGCGTCATCGGCACGAGCCTCGAGCGCCTGGAGCGGCTGGTGCGGCGCCTCCTCGATCTCGCCCGCGCCGATATGATGCGCCCCGGCGCCGGCGCGCCGGCGCAGCTTCTTCCGCTGCTCGAGCGTCTCGCCCGGCGCTATGGCGAGCGCGGGCTCCGCGTCACCCTACGCTGCGAGGCGCTGGAAGCGGGGATCGCCGCCGATGCGCTGGAGATCGTCCTGGCGGCCCTCCTCGACAACGTCCTGGAGCATGCCGGCGCCGGTCGGACCGTCGCGATCGCGGGCCGTCGCGACGGCGAGACGGTCGTCCTTTCCGTCAGCGATGACGGTCCCGGCGTCGCGCCGGGCGATGTCGAGCGACTCTTTGAGCCCTTCTTCACCACCGGGCGCGAGAGCGGCGGCACCGGCCTCGGGCTTGCCATCGCCCGCGCCATGCTCGCCGGTGCCGGCGGCAGGATCGATCTGGTGCCGAGCGCTCAAGGCGCGTGCTTCCGTCTTGCCCTGCCGCGGGCCAAGCCGTCGTCAACGCCGATTGGTTACCAGAGGCCAGCGCCGGAAATCCCGCAATAAACCCCAAGCCCCGAGGTGAGCGCCGAGATGCCGATCACGACCCAAAGATAGGCTCCCCGCAGGCGGTGCGCCGGCGGCAGCGCCCTCACGGCGAGCAGCACGAGAAAGCCCAGCACCAACGGCAGCAGCAGCGCGTTCATCACCTCGACGCCGATGTTGAGCGCGACCAGATCGGGCGCCAGCGCCACCGCCAGCGCGCCGCCGAGTACCGCGGCCGTGTAGACGCCGTAAAACCACGGCGCTTCCGCCGGATGATGTTCGAGCGAGTGCTTGTGGCCGGTGACCTCGCCGAATCCCCAGGCGGCAGCGAGCGAGACGACGATGGACGCGACCATCGCCGCGCCGATCGTGCCGAGCCCAAAGACCACGCGTCCCCCCGTCGCGCCGAGGAAGGGCGTGATGGCGTTGGAGACCTCGCTGATCGTGTTGAGGCTGGCGCCCAGTTTTGCGCGACCAATCGTTGCCGCCGTGGTCACGAGAATCGCTGCCATGACGAGCTGCGTCGCCACGGCACCGACCGCCGTGTCGCCCCGCGCGGCGTTATAGTCGTCGGCGCCGAGCCGTTTGTCGGCGATCGCCGATTGCTGGTAGAAGATCATCCACGGCATGATCACGGCGCCGACGTTGGCCGCGACCAGATAGAGATAGGCGCGGTTGCCGATCGGTGCATGCGCCAAACCCGCGAGCACGTCGCCGCCCAAGGGCGCGGCGCGATAGGCCATCCAGAGGAAGACCAGCTCGAAGAGCCCGAGGCCGATCGCAAGTCGTTCAACCCGGCGATAGGAGCCGGTCCACACCACGGCTAGCAAAAAGGTGGCGGCCACCGCCAGGCTCTCGCCGCGCGGAACGCCGAAGAGCTCGCCGACGCCGGCAACGCCGGAAAATTCCGTCAGCAGCGCGCCGATTGCGGCGATGGCGAGGCCGGCGACGGAGAGCCAAGCCCAGCTCTTGCCGAAGGTATCGCGGATGAGCTCGCCATGACCCTTGCCGGTGAAGATGCCGAGCCGAACGGTCAGCTCTTGCACCACGTAGAGAACCGGTATCAGCACGAATTGCAGCGCCAGCAGGGCGTAGCCCCATTCGACGCCGCTTTGCGCCGCGGTAATGATGCTGCCGACATCGGTGTCGGCGAGCATGACGACGAGCCCCGGGCCCAGCACACGGACGAAACCACGCCAGGCCGGTAGTGCCGTTTTCGTGGAGGTTGCGCGATGAAGGGACAGAGAAGCTCGACCCGGGATTAGTTGCGACTAATTCTCATTCTTATCATGATCGCAACCGGCCGCCGATACAAGGCTTCCTCGCTTTAAGGTCAGGTCTATTTCAAAACGGCGCTGGCGATCCGTGCGCGCGCACCACCCTGCGGTGCGAGTAATTGTCGCCTGCTCAAGATCATGACCTTGTTAGCCCCCGACTGAGGTCGATTAGAACGGAATGGTGATCGAATCGAAAATCGTGAAGCGGGGCCCGAAGGCGGATTGAAAAATGCCGATCCCCTGCGCCGGCCGGATCAAATTCACGCGGTCGAGGAGGTTGAGGAGCACGAGGCGGTCGACGACGCGCCCGACGCCCGGAATATCGAAGGAGCGCTCGACGCTGGCATTGAACTGCAGCACCGGCGGCAGGTGGTTCTCGTTGGCGAAGCCGGAGCGCAAGCCGCTGCTGTAGATGCCGTCGAGGCTGAAGCTGTAGGGCTTCCAATCATAGGTCACGCCGGCGGAGGCGCCGTAGAGCGGTTGATGATCGAGGAGGATGTATTGGCTATTGATGAAGGCGAGCTCGTCGGCGGGGAAATTGAACTGCCCGGTCGCGATGCCTCTCTGCCAATTCCGGCCGGTGGTCAGGTTAAGGTAGCCGGACAACGGTCCTTCTTTGTAATTGAGCGCAAGCTCGCTGCCCCAGATGTAGCCATGGGTATAGTTGAAGGGCGCGAAGATCGGCACCTCGCCGAATTGCCCGGTGTCGAGATAGTCGTGGGTGATTTCGTAGTAATTGTCCTCGGAGACGATGAGAGACGGGGTGAGGTGGTGAACGATCCCGACATCCCATTCGTAATCATCCTCGGTGAGCGGCGTGGCGACGCCCGCAGGGCCCGCGGCGGTGGTGTTGACGAACGCGGCCTGCGCGGTGGGCGAGATCCCCTGAAAGCTGGGCACCTGCATATAGCGGGCGAAGCCGCCGTGGATGGTGGTATCGGCGGTCGGCAGATAGGAAAGATTGATCGTCGGGTCGACCTGGCCGTGCTCGGTGAAGCCGGTGAGACGATCCCAGCGCAAGCCGAGATTGAGGCGCCACTGGTCGTCGATGCGCCAGAGATCGTTGACATAGATCCCGCTCAGCACATTGGTGGCATGAGCATTGTTGACGACCGAGATCGGCGTCGTGCTGGCCTGCGAGCCGTCCGGGTTGGTGGTAAAGACCAGTGAGCTGTCATCGGCGATGACGCGGTAGACGCCGAGATAGAAGCCGGAGCTCAAGGTGTGCGCGCCGCGTTTCCAGGTGACGTCGCCCTCCAGCGTATTATCGAGATCGTTGTGGGACGCGGTGGACGCCACGCCTTGGAAGATGAGCTCGCCGGCATTGTCGGGCTTGAACTTCTCGGAGACGGAATGGACGGAATAAGCCAGCTGGTATGAGAGATCCTGATAGGGCTGCCCGTTGATGGCGAAGATCGAGAGATAGTCGCGAAAATTAAGATAGGAATTGATGTCCGCCGAATTGAAGGGAGCGGTGCCGGCGAGCGTGAATTGCGGCGTCAGGTTCGGGACGTTCGGCAGCTGGTTGTTGCTGGCGGCCGCCGACGCGATGACGCTGAGCTTGGTGTCCTGGTCGAGCGCGTAGGTGAAGAAGCCGAAGCCCTGGCCTTGATTGGTATAGTCGTGGATCGCGTCGGGCCCGGGCGTCGCCGAGCTGAACGCGGTGTTGCTCTGGCTATAGAGCAGATTACCGTAGTAGCTGAACTTGCCCGAAGGCGAGCAGCCGCCATATTGCACGCTCGGTTGCAGCGTGCCGCGCTGGCCGCCGAAGATCGTGGTGCTGCCGCCGGGCTGCTCGCAGCCATCCTTGGTCGTGATATCGAGGACGCCGCCCGTGGCATAGCTGTAGCGGGACGGCACGATGCCGGTCTGCAGATCGACCTGCTTTACGAACATCGGATTGATCATCGACAGGAAGGGCGGGTTGGTGTTGATGTCGAGCGGCACGAGAATGCCGTTGATCTGATATTGGAACTGCGGCCCTTCGGTGTTGCGGATGTGGATCTGCTGGTTCTGGTCGAGGGCGACGCCCGGCATCTGCGTCAGCACGTCGCTCAAGGCGGAGTTGGCGCCGGCGGGCAGATTGTCGATGTCCTCCGACGTCATCGAGTATTGGCTGGCGCCGGCCGGCGAGACGCCGGGCCCGGCGATGCGCCGCGCCTGCACGGTGATGGTTTCGAGCGCGGCTGGAGCCAACGCCAAGGCCAGCCGGTTCTCCGGCGGCACCGGCAATGTCACGGGCTCGCTGGCGGGGCTGAACCCGGTCTTGCGCGCGACCAGCACGTAGCGCCCCGCCTCGACCGACCCCAAGCTGAAGCCGCCGCGCGCGTCGCTGACGCCATGGGCAACCGCGGCACCATCGGGGTTGCGAAGCTCGAGCGCGACGCCAGCGAGCGGCTGACCCCCGAGGTCGGCAACCGACCCCCGGACCGCGACGGGGTCGGCCCAGCCGGGCGGGGCATCGGCCGCGATCAGCAGGACCGCAACCACGACTGCAAGAAAGCCGCGCAAATCGCCGAATTTTCTTCGTGATTGCCCCATCCCCCGCTCCGACGGCGACTTCCGTTAATGCAAATGCGTATCATTCGCAGTGCCGCGCGTCAAGCGGCGAACGAGCCCTCCTCACTCCCCTTTGCTCTCGATCAGCCAGAGCTGGGCCAAATCGCGCGCGCCATCCGCCGCGCTGACGGCGGAGAGCGTCGCCCTCGCCTTCTCTCCCTCTTTGGCCGCGAGATAGGCCAGGCCCAAATGCAGCTCTGCGTCGTCGGGATGCGCGAGGCCGCCTGTGGCGATGCCTTTCTGATAGGCCTCGATCGCGCTCCCGTATCGGCCGTCGCTGGCATAGGCGTCGCCGAGCTTGATCCAGAAGAGCCCGTTAGCGGCCGTCTCGGCCTCGCGGGCAAGGCGCGCCAAACCCTCGTCATCGCCCGCGGCTTCGCGCTTGGCCATGTCGGCCAAGCGCTGCTGTCGAGCGGCGTCGGCGCCCTTGCCCAAAACGCCCGCGGCATAGCCTTTGTCGAGGAGCGTCTTGGCGTCGCCGGGAAGACCGGCCTCGAGCGCGAGCTGCGCCCCCTCCATGTATTGATCCGCCCGGTCCATCGCGCCGACCGCAGCGCTCAAGCGGTCGAGATCGAGCACCAGGCGACCGGCAAATCCCGGTCGGCGGCGGACCGCCGCCAGCAGCTCGACCCAGTATTGTTGCTTCGGATGGGTGGCGACGAGCTCCTTCATCGCATCGATATAGCCGGCCTGGTCTTGCTGCTTGTAGTCGCTGCTGGCGAGCATCTGCAGCACCGCCTCGCTGGGCGGCTTGCCGGATTTCTGCTCGTCCTGCAGCACTGCTTGGCTGACGCGCGCCGCGTCGGCGAAGTCGTTCTGGAGATAATAGGCTTGCGCCATGAGAAGACGCGGCCCTGTCTCCTCGCCGCCCGCCTCGTAATAGCGCTGGGCATAGGTGACGACGGCCGGATAATCTTTCGTCTGGTAGGCGAGATCAACCAGCGACGCCCGGCGCTGAAGCGCTTCCGCCGGCGGCAGCATTCCGGTCGCCAGGACCGCATCGATCGCCTCGATGGCGGCCGGGAAGTCGGCGCTGTCGATCTCGACCACGGCGCGCGTCGCCTCGATGATATAGATTTCGTAAGGCGACTTGTCAGGGACGGCGTCGGCCTCGGCCAGCTTGGCAAGCGCTTCCTTCAACTTCTTCTGCTTCACCAGCTGCTCCGCCGCCTCGACGGGCTGGCCGACCTGCGGACGCGCCGTCTGCTTTGCGGGCGCCGCGGCAACGGCCCATGCTACGCCGAGCGACAAGGCAAGCAGCAGGGTGAAAGAAGCCTTCTTCACGCGCCGCTACTCCATGAACTGCTCGTTGCCGATGAGCCCGATCTTGGTGACGCCGAGGCGCTGGCTCTCGGCCAGCACCATGGCGACATAGGAATATTTGACGAGCTTGTTGGGCGCCAGATGGATCTCGGGCTGGGGATTCTCCGCCGCGGCCCGGCGGAGATAAGCCTCGAGCGTGGCGCGGTCGGGCAAGACGGTGTCGTTCCAGGAAATCGTGCCGTCGAAGTCGATGTCGATGCGGACGACCTCGGGCTGCACCGGCGCGGGCGGCGCGTTGCTCTGCGGCATGTCGAGCCGCACGGAATGCGTCTGCACGGGGATGGTGACGATCAGCATGATCAGCAGCACCAGCATCACGTCGATGAGCGGGGTGGTGTTGATGTCGATCATGAGATCGTCGCCGCGGGCGGGGCCGAATGCCATGGCCGCTCACTCCCCGCCGGCAGCGGCGGCGCCGCGCTGGGGCTCGGTGATGAAGGCGACCTTGGCGATGCCGGCGCGCTGGCAGGCGACGACGACGCGACCGACATAGGCATAGCGCACGTCCTTGTCGGCGCGGATCTGGACCTCGGGCTGCGGCTGCTCGGTCGCACGCTGCTTCAGCTTCTCAAGCAGCTGGTCGGCATCGGCCAGCCTCGTGTCGTTCCAGAAGAAATCGCCGTCGCGGTCGACGGCGACGACGATGGTGTGCGGCTTCACCACCGTCGGCTGGTCCGCCTCGTGCGGCAAGGCGACGGTCACGGAGTGCGTCACGACGGGAATGGTGATGAGGAAAATGATGAGGAGGACCAGCATGACGTCGACGAGTGGCGTCGTATTGATCGACGAGACGAGCTCGTCGTCATCGCCGTCTTCGCCGGAGCGAAGCATCATGGCCATGGCGTCAGGCCCTCAGCGCTCGCGGCCGCTCCTCGCTGCGCACGCCACCGATCAGCAGCGCATGGAGATCGGCGGCGAAGCTGCGCACGCGATCCATCAGGAGCTTGTTGCGGCGAACCATCCAGTTGTAGCCGAGCACCGCCGGAACCGCGACGGCAAGCCCCATCGCCGTCATGATGAGGGCTTCGCCGACCGGACCCGCGACCTTGTCGATGCTCGCCTGGCCGGCGATGCCGATCGCGGTCAGCGCGTGATAGATGCCCCAGACCGTGCCGAAGAGGCCGACGAAGGGCGCCGTCGACCCGACAGTGGCGAGAAAGGCCAAGCCGCCCTGCAGGCGGTTGCCGATGGCGTCGACCGAGCGCTGCAGCGACATCGTGATCCAGCTATGAAGATCGATCTGCTCGGTCAGCGTTCCCTCGTGATGCTCGGTGGCGCCAAGCCCGTCCTCGACGAGGCTGCGGAAGGCGCTTTTCCGGTTCAGCAGATTGGCACCCGCGCGAATGCTGGGCGCGGTCCAGAAGCTGCGATTGGCCTGGCGCGCCTGGCGCAACAGCAAGGTCTGCTCCACCAGCTTGGTGATAACGATGTACCAGGTGCCCATCGACATGATGGCGAGCGCGATCAGCGTGCCGCGCGCCACCCAATCGCCGCCGTTCCAGATCGCCGACAAGCCGTAGGGATTGTCGACGACCTCCTGGCTGACGGTGCCGGCCGTCACCGGAGCCGGTGCGGGTTGTGCATCGGGAGCAGCGGCCGGCGCCGCTGGCGCCGGAGCCGTCGCGGATGAAGGCGCCGTCGCCGAGGGTGACGTTGTCTGCGCCACGACGCGGCAGGGACTCGCCAAGGCCAGCAGCAACGCCACGCCGATGCACGCAAGGGCGCCCGCCGACCGTCGTAGGGATCCGGTTATGCTCATGATTCTGTCCGGGGCTATCTGAGCTTCCAGGTGAAGCGGAAGGTGAACCACATGGGCGCGGGCTTGCCGTCGATGGTGCCGGGGACGAAGCGGTAGTTGCCCTTGACGCCTGCCAGCGCCGCCTGATCGAGACGGTCGAAGCCGCTGGTTTGCACCAGCTTCGAATCCGTGACCCGGCCATCGGCACCGACCAGCACCTGAAGGATCAGCGAGCCCTCCTCGCCCAACCGCCGCGAGGTCGGCGGGTATTCCGGCTCATGGCTATGGCCGATATCGAGCCGCGGCATGACGCGGACCGGCTCGGCGACGGGCGCCGGCGCAGGCGGTGCAGGGGTCGGCACGGGCTTTACCGGCGCCACCACGGTGATCGCCGTGCTCTTGGGGGGTGGCGGCGGCAGCTCGACATGGACCTCGGGCGGCGGCACGAAGGCGGCGGGCGGTGGCGACAATACTGGCGGCGGCGGGGGTGGCTGCTCGGGCTTCTGCTCCTTCGCCTCGTCGATGATCCGCGCCTCGACCGGCGCGCGGACGACGTCGACCGTGCGATGCGCCAAGCTGGTCACGAGCGCGTAGACAAAGGCGACATGGAGCAGGATCACGAACCCCGCGCCGATAAGCCGCGCGCCGCGCGCCGCGTTCGGACGCGGCCGCGCATAGGGGATCGGCTCGCCCTCCGGACGCTGCGCTCCTCTCCACGAACGAAGCACCCCCGTGGACACGGTCATGGGCAGACCGAGCCGGCCGGCTCAGGATGCCGACCCCTTTCGGTGCATCGGCCATGACATATGCCCGCACACATCGCGTCCTTAGGCTCCCTTGCCCCGAAAACCGCTCAAATCCCGCGCTTCTCAGCAGCTTTACGGTCCTTGAGGCGCGGCGGATGTGCCAATATGCGAATTATTCT
>Ga0335081_10020430_pt1 | contig 10713 bp, 4 predicted proteins | sample Lox_Sample_35_FD_206713 | JGI IMG/M metagenome (GOLD analysis project Ga0335081, IMG submission 206713) | Soil microbial communities from Loxahatchee National Wildlife Refuge, Florida, United States - Lox_Sample_3.5 | ecosystem: Environmental > Terrestrial > Soil > Wetlands | place: USA: Florida... | reverse complement strand
CTTCCTGCTGCACCGCCCAGACGATGTGACTGCGTTTGCCGAGGGGTTCAACCAGCTTGACCAACACTCAATCTTCGATGCCGGCCTAGTCGGCCAAGTCATGGTTGAGGTCGCCGGTGGGATACCTGTTTTCCGGGCGTACCGTCGGACGCAGTGGGAAGTCGACGATCGTGGCGTCATCTACCTGCGCCATGGCGAGCCGTCCACAAGGGTGGGCTCGGCATCCGGCTTCCCGAACGAGACGTGGGCGTACGACCTTCCTGTAGGGCGGCGAGTCTTTGACTTTATCGGCTCCAGGGCCCTCGGGACCGAGGCCCCCACTACCCTGACGGCGGCGCTGCCTCTTGACGCGGACATACTAGATGCTCGATCTGGCTTGGATGCCAAGTATGGGATACTCGCCTTTCGGATACGTAGCGCTCAGGCTGCAGCCAGAGGAAATGCCGCACTCGTAGCTCTCAAGGATGGAGAGCCAATTCCTGAGTCCCCGGATGAGGTCGCCGCCTTTGAGAAGAAGCATCCGGAGGTTCGTTCGACGGCCATGTTGCCACATTTCGAAGCGAGCGATCTGTGGCGCGAAGTGGCACAGAACCGTACGGCAATCGCTGCGGCGGTGACGGGTGACGGCTTCCCTCAGCACTTCAGAGAGTCTCTCCATGCGATTGTCAACCTCTATGGTGTGGGCATCGGCGCCCACCAGGGAGCCCGTATTCTCGCCGTCTTCGCCATCCCTGCTAAGAGTCTCGTGCCGGTGCCTAGGACGGATCGTGGTCCCGGTGTTCTCTACCCACTCCGGTTCCGATTTGCAGCACTCGATAGGGCGAAGGGCACTATTCGACAGCTCGACTCGACTCACACCTACCTTGCGACGGCTTCCTTGCTCCCAAAGCAGTACTTGCTAGGTGAAGTAGAGCTTCTGGTGCCCCCTGGCTGCTACCAAGCGCGGTTACTCATTGCGCAGCCGCACGAATCTGCGGGAACTGGGGCCGGGCGCGACAGCATTCCCGCCCTCTCGGATTCGGTGAGCTTGGGTCTCTCTGACATCATCGTTGGTCGCCAAGGGTCCGGGCTGGTATGGCGCTACGATGGGCACCAAATTCCTCTGAACCCGCTAAGCGTCTTTCCGCGTGGAGGTGAAGCCGAGCTCTTCTATGAGGTCGTTGGGCTCACGGCCGGCAGAGAGTACACTGTCACCACGTCGCTTCGGAAGCTTGAGGACAGGCCGACAGACAATCCACTGATGCGCATGTCTTTTGATTTCACTGCCCACCAGAGTTACGAGCAGGTTAGCCGCAACATTGACCTATCCCACCTAAAGCCGAACCGCTATCTGTTGGTTCTGGCGGTCCAAGAGGTCGGTGCCACTCGCTACGCTACACGCTCGCAACGTCTCAACATAGTAGGGGACTAGGTAGCTCAGCCTCTCGGGCACCCAAGCCCTCGCCGCATCGCTCCGAACACTCGAGGATCTGATCAAGCGTGATGATGCGTTGCTGGTTAGGTCACGCTTGCCCGTCGTGGGACAATCTCTCTTGTGGACGACTCATGGCAGCATATCCGCATCACCGTACTCGATGCCCCACGCGTGTATTGATAGAACCGTCTGGTGTGTAGAGTACTGTCGGTAAGCCCAATGACGTTGCCACTTACATCGTGGTGTGCGTAGTAGGGTGTCGTCCCAATGATCAGCGCGTGCAGGCGATCCACTCCGTAGAGGAGTATTCAGCGATCTTTGTGGTCGCCGTGCTACCAAGCTCCGCGAGCAGGTTGCTGCCGCCCCAAAGAAAGTAAGATTGCGGGCTCCCATTAACATCGCGACGGACGACGCGTTCCTTTGCGTCATAATACAGCCCAATCGTAGTGCTACCGGTTGCGACACTTCCTAACAGGCCTTCCGTGAGCCAGGTGAACGTCCCACTTCCCTCTGTGCACCCAACACCTGTGCGCGATCTCCTCGCCCGCCAGGTCTGCGATCGTCGGCCCTAGCGAAACTCCTGTCAATCAGGTTGGTGATCCCGAGGAGGCCGGCGCCAGGCACGGGCGCGCTCTCAACCGGGCCGCACGGCCACGCGATCCTTCCCTGTACGCTCCTCCCTGCCCTCTGCCCCTGCCCTCTACCCCGCCTTCCTCCCCTCTCCCATCGCCCGATCCAGCGTCCGGTACTGGATTGCCTCGCTCACATGCGCTGGCCCCACGCACTCTTCCCCCGCCAGATCCGCGATCGTCCGCGCCACCTTGAGCACCCGGTGAAAGGCGCGCGCCGAGAGGCCGAGCCGGGTGAGCGCGGTGCGGAGCAGCGCCTCCGCCTCGCTCCCCAGGCGGCAGTGGCGGCGAAGGTCGCGGGGGCCGAGGTGGGCGTTGGCGTGGAGCCCCGGCCGGTCGGCGAACCGGGCCCGCTGGCGCGCTCGGGCCGCTTCCACTCGGGCCCGGATGGCGGCGCTTGGCTCCTCGAGTCGGTCTCCGGCCAGGTCGCTCGCCGCCACCGACGGCACCCGGAGCTGGATGTCGATCCGATCGAGCAGCGGGCCCGAGACGCGCGCCAGGTAGCGCTCCACCGCGAAGCGGTCGCAGCGGCACTCGCGCGTCGGGTCCCCCAGATAGCCGCAGGGACAGGGGTTCATCGCGGCGATCAGGGTGAAGCGCGCCGGGTAGGTCAGGCTCACCGCCGCCCGGCTCAGGGTCACCTGGCCGTCCTCCAGCGGCTGGCGCAGCACTTCGAGCACGTTGCGCCGGAACTCCGGCAGCTCATCGAGAAAGAGCACGCCGCCGTGGGCCAGGCTCACCTCCCCGGGCCGCGGGGTCGAGCCGCCTCCGATGAGCCCCGCGTCGCTCACCGTATGGTGCGGGGCCCGGAAGGGGCGCTGGCCCAGGAGCGACTTGCCCGGTGCCAGGAGTCCGGCCACGCTGTGGATGCGCGTGGCTTCGAGGGCTTCCTCGAGGCTCAGCGTCGGCAGGATCGTCGGCATGCGGCGGGCGAGCATCGTCTTCCCCGCCCCGGGAGGCCCGAGCAGGAGCACGTTGTGCCCGCCCGCCGCGGCGACCTCCAGCGCCCGCTTGGCGGTCGGCTGCCCTCGTACCTCGGCGAAGTCCGCCCCGTCGCTCACGGGGGCGGCGAGCAGCGTCGCGGGGTCGGTCACGGTGACGGGCAGGGCCCACTCGTCGGTCAGGTGGCGGGCCACGTCCCCCAACGTGGCGGCCCCGTGCACGTCGATCCCGGAAACGACCGCCGCCTCGAGCGCGTTCCCCGCGGGCAACACCACCCCGCGCTGGCCGGCGTTCCGCACTGCGAGCGCCACCGAGATGGCCCCGCGCACCGGGCGGAGATCGCCCTCGAGCCCCAATTCGCCCAGAAAGAGGAGCCCTTCCGCGGCCGCCGCGGGGAGCTGCCCGCTCGCGATGAGAATGGCGATCGCAATCGGCAGGTCGAACCCCGACCCGTCCTTCTTGGTGTCCGCCGGGGCCAGGTTGATTGTTATTCGCTTGAGCGGCGCCTGGAACCCGGCATTCACGATCGCGGCGTTGACGCGCTCCCGCCCTTCCTTCACGGCACCCTGCGGCAGGCCGACGGTCGAGAAGGTGGGCAGCCCGGCGGCGAGGTCCGCCTCGACTTCCACCAGATAGGCATCAATACCGAGCACAGCGGCCGAGCGAACGCGAGCGAGCATGCGGGCTCCGGGAGAGGACACCACATGCTCGGCGGTCCCCGCGTGTTGGGCGGTACCATCGTGTCGCTCTGGGGAGGCATGGAAACGCGGCATGCCGCTTCCTCCGCCCTGCACCAGGCGTCAAGCGCGCTCGCAACACGAAGCACCATTGAGTGAAAATCCAGACCGACCACACGCGACCCCTAGAAAAGGAAACGCCGGGGGATGAGCCCGGCGTTTCATCGACCGCGAGCGAGCCCGACTACTGGGGCCACCCGTCGGGTCGAGTATCGAGCAGGAGCACGATCGGTGCGGTGAGGTCGCCGGCGAAGACACTGGTCTCGAGAGGCTGGGTGCGATCGAGATCCTCCCGGCTCGCCCCGATGCAGCAGGTAAACCCGATGCGGAGCACCGGCTGATCGAGCAGGGCCACGGGAATCACGCGCGGCGGCCCGTAGGAGAGTCCCTCGCGGATGGTGGCGGGAACGCGCCCTGACAGATACACCGGCAATTCCACCAGTGACTGTAGCATCCGGTAGGTCAGGACTGTGGATTCGCCGCCACTGGTGGCGATGCCGAAAACCGGGGCGCCGAACCGTCCGGTGCGCGGGAAAACGGCCACGCCGTACTGAAAAGGACCACCCTTATCTTTCGCTGCCGCAAGGGTTTCGCGGAGGAGGTCCTGGACGGCGATCAAATCCTGGGGAATCGGCTCTGGGTTCATGCGAGAGTCCTCGGCGACAGCACCAGGAACGCGGCGCGGGGTCGTTCCGGAGAGAAGCAGGTCTTGGGCCGAATGGCACCAACCATCCCTGGTTGGACCGGATGACAGCACTGCGGGGAGTGTAGAATGGCGCGCACCCCGGATCGGCGCAACCGACTCACCACCTGACTGAAAAGGTCGTGCCGCGTCCCGGGTCGCTCGCGACCTGCACCGTCGCCCCCCATCCCTCCACGAGCCGCCGCACGATGGCGAGGCCGAGCCCGGACCCACTGGTGGTAGTCGAGAATCTGGGCTCGAAGATCCGCGGCAGCAGTTCCGGCGCAATCCCTCGCCCGTCGTCCCTTACCTCGAGCGTCCCGGGCCCGACCACGATGACGATCCGGCGAGCCCCCGCGTCGCGCGCGTTCTGCAGCAGATTTCCCAGGACCTCCTTGATCTCGTCGCGCCGCCCCGGAGCCCGGACCAGCTCCGGACCTTCGACCTCGATCTCCGTCGCGTCGGGCGCGAGGCGATAGAGCGCCGCGACTTCGCGGGCCACGGCGGCGAGGTCGACCGACTCGAGTGGCTCCACCGCACCGCCCGGAACGCCGAAGCGGCTGAACGCACGCGCGATGGTATCGAGGCGGTCGATCTCGGAGAGGATCCGATCCGCGGTTTCTTCCATCGCATGTTGCAGCTGCTCGGGCCGGTCCCGGCGCACTCGACGCAGGTGCTGGATGCCGAGGCGGATGGGGGTGAGCGGATTCTTGATCTCATGCGCCACCTGCCGCGCCATCTCGCCCCAGGCCAGAACCCGCGCCGCGTGAGTCACGTCCGTAAGGTCGTCGATGGCGAGCACGCTCCCCTCCGCCGCCTCGCCCAGGCGCGCGAGTTGGAGGCGCAGGGTGCGCGCGCCAACCTGCACCTCGGTCGAGTGCTCCGGGGCGCTCTGGGCGGCAAAAGCACTCACGACCTCCAGCACGGGTGCCCAGGCGGCGCCCAGTTGAACCGCCAGAGGATCTCCTTCCTTTAAAGGCGTCTCGAAGAGCTGGCGAGCTCGGCCGTTGGCGAGGATGACGCGGCCCGCCGGGTCGAGGGCCACGACCGCGGTGGCCACGTTGGCGAGGACGGCCGCGGTTCGCCGTCGCGCGTCATCGAGGGCCGCCCTGCTGGCGCGGATGTCGAGGGCCATGCGCTCAAAGGCGCCGAACACCTGCTCGAACTCGGTGGGCGGCTGGCTCGCGGGCGGCAGCGGCAGCCCCTGCCCCACGGCAGCCGCGGAGCGGCGGAGGTCGGCTACCGGCCGGGACAGGGCCCCGGACGCGAACTGGGCGCCGATCAGGGCGGCGGCCACCCCGGCCACAGTGGCAAAGAGAAGGATATAGGTGAGTTCCCGCTGATCCTGGCTCCGACTCCAGTCGTACGCCAGCTGCGGTGTGGCCAGAATCCCAATGGTCCCTGGCGGACCGCCCTGCACCACCCGATACCCGACCCGCACCGGCGCGACGTAGGTCGTCGCCTGCCGGGTCAGCTCAAGCTCGTCTCCAGCGGTGAGACGCTGGAAGATGCGGCCGTCGACCAGCGGCTCGACCAGGGACAGGTCCTCCAGAATGGGCGCGCTGGCGGCGACCAATCGCCCGCCGCTGTAGAGCACGAGGTCGGCCTGCAGTCGATCCGACAGATCGACCAGACCGTCGGCGATATAGTCCGAAGGTTCATCCAGCAGGGTGCCGGCGGTTACTACGGCGTCCCGGAGGACGGAGGTGATCAGCAGGTCTCGGGTCCGGTCGGCCTCCGCGTTGAGCCGCCGGATTCCCCAGACGGCAAAGCCCACCGCCGGCACCACGAAGAAGAGCGCGAGCGCCACCGCCAGGCGGAACTGGAACGACCTGGCCAGTCGCCGGAGAGCCAGGCGCTCGCGGAGCGCGCCCGGCCTGAGCGTGGCGAGCCCCCACAGGACAGCGATGACCCAGAAGTCCGTCAGCACCAGGAGAACATCACGAATGAGCAACAGCGGCAGCGGACGGAGCTCCACGAGGGCGTACACGTGCCTGGTGCCATCGGCGAAGTTGATCACCCGTTCTTCCCGCACCTCCGTGCCGGAGCGGTGCCAGGCGACGGGTGGCGGAGCGGCCAGCTCCGCGTTGAATGGCGGCGAGAGCGACAGTTCGTACAACGGCGCCCCTTCTGCCGGCGCCCGCAGCAGGCGCGCCAGTCGGGCGGGGGCGAGGAGCCGCGACCGGGGCCCCACCGCGCAACTCAGGATCCGACCGCTCGGGAGCCGCTGCAGCAGGATGTAGTACCTACCCGGAATCCGGTCCACCGAGGTGATCGAGCGCGACGTGGTCGAATCGAGGCCGCGCACCAGCGCGGACAGAAGCGAGGCGGGCAGGTCGAGCGCGTCGAGATCCAGCTCCTCCAAGCGGCTGCCGTCGGATCGCCACAAGCCCATCCGCACCGGAAACTCCTGACCGGCCAGGAGCGACGAGCGCCACAGCACATAGAGGGACGATGCCGCCGTCGGCTCCGGCCCGGCCAGGACCTGATCTCCAAAGCGTTCGAGGTAGGGCTTCGCCAGGTCGTCCGCCACCGCGCCGAGCCGCGCCACATCGCGCTCGGCGGCAACGATCCGGGCGTTGAGCTCCGCCCCCCACGTCACCAGACAGGCTGCGGTCCCCGCCACGGTCGCCGTGCCCGCAATCCTCGCCCAGCGCGGTGCGGGGCGCGCCACCAGATACAGGGCCGGCAGCCAGAGAAAGGTGTACCACTCTGGCCAGCCGACCCTGGGCTCCCACACCAGGATCCCCACCGCCGCCGCCGCGACGGCGATGAGCGCCCCCGCCCCCGCGCCCCAGGCGCGCGGTCGCGTCCCATCAGAGCCAAAGAGCAGCGCACCGGCCAGGACGATCACCGCGGACGTGGCAAGCGAAAGGGCGAGCTGCCAGATGATCCAGAGGTGCGTCGTCACCCCACCCGGCGGTGGGATGATGCCGCGCCCCAGGTCGCTCACGAGATAAGGGGCGCCGACCAGAAGGAGGAGCCCTGGCGCAACCACCCACCACCGGCGTTGGAACCGCCGGCTTCCGAGCCAGAGACTGAACAGCAGGATCGCCGTCGAAACGACCATGAGATTGCCCGCGGACTCCGTCGCCGGGCGCAGCAGAGTCCGGTGGAACGTCGCGGGCGAGAAGAGATCGTCGAGACCGATGGCCGGTCCGACCGGGGCGAAGAGCACGCACCAGACCGCGCCGGCCACGAGGACTAGCCGCTCCGCGCTGGATGCGGCGGCCAGCTCCCCCACGACCAGAAGGAGAAGGAGCAGCCAGGCGACGTCCCGGCTCGCCCGGGCGATGACCTCGCTCGCGGCGGCGGACTCGGTGGGCGATACCGGCTGCAGGCTGAACAGCACCCGATCGCCGATGCTGGTGGGCTGCGCGTAGTCGAAGACGTCGCCACCGGCGGGGGCCGCGCCGGGCGGAAAGACCCGAAGCTGCACGGCCGCGGACGCACCGAACCGCGCCGCGAGGCTTCGGTCCGGTCGCGGGACAGCCGAGTCGGCCCAGATGAGAACTGAAGCGACGACTACGCGCCCCGAGCTCGCGCTCTTTTTCCGCGACTCGAGTGTCGCGTAAAAGCGGTCGAAACGCGCGTCGAGGGAGTCACCGTTGAGCCGGGGTGCGACCCGGCTGCGGCCCGCCCAGGCAAAGGGAGCGCCGGTTGGCTCGAGGATCACCACGGCGGTCTCGGGCCCGTCGCGCGGCAGGGCCCGTTGGAGCCCCGCGAACGCCGCCGCACGGTCCCCATCCGCGAGGGCGAGCCCCCGCTCCGCCAACTGCTCGGTGGCGTGCAGCGTAGCCTCGAGTTCGCCGCTCAGGCGGTCGTAAGCTCGCGTCACCCGCTGCTCGCGCTCGGCGGGCCAGTCCCGCTCGAGGCGCGCGATCCGCGCCTGGCCGATGCCGAGTCCGCCGGTGAGAAGCAGCGTCACCAGCGCCACTGCTCGCCCGCCCGCACCCGCTCGGAGAGCGCCGAGGAGCGCCACGACGCACACCAGCGCCGCGAGTCCTGCCCAAGCCCATCCGGGCTCTCGCAGCCAGACGGCCGCCACGATAGCCCCGAGCAATGCTACCCACGGGGCGCGCCGGCTGAGCCAGGTCAGCGGAACGAGCATGAGCCCCAACTTAGCCACTATATTGTTGGCTGCCATGAACCTGCGTCCCCTGCTCGCCCTCCCGCTCGTACTGTGGGCCGACGCCCTCAGCGGCCAGGTTGCGGACGAGGGCACCCTCCGCATTCTGAGCCACGGCCAGGAAGTCGGGACCGAAACCTTTCGCGTGACCACGGGGGACCAGGGGCTTCGCATCGTCGCGAAGGCCACCTACCCCGCGGCTCGGCCGCCGCTCGAGCTCACGGCCAGCCTGGACCGAACCCAGGGCTCCGACGAACTGGCTTTTCAGCTCGAGCACCGCGGCGGTGCGGCGGGCAGTCAGGTGTACGCGGTCCGGAAGGGCAACCGCCTGACGATCCGACGCGTCGAGCGAGGCGGGGAGCAGGCGAGCGAGGCGCCCGGAGCGGGTAACCTCGTCTTTCTCGCCGATAGCGTCTTCTCTCTCTACCTGCAGATCCTCCCTCAGGCCACCGAGCCGAGCCGGTCGTTCAGCGCGGTCCTGCCCCCTGCGGCACGGCGGATCATGGTGACGGCCCAGCGGCAGCCGACTCCGGCGGGTGGGGCCCTGATTCGGCTCAGCGGGGGCGTGAGCGGAGAGATCACGCTGGGAAACCACGGCGAATTGCTCCGCGTATCACTGCCGACGCTCGGGCTGGAGGCGGTCCGCCGGCAGGAGTAGGGCCGTCGCAAGCTGAAACCCACACACTGCCCGGGCCGTAGGCAGGGGCAGCCGGACACCAACACCTTTCACAGGATCATTCGATGCGACTGAGCTGGCTCGTACTCTCAGCCCTGGCGCTGCCTCTAGCCCTTGCCGCACAAGCTCCCCCTGCCCCTGCCCCCGCCCCGCCCCCAGGCCCTGCTCTGGCCCAAGCGGCGCCAATGGCTACCCTGAGCCTGAGCGACGCGCTCACTCAGGCCAAGAACAACAATCCGACCTACCGCCAGCGCCTGTACGCGGCGTCGACCGCGCGCGCGCAGGTGCGGAACGCCTATGGCAAGCTGCTGCCGACGGCTTCGGTCGGCGCGGGGATGAACTACACTGGGCAGGGTCAGTCGAACCTGGGACAGGGGTTCACCTTCACTACGCCGGCCGTCATCGGCTCCAGCTACAACATCGGTCTCCAATGGCAGATCGACGGATCGCGCATCCTCGCGCCCAAGACCCAGAAGGCCAATCAGCACGCAGTCGAAGAGGACATCGCGAACGAGGAGAGTAACCTCCGCTACACGGTGACCCAGCAGTATCTGACTGGCCTGCAATCCGCGGCCCAGATCGTGGTGGCCCGGCAGCAGGTCGTCCGGAACAAGGACTTCCTCGAACTCGCCCAGGCCAAGTACCAGGTCGGCCAAGGCACCCTGATCGACGTCCGACAGGCCGAGGTGCAGAAGGCCCAATCGGACGTGGCGCTGCTGCAGAGCATCCAGACCGACAACGAGGCCAAGATCGAGCTGTTCCGGCTCATCGGCGTGGCCGCGCCGCTCCCGGTCGACCAGATCGCGCTGAGCGACACCTTCCAGGTGACGCAACCGACGTACAACCTCAAGGACCTGATGCAGATCGCGGACGAGCAGAACGCCTCGATCCGTGCCCTAACCGCACGGAGCCGGGCGGCGGACGCGAGTGTCACCAGCGCCAAGACCGCGTATCTCCCCAGTCTATCGATGCAGGCGTCCTGGAGCGGGTTCACCCAGGACCAGACGGACAAGGGGCTGCTGGTGAATCAGGCCCTGACCGGCGCGCAGGCGAGCGCGGCCCAGTGCGTCTCCGACAGCACGATCCACGCCGTGGTCGGACTTCCTCCGCTGGGACCGGGCAGCTGCAACACCCTCTCGGGTCTCAATGCCGGGGGCACGGCGTTGAACCCGGCGCTGCAGCAGTCGCTGATCGATGCCAACAGCCGGTTCCCGTTTCACTTTCAGTCGCAGCCGTTCGTGGCCTTCGTCTCGATCTCACTCCCCATCTTCACCGGGTTCAGTCGGTCGCTCGCAATCCAGCAGGCGCGCGAGCAGGCCCAGGATGCGGAGGAGTCGGTGCGGGCGCAGGTGCTCCAGGTGCACAGCGACGTGCAGAGCCGATTCCTCGCCCTCCAGACGGCGTACCAGGCCATCGCGGTCCAGGCCCAGAGCCGCGACGCCGCCCGCGACCAGCTCCGCCTGGCAGAGGACCGCTACCGCCTGGGGAGCGGTACCTCGCTCGA
>Ga0335081_10020428_pt1 | contig 10713 bp, 11 predicted proteins | sample Lox_Sample_35_FD_206713 | JGI IMG/M metagenome (GOLD analysis project Ga0335081, IMG submission 206713) | Soil microbial communities from Loxahatchee National Wildlife Refuge, Florida, United States - Lox_Sample_3.5 | ecosystem: Environmental > Terrestrial > Soil > Wetlands | place: USA... | reverse complement strand
CGCCCATGGCTCAAACAACTGGCCCAGCATGAACCGGACATGGCCCTCAGGTACCGAGACCTGCGTGAAGCTCCCGCTCCGCGAACCGCCCGTAAGCTCGGCGGGGGTTGGGCGCAGGCGAAGACCTCCATTTACGCCGCTGCCGCTGGCACCCCACCCTGCCCGTGGCGCGTCGGCCTATGCAACGGGTTCGTCGGTGACATCCCATTGCGCCAGTGGGCGGCCGTCGGCGCGCCACTGGTGCTGACCGGCCGGAATCCTGGGCCAGCCCTCAGGGGAGTCTTCCCATGGCTCTTGGCGCCCGAACACGGTGCGGTCCAGCAGGCCGTACGACCAGAAGCCCGCCTCGTTGCCGCGGTCGGTCGTCCAGTAGGTCTCGTAGACGCGGTCGTCATCGTCACGCAGGTAGCAGCCGAGCCAGCCGAAGCCCCGGCCAGCCAGCAGCCCAGCGCCCGCGTCGCGCGCCGAGTACCACGGTGCCGTGTAGCCCATGAAGTCCGCGTACGGCCGGCTCTCCTCGTAGCTGCCCTCACAGAGGTAGGCCAGCGTCACGTCGCGCGCGTGCAGGTGCGCCAGTGGACCCTGCGCCTGGGATGCAAAGTAGGTGCAGCCGATGCACTGCTCCTCCCACGGTTCGCCGTCGTGCCACATGTGGAAGTAGGCGACGAGCATTCGGCGCCCCTCGAAAACGTCCACAAACGGAACCTTGCCCGCCGCGCCGACCACGGTGACGGACGCGGGAATCTCGATCATCGGCAGCCGGCGGCGCTCGGCCGCGATCGCGTCGCCCTCGCGGGTGTGCGCCTTCTCCCTGGCGAGCAGCCTCGTGCGGGCGGCCTCGTACTCGTCGCGGCTAGTGACGGGCGGCAGCGCGGAGACTGCCAGCGGTTCGGTGGGCAGGTGGCGCACCATCTCTCCTTCTCTCGGCCGTGCTCGGCACGGCACTGGCTTCGCCTGACGTCCAGCGCCTGAACTGGGCTCCTCGAACCCAGACGAGGCGGGGAACGCGAACTCATCGGCGGGGCCGAAGTCCAGTGATCACCAGCGCGCCTCAAGCCCGCGCTCCTGCTCCCGGCCTTGGCCGGCTGCCAGACAGCGCGAACGCGGCTACCGTGGCCAATCCCGCCCGAAGAACGCCGAGCGGTTATGACGTTCCTTCTTGCTGTTCGAGCATGCGGGTCACGATGGTCAGGTCATGCCCGCCGAGACCTTGATCAACGGCCTGCTGCCATTCGCCGGCCAGGCATGCGAGGGCGGCGAACTGGTCGCCGCCGGTTGCTTGCAGCGCGAGGTGCACGTCCTTGAGCGCGAGCGCCAGCGCGAACTGGGGCGAGAACTCGCCGTCGGCGATCCGTTGCAGCTTGGCTGCCTGCCAGGCGGACACCAGCGGGCCGCCGCTTAGCGCGTCCACCACCGTCTCAGTCTCAAGGCCCAGCCGGCGGGCTAGAGCCAACGACGCGGCGACCGCTTCGGCCGCGAACGCCAGCCAGGTGTTGTTTACCAGCTTCAGCCGCGTTCCAGCCCCGGCCTCGCCGACCCAGACCGTGCGCTGGCCGAGCGCGCCGAACAGCGGAGCGACACGCGCACGCGCCTCGCCTGGCCCTGACGCGAAGATCGTCAGCTCGCCGCGTTCGGCCGGATCCTTGCTTCCCGACACCGGCGCATCGAGCAGCATCACGTCCGGGCGCTGGGCACCGGCCATGGCCGCGACCCGGTCGATCCCCGCCACGCCGATAGTGCTCATCTGGGCCCAGATCGCGCCCGGCGCCAGCGCGGCCAGCATGCCCTGGTCCCGGGCGACCGAAAGGACGGCATCGGCGTCGGTCACCATCGTGACCACGATCGCTGCCTGCCGCGCCGCGTCGGCGGCGGTCTCAGCGACCTGCGCGCCGACCTCCGCCAGGTCCCGGGTCGCCTCCATCCTGCGGTTCCAGACGATCGTCGGGATGCCAGCGCGCAAAGCACTGGCCGCCATCCCGTGGCCCATCGCTCCGATGCCGAGCACCGCAACCGGCTCATGCCTCCCTGCCATCGGTCTCCTCCTTGCCGGGTGTGGGCTAGGCGCGGGCACTGCCAGCATTGCACCTGCCCGACCCGTCCTGCTTCCGGACGTACCGCACGGCCCTGCATCGGGAGGGCTGGAGCCCGGGCCGCCGGGCCTGCGTCCGGTTCCTTGTGGCACGGCTACGGCGCGCTCGCGGATGAGACCGGATCATCTGTCCGAGGTGAGGTCGCCTCGCAGTCGCTTCAGCGAGGCCCGTTACGTTTCCCGTACCTGGCATGGGGCATGCTGGTTGGCTAGCTGTCAGCCGGCCCGGCCCCAGCCTCCGGGCCACCGCTTGAAGCGAGGCATGCGGATGAGCGAACAGACCGGCGGAAAGCACGGACCGGCGGAAGACGAGGCCATCAAGCACCAGGACCGCGCGGACCTGCAGGAGCAGAGCGAGGAGTGGCCCGGACCTGCTTCGCCGGACGACCCGCAGGAGGTCTGGGCCGAAGAGGGCAGGTTCGCCGCGACGCCGCCGGGCGAGGACTGGCAGGGCATCGAACTGCGCAGCGACCTGGCCCGTCAGTTGCATCGCACTGACTATCCCGTCACCAGGGCACGTCTGCTCGAGATCCTGAACCGGGACCTAGCCGACCAGCGGCTGCTCGACCTGGCGTCGGCCCTGCCGGATGAGGCCAGCTTCGGCACGCTGGCCGAGCTGCTCCAGGCCATGGGTCTGCCCGTCAACCACTGAGGTCGCCACGGTGCGGGACGGAGCCGGTCGTGGTCTGTTCTGAAACTCGCGGTCTTCCTACGGTCTCCCTGGCCCGGACGGATCTTCGTTCGTCCTTGCGGGTGGGCCACCGCAAGGGAGAAGCCCACACCCTCGCGGGCCGTGCCGTCGTTTCTCCTGGCCACCCGGCCGGGCAAGAACCCGCGCCACGACCGACCACGCGCAGAACATCCGGCTCGGCACATAACCGGAGGCTGGTCCAGAGCACCCGCCGCGAGTACCTAACGGCGGCTCGATGTGCGCTGGGTACTCGTGGCGTGGTTTACCCGCTGCGACCGTGTGGGCTGGTGCAGCCAGGCTGGACGGCGGCCCGGCCCGTACCGGGCAGGCTCGGCGAGATAGCTTCGGCACCATGCAGAACTCGGTCGCGCTGGTCACCGGCGCCAACAAGGGCATCGGCAAACAGATCGCGCGCCAGCTGGCCGCCGCGGGCCTGACGGTGTATGCCGGTTCCCGCGACGCGGCCCGCGGCCAGCGCGCCGTCGAGGAAATCGGCGGCGATGCCCGGCTGCTCGTCCTGGACGTGACCGACGCCGCGAGCATCGACGACGCCGCGCGCCAGGTGGGCACGCTGGACATCCTGATCAACAACGCCGGCGTCTCCGGCGACGACAAGACGGCAGACCGGGAAGACCTTAACGCCCTTCGCCGCATCTACGAGACGAACGTCTTCGGGGTCATGGCGGTGACCAACGCCTTCCTGCCGGCCCTGCGGCGGTCGGCGCATCCGCGGATCGTGAACATCTCCAGCGGCACCGGATCGCTGGCCTGGGCCACCGGCCCGCAGTTTCCGCACCGGGGCAGCTATGCCGCCTACCGGTCGTCCAAGACAGCGCTGAACGCGCTGACCGTGTTCTACGCCCACGCCCTGGCCGGCGCCGGCATCAAGGTCAACGCGCTGGCACCCGGCCTGCGCCGCACCGATCTCAACGCCACCGCCGCCGCCAGCGGCGGCGACCCGGCCGAGGCAGCGGCGGGCGCGATCCGGCTCGCCCTGCTGCCAGACGACGGGCCCTCCGGCGAGTTCTTCTCCTGGGACGGAACCGCGGTCCCGTGGTAACAGCAAGCACCACTGCGCCGATCGGGGATATCAACCGCGTCGGCTCTTGCGCTTAGCCTGCCTTGCAGGGCAGCACTATCAGCGAGGCCGCCCAGGACGCACCGTCCGCGTGACCTTCCAGGCATGGCCCACCTGTTCCTGCACGCGGCGGCAAGCGCGCCAGTCGGGTTTCAGGGCGTTCTTCGCCTCGAACCTCAGCGGACGGTCAGCCGGGGACATGACCGCGTTTCGCGGCGGATCCCGGCCAGCTCTGGCGATGCGCCGGGCGGGCGCCCGGCTCGTCCGGGGTTACTGGCCGACGCGGCCGTCGATCCGCTCGCGGAGCAGGTCGGCGTGGCCGAGGTGGCGGGCGTACTCCTCGACCATATGGAGTATTACCTCGCGCAACGCGACGGTGGTGCCGTCTTGCATGGGGCTGCGGATGGCCAGGTCGGGCGAGTCGGCGACGAACTGCTCCGCGAAGGCGACCTCCTCACGCCAGGCCCGCCAGGCGTCGGCCACCACGGCCGGATCAGCCACCGCCCCCGCCCAGTCAGCATCCTCGGCATCATCAGACCAGTACAGCGCCGGCGCGCCGGCCCGGGCCATCACCCGCCGGAACCAGTTGCGCTCCACGTCGGCCATATGGCGGACCAGGCCGAGCAAGGACATGGTGGAGGGCGGCACCGAGCGCCGGGCCAACTGCTCCGCGTCGAGGCCGGCGCACTTCAGTTCCAGTGCCAGCCGGTAGGCGCGCAGGTAGTCCAGCAGCGTCTCCCGCTCGCCTTCCAGCTCTGCGCCTGCCGCGAACCTCGGGTCCTGCGCCGGGTCCATCCACATGCTGGACGTCGGGCCAACCGCATTCCAGCGTTCGGGTACCACGTCCCCGGTGCTCTGCTCCGTCACGGCGACCAGCCTGTCATCCCGTGCCGACAGTGGCCAGCGGAATAACCGCGCAGTACGAACCCTGGTTCTGACGCTGGCCCGCGTGCCGTGACCGGGGAGACTGTCCGCCGAGTCCAGGCAGCTCCTATCCCGACGGCTCCCTCCCTGCCGAATCGGTGCGAGAGGCAGGCAAGCCCACCGCGCGGCTGCCAGGCGCGAGCCATCGCATACCGGCGTTCGATACTCCCCCTGGGGCTCCATGACCTCGGCTCCAGCTCGCGCATCAGCCGCTCCACCGTGCACCGCGCGACCTCCACGCCCTCCCGCCGCGGCTGACGCCACACCTTCCGCGCCCCGTACACCCGGCGGCCTATCTTCCGGTCCTCCCATACCCGCATGACCTGCTTTTTCAGCCACTCATCCCGCCACTTACGCTGCGACGGCCCGCGCTCGCGCTTCTTCGCCGCTTAATACGTCGAGACGGGAAACTCCAGGACCGCGCACGCCGGCTCCGCCCCGAACCGGCCACGATGCGAATCAATGAACCCGACTAGCGCGGAAGCCCGGGGTCGAGTTCCCTCGCGAAATAGGCGCCCGCCGCCTTCAGTATCTAATTGGCGCGGCGGAGCTCACGATTCTCGCGCTCCAGCTCGGCAATACGCCGCGCGTCATCGGTGCTGGCACCCGGCCGCATCCCTCCGTCGATTTCCGCCTGCCGAATCCAGGTCCGCAGCGCCTCGCGGTGAACACCCAGCTGCCCGGCCACCCGGGCGATCTCACCGCGGCCCTTGCCATCCCGCTCCCGGATCTCAAACACCATCTTGACCGCGCGCTCGCGCAGCTCATCGGGGTACTTTTCGCTGTGCCGGCATGACTCTGCATCCTCCAGGGATCAGAGCGGCACCGCCACAGTGACGGCCGGGCCTACTACGACAAGAGGATCGCCGAGGGCAAGACCGCGAAGAAGCACTCCGGGCTCTCAAGCGACATGTCAGCGACGCCATCCACCGCCGCCTCCAAGCTGACGTCCGCAAGGCCGCCGCGGCTGCGGGCCCGGGATGGCAACATCTGGCGGCCCGTCGGGCCAGCCGAGGTCATGGCCCTCCACCAGCGCCTGCGAGGTACGGGAACCGCGAGTTCGCGCAGGGCCAGCCAGCGCCACGAGGGCAACCGCGATCGTGAGGTTCTCAGATCCCGCGTGGAGTGAGAAACCCGATGCTCAGGCGGACCGTTCAGGCATATCCGGCCGCGGTCCGCAGGGGGGCTGCTCGCTGATGCCAGGCTCGGCTGGCGGGATAACGAGCGCCTGAAGCAGGTGCTGACCAATCTCATCGCGCATCCGCGCCCAGTAACTGCCGCTGATCAGCCCGGTGGCATGGAAGTCATTCATCGACACCGGTGCCCTGAGGCCGGGCGGGGCGCGCAACCCTGGGCGGGCGGTGCTCCCAGCGCGCCAGGTTCGCTTGGCGATCTCATGCGCGCCGCTCCCGGTCATCTGACGTTCCTCGCGCGCTGTATCGCACCGGTTGCTGCCTGCATGGCGAGCCGTGAGCATCCGAGGAGCACTGGGTGGGGGTATTCGGCGGCGAGACGGTCAAGCGCCGTCTGCAGCCGTCTTGTGATGTCTTCGTAGCAGGCCGAGACAACGACCGTGTCGTCGGCCGCGTCTGGCCCATACACGGTCCAGTCAAGCGGGGGCAGGAACTCGACGGTGAGGTGCGCTGGCATCGGCAGTGGCGGGGTGAGGATGGAGTTGACGCCGAAGGGAGGGCCGGCGAGGAGGGGGAAGACGTTGATGCGGAGTGTGCGCAGCCCGGCGGCGCGGGCCAGGCGGTCCCCGCGCGTCAGCACCATGATGGCGTGATGCCCGCCGTGGGCGACAACGGGTACTACCGGAACCCCGCATCGCAGCGCGAGCTGCACGAAGCCTTTCCGGCCACCGAAATCAACCTTGTCGCGCTCGGTCCACCGGCGGCAGGCTTCCAGGTCGCCTCCCGGATACACCAGAACGCACGCCCCGCGCGCCAGCGCGGACTCGGCTTCTCCGGCGCTCGCAGGGACCACGCCGAGCCGGCGCAGGACGGGCCCTATACCTGGCAGGGCGAAGAGGAGATCGTAGGCGAGCGCGTATGCCGGTGCGCCGATGCCGCGGCGCGAGAGGATTGCCCGGCCGCAGACAAACACCTCGGGCACGTAGAACAGGCACGAATGATTCCCGACCACGAGCACGGGGCCGTCGGCGGGTAGCCTGTCCAGCCCCCTCACCTCTGGGGTGAAGTAGCTCGTGTAGCGGGCGATGGCGGGCAGTTCCCGGCGGATGAAGTCCGGGTCGCGCTGCCGGGAGGTGTCGGCGCGCCCAGCGGCGATCCGCCGCGCAAGCAGCGCAAGTGCCCGCGCGTGCAGGCCCCCGCCCTTCTCCGGCCCTGCGTCCTGCGCGGCGGTGTGGCTGGACATGCTCCCTCCCGTGCTTACACTGCCCGCATCGGTGCTTGCCAGGAAGAGTCCTAAGTCCGCTGCTGCGGCTGGCTGGGCAGGCGTGGCAGCGCCCGGCGCACCGATAGGAAAGGGGTGGCGTGGACGGCTGGGCGCGCGCCGGCTTCGAGGATGTGGCGCGTGTATTCCGGCGGCAGTTGCGGCGTACTACGGGCGGCGCGGCCGTTGCGGTCTACTACCGGGGTGAGCTCGTGGCCGACTTGTGGGGCGGGTGGCGTGCCGAGGGCGAGCGGTGGCAGCGTGACACCGTCGCGATGTGCTTCAGCACGACAAAAGGCGTCACCTCGGCGGCGCTGCACCTGCTGGCGGACCGGGGGCAGATCGAGTACGACGCGCCGGTCGCGGCGTACTGGCCGCAATTCGCGCAGGGCGGTAAGGAGCGCGTCACCGTGCGCCACGTGCTCACCCATTCGGCTGGCCTGCACCGCATGCGCACGCTCGTCGACCACGCTACCCGGATGCTCGACTGGCAGTACATGGTGGCGGCGCTCGAGTGCGCCGAGCCGGCCTATGAGCCGGGCAGCCGGCACGGCTACCACGCGCTCACCTACGGCTGGCTGGCCGGGGAACTGGTCCGCCGGGTGTCGGGGCGGCCGATCGCGACGTTCATCGATGACGAGATCGCCCGCCCGCTCAACCTGGACGGGCTGTTTGTCGGGTGCCCGCCCGCCCATCGCCACCGGGTCGCGCCGCTGGCCCCCATGGCCGCCGGGCTGGGCCGCCGGCTGGGCCTGCAGCCGGGCGCGGTGATGGGCGGCCCCGTGGGCCGGATCCCGGCGCTGCTGGGGCTGCCGGTCAGCCCGCGCCGGTTCGTCAACGCGCTGTTGCCGCGCGGCATCGAGGACGTGCTATGGGGTCCGGAGGTGATGGACGCCGAGGTCCCGGCGGCGAACGGGTTCTTCACCGCCCGGTCGCTGGCGAAGCTGTACGCGATGCTGGCCCACGGAGGCGAGGTTGGCGGTGTACGGCTGCTCTCGCCGCAAACCGTGCAACAGATAGCCGTGGTGCACTCCCGCGGTCCCGACCTGGTCTTGGTCTTGCCAATGGGGTGGCGGCTGGGCTACCACAGCGCGTTCACCACGCGAGGCGCGGTGCGCGGTGCGTTCGGCCACTTCGGGTTCGGCGGGTCGGGCGGGTGGGCCGACCCGAGGCGTGACCTCGCGCTGGCGATGGTGTGCAACCGTGGCACCGGCACGCCGGCCGGAGACCTCCGCCTGGCCGAGCTCGGCACCACGGTCATCCGCGCACCGGGCATACACCCACCCGGGTGACTCAGGTAACTCGCTGACAGCCCACGGGAGGGAGGCTTCGAGCGCAGCAACCGCCAGCGACCCGGACAGGGACCAGTAACCGCATGATTAGCCACCGCAGTCCTCGCCCGCCCTGACGTGGAAGGACCTCCAGCCCAGCCGAGAAGATCTTCGCCTCTGGCGGGGCGGCGCGGCAGCGCCCACGATGACGGCGGAGGCGATCACCCGCCGGTTACCCCTTATGCGCCGTGGAAGGCCTCGAGTGCCTCGCCGGGGGTGTCGTAGTAGGCGCCGGGGCCGAGGGCGGCGCTGATGCCGTAGCGGTCGAGCTGCTCGCGCACCGGGCCGAGGACGGTGCTGACGGCGAAGCGGATGTGTCGTTTGCGGAGGTGTTCGATGACGCGGGTGAGGACCCCCGCCGCGGTGTAGTCGACGTCGCCGATGGCCGCGCAGTCGAGAACCAGCCACCGTAGCGGGGTTCCCTGCGCGGCGAGGGCGATGACGTCGTCGAGGAGGCGGGAGCCATTGGCGTAGTAGAGGCTGGTGCCGAACCGGTAGACCACCAGTCCTTCCTCGGTGCGCGCGCCGGGCCGGACCGGGGCCGGCTGCCAGTGCCCGGCCGGTGACTTCACCAGCACGCTGTTGAGCGGACTGTAGCTGTGGCGCAGGTGGTCGATAACCGAGGCGACGACGGCAAGCACGATGCCTTCCTCGACCCCAAGGGCCACGACCGCGGCGGCCGTGAGCAGGGCAATGGCGAACTCGCGGCGGCGGCAGGCCAGGATGCGCCGCATCCCGCTGATGTCGATGAGCTCGATGGCGATGAGGAAGACCACCGCCGCCAGGGCGGCGTCCGGCAGGTAGGCGAGCGGCCCGGTGAGCAGGAGCAGGACGATCAGGACCACCACGGCGGTCGTGAGCTGGGCCAGCTGGCTGCGCCCGCCCGCGCCGTCGACCATCTGTGTCTTGGTCGGGCTTCCGTTGACGACGAACGTGCCGGAGAACGCGGCGGCCACGTTGGCGGCGCCGAGGCCGACCAGGTCGGTGTCCTCGCTGAACGGCTCCTCGTACTTCCCGGCGTAGGCGCGCGAGGTGGCCGTGCTCTGGGCGAGGATGACCACGAACATCGACGCCGCGGCGCCGAGCAGGCCGGCGGCGTCGTGCAAGCCGAGGGCGGGCAGCCCGAGCTGCGGCAGCCCGCGCGGGACCGGCCCGACTACGGCCACGCCCCGGCCGGCCAGACCCACGGCCCGGCTCACGCCGATCGCGATGATCACCGCGATCAGCGCCCCGGGGACCCTGCGGTTGACCCGGCGGGCGGCCACCACCACCAGGATGACCGCGACTGACACCGCGACGGTTTCGCGGTGGGCGTGCGGGAGCGCGCGCACGGTGCCCAGGAGCTTGGTCAGGGTGTTCTTGCCGGTAGCGCTTACCCCGAGCATGTCGGGGAGCTGGCCGGCCGCCACCTGAATACCGACGCCGGTGAGGAATCCGACCAGCACGGTGCGGGAAAGGAAATTCGCCAGGAACCCGAGCCTGGCCAGCCGGGCCAGCAGCAGCATCCCGCCGACCAGCAGGGCCACCAGGCCGGCCAGCCGGACGTATCGCTCCGACCCAGCTACCGCGAGCCCGGTCAGCGCGGCGGCCAGTATGACGGCGGTGGCGGAATCCGCGCCGACGACGAGATGGCGCGACGAACCGAGGACGGCGAACACGGCCATCGGGAGCAGCAGCGTGTACAGGCCGGTCACGACCGGCATCCCGGCGATCTTCGCGTACCCCAGAACCTCAGGGATGCCCAAAGCGGCCAGCGTCATGCCGGCGAGCACGTCCGCGGGTACCTGCGACCGGTCGATGGGCAGCAGCCCCTGCATCACGCGCACTGCCCGCAGCCATCCCCGCTGATGGCCACCGCGCAACGCCGACACCGTCTCGCCCCCACCCGTTTCCCTGCGGTTTCGATTCGTTAATCATCCCTCCGCCACGGGCGCTTCATCGCGTTCACCGCGGCCTCGAGTTTCTGCCCGTCCTGGCCTCGGCCGCGAGGATGCTGCGGGCCATCCTCGACGCGCTCCTGGCTGCGACAGAGGCATAGCTCAGGCGACAAGACCGAGTTCTCGGGCCAGGCGCCCAGACCATCAGCTTGTTCACTCAAGAGCGTGCGCCGGGCGCTGGGCAAACCGGCCAGTAACTGACATGGCGCGGGGACCTCCGCCCCTACCGCCCGGCAGCGCCTCGCCGTGAGCTGGCCACGACGGTGCTC
>Ga0335081_10020427_pt1 | contig 10714 bp, 2 predicted proteins | sample Lox_Sample_35_FD_206713 | JGI IMG/M metagenome (GOLD analysis project Ga0335081, IMG submission 206713) | Soil microbial communities from Loxahatchee National Wildlife Refuge, Florida, United States - Lox_Sample_3.5 | ecosystem: Environmental > Terrestrial > Soil > Wetlands | place: USA: Florida... | reverse complement strand
GCACAAACCTGGAAGGCACCATGTATCCTGGGAGCCTTTGCTGTAAGTACGCCCGCCACTGCTCGGGGGACGTCAAGGAGCCTGGCCGGGAGACAACGTAGGCTACGAGTTGTCGGTCCCCGGACGGGCTCTCGCGGGATACGACGACTGCATTCTGAATTCCGGGATGCCGCTCGAGAACGGCCTCAATCTCTCCCAGCTCGACACGGAAACCCCTGATCTTAAGTTGGTTATCGGTTCGCCCGATGAATTCAAGATTGCGATTCTCCCCGTAACGGACCAAGTCTCCCGTTTTGTAGATCCGCGCACCGGGGAGCTTATTGAATGGATTCGAAACAAATCTCTCCGCCGTAAGCTCGGGCCGGCGCAGATAGCCTCGGGCCACTCCTTCGCCGCCGATCCAGAGTTCTCCGGGTATACCGACGGGCACGGGGCGACGCATTCGATCCAGGATATAGGCCTCGGTGTTGGCCATAGGCTGGCCAATGGAGATGGTCTCTCCGATTTGGTCGACGAGATGCGCTGTAGACCAGATGGTAGTTTCCGTGGGACCGTACATGTTGTAAATCTCGCCGTGAACGCTTTGACGCAGAGTCTTCACCAGACTCGCCGACAGAGGTTCCCCGCCCAACAGGAGTTGGCGGAGCGAACCCAGCGCCTCGAGTGACGCCTGATCGTTAGACAGCATCCGCGCCATTGAAGGTGTGCACTGCAAATGGGAGACATGGTGTTTTCTAAGCTGGGCTGGTATCGAATAAGTTCCCCTCAGGTCGGGCGGTTGCCGGTCTTCCTGGATGACGACTTTGAATCCCCGCGACAACGTCCAGAGGAGTTCCAGAACCGAAATATCAAAGGAAATGCTGGTCACAGCCAACCACACTCCCGGATGTTGTGATCCGATGACCCGGTCCATCCCGGCGAAAAAGTTCACCACATTATGGTGCGTGATCATGACTCCTTTGGGTTTTCCCGTCGAACCCGAAGTGTAGATTACGTACGCGAGATTCTCACTTTCTACCCCTGGACAGGCCGGACGGTGGCCGGCATGGCGAGCCGCGGTGGTGTCGCGGTCCAAGCAAAGGGTATGGCCAGGGTGTAATGGCAGGTTTGGCAGCAGGTGTCTCTGAGTCAGAATCACACCCGGCTGCGCGTCCTCGATCATGAAGGCAATGCGCTCCTGCGGATACGATGGATCCAGCGGCACGTAAGCTCCGCCTGCCTTCAGCGTTGCCAGGAGCCCGATCACCATTTCCACGGAACGCTCGGTAGCGATGCCTACCAGCGTTTCGGGCCCAACACCGAGTTCCTGAAGATGGCGAGCCACCCGGTTTGATCGGTCACCCAGCTCTGAGTAGCTCATCAGTTCGTCCCGAAAGACGACTGCAATTGCGTCCGGGGTCCGCTCGGTCTGTTCTTCTATCAAGTGGTGGATACACTGGGTTCTCGGATACTCCACTTTATTCCGATTCCATTCCACCAGTACCCGCCGCGATGCCTCCTCGGTCAACAGGGGCACGCTGCCAAGTTCCCGGGACGGATCTGTGGACATTGCTCTGAGCAGCACGGCCATGGAGTTCAGCAGTTCGATAGCCTCGTGGGCTTCAATACGCCGTCGGTCGTAGAGGATTGTGAGAGACTCGGCGGACCGCAGATCCTCTAACAGGATAAGGGTGCAGCCAACCTGTCCAAGTGCATGTCTCACCTGGTCTCTCTCCCAAGGCTCCATCGTTGACCCGACCGCGTCTGTCGAGACGACGACAGCGGTCTCAAACAACGGCACGTTGGGAGGCAGGCCAGCCCATTGGCGAATCGTGGTTGGCGGGATGTCACTGTGCTCTCGCGCCTCGGCATATTGGTGCCAGAGGTTGCCGAGCCACGGCAGGATGGGTTCGTTGGCAGGAACGTGCACCCGTAGAGGAGTGACCGCGAACGGCTCTGGGATTAAATCGTCCGCATTCAATATGGGGCAGGCGTGCTCCTTGACCCCAAAGATCAAATCACCCTCGGCGCTATGGCAAGCTATGAGTAGGGCCCACGCCCCCAATACAAATGCAACGAGAGGCAAATCGGCCCCCTGCGCGGTCAATCGTACGTTTTGCACGACCCCGGCATCAAGGCGGACCTCCGCGGAGGCGTTCCCATCACCGCGAGTCTCCCGACGTCCCGCTGGGGACAAAGAGGCAGGCGTCGGGCCGGCAAGACCCCGCAGTTTGAGACGCCAGAACGCCTCCGACATGGATAGTTTCTCGGGATGAGTTAACTCCGTGGTGTTACTCATAACTGGTCAGACTGGCGCACCGTCGCACGACGGCGGACGAGGCAATTATCGAGAAAGAGGCAGTCGATCCCCGTGTTCAAGAACGTGTCGAGCGCTTCTTCCGGAGTGTTGACAATAGGCTGGCCCTTGACGTTAAAGCTCGTATTCAGAACGATCTCTCGACCTGTGACGGCTCCAACCTCCTGGAGGAGCGCGTGGAACTCAGGGTTAGCGCGGGCGGAAACCGTTTGAACCCGCGCCGATCCGTCCACGTGAGTGATGGCGGGTAGTGCCGATCGATACTTCTCCCGCACCGCAACGGTCGCTATCATGTATGGCAATTCCGTTAGCGGTGGAACGTCGAACCAGAGATGCGCCTGTTCTACGGATACAGCTGGCGCAAAGGGGCGAAAGGCCTCGCGCTTCTTCACCATGGCGTTAACACGGTCGCGCATCTGAGAATCGCCTGGGTCTGCCACGATGCTTCGGTTCCCCAACGCGCGAGGCCCGAACTCCATCCTGCCACGATACCAAGCCACGACACTCCCGGCGGCAATAAGCCGTGCAGCTTCAGCGCAGGTTTCCGTCAATGTCCCGAAAGGGCTCACGGACACGTGCTCTCGATGCTTGTCAAGGGCAGCTTCGATTCTCTCCGGGGGGTAGTTCGGGCCGAAAAAGGGCACCGGAAGCCTCACGTTCTGGACCGAGCCGCGACGGGCCGAGCCGTACAGCGCTGCCCCCAGAGCTGCCCCGTCATCGCCCGCGGCAGGCTGAATGTAGATTTCATCAAACAGGGCCGAACGCCGCAAGTTGCCATTGGCCGTACAGTTCAAGGCGACCCCGCCCGCTAATGCCAGGCGCCGCAAACCCGTGGCGGCGCCGAAATGCCCGCAGATGTGCAGCATGACTCGGTTGAGGCACTCCTGAAGAGCGGCCGCAACGTCCTGATGATCGTCAGTGATGTCCTCAACGGGAGAGCGCCTCCTCAGCAGAAATTCATCAAGGTATTTTCTCGTGAGTATATAATTCTCCCGTTCCTCTCTCGTTCGGTTCAAGCGGAGTGCAGGAATTCTGATGGAGCCGTCGTCGCGCAATTCCACGGCCTGGTCGAAGAAACCACGAAACCGAGCGGGATCACCGTACGGGGCAAGCCCCATGATTTTGTACTCGTCAGCATTGAAGTCGAACCCCAGATGTAAGGTGATCAGGGAATAGAAAATGCCTATCGAATCAGCCGCCGGGAATTCGCGGAGTTTGTCCAGCCTTCCATCATGCGCGTGGTACGCGGTCACGCCGGCGGCTTCACCCATGGCGTCGATCACCACCACCAGGCATTCGTCCCAGCCCGATGTGAAATAGACGCTCGCCGCGTGCGCGAGATGATGACTGATCTGGGAAACGCGTTCTAACGAGCTTCCGGGGAGATATTTGCGGACCAAGTCCAGGAGTGCTTCCTTCCCCAAGACAGTCCTGTAGAGCTCGGCGGAGACGGGATCCAATTGAAAGACCTCGCGGTAAGGGGCATAGTCGAAGGCATGGACGATCTCGTCGATATCAGCGATCTGGAGTCCGGCTTCGGCCAGGCAGCACAGTATGGCGCCGATGGGGAAGTCGCCGGTATGCTTCTGACGGCTGAATCGTTCCTCAGCGGCGGCGGCAACTAGCCTTCCATCGACGACCAGCGTGGCCGCTGAGTCGTGACCTTGGGATATTCTGTACTCCCGCTCGTCCAGGCCTGGCCATTGGCTCTTTTTGAAGGGTACGGCGTTTTCGAGTCCGCTGATGCCGAGGATGTTCACCGGGTACCCCGCGCGTGGGTATATTCACTTTCGGGCCATCGCGATTGTTGGTCAGAACTCACTTCAGCTCTCCCACCCCAACGGGGCTCCGAAGGGGTATTGTCAGCTCGCCTTCGGATCGACTGTCACGCCCCTTATCCAGACAAGACCTAAGCTTCGCCGCCAACACCTGCACGTGTGGCTCCTCGGTCATGTTGGCATGAGTTCCAGCAACCTCGTGAACCTCGATCTCACTGGCCAGCCGGTCCCAACCGAGCGAGTGGTCGTCGGCTCCCAATAGATCGGGGGGCCGATAGGTCCTGAACAGCGTTACTCGGCCGGGATAGAACGTCGGGGTGTAGTTGGCGGAGGCAAAGCGATTGGTGTCCTTGATGTTTACAACGGACCGAGGCAGGGGATGGTCCATGACCTGACCGAGTCGATACATCAGGTTGGAGCCTGCTCGTCGGACTCTTTCTGCAATGTAGTTTAGCCTCTCGCGTCCGCGCAGGCGCCGGACGCGTCGCCAATACGCGGCTTTTCTTTCTCGGAAGGTGAACGACTTCTCCACGCGCGTGTCCAGAATGGCCAGCAGGTTAGTTCTCTGTCCCTGGGCAAGTAACTGATGAGCCATTTCGAAGACGACATAACCTCCAAAAGAGTAGCCGCCCAAATAGTAAGGGCCTTGCGGCTGCTTTCTACGCACCTCCCGGACATAGTGGGCCGCGATGTCTTCGAGGCGAGTCAAGAAAGGTTGCTTGCCATCCAAGCCCGGGGGTTGCAGGGCAAAGATGGGCTGATCGGGGCCCAAAAGCCTGGCCAAACTGCGAAAGAGAAGAGCGTCGCTCCCCTCTCCGGAAACGAGGTAAAGGGAAGGCTTGGATCCGATGGGAGTGATCGGCACGATTGCGGAGGAAGCCAGTGGCGCGCCGTTCTGGCTGATGACCTCGGCCAGTTTCGACACCGTTGGCGCCTCGAACAGTGTCGAGAGGGGTAGTTCCTTGTTCCACGTCTTCTTCACCTTCGCAAAAAGACGTGCGGCAAGCAGTGAGTGCCCTCCCAGCTCAAAGAAGTCGTCATTCACCCCTACGCGCTCGACGCCCAGCATTTCCTCCAGCCATCCGGTCAGTCGCTTCTCAACCTCGCTGCTGGGGCTGACGTAGGTGCCCTGCAAGTCGTGGCGCGGAAGTCGCGGCGCGGCCGATTGGTCGTCTTTCGCGCCGTCCGCTTGCCCACGCGCGGGCGGCAAGATTTCCAAGGGGGAAACGATTAGTTGGGCCGGAGCAGTGCCGCGCAGAATCTGGTCCAGCACCTTCGACCCTTCCGCGGGCGAGATTCCGACGGAGGCGGACGCACTCAGATGCCGGCTGGTCACAAAGTCTTTATCGTAGATTCGGCGGACGCAGAACTCCTGGATTTCGGCGATGGGCACGCCCTCTCCATCCATGATGGTCACATCAAAAACCGCGATGTCGTGTTCTGCCTTCTTCAGAGTGACATGGCTGTAGAGCTGGCGTGGCAGAGAACCACGGATAACTAGCCGTTGGTAAGAGAGCGGTAAACACAGATCCTCAGAAAGGTCATAGTCGGGGATAAGCAAAAATGCGACACCGGTTGCCATGTCCAGCAGTGCGGGGTGAAGATGATAGTGCTTCAAATCTTCCGAATACTCCTCCGGCAACTCCAAGAAGGCTAGCGCTTCCCTTTCCCCGAAGCTGACGTGCCTCAAACTCTTCCACCGTGGCCCAAACTTAAAGTACTTGTCCTGCTTCACCTTCTGCTGTTGCGGCGCGAAGCTGATCCCGCGCCGATCGCATCTCTGCTTAATCTGGTGGAGATCCCGTCGCTCTCCCGCCTGGCCCTTAGCATAGCCTACGTACCCGGATGCGTACGTGTGCCACTCGGTGGAGTCCGAACTCTCATTTTCGGGGGCCGTCACCGAGAACTCGTAAGAGTCGGCCTGGCGAAGCAGCTTGATGCGGACCTGCTTGCTTGTGTCTGGGCCAAACATCAACGGCGCGGTAAAGGAAACGTTACGAATCTCGAAGGGTTTTCCTTCTGTCCCCAATGCGGCCGCGGCCAGTTCGAAATAGCCCGTTCCAGGGAACAACGCTGGTCCGCCTTTGAATTGATGCTCGGTCAAAATCCAGTGCGACGAAGCACCAAAGACAGTCGAGAATGTCGTTTCTTCATTGGTGCTAACGACACAACGCCCGAGCCATGGGTGAGACTGCTTCTGCTCAAGGTTGGAACCGACCAACCTGCCTGATAAGGCCTCGGAGGCCCTGACCGCCATCCCTACTTCGCGCCAAGCGCTCCAATCGACGGCCACCGTATAAGGACTCACTTGGCGGGTCGAGGCCTGCGCGAAGACGTTCAAAAAGGCGTTAGCGCCGGCATAATCAACCTGGCCGGCGGGTGGGAACATCGCGCTGATGGATGAAAACAAAACCAGGAAATCGAGTCCCTCATTCTCGAGCAAGGCCGAGAGCACCAGGGTTCCCTTCACCTTCGGCGACAAGACCCGGTACGCGCTCTCGCGGCTCTTCCGTTGGATGCCGCCATCATCAAGAACTCCGGCAGCGTGGAAAACGCCGTCGATCTTTCCGAACCGGTTGCGGGCAGCAATCACCGCCTTCGACACCTCTGCCAGGCTCGTGACGTCAGCTTGGGCGACGAGGATTTCCGCGCCCAGTTGTTCGAGGGCTTGCAGTTTTCGGATCGTCTGGCTGATGCGGTCCTTGTCGTCATGACTCAGCAACCACTGCCGCCACCCGTTCCGGGCCGGTAAGCCGGTTCGCCCGAGGAGAATCACTCGCGCCTGCACTGACCGCGCGAGGAACTCTGCGGTGGCCAAACCGAGCCCTCCCAGCCCCCCGGTGATGAGGTAGACGCCTCGCGGTCTCAGCCGACCCTGAGCTGAACCTTCGGCAATCTCTGTCCGCTCAACTGACTGGATCCAGCGATCCTTGCCACGGTAGGCTACGACAGCCGCCGTTCCAATCGTATCCCACAGCTCAGAGATGATCTGCCGGGTCACCTCTTCGACGGCTCCTGACTCTTTACCTGAGCCGTTTTGCGGTCGAAACGGCAGGGGCAGGCTGATGTCAATGGCGCGGCAACGGACGCCAGGAAACTCCTTCGGTATTACCCTGCATGGGCCCAAAAGAGTCCCTCTCTCAGGCAAAAATGCCATTTCACCGTTCAAGGCCCACAGATTGTTCGAGACAATTCCGATATCCAATGGACCGCCCAGAAGATCTTCATTCCCGAGTGCCTGAGCCAGGAAGAGAAGGGAGTAAAAGCTCAAGTCCAGAGTTGGGTCGCAAGAATCTGGCCGGCCGCCGTGGGAGCCATGGGCCACGAGCGACCATAGATGGAGGATCTTTTGGGGCGCCTGATCGCGGGCCGCGAGCTCAGCCGTCAGGGCCTCATAATCTGACGGCTCTGCCGGCCTGATGGTGTAGAGCCCATCGCCCAGACTGCCGAACTTCGTCCCGCAGGTCACCGTGGCCACGTCATGACCCTGTGAGCGAAGCCGGTCTGAGATATGAGAACCAAGGCCTAGTGTGTCGCTGAAGACGAGCCAGCGGGTTTTGGGACCCGGTCCGCCTAAGGACTCTCCAGGGGCTTCCAGGCCGGATTGCCTCCAGGCACACCGGTAGAACCAGTTCTTGATTCGCAGCTGCACCGGCGGTACAGCCGGCGGCGGTTGCGGTTGATGAAGCGGCTTACCTTCAATCCAGTATCTCTGGCGCTCGAAGGGATAGGTCGGAAGCGGGACACGTTGACGCCGCTCATGTTTGTAGAAGGCTGACCAATCGATATCCCTGCCACACACCCAAAGCCGCCCCAGGGTGGTCAACAGGAACTTGCTGTCGGAACCATGTTCCTGAAGGCTTGGTAATGAGGCAAGCGCCTCCTGCGCAACGGCCTTCTGTGGGTGTTGTCCGGCTAGCGAGGTGAGGGTCCGTCCAGGACCGACCTCCAGCAAGATTCGCTCTTCTGCTTTGAACAACTCCAGGAGTCCACTATTAAACTGCACAGTCTTTCGCAACTGCATTGCCCAGTAGGCGGGGTCGGTTGCCTGTCCCGCTGTCACCCACGTCCCCGTTACGTTCGACAGGTATGGAATGCGCGGGGCCTTCAGGGTTACCTTGGCCACCACTTCGGTGAAGGCGGTCAGGATTGAATCCATCATCTGGGAATGAAAGGCGTGCGAGGTGTTCAGGCAATGGCAGAGAATCTCCCTTCGGTTAAGGGTTTGTTCGAGTTGCTCGATGGCGACGACAGGGCCTGAAACGACGCATTGTGAGGGCCCGTTGACGGCAGCGATTGAGACCTCTTCGCTGAGCAAGGCTTGCAACTCCTGCTCGGCAACGCGAACGGCCATCATCCTTCCAGCCGGGAGTTCCTGCATCATTCGACCCCGGGCAGCTACCACGGCCAAGGCATCTTCGAGAGACAGTACGCCCGCCAAACAGGCAGCTACGTACTCTCCGATGCTGTGGCCGAGCATCACCTCGGGCTGGATGCCCCAAGACATCCACAGTTTCGCCAAAGCGTATGCGATCACGAACAAAGCCGGCTGCGTGATCCATGTCTCATTGATTTGGTTCTGAGCAGCGTGGGCCGACCGCGCGGTCGGAAACAAAATACTCCGCAAATCGGCGCCCAGATGAGGAAGCAGCACTTCCGAACAGCGGTCGACTTCCTCGCGGAGAGTGGGCTCCGACCGATACAGATCCAATCCCATGTTGATATATTGGGATCCCTGGCCTGGAAAAAGGAACGCGACGGGCCGATGGTCGCACTCTCGACCTCCCGACGGAAACCCGCTCTTCTCGATCGCACGGAGCCCAAGCACAGCCTCTTGAACGTTTTCGCAAACCAGCGCGCACCTGTTTCTGAACGCTCTTCGCCCGACCTGGCAAGTGTAGGCGACGTCCGACAGATTAAGGTCACCGTGCCCCACCAAATGATCGCCAAGATTCTTGACTGCAACCGTCAAAGCCGAGGAGGATCGGGCTGAGAGCAACAATAATTGCCACGGCCGTGATTGCCCGGAGATCTGAGCGGGAGGGGCCTCTTCCAGAACGGCGTGGCAGTTGGTGCCGCCAATCCCGAGCGAAGTAACTCCAGCCCGCCTGGGTCCACCATTGGTTTTCCACTCAACCGGTTTCTGGTTCACGAAGAACGGGGTCTTTTCGAATTCGATAAGAGGATTGGGGTTGTCGCAGTGCAGGCTCGGCGGTAAGAGCTTGTGCTCGAGTGCCAGAACCGTCTTGATGAAGCCGGCAACTCCCGCCGCCGTGTCAACGTGGCCGATATTGCTCTTGACCGAGCCGATGGCGCAGCTGCCGGGTGGCCTTGCGGTACCGCCGAAAGCTTCGTTAAGACCTTTAATCTCAATCGGGTCACCCACTCGCGTCCCGGTCCCGTGCGCTTCGACGTAAGAGATCGACGCAGAGTCGACGCCGGCGACCGACAGGGCCTCGGCAATGACCTCGGCCTGGCCTTGGACGCTCGGGGCAAGGTATCCAACCTTTCTCGCACCATCATTGTTGATGGCCGAACCCCTCACCAAGGCGTGGATGCAGTCTCCATCCGCCAGCGCGTCTTGCAGCCTGCGAAGGACAACGACACCCACTCCACTTCCGAACACGGTGCCCGAAGCTTCCGCACTGAAGGAGCGACAGTGACCATCTCTGGAGAGGATTTCGCCTTCGCGATACAAGTACCCTCGGCCGTGCGGAACCTCAATGGTGACTCCACCGGCCAGGGCCATGTCGCATTCATGGTTCAAGAGGCTCTGGCACGCCATATGAATGGCAACGAGGGAAGTAGAACAGGCGGTTTGAACATTCACCGAAGGGCCCCTCAGGTTCAGGAGGTAGGAAACTCGGGTCGCCAGAAGGTCCTTGTCGTTGCCAGTGTTCTTGATCAGAAAAAGGTCTGTACCCGCCAACTCGGGGTTGGTCAAAAGATTATGGATCAGATAAGTGTTCAGACCACAGCCGGCATAAACTCCTGTCGCGCCGGCGAATCGATCAGGATCGTGCCCGGCGTGCTCTATGGCCTCCCATGCACATTGGATAAAATGCCGATGCTGGGGATCCATCATGGCCGCATCCTTAGGACTGAAACCAAAGAACGACGCGTCAAACATCTCCAAACCGGGCAATGTCGCCACAGCCCGAACATAGCTTGGATCCTGCAGGACTGCAGGGCTCTCACCTGAAGCCTCCAGTTCCAAACCCGTCGCAAACCGAATGGACTCGACTCCGTCCCGGAGATTTCGCCAGAACTCGACCACGTTCCGGCTTCCTGGGAAGCGCCCGGCCATACCTATCACGGCGATGCTGGTACCCCTCAAATCGAGGGCGTCATAGTCTTTCATGCAATCCTGAAGCTCTCAGGCTACGTTCCGGAGTACTCGGCTCACTAGCCCGTTTTAAGAGTTGGTCTAAGAGATTTTTTCGGCGAAAAGTGATTCTCGCCTGTGTATATCATATCATCTAGCCCGGCCGTTTTCCAACCGGAAAAGGGAGGGGGAGGGGGGATCTCCGCACCCAGCCATTTCCGCTCCGTAACACGCCTTGTGACTATTCCGCCAGCTTCAGAGTCCCTTACCAAGCGCTTGCGGTGCCACAATACGGGGGTACTAGTCGTCTGATTT
>Ga0335081_10020425_pt1 | contig 10714 bp, 9 predicted proteins | sample Lox_Sample_35_FD_206713 | JGI IMG/M metagenome (GOLD analysis project Ga0335081, IMG submission 206713) | Soil microbial communities from Loxahatchee National Wildlife Refuge, Florida, United States - Lox_Sample_3.5 | ecosystem: Environmental > Terrestrial > Soil > Wetlands | place: USA: Florida... | reverse complement strand
CCGATCGATGAAGCGCTGCAGATGCGCGCGCTCGGCCTCCTGCTTGGCGCGGGTCGCGGCTTGCAGCCGGGTCTTTTCCGCGCGTCGGGTTTCGAAATCGTTGTAGCCGCCGGTGTAAAGCTCGAGCTTGCCCGCGCTTAGATGCAGCACGGCGTCGACCGAATTGTTCAGGAGCTCGCGATCGTGGCTGATGATCAAGGCGGCATGCGGGTATTTCGTCAGCCGCGCCTCCAGCCAGAGCGCTCCTTCGAGATCGAGGTAGTTGGTCGGCTCGTCGAGCAGCAGGAGATCGGGCTGCGCGAAAAGCGCCGCGGCGAGCGCCACGCGCATGCGCCAGCCGCCGGACAGCTCCGCCATCGGGCGATCGAGATCGGCGTGGGCGAAGCCCAGCCCACTGAGGATCTCGGCAGCCCGCGCCGGCGCGCTGTCCGCATCGATCTCGTTCAGCCGCTGATAGATTTCGGCGAGTTGTTCGGGCTCGGCGACGGCAAGTTCCGCATTGAGAGCGTGAAGCCGCGGGTCGGCGGCCAGAATCGTATCCAGCAGGCTTTTCGGCGTCGCCGGATGTTCCTGATCGACGGAGGCGATCCGCGCCGCCTTCGGCAGCAGGATCTCGCCGCCCTGCGGAACAAGATCGCCGACAATCAGCTTGAACAGCGTCGTCTTCCCGATGCCGTTGCGTCCGACCACCCCGACCTTGCAACCGGCGGGGATCGAAACGCTTGCCGAATCGAAAAATCGGCGACCCCAGGCGTCGAAAACAAGATTCTCGATCCGAAGCATGACGCGGGCGCCGGCGAAGGGGTTGAGCGGGAATAGGGCGAGCGGCGGTTCTTTACCCCGCCGCGCTGGCGATGGCGAGATGACGCAGCGAAAATCAAAAGGACGATGCGACGAGCGCGAGCGCCCTATAAAGCCTCAACGGTGACCACGCCGGCGACCGCCTTGATGGCCCCGGCGATCTGCGGGGAGACCTTGAAGCGGCCCGGGAGCTTGACCTCGACCTCGTTGCCGTTCTCCAGCATCAGCACCATCGAGACCTCGCCGTCGCCATGCTCGGCGCCGGCCCCGTTGCGGCCGGAGCGCAGCGCGATCGGCTCGAGCCGCCGCGCCACGCCCTCGAGCGGAGCGCCGTCGCGCAGGAACACCCGCAAGCCCTTCTGCATTTTCGCCGCCGCCTGGTCGAGCGGCTCGACCGACTGGATGCGGGCGCGCACCTCGTCGCCCTGGACCTCGGCGGTGAGGAAGAGGAGCACCGCGCTACCCGGCTCGAGAAGGTCGCGGTACTGCGCCAGCCCCTCGGCGAACAGCACCGCTTCGTAGTGCCCGCTGGGGTCGGACAGGCCGATGATGCCCATTTTGGTGCCGTTCTTGGTGCGCCGTTCGGTGCGCGAGACGACGGTGCCGGCGACGCGGCCGGCGCTCGCCCCCGCCTTGACCGCCCGGGCAAAATCCGACCAGGGCTGCACCCGCAGCCGCTTGAGCGCGGCCGCATAATCGTCGAGCGGATGGCCGCTGAGGAAAAAGCCGACCGCGTCATATTCGCGCTGCAGCCGCTCGGCCGGAAGCCACGGCTCGACTGCCGGCAAGACGATCGGATCGGCCGCCATCGCGCCGCCGAACAGCTCGCTTTGCCCGAGCGTGGCGTTATCGTGGGCGCGCTGCGCGGCGGCGAGGACGGTATCGACCGCAGCAAAGACCCGCGCCCGGTTCGCTTCCATCGCATCGAAGGCACCTGCGGCAACCAGGCTTTCGAGCACCCGCTTATTGACGGCGCGCGGATTGATGCGGCGGGCGAAATCGGCGAGGTCCTTGAACGCGCGCTCGCCGCGCGCCGCGACGATGGCTTCGACCGCCTGCCGGCCGACGCCGCGCAGCGCCGCGAGCGCGTAGCGGATGGTCGCGCCGGCGACCTCGAACTCGACGCCCGAGCGGTTGATCGAAGGCGGCTCGACCTTGATCGCGAGCCGCTCGGCCTCGGCGCGGTACTCGGCGAGCTTGTCGGTGTTGCCCATGGCGAGCGTCATCGACGCGGCCAGAAACTCCACCGGATAGTTCGCCTTCATATAGGCGGTCTGATAGGTCAAGAGCGCGTAAGGCGCCGAATGCGACTTGTTGAAGCCATACTCGGCGAATTTCGCGCACGCCTCGAAGATCGCCTCGGCATCGCCGCGCGCAATTCCGCGCTCAACCGCGCCGGAAATGAACGCGTCGCGCTGCGAGGCCATCTCCTTTCGGTCTTTCTTGCCCATGGCGCGGCGCAAGATGTCGGCTCTGGCGAGACTGTAGCCGGCGAGATCGCGGGCGATCTGCTGCACCTGCTCCTGGTAGGTGATGATGCCGTAGGTCGCCTGCAGGATCGGTTGCAGCTTCGGATGCAGATAGTCGGTCTGCTCGTGGCCGAGCTTGCGCGAGCAGTAGGTCGGAATGTTCGCCATCGGTCCGGGGCGATAGAGCGCCACCAGCACGATCAGATCCTCGAAACGGTCGGGACGCATGTCAACGAGCGCCCGCCGCATGCCCGCGCTTTCCACCTGGAACACGCCGACGGTCTCGCCGCGCGCCAGCATTTCGTAGGTCTTGGCGTCGTCGAGCGGAATGCCGGAAAGATCGATATCGACGCCGCGTTGGCGCGCCAGCTTCACCGCGCGGTCAAGCACGGTGAGCGTGGTGAGCCCGAGGAAGTCGAATTTCACCAATCCCGCCGGCTCGACCCATTTCATGTTGAACTGGGTGACCGGCATCAGGGATTTCGGATCGCGATAGAGCGGGACGAGTTCCGCCAACGGCCGGTCGCCGATGACGATGCCGGCGGCATGGGTCGAGGCGTGGCGGTGCAAGCCTTCGAGCTTCTGCGCGATATCGAAGGCGCGCCGGGTGACCGGATCGCGATCACGTTCGGCCTGCAACCGCGGCTCGTCGTCGATCGCACGCTTGAGCGAGATCGGATTCGCCGGATTCTGCGGCACGAGCTTGCACAGCTTGTCGACCTGCCCGTACGGCATCTGCAAAACGCGACCGACGTCGCGCAACACGCCACGCGCCTGCAGGGTGCCGAAGGTGATGATCTGCGCGACCCGGTCGCGCCCATACCTTTCCTGCACGTAGCGGACCACCTCGTCGCGCCGGTCCTGGCAGAAATCGACGTCGAAGTCGGGCATCGAGATGCGCTCGGGATTGAGGAAGCGCTCGAACAGGAGCCCAAAGCGGATCGGGTCGAGGTCGGTGATGGTGAGCGCATAGGCAACGAGCGAGCCGGCGCCGGAGCCGCGGCCGGGCCCGACCGGGATCCCCTGCGCCTTCGCCCACTGGATGAAGTCGGCGACGATGAGGAAGTAGCCGGCGTATTTCATGCGCTCGATCACGCCGAGCTCGAAGGCGAGGCGCTCGCGGTATTCCTCGACGGTGTGGCCGGGCGCGACCGGATAGCGGGCGAGTCTCTGCTCGAGGCCCGCCTGCGCGGCGGAGCGCAGCTCCTGCGCCTCCAGCGCGCCTCCGTCGGCCGGCGAGTCCCCGGCGCGCCGCGCCGTCGAGAAGCGCGGCAGGATCGGCGCCAGCGTGCGCGGGCGGAACGCGCAGCGCTCCGCGATCTCGACCGTTGCCGCGAGCGCTTCCGGCAGATCGGCGAACAGGGCCGTCATTTCGGCGCGGGTCTTGAAGCGATGCTCGCCCGTGAGCTGGCGGCGCTCGCTGTCGGCGACGAGCCTGCCCTCGGCGATGGCGAGGAGCGCATCATGGACCTCGTAGTCCTCGCGGGCGGCGAAGAACGGCTCGTTGGTGGCGACGAGTGGAATGCCGCGCGCATAGGCAAGATCGACCAGCGCCGGCTCCGCCGCGCGTTCGGCCGCCATGCCGTGACGCTGCAGCTCGACGTAAAGGTGGTCGCCGAACACGCCCTGCAAGGCCTCGCAGCGCGTGAGCGCAAGCGCGCTCTGGCCGGCGGCGATGGCAGCGTCGAGCGGCCCGCCCGGACCACCGCTGAGCGCAATCAAGCCGTTCGCGTCCTGTGCCAGAGCGGACAGCTTGATATGCGGCGGCTCGGTCTGCTCCGTTTCGAGGTAAGCGCGCGAGCAAAGCCGCATCAGGTTGCGATAGCCGTCCTCGCGCGCGGCGAGCAGCACGATCCGCGGCCAGTCCTCGCCGAACGCCGCGCCGCGATTGTCGTGATCGCCGAAATCGACGCGCAACGCGCAGCCGATGATCGGCTGGATGCCGGCGCCCGCCATCTTCTCGGAGAATTCGAGCGCGCCGAACATATTGTCGGTGTCGGTCAGCGCCAGCGCCGGCTGCCGGTCCTTCTTCGCGAGCTCGGCAAGCCGCGCAATGGTCAGCGCGCCTTCAAGGAGCGAATAGGAGGAGTGCACATGCAGGTGCACGAAACCGGGCGCAGGCGCGGCGGGCATGTCGTTAAATACTCGCAGATGGCGATTCCGGAAGGCTTGAGGATGGCGGGATCGCATGCCGCACCCTCTTTTGCACGCGCTTGCTCGCCGCCACGCACAGAAACTTTGCCGCGCCTGCCGCCCGGCTTCGCGCCTGACAGGCGCGCTCGGGCGCCCGAAAGCCGGCGCGCCACGCCCGAACCGGCCGACGTCATCTAGCCTTCTCTGGGGCGCTCCTGCGCCACAGGGGGGCCCTGCCGTGAACGCTTTGTCAGATCATTTCCAAAACCTGGGCCCAGACGGCGACCATCCCCAAAAACAGGGCTATCGACGCGAGCGCCAGAGCTTCCTCGGCGACGGCGCGAACCATGATTGTCTCCCCTTTCCTCATGGAACGAAGAGGGAACATAGTTCGCGTTCTGTTCGGAGTCAATGAGGTGAACCGATCCGGCCGCGAAGCCGTACAAAGGCTTGGATGGGAAAGGAAAAGCGTCGCGATTTCACCCGCCGAAGGGCCATATTGCGGCGCCCTGTTGCCATCGCGTAGCGTTCCCGTGTCTACCCTACGATTCCACTGAAAACTGAGGAGGATGGGCTGATGAGACGACTAACGATTACGCTTGCCGCGGCGGCGCTTGTGCTCGGATCGATGGCGCTCTCGGCGGGCGCGCAAACCCAACAGCGCGGGGCGGCGAGCCTGGGTTCGCAGGCGCAGAACGCAACGCCGATCCATCAGACGGCGTGCCGTGGGTTTGGCCGCCACTGCGGGCCCGGATTCCATTGGGTTTGCGGCCCGGCGCGCTGCTGGTGCGCGCCCTGCTGACACCCGTTTTGGATGATGCCGGGCGCCTCTGACGCCCGCTCATGAACACCGCGAGGTTCCGGCCGGGCAAGAACAGCGTGCCGGCCTGCGCCGGAGCCTTGATTGCGCTACTGCCGTTGGTCGTCAACAAGGAGGGATTTGATGATGAATAAGCTTGCGATCACCGTCGCTGCGGCCGCGCTGATGCTCGGCGCGATGGCTTGGACCGCCGATGCGCAGACCCAGAGCGCGGGCGCCGGCAGCGTCCATGCGCTCACCCGCAACATGACGCCGATCGTCAAGGAGGCGGCCTGCAACGGCTTCTGGGGGCCTTGGTGTCCGCCCGGAAGACACCGGGTCTGCGGCCCCTATCGATGCTGGTGCGCGCCCTGCTGGTGAGGGCGATGTCTTAGAGCTGATCGTCATCGAGGCCGCCTCCGGGCGGCCTCGGCCTTTCTGCGCGGCTGGACCCGGCTAGCTGATCTCCACCACCGCGCCGTCGCGGATGGTCACGCGGCGGTCCATCTGGCCGGCGATGTCGAGATTGTGCGTGGCGACGATGGCGGCGAGGCCGGAGGCGCGCACCAGCTGGCTCAGCGTCGCGAATACGTGCTCGGAGGTGCGCAGGTCGAGATTGCCGGTCGGCTCGTCGGCAAGGAGGATGCGCGGCGCGTTGGCGACGGCGCGGGCAATGGCGACGCGCTGCTGCTCGCCGCCGGAGAGCTCGGCGGGCCGGTGCGTCATTCGCTCCTTGAGGCCGAGATAGCTCAGAAGCTCGGCGGCGCGCGCGCGCGCCTCGTTGCTGGAAAGCCCGCGGATCATCTGCGGCAGCATGACGTTCTCGAGCGCGGAAAATTCCGGCAGCAGATGATGGAACTGATAGATGAAGCCGATATCGTTGCGGCGAATGCGGGTACGCTGCATGTCGGTCAAATTCGAGGTGGCGACGGCGTCGATATAGACTTCGCCGGCGTCGGCGTGTTCGAGGAGGCCCGCAATGTGCAGCAGCGTCGATTTGCCGGCGCCGGAAGGCGCGACCAACGCCACCGATTGCCCAGACCATACCGCGAGCTCCGCGCGCTTGAGAATTTCAAGCGTGCTGTCACCCTGGCGGAAACGCCGGCTGACGCCGTGCAGGAACACGATCGGCTGGTCGTCATCGGCCGCCGCCGACTTTGCTTCCTGCGTTATCGTCGTGGTCTCATCCATCGCGCGTGATCACTCGTAGCGCAGCGCTTCGACCGGATCGAGCCGCGCCGCCCGCCAGGACGGATAGAGCGTCGCCAACAGCGACAGGCCGAGCGCCATGACCACGACCGCCGTGGTCTCGCCGGCATTCATGTCGGCCGGCAGCCGCGACAGGAAATAAAGCTCGGGCGAGAACAGCTCGGTATTGGTGAGCCAGGACAGGAAATGCCGGATCGATTCGATGTTGAGGCAGACGATGGTGCCGAGGATAAAGCCGACGAACGTGCCGACAAAGCCGATCGAGGCGCCGGTAATGAGGAAGACGCGCATGATGGCGCCTTGCGTCGCGCCCATGGTGCGCAAAATGGCAACGTCGCTTCCCTTGTCCTTCACCAGCATGATCAACCCGGACACGATGTTGAGCGCCGCCACCAGCACGATCAATGTCAGGATCAGGAACATTACGTTGCGCTCGACCTGCAGCGCGTTGAAGAAGGTCGCGTTGCGTTGGCGCCAGTCGATCATGTAGATCGGCCGCGCCGCGGCCTGGGTGACCAGCGGCCGGTAGCGGTCGACCCGGTCGGGGTCGTCGGTATAGACCTCAATCGCGGTGACGTCGCCGGAGCGGTTGAAATAGGCCTGCGCTTCGGTGAGCGGCATGAACACGAAGGCGGCGTCGTATTCCGACATGCCGATCTCGAACACCGCGGCGATCTTGTAGGTTTTGATGCGCGGCGTCGTGCCCATCGGCGTCACCGCGCCGCGCGGCGCGACCAAGGTGAGATTGTCGCCGGCACGCAGCGACAATTGCTCGGCGAGCCGGCTGCCGATGGCGAGCGCCTGGCCTTCGTCGAAGCCCTCGAGCGTGCCCTGCCGGATATTGTTGGCGATCGAGGGCAGGCTGGCGAGGTCGCCGGCGCGGATGCCGCGCACCAGGACGCCCGAGGCGTTGAACGGCGAGGATGCAAGCGCCTGGCCCTCGACGATCGGCGCAGCGAGGCGGATGCCCTCGACCTTGCTAACGCGGTCGGCGACCGCCGCCCAATCGGTCAGCGGGGATTCGAGCGGCTGGATCAGGAGATGGCCGTTGAGGCCGAGGATCTTCGACAGCAGCTCCTGCCGGAAGCCGTTCATCACCGCCATGACGATGATGAGGGTGGCAACGCCGAGCATGATGCCGAGAAACGAAAACCCGGCAATGACCGAAATAAATCCCTCCTTGCGCCGCGCCCGCAGGTAGCGCAGCGACAACATCCACTCGAAGGGTGCAAAGGGATGAGTGCCGGTCGTCTCTGACATCTAGGTCCGGTCCCGTCGGGCACGAGTTTCACACGATTCCGGCGGATTCAAGCCGCCAAACTTGCCGCAAGGGCGCGGCAATGCACAGCTTCATGCGGTCAGTCGCAACAGCACATCGGCCGGCGTGAGCAGTTCCCGCGATCCATCAAAGCGGCGCTTGAGCTCGACTTTGCCTTCGGCGAGGCTTCGCGGCCCGACCAGGATCTGCCAGGGAACCCCGATCAGATCGGCGGTGGCGAATTTCGAGCCCGGCCGCTCGTCGAGATCATGGTAGAGCGCGTCGATCCCCCGCTGCGCGAGCGCGCGATAGAGTTCCTCGCTAGCGCGGTCGGTGTCGCTTCCGCCCTGTTTGAGGTTGAGGATCGCGACGGTGAACGGGGCGACCGCGTCCGGCCATTTGATGCCGGCTTCGTCGTGGAACACCTCGATGAGGGCAGCAACGAGCCGGCTCGGTCCGATGCCGTAGGATCCCATATGCACCGGCCGCTCGACCCCATCGTGCCCGGTCACGACCGCTTTCATCGGTTCGGAGTATTTGGTGCCGAAATAGAACACCTGGCCGACCTCGATGCCGCGCGCCGACACCTGCTTCTCCACAGGGACCTTGGCGAAAGCAGCCGCGTCGTGCTTTTCCGAGGTCGCGGCGTAGAGCGAGGTCCACTTGTCGACAATGGCCTGCAGGCGCCCGACATGGTTGAAGTCGATATCGGCACCGGGCACTTCAAAGTCGAGATACTCCCTGTCGCAGAACACCTCGCTCTCGCCGGTGTCGGCGAGGACGATGAATTCGTGGGAGAGGTTACCGCCGATCGGCCCGCTCTCCGCCACCATCGGGATCGAGCGCAAACCCATGCGCGCGAAGGTGCGCAGATAAGCGACGAACATACGATTATAGGCATGCTTGGCGCCGGCAAAATCCACGTCGAACGAGTAAGCGTCCTTCATCAGGAACTCGCGCCCGCGCATCAGCCCGAAGCGCGGCCGCACCTCGTCGCGGAACTTCCATTGAATATGGTAGAGGTTGAGCGGCAGATCCTTGTATGAGCGCACATAGGCGCGAAAGATCTCGGTGATCATTTCCTCGTTGGTCGGCCCATAGAGCATGTCGCGCTCGTGGCGATCCTTGATGCGCAGCATCTCCTTGCCATAGGCCTCGTAACGCCCGCTCTCGCGCCACAAATCGGCCGACTGAATGGTCGGCATCAGGAGCTCGATGGCGCCGGAGCGGTCCTGCTCCTCGCGCACGATCCGGCAGACCTTGTCGAGCACGCGCAGCCCGAGCGGCAGGAACGCATAAATGCCGGCAGCCTCCTGACGCATCATGCCGGCGCGCAGCATCAAGCGGTGCGAGGCGATCTCCGCCTCCTTCGGCGTCTCGCGCAGAATGGGCAGGAAGTATCGGGAAAGGCGCATGAAATCTCGTCGGCCGAAGTTCGCTCGGGGCAGTGAATCCGCAACGCCCTCGGAAACGCAAGAGGCCGGCAAGAGCCGGCAGCGATGCACTTACCCTATGGGACCGCGGCCGGGCTAAATTTTTTTGTCATCGATCGGAGGTAAGAGGATGACATTGGATCGAAGATCGAGTACGTACGGTCCAGCGCGATCCTGGAGCCGCGTGCGTATCTTGGGTCCGGGAAGCGGTCCAAGTCGTGGGAGGAGGGTCCACAGGCGCGAAGTAACGCTGCCGCCACGTCGCAAGCAGAAGTCGCGAGTACAGGCGCGGAGATGGATCGGTGTTGAGAGTTTTTCGGCAGGGCCTCGGCCCTGCTGTTTTTTTTGGCCCACGGCCTTCCCTGCGCCAAAACTGCAGCAGGATCCGCGGCTGTCCGCAAGCCTATGATTTTGCGTCGTTTTCACTGCGAAGCGAACGGCTTCGTCAGCCTCTCGAGCGTCACCAGGCGCTCGACATAGACGACGTAGCAGGCGGCAAAGATCACGAGCGATACCGCGGTCGTCCAAACGAGCTTGCGAAGGAGATGTGGGACCGCGGGCGCTCCCGGGTCGGTGCCGGGCACGATTTCGCCGCCGGCGTCGTCCTGCCGGCGCACGCCCCATGGAAGCACGGCAAACAGTACCACCCACCAGATCAGGAAGAAGATGGCGAGCGCCGTCGTCACCGGCATGTCAGCGCTCTTCCAGTTCGACCAAGGTGCCGGAGAAATCCTTCGGGTGCAGGAACAGCACCGGCTTGCCGTGCGCACCGGTGCGCGGCTCGCCGTCGCCGAGGACGCGGGCGCCGCGCGCTCTGAGCGCGTCGCGCGCGACGCGGATGTCATCGACCTCGTAGCAGACGTGGTGCATGCCGCCGTCGGGGTTGCGTTCCAGGAACTTGGCGATCGGCGAGCCCTCGCCGAGTGGCTCCAACAGCTCGATCTTGGTGTTCGGCAAGGTGATGAACACCGTGGTCACGCCGTGCTCGGGCTGCGGCACCGCCGCGGAAACGTCGGCACCGAGGGTATCGCGGTAGACCGCCGCCGCCTTGCCGATGTCACGCACGGCGATCGCCACGTGGTTGAGCCTGCCGATCATTTCCGCCTCGCTTCCTGCATCGCCGGCATCCTACACCACGAGCACATGCACGTGGCAGATCGGCTTCTTGTTCCAGCGCTCGGCGATCGCGGAACGCACGGCGCGGCGTACTGCTTCCGCGACACCGTCCGGATCGCCGCGGCGCGGCTTCGGCAAGGTCTCGAAGGTTTCCTCGACGGCGTCGCGGGCGATGTCGGCCATCGGCCGGCCGCCAGCGTCGGTTTCCGGAATCCCGATCAGCTCGATTTCGGGATCCGCCGCGAGCGCCCCCTTCTCGCTCAGCGCAAGCGCGACCGAGACCACGCCGGCGAAACTCAACCGCCTGCGGGCGGCGACGGTTCGCGCCTCGGCATCGAGAAGGAGCGCGCCGTCCTTGTAAAGGCGGCCTGTGGGCAGCTCATCGATGATCTCGGCGCCCTCGGGCGCAAGGCGCACGAGATCGCCGTCGCGGCAGACAAGCACGTGGGGGACGCCGGCCTGCCGGGCGAGCTTGGCGTGCTCGGCAAGATGCAGC
>Ga0335081_10020424_pt1 | contig 10714 bp, 12 predicted proteins | sample Lox_Sample_35_FD_206713 | JGI IMG/M metagenome (GOLD analysis project Ga0335081, IMG submission 206713) | Soil microbial communities from Loxahatchee National Wildlife Refuge, Florida, United States - Lox_Sample_3.5 | ecosystem: Environmental > Terrestrial > Soil > Wetlands | place: USA... | reverse complement strand
GACTTCAATCTGCCGCAGCATCGTCACGATTTGCTCTGGCTTGTACCTCTGGATGGGCATGACCCGCGTTTCCTCCAAGTGGATTCTCTCTCATTCCACTTGGTACAAATTTTGCCGGTCAGGTCAGTGTGGATTGAGACGATTCTGTATAACTTCCTGGAATCCTCAAGCTTCAACCCTGGCGGCAGTGTCATCATCGACGGAGCCGGAAATCTCTACGGCACGACGATCTATGGTGGTTCGCCGCAGTGCGGGTGCGGTGTGGTTTACGAGTTGTCGCCAAAGAATGGCGGCTGGAAATACACCGTGCTGCATACGTTTGTGGGTTCCGACGGCGACGGGCCGGATGCGAACCTGACGCTGGGTCCTGATGGCAATTTGTACGGGACAGCACCCGTCGGTGGTCTCTACGGCGGTGGTGTGGTGTTTGAGATTCAGATTGCGCAATAGTTCCCGGACTTAGCAAAAAGCGTGAGAAAGGTTGACGGTGGCCAGTACAACCGAGGGGTGGCCTTCGAAATCGCGCCATAGTTTCCCGTTTCTCGCGCATATCCTTGGGCATGTCCATCCGTCGCCAACGTAACTCTCGATAAATTCGCCATTACACTCACAAGCGATTAACCCACGGCCTTTCCCAGCACGCATAATTCATCGCTTTCCACATCAAACACCCGGTTCAACCGCGCCCGGTAGTTCTCGAACGCAATGCGCGCTCCCAGGTCGAGCAGCTGCTCCTCGGAAAAACGTTCTCGTAAGCGTCGATAAAGATCGTCGGAAACATTGGCTGGGGCGGTGACCATGGCATCCGCCAGCTCGATCACCAGCCGCTCGGCATCGTTGAACCCACCGAGATTATCGCCGCGCACCGCAAGCAATTGCTGGTCGCTCAATCCCGCTTTTCTGCCCACGGCAGAATTAATGTCCACTCAAAACGGACACCCCACGCGTGCTGCCGTACGAATGGTTGCCAGTTGGCTCAACCGCAGCGACACCCGCCGCTTGCGCAAGGCCGCCTCCACTAACACACCAGCCCAGACGAGGCCAGGAACTTTCATCTGCAACTTCACCGGCGTCAGGTCTTTGCCAAACATTTTGCGCATGACGCGATACATCCAGCGCAGATGCCACGGCGCCTGCTGCCTTTCCAGACCTGTGATACGAGCCATCAATTGCTCCTTCCGGGAAACTCCTGTCGATTACGAGAGATTCACCTTTACTGATGCGCCTCACCGCCTTTACGTTCGCAAGAAATGGGTCCGGTTGTGACGTTTTGTGCCAAAAGCCTGTGCCTGAGGGCACGCCGGCAACCGCGAAAGCTCTACGACCTCCGACTGCCTTCCCGCCATCCAACCTCATCTAAACTAGGGTGAAATGCGGTGGTTCTTCACATTCCTGCTGCTGGCCGGGCTTGCCATAGGTGGATGGCTGGCGTGGGCCCTCTATACGCCGGTTACGCCGGCAGGACAGATTTTTGTGATGCTGCATCCTGGATATTCCACCCGGCGCATCGCGGCCGAGCTCAAATCGGCCGGAGTCATCCATAGCACCGCGGCTTTTCTGGTGTGGCACCGCTTGCATCCGCGGCACTCGCTGAAGGCAGGAGAGTATTCGTTTGAGCGACCCGCAAATTCGCTCGAGATCCACGAACGTCTGGCGCGCGGCGACGTCTTCATTCACACGGTAGTGATCCCGGAAGGGTTCAACATGTTCGAGATTGCCCAGGCGATTGAGACTGCTGGTCTGGGACCAGCCCAGGATTTTCTAAAAGTCGCCACGTCCGACACAGCACTGATCGCGGACTTCGCGCCGGATGCCAAGACGCTGGAAGGTTACCTGTTCCCGAATACCTATGGCTTCACTCGCACACAAACCATGGAAGAGATGGCGGCGGCGATGGTCAAAGAGTTTCGCCAGGTAGCGCGCGAAATTGGGTTGGACTCCAACGTCGAGAATACTGTGACGCTGGCGTCCATTATTGAGAAGGAGACGGGTGTCCCCGAGGAGCGTCCTCTAGTGGCCAGCGTCTATTTCAACAGGCTGCAAAGGAAGATCGCGTTGCAGGCTGATCCCAGCGTGATTTATGCCGAGCTGTTGCAAGGGTCGTACAGCGGCGCGCTGCATCACACCGACATGCAGTTCAAGTCCGACTACAACACCTACAACCACGCCGGACTGCCTCCTGGACCGATTGGCAACCCGGGGAAGACTTCTCTGGAAGCCGCCATGCATCCAGCCAACACGCCCTATCTTTACTTCGTCAGCAATGGAAACAGTCATCACCGCTTCGCCAGCACGCTCGAGGAGCATAACAAGAACGTGGCGGCGTACCGCAAGGCGGTGATGGGCAGGTAACCACGGGCTGCAGGCTTCGCGCAGCAGGGCACAGATTTTTCGGCTTCAAACGGTTCGGATACTGCAGCAGGCTTCTGTCAGTCCGTTCAAGAGCGGGCCAATCTCGGACAGGCGCAGACGGGAACCGATTGGCGTGACCACGCCGAGCGGAGCCGGAACGAGTCAAGGGATCTTCACCGTCACGCAATGAGCACAATGCTATAAAAGCAGTGCACTGAAAGGGGGCGGCTTCCCGCGGCCTTTCTCCGAATGTCTAGTTAGGCCTCTACACCCTTCAAAAGTTACAATTTCCCGCTTGACACTCTGCCATCCTGATATAAAATCCCGCTCATTTCGTTTGTCTCTGTACCACAGGGATGAAGCCGGCCAAGCTCCTGACCCGGGTTCAACTGCGGAAATCTGAATGTTATCTCGGAGGAGAAAAAATGTTCAAGAAACCTTTTGTCCGTGCGCTGCTAGCTGTGGCAGTGCTTGTATTGGCCGGGGTGGCCATGCTGGCTGCGGCCGGTAATCATGGCATCGTCACCAGCAGTGATGGCAGACATATCATTGCAACCAAACCTTCTATCCACGTCACTCCTGCGCCCGACATCGATGCCGGGTTAACCACGATTGCTGGCAATCTCAGCAAGTATCCCAACGGCGTTTTCTTTTGCTGCTACGGTCTCACTATCTCCGGACCAGACTCTTTCCTGGGCGCGGCGTATTGGGACGCGATCCCGTTCACACCGACTGCGAATTACACCGTGAAGGCCCTCGAGGCATCAGTCGGATGGGGATTCAATGGGGCGAACGGTGTCACTCTCAGCCTTAACGAGGATTCTGGCGGACTACCCGGGAAGGCTCTGGCAACCGCCAATCTCACCAACCTGGAAGGCTACGGCAGCTGCTGCAAACTTGCCATTGCCAAAGCTCCGGGAGGGATTCCAGTTAGCCAGGGAACGCAGTATTGGCTGGTCGTGAGCACATCCAGTGGTACGGCAGCGACGTACGACGGATGGGCATTCAACAGCACCGATATGCGCGCCTACCCGCTCGCAACCTATTCGTCAACCGCCGGCTTTTGGTCGCTCGTCAGTGATGTGCTGCCTGGGTATGCAGTGTTGGGATCGGCACAATAGCGTGAACTCGTCTGCGTTTCATCTCGGGTGGAACGCAGACGCTTCTTATTACGGTCGCTTCGCTGCTGCCGCAACTCCCTCCAGAAGCTTGTCCAGGTCCGGCCTCGCGAGATAGCGGCCGTTGAGCACTACGCCTGAAATCTTTTGTGAGTTGCGGATGTCCTCGAGAGGGTTGGCTTCTAGCAGAAGAAGGTCGGCATACTTGCCCGGCTCAATGGTCCCGGTACGATCTTCCATTCCCAGAAATCTTGCGGGATTGATGGTTGCGGTCTGCAATGCCTCCAAGGGTGTGAACCCGGCTGCTACGAAGCGCTGCAACTCTTCGTGCAGGCTGAAGCCAGGAAAAACGTAAACTCCGGCGGCGGTGTCCGTTCCCGCAAGGAATTGCACTCCTGCATGGTGCATGGCATTTACGACTTCCAGCTCTTTTGCCACAAAACGCTTGCGGGTAGAGAGGTCGTCTGCGGTGTAGCCCTGCAGGATTTCGTCCGTGAATCGTTTCCAGGTGACGTCCTTCCAGTAAGCAGGAACGTATCGAGCACGACTGTTGTTCGCGAAGCCGGCCATGTCTTCATCGAGCAGGTTCCCGCCACGTTCCCACACCAGCGTTGGACATTGCCAGGTATGATTTTTCGCCAGCAGGTCGAAGAGCGCCGCTGCGCGAGCGGGATCATAAGTGGAAAGAAATTTGCCCTCAGTTTTGCCGCCGCGCAGAAAGTCGTCTTCCAATGGCGAACTTCCCTCGAAGACTCCGATCAGGTGCTCGAAGCTTTTCTGTCCCGCATTGGAAACATCCGCTGCACGCACGGAATCGGGCACATGGCCAACAAACGGAATGTTCTGCTTGCGGGCTTCATCTGCGATTGCAAACACTGCGTCAGCAGGAATCAGCGATTGCAGCTTGATGAAATCCACGCCTTTGCGCTTCAAATCGTCTACGGCTCGACGGCCATCCTGAGGAGTGGTGATGGCAATCGAGCTGGGAAAGCGTGGCTTGGGGCCATCGAGCATCGGTCCGGCAATCACCATGCGCGGCCCAAGCAAAGTTCCGGCGGTGATTTCCTTGCGCCATTGCTGAAGCACCTCGAGCTCGCCACCCATGTCGCGTACTCCGGTAATGCCATTGGCAACAAAAAGCGGCAAGGAAATCTCTTTGCTGTGCGGAAACCAATCGCCAAAGACGCTGTGCACATGCATGTCCCACAAACCGGGAATCAGGAACTTGCCGGTACCATCCACGCGAAATAGTTTCTCGCGCGTTGCCTTCGCGGTGCTTACCGAAATCTCCGCGACCTTGCCATCCTTCACCACGACATCGCGATGCGCCGCAGCCGATCCGCTGACGACATCAATCACTGTGATGTTCTGAATGACGAGGGACGGGGAAGAAGACTGGGCCCAACTCGCCGCGCACGTAAGCGCAAGCGTGACCAGCAGGAGTTTTTTCATGATCGTCTAGTTGTGAATGTGAGGACTTTGCCCGGGATTCTTTCGCGGAGGCGTAGGGTTCTTCATAACCTTGACTTCAAACTGCACCGGCGCTTTCCTGGGCGGATAGCAGGCAGCGTTGTCGCAGGCCTGATACTTCAGTTCTCCGTGAAAGGCATATTTGCCCGGTAGGACGGAGGCGAGCGGCCTCACCGTGACTGACAGGCTGAAGTCGCCACTGTACACGTTCAATTTTTCGTCGGGAGCGAATGCGAAACTCATTTCTTTTCCCGCAGGATAAACGATTCTGCCGAGAGTGATGTCGGTCGGAACGTCGAGCCGCAAGGTTGTGGGAATCAAATATTCGGCGGAGGGCTTATTGGAATTAATGTGGAAGCCGTCTTGAATGCGGAACTGCAGTTCGACCGGATTGCCTTTGCCGCGAGTAACGTCGGCAACCGGGGCGGGCACCTGCGTGACCGAAGGAGCTTTCTTGACTGGCATCTCTTGCGCAGCCAATCCTGACGTTCCCAACGCCACCGCCAGCATGCATCTGCCAATTTGTCGTAGCATTTTTGTCTCTGTTGCAAACTTGCCTACCGGTTGCTTGCAGACTGGGTCTGCACCTTAGCGAGGTTGGAGGCGATAATCTTCTTAATCTCATCCTCGATCTCGCCCCGTCCCTTTAATCCGAAGGCCCGGTTCACCACCCGTCCGTTGCGGTCGATATAGAAATTCTCCGGCAGAAACTGCACTCCGCCGTAAGCGTCGCCTACCGATTCCTTGCCGATCAGCACGGGATAATTCACACCCATTTCCTGTGCGAAATCTTTAATGTCGGAGGCGCTGGCGTCATCCATGGCGACGCCAACGATTTGGAATCCCTGCGAACCGTATTGCTTTTGCAACTCCACGAACCACGGCATCTCGATTTTGCAGGGAGCGCACCAGGTGGCCCAGAAATTCAGCAATACTGCTTTGCCGCGAAAATCAGAGAGGCGGACGGTCTTTCCATCGATGGATTGCAGGGCGAACTCGGGCGCCACTTCTCCGCGGCCTTCCGGCCCGGCCGGTGGCGGCTGTTTGCGCGTGAGGTTAATCCCGATGACTAGCATCAGGGAAACCACCATCGCTATCACAATAAGAACAACGGGATCACGTTTCACGCAACACTCTCACTACAACGAAAATCGATTCAAGAACGACAAATAGTTCGAAATAATCGTAAAGCGTCCAAACACCAGCAGTACGCCCAAAGCAATCAACAACGCGCCGCTGGCAATTTCCAATCCGTGCATGAAAGACTTGAACCGCCCATAGAATTTGAGGAAGCGCTCCAGGGCAAATGATGTCAGCAGGAACGGCACGGCCAAGCCCAAAGAATAAACCGCCAGCAAAAGAATTCCTTTGAAGACTGAATCCTGAGCCGCCGCGAATCCGAGGATCACGGCCAGAATCGGTCCCACACACGGCGTCCAGCCGAAGGCGAATGCGAATCCGATGAGAAATGCGCCGCCCATCGTGCTGCCTCCTTTTACATTGTGCAGGCGCTTGTCGGCGTAGAGCGCATTAATGCGGAAGATCCCGGTGAGGTGCAGCCCGAAAAGAATAATGACGATGCCCGCAACCTGCGCCAGCACCGATTTGTATCGTGCCAGCAATTGGCCTACTTCGGTCGAAATCGCGCCCAGCGTTATAAACACTATGCTGAAGCCCAAGATGAAACTGATGGAGTTCAGCATGAGTTTGCGGAAGAGTTGCGATTCTTGCGATTTCAGTTCTTCCACGCCCGCGCCGGAGATCAGCGAAACATAGCCCGGCACCAGCGGCAGGACGCATGGCGACAGGAATGACACCAGGCCGGCAATAAACGCGGCAATGGGAAGCGGAAGGGTTGTCATCGTCAAATCATTCTACCTGCTGGGGACGGATATACCAGTTATTAAAGGACGAGTCCCATTTCGTGTCGATAGCAAGTAGGATGTCCAAAACGCAAATAAGTCACAGAAATTCAGGACCCAGCTCCTACGACTGCGGTTTGCTTTGTGGATGGCTTTTCTTTTTGTGTTTCATGGGAGGTGGCGGCGGAGCGGGGGTCTCAACCTCAGGAGGGTTCGCGATCGAGGGTCCTTCCGTCAGCGCCTTGCGAATAAATCCTGCCGGGATAGTCGCCGTTAATACCGCCCGTTCACTCTGCTGTTCGATTTGCAGGCTGCTCAGAACGGCCTTGACGTCGGGATCCATCCCCGAGGGTTGGGCTCCCGTTTCAGCCGCATGAAACAGACTGAAGAATGTTTTCACCTGCTCAGTGATGTGCTGGGCTTCGGCTTCGCTTTCGGTTATCGCGGTGGCGCGGAAATGCAGTGCCCTCAGATAGCGCGCCGACGCTACAACCACCGCAGGTCTCGAGAACAGTAGGGACCAGTTGAAGGAGGGAGTTGCCGCGACGTTTGGCGAAGGCACGATTCTGATAATTGCCCACGCCAGACTGGCGATCGGAACGCGCTGATAGTGCTGACGGAGAAATGCTGGGCCGCCGAATGGCGACGCTAATTTGCGGGACCGCTCCACAATTCCGCGAATCACTTGGGGATCCGGATGATTTGAAGCTGCCACCGTATCTACCCCCAGGATGGCTACGCGCAGCACCCGCCCCTCCAGCGGAATCGAATAAATGTCGATTGACTTGTCAGTTTCAACCGAAGTGGAGAGCTGTTTGAGGTAAGAACGCAGCTTCTCGCCTTGGATCTTGCCCACGAACACTTCTGAAAAGCGCGGTTCATTGCTTGGAGCGAAACTGGAAGGCGGAAGGCTCGAGGGGTAGTGAATGGCCACGGCCACTTCTTCCAGATCGCGCTCGAACTGGAAATCAGTCGCCTGAAGGAACTTCTCATATTCCGGATCGTGCGGCACCGGAGGCAATTCGCCGATGAGGTTGATCCTCCGCATCCATTGCAGATTCGCGTAAACAAAGCCATCGGCGCCTGGCAGAAGGCGCGCCGCTTCTGGAGGTGCATGTTTACGGAGCACTACGACGAGCGCCACAGCCGCTGCGACCAGAAGGACGGCCAGGAGAAGGGGCAGGCTGCGTCGTATTCTCATGTAAGGGCGGCGGGGGACAGCGCAGTTAAACCCAAATTGCGCCTAAGCCAGCCTGAGACCGCCCATGATAGCATCTTCCAGACTCGGCGACAGGCCGGATGTCCCTGAATTGGCAATGGGTTATTGCACGTGAAATGCCGTTGTGGTATCTTTTAAAATTGTCCCGGACATCAGGAAGGGATCAGAGGGATAAATGTGCCCTGGGAAGGGCATGTGTCCCTGATTGCTGGCGTAGCTCAGTCGGTAGAGCATCTGATTTGTAATCAGAGGGTCAGGGGTTCAAATCCCTTCGCCAGCTCCAGGATCAGGTTCCGGAATCGGGCGAATGGCGGCGCGGGCGGCGTAAACAGTTTTCTTCAACAGCAGTCCATTAGGAAGAGTTTCCAAAATGGCGTATGCGTGCGAGCAGGCTTTCGTGCGCGGTGCGAGTATTGAGCATTTTTTCTGCTGCAGCCTCGTCCTCTGAGCCTACAAAAGTCCGGCCGATTTGAACCGGGTTTAGCACGGCCAAAAAGCCGTTTGTTTCTGCACAGGTGGGTGAGTGGTTAAAGCCGACAGACTGTAAATCTGTTCCTCCTAGCGAGGTACGGAGGTTCGAATCCTCCCCTGTGCACCATTTGTGATTGACGTGAATCGCCTCATTGCTGGACTGATCGGTTTCGTTGCGCTGGGCGTGCTTACGTGGGTGACGATTGCCGACCAGCGAATTCGCTTGGCAACGCTGGCGATTCTGGCAATGTTTGCGGTGAAGACCTGGGTGCGGCGGAAGGATTTCATGCACTCCGATCAAAACGGCCAAGATGATCGATGAGTGGTCGACGATCGAATTGGCTAAGAGCTGACAGCCGATGGTTGACAGCTGAGTTTAGGGCCGATGTAGCTTGAGCCGTTTTAGCAGGCGTGAGCGAAGCGGGAGCCTGCTGGCGAAATCCCGAGCGAGTTTTGCGAGGGATCTCAGTCGGCGTAGTGGGGCAGGGCCGATGTAGCTCAGTTGGTAGAGCACTCCCTTGGTAAGGGAGAGGTCATCAGTTCAATCCTGATCATCGGCTCCAGAGATCAGTGGTGAGCAGCAGTCGGGAGAAGCGGGAGTAACTTGAGGCGTTTTGCAGGCGTGAGCGAAGCGGGAGCCTGCAGCCGAAATCCCGAGCGAAATCGAGGGATCTCGTTGTCGGAAGGGCGGGAGTAACTCAGTGGTAGAGTCACAGCCTTCCAAGCTGTTGGTCGCGGGTTCGATTCCCGTCTCCCGCTCCAGTGATTACTGAGATGCTTGGCTCGGAAGAGCAGCGGAAAATCAGAGAGCATCTTAGGTTGGCAAGGGGCTTGCTAGGCTCGGCAGTTATGAATAGCAAGGCTTCGGAGTTGGAACAAAGGAACGCTTTGTCGCGTTCGTATTATGCCCTGTTCCATGCGTTCTGCGGTCTAATGTTGAGTTGCGGCGTAGAGCCGAGCAAGTCTCATGGCGGTTTGCAAGATCAGGTTAGCCGTTGGTTTGGGAAAAGCTTAGGTCGATTCCTCAGAGACGCGTATGAATCGAGGCGTTTTGCGGATTACGATCCAGGATGGATTCCAGTCGCATACCGAAGCGAGCTGAAATTGCGGCGCGCCAGAACCAATGTCCTTTGGGCATGCCTAGAGGCAGAGAAGAAGCTGGGATAGTTCAGATATGACCGCCACCGAATTGGAAAGACTAATCCGGGCAGAGCTGGCTAAAGCCGGGCTTTGGCAGTTGGTTGACCAGTACAAGTCCCAATTTGCGGAGTTCCCCGACGGCCTGTTCGCAGAACTGGTCTTGACTGAGGGTTCCAAATTAGTAGACGTCGAGAGAATTGGGCGTGAGATTCGCGGTTTGCTGAAGAAGCAGAATACTGATTTAGATCTGATTGTTCGCGCGACATGGATTGTGAAGGAAATTGGAGACCCTCCATACGGTAATCAGGTAGGGAGGTGGCGGGTTCCTGTCATTCTTACTTCGGGTGCTGAAACGCAAAGGGTCGAAGTAGATGTCCTGTACGATGTCGTTGTGGATATTAAACAGAGGATTGCAGGGAAGGGGTTGGACGAAACTTCTGCGGTTAAAGAAGTTGTGCGGGAGTTTGTTGAGATGGAGCTGTCGTTGGGCGGGGAGAGTTACTGGGACCCTATTCGGTATCCGCAGCGCGAAATTAACGGGAACGCACTTTCATATTTGTTCGTGCATTCTCCTGTTGCGCAGAACCTGGGGATTTAGAGGTAGACGGTGGGTTTCGAGCAGGCGGCGATCAAGGTTGAGAAGGAAGCCGAGTTTGAGGAGCTAAAGAGTGCCATCGAACGCGCCTTTCAGCCGAAGTCTGTGGAGCAGTTTCTCAAGCGACTGAGCCGCGCGAACCTGCGAGTGCGTGATTGGCATGCAGTTTTGGCCAAGAGCGTTCTGGAAAAAACAGATTCGCTTTCGGGCAAGAAGGCTTTGCAGCTTTACCAGGCGTTGAGCCTTTCAGACCAGGCTCAGATGCGGGAGTTTTATTTGTTCCGTGTGGAAGAAGTCGATCCGGAACTGCGAACGAAATTTCACAAGCTGTATCAGTATTACTGAAAGGCAGATTCCTCGCCGCTGAAGCGGTTCGGAATGACAAAGGTTTTGAGCTAACAGCTTAGGAGCTAGAGGCTAAGGCAATGGCAAAAGAGAAATTTGAACGCACAAAGCCGCACGTAAACGTGGGGACGATTGGTCACAT
>Ga0335081_10020423_pt1 | contig 10714 bp, 9 predicted proteins | sample Lox_Sample_35_FD_206713 | JGI IMG/M metagenome (GOLD analysis project Ga0335081, IMG submission 206713) | Soil microbial communities from Loxahatchee National Wildlife Refuge, Florida, United States - Lox_Sample_3.5 | ecosystem: Environmental > Terrestrial > Soil > Wetlands | place: USA: Florida... | reverse complement strand
AATTCCACTCCTGTTTCGCGGTGCCTATGAACTAGGCGCAGAGAAGCAACGGCTCGTCGTGACAGCGGCCGGCGGAGCCCAGATCATGGATCCGCAAGGGGTGTTCAACATCGGCAAGCGAAACTACTTGACCATGCGCAAGGTTCTGTGGAAGGCGGGGGTCCTCGTTCACGCGGAACACGTGGGCGGCCTGGCTTCCCGAACGGTTCGTCTGGAGGTCGCAAACGGCAAGGTTCAGCTCAGAAGCGCTGGAGAACGAGCCGCGGAGTTGCAGCCGGCCGTTATCGAGAGGAGGAGATTCTGATGGCGTATAACGTGCTTATTGTCGATGATTCCAGGGCCATGCGCTCCTTTGTGCGCCGGGTGCTGGATCTCTCTGGTCTCGCTCTCGGGAGCTGCTTTGAAGCAGGCAACGGCAAAGAGGCTCTTGATCTACTGCGTGTAGAGCGGGTTGATCTGGTGCTGACAGACCTTAATATGCCGACCATGAGCGGGGAACAGTTGGTTCAGCTTCTCGAAGCCGACGATTCACTGCGTTCGATCCCGGTGCTGGTGCTCTCTACCGATCGGACGGAAGGCCGGGTGCAGCAAATGCTCACGTTGGGAGCCAAGGGCTACGTGACTAAGCCGTTCCTGCCCGAGACCTTGCGGGAAGAAGTGGAGAGGGTTTTGGGGTGTCACTATGCCGCCTAGCGATCCCGCGCAGATGCTGTTCGACTCCGCATCGGAAGTGCTGGAGACCATGTTCTTCACTTCCATTGTTGGCGATGCCGCCCGAGAGGATTCCGGCGCAGGGAGCCTCTCCGCCAGCCTGACATTTCGAGGCAACCCCTCCGGGAAATTCGGAGTGTCCCTGTCGCCCGGAACGCCACGGTCGATCGCCGCGAATTTTCTTGGCCTGGAGGAGGAAGCGCTCTCGGACGCGCAGATTGGCGAGGTGGTGTGCGAATTGGCCAACATGCTCTGCGGGTCAGTGTTGAGCCGTCTGGAAAAGCACAACCGCTTTGAGCTTCTTCAGCCTGAACTCCAACCACAGGAGGTTCCCTCATCAACGGAGTGCAACCGGGTTTCGCGGGTGATCGCGTTGGAAGAGGGAACCCTTGGCTTGTGGCTGGACCTGGAGCAGGCAGTATGAACAACGGCCGTAAGATCAAGGTCCTAGTGGTGGACGACTCGGCCATCGTGCGCAAGATCCTCACCGACGCCATCGTCGCCGAACCGGACCTGGAGGTAGTGGGGACGGCACCGGATCCGTACATAGCCCGCGACAAGATACTGGCCCTCCACCCGGACGTGCTGACTCTCGACATCGAGATGCCACGCATGGACGGACTCACCTTTTTGAAGAAACTGATGCGCCACCATCCGCTGCCGGTGATTGTGATCAGCTCGCTCGGCCAGGCCTCCTGTCACGCGACACTCGAGGCGCTTCGCATTGGCGCCGTGGAAGTACTGGCCAAACCGGGCGGCCCGTATTCGGTGGGAGAGCTGCGAGTGAACCTGGCGTCCAAGATTCGGGCTGCCGCCGTGGCCCGTGTTCGGCGCGGCGAACCTGCCGCGGCCCAAACGCTGGCCGAGGTCCACGAGGCCGTACCAGTCAGAGCGTACAACTCCGGCACGCTCATCGCGATCGGAGCGTCCACGGGAGGAACCGAAGCGATTCAGGAAGTGCTCACAAGGATGCCCGCCGGCAGTCCGCCCATCGTGATCACGCAACACATTCCGCCGGTGTTTTCGCGTGCCTTTGCCGACCGCCTGAATCAGATCTGCCCTATGGAGGTCAAAGAAGCCTGCGACGGCGATGCGGCGATTCCTGGGCGGGCATTAGTCGCGCCCGGTAATTTTCACATGGTTGTTCGCAGGTTGGCCGATGGTTATCGGGTGCAGGTCAAGGATGGTCCCCAGGTCTGCTACCAGCGCCCATCCGTGGACGTTATGTTTGCCTCGGCGGCGGAGGCAGCCGGTCCAAAGGCCGTTGGCGTCCTGCTGACCGGGATGGGTTCCGACGGCGCCCAGGGTTTGCTGCGTATGAAGCGGGCCGGCGCTCGCACCATCGCGCAAGACGAAGCGACTTGCGTGGTCTTCGGTATGCCCAGGGAAGCGGTCCGGATCGGGGCCGTAGATCGGGTGTTGCCGATTGTTCGGATCCCGTCTGCCATCGTAGGAGCGATTCAAGATCAGAGCTGACGATGCCGCGGACGCCTGTGACACTGTTGAAAGGCAAAACAAGCTGCGGAGACCTCCGTCACACCAGGCGTAGGAGGCGAATCCAATGAGTTTCTTCGTCGCGTGGGATGAACGCTACAGCGTCGGGGTGTGGTTCATTGACCGGCAGCACCGCTTCCTGATTTCGCTCATCCGCCAGCTGCAGGAGGCGATGGTAGGGGGCTGCGCGCGCGAAATGTTGTCGCCGCTCTTTCGCAAGCTCGTAACCTACACCCATTACCATTTTGCCTCCGAGGAGTCTTTCTTTCGCGAGCGAGGTTACGCAGGCATCGAGCGTCATAGGGAGCAGCACAGAGGCATGGCGCGCCAAATCATCGAAATGCAGGAGGCCGTGAGCTGCGGAAAGTTGCGCATGGGCGCGCCGGTGCATGCATTCTTGCGGAACTGGCTTGTGGAGCACGTTTTGGGCGACGATCAAGCAGCCTTTAGAGAGATCGAAGCTGCGGGAAATGCGGCGATCGGGTCGGGCGGAGGAGCTGGAGCTGATGAGGTGCTCCCGGTTGGTCAGCGTTGAGCCGGTGACCATTTTGGATATTATGGATCTGCCCGCTCGCGACAGAGCGGGGAGTTCCGGGAGATGTGTCAAGTTGCAACTGGTGTTGACCTTGCGTTGCGTGTCAGGCCGGCCACAACTTCTGCCGGACGCTGGCCGAATCGGCGATTTCGGCTCGACTTCCAGGTGTGTTTTCGCCGATAAGTAAGGTATTGGAGTGCTCTATGTCTGATTATCTCGCTCGTCCCCAAGCACCCTGGGCTCTGCGGCTGGTACCGCCCTTGCCCGCCGTCGCGCAGCGCATCCTGGCGCTCGTCAGCCAGGAGGATGTCAACGCCAAAGAGGTGGGCGACCTGGTCAAAATGGACCCGTCGTTCGCAGCCGAATTGCTTCGCTTCGCCAACTCGGCCTTGTTCGGGGTCCGGCGCGAGGTGAAAAGCCTGTCGCACGCTATCGTCCTGGTGGGCATGGATCGGGTCAAGACCATGGCGACGCTGGTGGCGATGAACCGGATGGTGCGGTCCTCCGTTCGGATCGAGGCGCTACGCAAAGTCTGGATTCACAGCCTCGTCACGGCGATCATTACCGAGGAACTGGCTGCCCGGTTCCGCCAATCCCGGGAGAGCGCGTACACTCTCGGCCTGCTGCACAACCTGGGGACGCTGGGCCTGATGTCGGCGTACCCGGAGCAGTACTCGTGCATGCTGGAAGTCAACGAAGATTTTGGATTCGACCTGCTGCAGACGGAGCGCGATCTTTTCGAAATTGACCACTGCCTGGCCGGCTGTTACCTTGCGCAGGACTGGGATTATCCCGATGAACTGGCCGCTGCGATCGCGGGCCATCATGATGAACCGGCGGCGGGCGACCTGAGCCTGGACAATCTCATCCGGGTGAGCTGGCGTCTGAGCGACGCACTGGGTTATGTGTCGTTCTCGCGTGACAAGGCCTGGAAGTACGAGGAGCTGATGGCTTTTGCGCCGGCTTCGGAATCATCCTGGCTCGGGCAGTCGCCGGAAGCAGCTCAAGCCGAACTCAAAACGCGATTGACTGCCGTGCCGATGTAGCGCCGTCTCGCGGCGCGTGGCCTGCCGAACGACCCTAGAGCGGCGAGTCCGGCCGCGCGATGGTGCGCCACATGTGCGCCACGGCGCTATTGTCGTTGCCCAGACCTTCCTTGGGTTGCTTGAAGTGCCGGCCGACAATGTCGAGGAACGGGTCGATGGTAACAACCGCATTGGGATCGAAGGCGTAGAGATCGTTCACCGTCACCAGGCGCGGCTCCATGTACCACTTGTGGTTGCGCACGAACTTGTACGTGGCTTCGATGTAGGGCGGCGGTGTGTAGTCTTCGCCGAACATACGCTTGTAGAGATCGGGATACTGGTATCCCGCGGCCTCGTCGGGGTAGAAGCGCAAGGCCTGGTGGTAGCGGATGGCGAAACTGGTTTTTTCCGGAACGTAAGGCTCGAACAGCATGGCGCCCCACCATCCGTGATCGGGCTTGATCAGGGTCTGTACCACGTCGTGGAGCAGGCAGGCCAGAATGATCTCCTCGGTCATGCCGGTTTTCATGGCGCGGGTGGCGCTCTGCAGCACGTGGTTGGCGGGCGCGAAGCGGTACTTGAAGAAGTCCAGCAGAGTGGGGTTCGGCGGCATGGGCGCGAGGCGTTTGACGTTGCCCTGGCTGGCGACGAACAGGCTGCCGGCGCCCCGGCGGTAACCCCGCGTGTCGATTTGCGCTTCCAGGTCCGCGACGGTTGGGAACTTGCCGGCGCCCTGCTTTTGCGGTGCGGCGGCGTCGAGTTGTTCGGACATGTACTCTTCGAGAGCGTCGGCGCGGGCCTCGGAATCCATCATGCTGACGGCGGCGGCTCCGCCAAGGCTGGCGAAAAATGCTCGGCGATCGATCTCCATTGCCCCTCCTGTGTATGTGCATCTTATGCCAGGGGGAGCCGGGATGCAAATGGGGGCGAGGTCTCAAAGGTCCCAAAGGTCGCGATGAGTCGTGACGCGGCACGCAAAGGTGCGTGGCTCACTTCAGGACGGCAGCTTGGAGACGTCCCAGCCGCCGCCGAGGGCTTTGATGAGCAGGACGCAGGCGTCCATGCGGCGGCGGAGCAGATCGACTTCCACCCGCTCGTTGGCCAGGGTGGTGCTCTGCGCGGTGACCACTTCGAGGTAAGTCACCAGGCCGCCGGTGTAGCGATTCATGGAAAGCTGCAGGGATCGGCGGGCGGCCTCCACAGCGTCGCGCTGTGCGGCGGATTCCTGCTCCAGAATGCGGAGCGCGGACAGGCTGTCTTCCACGTCGCGGAAGGCCTCCAGAACCGACTCGCGGTAGTTGGCCACAGTCAGGTCGTAGCCGGCGGTGGCCGCATCGGAGGCGGCGCGGCGGCGGCCGGCATCGAAGAGAGTTTCCAGCGCGTTCGGTCCCAGGGCCCAGAAGCGGCTGGGCCAGTTGAACCAACTGATCAGAGAGCCGCTCTGGTAACCACCGGCCGCGGTGATCAGCAGCGTGGGGAAAAAGGCCGCCCGCGCGATGCCGATTTGCTCATTGGCTTCGGCCACGCGGCGCTCCGCTGCAGCGATATCGGGCCGGCGCTCGAGCAGTTCGGAGGGAAGCCCGGTGGGGATCACGGGCGGCGTGGATTCGAGCGCGGTGGGTGGAAGGCTCAGGGATTCGGGGGTCCGGCCGGCCAGTATCGCGATGGCGTGTTCGAATTGGGCACGCTCCACTCCCACTTCGATGCTCTGCGCCCGGGTGGTCTCCAGTTGGGTGCGCGCCTGCGCCACTTCAGCGCCGGATGCAAGCCCGCCCGTGAACCGGTTCTGATTCAGGTCGAGAGCCTTCTGGTATTCGACGAGCGTGCGGTCGAGGAGTTGTTGCTGCGCGTCGAGGCTGCGGAGCTCGAAGTAATCGATGGCCATTTCGGCGTGCAGGCTGAGCCGGACGGTGGCCAGGTCGGCGGCGGTTGCTTGTGTTTCTTCGCGGGCTGCCGTGATGGAGCTCCGGATGCGGCCCCAGGCGTCCAACTCATAAGTGAGATCGAAGGGGAGAACCAGGTTGCTGTATTCGCCGTTGGTCGGCGCGCCGGTCGGGCTGTTGCGGGAACCAATGTTGGTGCTGACGAGTGGGTTGGTGGAGATGGTCGGGTATAGGTTGGAGCGATTCTGCGCGACAGTTGCGCGCGCCTGACGAAACCGCGCTTCGGCGGACCGGATGGACTGGTTCGACAGATCAACCTGCGCCTCCAGTTCGTTCAACTCGGGGTTGCCGAAAATGCGCCACCAGTCTTCGTGCAGCGTGGCTTCGGCCGGCTGGGCCTGCTTCCAACCGTTGGCTTCTTTGTACCCGGCGGGCGGCTGGCCGCGATCGGCGGGCGCCACGAAGACCGGAGGCTGGCTATACTTCGGGCCCACGGTACAGCCTCCTGACATGACTGCAGCCGCGACCAGGCACAAAACCGGCCCACTGCGCATTACTTGGGACCGTCCTTGTCGGGCTGCGCTTCGGTGGCGCGGACCGGCGTCCCCGAAGTGAGCGAGTCGGAGGGATTCTCGATTACGGCGTCTTGGGAAGTGACGCCAGTGATCACTTCGACTTGGGTGCCAAAATCGCGCCCGAGCGTGACGGCTACCAGCTCCGCCTTGCCGGCGCGCACGACGGCGACCTGCAATCCTCCAGAGCGGAAGATGAGGGTATTGGCCGGCAGCAGGAAAGCGGGCACTTGGGCGCCCAGCTTAAGGTGCACCGAGACATACGCTCCGGGTAGGAGCAGGCCGGTGGGGTTATCCACGTCGACTTCGGTCAGGAGCGTGCGCGAAGCAGGGTCGATGGCATCGGCGGTGCGGGCGATCTTGCCGAAGAAGTGGCGGCCGGGATATTCCTCAAGGGTCAGGTCGGCGGTCTTGCCGGGCGTGGCTTCGCGCGAGTAGGTCTGCGGCACGTTGACATACACGCGCAAACGGTCGTTGGCGGCGAGATCGAAGAGCTCCTTGCCGGGCGAGTTGGCGCCGGCGTCGATGAGCGCGCCGATATCGATATTGCGCGCGGTGATGACGCCAGCGAACGGCGCGTAGACCTTCTGGAACCGTTGCATCTCTTCCAAGCGCCGCACGTTGGAGGCAGCGGAATCCACCATGGCCTTTTTGGCCTGGAGATCGCCGACCTTGTCTTCCACGTCCTGCCTGGCGACGGATTCGGTCTTGAGCAGTTCCTGATACCGCGCCGCCGTGGTCTCGGCGAGGCGGTGGTTGGCCTGGGCGGTGGCCAGTTCGGCGCGGGCCTGGTCGAGCTGCCGGTCGACTTCCGGCGTTTCGATCTCGGCCAGAAGGTCGCCCGCCTTGACGTGCGAGCCGATGTCGAAATACCAGATCTTGAGGTAACCGTTGGTACGGGCGTAGATGGGCGTGGCGACGAATGCCTGCATGTTGCCGGGGAGCACCAGTTCCTCGGCCGCCGACGTGGGCTTGGGATGGAGAACGCTTACGTCCTGGACCGCCGCGTCGAGCGTCACGCGTTTCAAGCTGGCGCCGGCTCGGACGCGCGTATCGAGCCCGGAACGAATCACCAGGTAGAGAGCGACAGCGGCCGCTACCACCAAGACGATCAGGACCAGGCGTGTGAGGATGGAAATGCGCAGCGGCGCTTCCACCTGGCCGGCCTGCGGCGTGTTCATTGCGGCCTCCTGCGGTGGTGCAGCAGGCTGAAGACCGCCGGCACGATGGTGAGGGTGGCCACGGTGGCGACCAGCAACCCGCCGATCACCGCGCGTCCTAGAGGAGCGTTCTGCTCCCCGCCCTCGCCCATGCCCAGGGCCATGGGGATCATGCCGATGATCATGGCGAGGGCCGTCATCAGCACGGGACGGAAGCGCGTTTCACCGGCGGCAAGGGCCGCCCGGACAGGGTCGCCCGTTTGCAGCAACATATCTTTGGCGAAGCTGATCACCAGGATGCTGTTCGCGGTGGCCACGCCCATGCACATGATAGCGCCCATCATGGCCGGCACGCTTAAAGTGGTGCCGGTGATGAACAGGATCAGCACAATTCCGGCGAGCGCTCCCGGCAAGGCCGTGATAATGATGAAAGGATCGAGCCAGGACTGGAAATTGACCACGATGAGCAGGTAGATGAGCACGATCGCGAAGACCAAACCGCCCGACAGACCGCGGAACGAAGTGCTCATGGTCTCCACCTGGCCGCGCACGAACATTTCGGTGCCGCGCGGCGCTTCTTTCCGGTGGGCATCCACGATGCGCTGCACCTCCGCGCCCACGCTGCCGAGATCGCGGCCATCCACAGAGCCGTAGATGTCCACCACACGCTGAATGTTGTAGTGGTTGGCGACCGCCAGGCCGTTGCCGCGGCTGATGGAGGTCATGTCATTCAGGATTTCCGATGGCCCGGCGTGTCGCGTGGTGAGAGGGATGTTGCGCAGGTCCTGGAGCGACTGCGCGGCATATTGCGGCGTCTGCGTCACCACGTTGTAGCTGACGCCGTTGTCGGGGCTGAGCCAGAAGGTGGGCTGTGTCTGGAAGCTGCCGCTCAGGGAAATGAGCAGGCTGCCGGCCACATCGGCTTGGGTGAAACCGCTCTGCGCCGCCTTGGTGCGGTCGGTGACAACGTGCAGCTTGGGCTGGTCAAAGAGCTGCTGGATGCGGAGGTCGGTGATGCCGGAGACGTGCCGCATCTGGTCCATCATGCGATCGGCCAGTTGGCGGTTGCCTTCGGCGTCCTTGCCGACCAGCGCCACGTCGATGGGCGCGGGCAACCCGAAGTTCAGGATCTGGCTCACGATGTCGTCCGGCAGGAAATAGAACGTGGTGCCTGGGAATTCCTGGGGCAGCGCGGCGCGTAGCGCGCGGACGTACTCTTCGGTGGGGCGGTGCTCGCGGGCGAGCGAGACGAAGATATCGGCATCGGCCGAGCCCACGGGCGCCGAGTTGCTGTAGATCATGTTGATGCTGCTGTAGGGCAAGCCGATCTCGTCCAGAATGCCGGTGAGCTGGTCGGGAGGAATGTGGCGGCGGATGGCCTGTTCCACGAGATCGCAGGTGCGCGCCGTCTCCTCGATTCTGGTTCCGGTCTTGGTACGCAGGTGCAGCTTGAACTGGCCGGAGTCGGAGCTGGGAAAGAAATCCTGGCCGAGCATGGGAAACAGCAGGAACGCCGAGGCGCAGGTGACGAGGAACAGGGGGACGAAGACCACGCGCCAGGCGACCAGCACCCGCAGCACGCTCACATAAAAGGCGCGCAGGCGGATGAACCCGCGCTCGAAGGCGCGCTGAAAGAGCACGAAGGGATTGATGGTGCGGCCGCGGGATTTCAGGCGCAGCAGGTACATGGCGAGCGTCGGCACAAGCGTTCGCGACAGCACATAGGAAGCCAGCATGGCGAAGGCCACCGCCTCGGCCAGCGGCACGAAGAGATAGCGCGCCACCCCGCTCAGCAGAAACATGGGCAGGAAGACGATGCAGATGCAGAGCGTGGAAACCAGCGCCGGTACGGCGATCTGGGCAGCGCCTTCCAGGATGGACTCGTGCAGCCCATGGCCCTCCTCGAGGAAGCGCTCGATGTTCTCGATGGTTACGGTGGCGTCGTCCACCAGGATGCCTACCGCCAGCGCCAGCCCGCCCAGGGTCATGATGTTGATGGTTTCGTGCAGAAAGCTCAGGACCATCACCGACGTCAGGATAGAAAGCGGAATCGAAACCGCGATGATCAAGGTGCTGCGCCAGCTTCCCAGAAACACCAGGATCATGATGCCGGTGAGGCAGGCGGCCAGCACCGCTTCGCGGATGACGCCGTTGACGGAGGCGCGCACGAAAATCGATTGATCGGCGAGCGGCTGGATCCGCAACGTCGGCGGCAGCGTGGCCTGCACCACCGGCAGCAGCTTGCGGACGCCTTCCACCACCGCCAGAGTCGACGCATTGCCGGCTTTGAGCACCGTCAGCAGAACGGCGCGGCTGCCATCCTGGCGCACGATGTTGGTTTGCGGCGCAAAGCCGTCGCGAACGTGCGCCACGTCGCGGATATAGATGGGCGTGCCGTTGACCACTCGGACGGGGAAATCGTTGAACGCTTCGACGGTCTTGGGGCTGGCGTTCAGGTCGACATCGTATTCGAACTGGCCGATTTTGGAAGTGCCGGCGGGAATGATCAGGTTCTGCGCGTTGACGGCGCTCACGACGTCGGTGGGAGAAAGACCCTTGGCCTGGAGCTGCGTGGGGTTGAGGTCCACCATGATCTGGCGCTGTTTCCCGCCGTAGGGGTAGGGAATAGCACAGCCGGGAACGGTGATCAGGCGGGTGCGGATGAAGTTCACGCCGTAGTCGAAGAGCTGCTGTTCGGAAAGGCCGGCGCCGGAAAGGCCAAGCTGGAGGATGGGCACGCTGGAGGCGTTGTAGACCAGCAGGAAAGGCGGGGTAACGCCGGGCGGCATCTGCCGGAGGACCGCCTGGGAAATGGCGGTCACCTGGGCGGTGGCGGAGTTGATGTCGGCGCCTTGCTGAAAGAAGACCTTGATGATGGCACGGCCATTCATCGACTGGGATTCGAGGTGCTCGATGTCACCGACGGTGGTGGTGAGCGAGCGTTCGTAGCCGGTGGTGATCCGCTCCTCCATCTCTTCCGCGTTCAGCCCGGTGTAGTTGAAGGCGGCGGCGATCACCGGGATATTGATGTTGGGGAAGATATCGGTGGGCGTGCGTAAGATGATGACGGGGCTCATGATGAGGATCACGAGCGCCAACACAATGAAAGTGTATGGCCGGTTGAGGGCTACGCGGACTATCCACATTGCGGGTCAGGTGCCTCGAAAGCGACGGGCAGCTTCGAAGGTCTATTCAAATTGTCGCATGAGACCCGAAATGGCCGCATGAGACCCGGGCCCGGCGCCTCCGGGTCCTGCCAGCAGCCGGTTTTACAACCTCTTTACACGTCCGCGACGATCTTCGTTTCGGTTTCCCGTAGCATCGTGTTAGACGA
>Ga0335081_10020418_pt1 | contig 10715 bp, 8 predicted proteins | sample Lox_Sample_35_FD_206713 | JGI IMG/M metagenome (GOLD analysis project Ga0335081, IMG submission 206713) | Soil microbial communities from Loxahatchee National Wildlife Refuge, Florida, United States - Lox_Sample_3.5 | ecosystem: Environmental > Terrestrial > Soil > Wetlands | place: USA: Florida... | reverse complement strand
CGTCGTGCATGCGATCGGCCTTCGAATCGTAGTAAACCAGGTGCCCGTCGCCGCCGTGATACGCCAGGCCCGCGTATACCTTTCCGTCGCTCGCCGCAAATAACGCCGCCCAGTTTCCATCCATGCGCTCGAGCTCCGGAAAGACGCGGTAATCGACGCGGACCGAGCCAGCGCTCGCGATTCCCGCGGCGGCTACTAACAGGAACAGACCTCTTCGCATCGCGGTACCAAAATACCACCGCGCCGATCTTATTGTTCGATTTATGTTCCTCGCTGGTAAGATGTCCCGGCGATCCTGTAAGTGCTGGGCCCGCCATCCGGAACGGACCCGAGAACCGGGCGTCCGGCACCTACATCGCAGGCATCGTAGGCGCGAGGCATGCCTCCCCGTCGTTCGCGCGGTTGCGAAATCGGCGCCGCTCTTCGCTAGCTGGTCCGCGAATGCGGGTGATGCGTTCCATGGGGCAAAGGCGCTGCCACACCCCACAGGAACAGGAACGTGCAGGTCAGTCCGATCGCGAGATCAACGCCCGGACCGCTCCATTGCATGGGCATTGGAGTTAGCGCTAGCGCCAGTGCCGCGCCAACGCTCAGCACATGCCAGTACCACGCTCGTGTTCCAAAGTAGTAGAGGAGCACAAACGGCAAAATGGCCGCGCAAGCGTACGCGGCCATGACGATTCCGGAAGACATATCAGCCTCCTTCCGTTATCCCTACGTTACAACTGACTCACACTCCCCAAGAGTAGTCTTCTACTGAGGCCCCGGCAAGCGGTCCGTGCTGCTCGCTCATCCGCATCAGTTCCAGGCGAATCGCATCCGCTAACGCCCGCCAACTGGCTTCGATGACGTTCTCCGAAACACCTGCCGTCACCCAGCGCCTGTGCCCGCCTGCCCACTCGATCGCCACCCGCACTTTACCCGCCGTGCCCTTGTTGGGTTCGAGCACGCGCACTCTATAGTCGGTGAGCCGCACGCCGGCAATGTGCGGATAGAACGTTGTCAGTGCGGCGCGGAGGCACCGGTCCAGCGCGTGCAGCGGTCCATTGCCTTTTGCCGTGGCTGAGTAACTCGCATTCTGAACCTGCACCGTCACCTTCGCCGTGGTCACGGTCTCTGCTTTTGAAGTCATCTTGGTCGTCACTTCAAATCCAGCCAGGTCGAAGAAACGCAGCCCAGGCTCGGCGGCTTCGCGAGCGAGCAGTTCCAGAGTCCCTCCCGCCGTCTCCAGCTCGTAACCGTCGCGCTCCATCTCCTGTACCCGGTCCAGAAACTCGCGTTGCGCCTGCGCGGTCAGCACGCCCGCCAGCCGCGACAATCCAAGCAGATGGAAAATACTGCCGGGATCCGACAGGTCGTCCCACACCACCCGCGGGCGATTGCCGACATCCTCAGGCTGCGTGCGTTCGCTCGTGACCGGGTCCTTCAGCACGGTGCCCGCCTGGCAACCGGCTTCCCGCATAAAAGCGCTCCGCCCGACGTACGGCTGATCGCTCCGCATCGGCAGATTGGCATAGTCCGCAACCAGCCGCGCCACGGCTGTGAGGTGGTGCAGATTCTCCCGGCCCACGGTCGTGTGGCCGAGCTTCAGTTCCAGATCCGGAATGAGCGAGCACAAGTTGGCATTTCCGCACCGCTCTCCATAGCCATTCATGCTGCCCTGAACGTGCGTGAAGCCCCGGTCAATCGCGGCCAGCGTGTTCGCGACAGCCAAGTCGGCATCGTTGCGCGTCTGAATTCCCAGCACGCCATCGAAACGCTTGCGAACTTCCGCGCAGATCTCCGCCAGCAGCTCCGTCACCGTTTCTCCGTTGCTGTCGCAGAGGCAGAGCACATCCGCGCCTGCGCTCTTGGCAGCTTCGAGCGTGCGCATCGCAAAGCCGGTGTTGGCGCGATAGCCGTCGAAGAAATGCTCGGCGTCAAAAATCACTTCCCGCCCTTGCGCCTTCAGAAAACGGACCGTCTCGGAGATCACGCGCAGATTTTCTTTCTCCGTCATGCGGAGCACTTCCAGTACGTGCAGACCCCACGAGCTCGCACCCAGCGTAACCGTGGGCGTCCCGGCCGCCACCAGGCAACGAACCGCGGAGTCGCCCGCCACCGGCGTCCCTGCGCCGCGAACACAGCCGAAAGCCGTAAGGTGAGCATGGTGAAACCGCACGTTGCGCGCGCGTTGGAAGAATTCTTCGTCCCGCGTGCCGGGCGAGCCCCACCCGCCTTCGATATAGTCAATGCCCAGCGCGTCCAGCTTCTGAGCGATGACGAGCTTTTCCTCCATGCTGAACGATGCGCCATCGCCCAGAGCGCCGGCCCGGAGGGTCGTATCCAGCGTAAAGATTCTCATGGAACAACCTCTTTCCTATGCGGCCTTGCCGACGATCGCGGGATTGTACACGCGCATCAGCCAATGCTGATAGTGCGCCAGGTAGCCCCGTGTGGCTTCGTAATACAGGCGCCGCAGTTGGCGCGCCACAGGCCCGATGGTTCCCGACTTCACCGGGCGATGGTCCACCCCGACCACCGGCGCGACCTCAACCGCCGTGCCGGTAAAAAACACCTCATCGCAAACGTAAAGCTCGCTGCGGTCCACGGTCCGCTCCACAACTTCCATGTTCAGTTCCCGCCGCGCCAGTTCCATCACGCAATCCCGCGTGATCCCCTCGAGGATGTTCTCCGTGCCCGGCGGCGTAACGAGCTTTCCGTTCTTGACAAGAAAAATGTTGCAGGTCGCTCCCTCCGCCACATGGCCGCTTTCGGTGAGAAAGATCGCTTCGTCGAAACCATTGCGCCGTGCTTCATCGCTCGCCAGCGCGCTGTTGACGTACGCGCCGCAAATCTTCGCCCGGCCGGGAATGGCGTTGTCCTCCACGCGCCGCCACGAAACCACACCTGCGTGCAATCCCTGGCGGCTGTCCAGGTAGTCGCCAAACGGCACCGCCATCACGGCAAACTCGTCGCGGTCGTCCGGAATCACCCCGATCCTCTGCGCGGATTTGTACGCCAGCGGCCTTACATACACGTTCGACTGAAATTGGTTCCGCCGGATCAGCTCGGCGGTGACTTCACTCAGTTCCGTCGCTGTCAGCGGCACGCCGATACGCAGGATCCCGCAATTGGTTTTCCAGCGCGCGAAGTGGTCTTCGGGCCGCACCAGGAAAAGCTCACGCTGCTTGTCGTCCCAGTAGCCTCGAATTCCATCGAAGACGCCCGTGCCGTAATTAAAGGCGTGGGTCAGGATGCTCACTCGTGCTTCAGCCAGCGGGACATATTGATTCTCAAAAAACACGATTATGTTTTGATTCACATCAGCTTGCATGAAAACCTCCTGTCCGGGCCAACCCCCGCCCGCACTCCAACGCCCGGCGATCGATCTCCAGCCAACGCGGGTCTCTTACCAATCTCTCTAGCGCCATCGAGATGCAGTCCTTAGACAGCACGTCCGTCGCTTGCAAAAGCGCTCCCAGCATCACCATGTTGCCGGCGCGCGCGTCCCCCAGTTCATCCGCCAGTTGCGTAAAATTCTGAACGATGGTGTGGACATCCGCTCTCCCGCAGCCATCCGGTAATGCCGCGCCGTTGTATAAGACCCAGCCGCCCGGTTCTACGCTCGCCAGGAACTTGCGCAGAGACGGCTCATTCAGGGCAACCAGAGCATTCGGCCGCGAGACCAAGGGCGAATCGATCGGCCGCGACCCCAGACGCACATGGCAGTTTGATGTGCCCGAGCGCATCTCCGGCCCGTACGACGGCAGCCACGATACCTCGAGGCCGGCATCCAGGCCGGCTTCCGCCAGCACCTCGCCCAGCATCAGCACGCCCTGCCCTCCGAATCCCGCGATCTTCACCCGCAGATCCAGGTTGTCTGCGGATTCCGCTCGCGCACCGCTGACATCCGGAGCGCCGTTGGCCACGCCGAGAATCCTGGGAATCTCCGCGACCGGCGGTGGCGCTGGAGGGCGAGGCCGTGCCACCGCCTCTTTGGTTCGGTCGCGGAAAACTCCCAGTGGAAACGTCTTGGGCATCTCCTCCAGGACGTGCCGTTGCGCGTCCACCGGGTCCATCTTCCAGATTGTCGGGCAGGGCGAAAGCACCTCCACCAGCGAAAAGCCCATCCCGCGCGCCTGGTTCTCAATCGCCTTGCGCAACGCCCGGCCGGCCTGCATGATCTGTTTGTTGTTCCCGAGCCCCACCCGCTCGATATAAACCGGCGCTTCCAGCGTGGACAGCAGTTCAGCGACCTTCAGCGGGTAGCCTTCGTTCCATTCGCTGCGGCCAAAAGGCGTAGTGGTGGTCTTCTGGCCTAGCAGGGTGGTCGGTGCCATCTGCCCGCCCGTCATCCCGTAGATCGCGTTGTTGATGAAGATGACAGTGATGCTCTCGCCCCGATTTGCAGCATGCACGATCTCCGCGCAACCGATCGCCGCCAGGTCTCCATCTCCCTGGTAACTCAAGACGATGCTGTCCGGCCGCGCGCGCTTCACCGCCGTGGCCACCGCGGCGGCCCGACCATGCGCCGCCTGGATGTTGCCGGTGTCGAAATAGTAGTACGCAAACACCGAGCAGCCCACTGGCGTGATCAGAATGGTCCGGTCCTGAATGCCCAACTCGTCAATCGCCCGCGCCACCAGCTTGTGCACGATTCCGTGGCCGCACCCCGGACAATAATGCGTCTGATGCTGCAATTCAGCTTTGCGCTCGTACAGCTCAAAGAAGCTCTTGGATTTTTCGTGCGTGATGGTGTAGTTAGCCATGCACCAGCTCCTCTCGCTCGGAGAGCGTCGCCGCCTTGCCCCACAGAACGCCGAGTATCTCCTCGGCCGAGGGAACGTTGCCTCCCACGCGCGTGTACAGCTCCACCGGCCTTCGGCCCTCCACCGCGAGCCGCACGTCTTCCCACAACTGCCCGTTGCTCAGTTCCACCACGAGAAACATCCGCGCGCGCCGGCTGAGCCGTTGCAATTCCACACTCGGGAACGGATAGAGGGTAATGGGCCGCAGCATTCCCACCGCCAGGCCGCACGCCCGCGCCTGCTCCACCACGGCTTTCAGAACACGCGCCACAATCCCATAGCCCACCAGCACGATTTCCGCGTCTTCCGTCCGCCACGATTCGGAGCGCGCCTCGCGCTCTTCCGCGCGCTGGTATTTGGTTCCCAGTTTGCGCACGTGCGCTTCGAGGCCGTCCGGCTCGAGATAAATCGAAGTGATCAGATTGTGCCGTGCTTCTGCCGTACCCAGCACGGCCCAATTGGGCTGCGGCCGCTCAACAGTAGCCGGTGGGAACTCCACCGGTTCCATCATCTGCCCAATGTAACCATCCGCCAGCACAACCACGGGGTTGCGATATTCATCCGCCAGGTCGAAAGCTAGCGCGGTCAGCTCCGACATTTCCTGCACGGAGTCTGGCGCGAGCACGATGGTGTGGTAGTTCCCATGGCCGCCGCCCTTCACCACCTGGTGGTAATCGCCCTGCTCGGGAGCGATGTTGCCCAATCCGGGACCGCCCCGCATGATGTCGGCGATCACGCAAGGCAGCTCCGCACCCGCCATGTAGCTGATTCCTTCCTGCATCAGGCTCACTCCAGGTCCGCTGGATGCCGTCATGCATCGCACACCCGCCGCGGCCGCGCCATAGAGCATGTTGATGGCGGCTACCTCGCTTTCCGCCTGCAGGAAAACACCGCCCGCTTGCGGCATGTAAAGCGCGGCCGCCTCCGTGATTTCGCTGGCCGGAGTAATGGGATATCCGTAAAATGCGCGGCAACCGGCCAGAATGGCGCTTTTGACAACGGCTTCATTTCCCTTGGTTAGTTGCTTACGCATAGACGCTCCACGGCGATAGCGCCCGGTTCCGGACAGACAAAGAAGCAGATGCCACAGCCTGTGCACCCGGCACGGAAGCAGGTCGCGGCATGATATCCATAGCGGTTAAGATGGTTGGCTAAGCGCAGCACTTTGGGCGGGCAGGCCTCCACGCATAGCCCGCAGCCCTTGCACTCCTCTGAATTGAGTTCCACCCGGCCACGGTCGGGTTTCGAACATTCGAGGGACATCGGACCTCCTATGCCACTAGAGCTGGTCTTGCTTCGAGATACCGTGCATTGGCGGCGAATTCGTAAAGTCCGTCGCGGAACTTAGGGTCGGCGATCGCGATCAGGGCTTCCACTCGCTGCCGCAGCGTCTTGCCATGCAGATACGCAATGCCGTGCTCGGTGACCACGTAATGCACATCCGCCCGGCTCGTCACCACACCCGCTCCAGGATCGAGCACCGGCGCGATGCGCGACACTTTGCCGTCCTTGCAAGTGGATGGCAGCGCGATGATCGGCTTTCCACCCTTGGAACGCGCCGCCCCACGAACGAAGTCTACTTGCCCGCCAAATCCACTGTAGGGTTTCGTGCCAATGGAATCCGCGCAAACCTGCCCGGTAAGATCCACCTGAATCGCGGAGTTGATGGCCACCATTTTCTCGTTCTGCGCGATGACGAACGGGTCGTTGGTGTAAGACGTCGGATGAAATTCGAAAACCGGGTTCTCGTGGACGAACTCAAACAGTTTCTTGGTTCCCAGCACAAAGCCTGCGACCACCTTGCCCCGGTGCAGCGTCTTCCGTTCGCCCGTGATGATGCCGGCTTCGATCAACGGAATCACGCCGTCGGAGCACATCTCGCTGTGGATTCCCAAGTCCCTTCGGTCGCGCAGGCAGGACAAAACCGCGTCAGGGATGCCGCCAATGCCGATTTGCAGCGTGGCGCCGTTCGGAACCAGCGATGCGACGTTTTCCGCGATGCGACGCTGCAACGGGCTGAACGGCGGGCACTGGAGCTCCGGCAGCGGGTGCGAAGTCTCGACGATTGCCGATAGCTTGCTGATATGCAGGAACGTATCGCCCAACGTGCGCGGCATTTGCTGATTCACTTCGGCGATCACATATCGCGCGCAGCGCGCCGCAGTCAGAGTGCAATCGATTCCAACACCCAGACTTACGTAGCCATGTTCGTCCGGCGGCGATACCTGGATGAAAGCCACGTCAAGCGGCAGGGCGCCGGATGAGAAAAGGGCCTCGATCTCGCTCAAAAAAATAGGCGTATAGTCGGCGCGGCCTTCGGCCACCGCTTCCCGAACGTTGGCGCCCAGAAACAGGCCGCTATGGCGGAAATGGCCCTCATATTCCGGCCGCGTGTAGTCTGCGCTGCCCAGAGTCAGCATGTGGTTAATTTCCACATTGCGGAGTTCTCGTGCGCGTTTCAGCAGAGCTTTGACGAGGATCTCGGGAGTCGCGCAGCCTTCGTGGATCCAAACCCGGTCGCCCGAGCAGACCGCTTCCACGGCCCGTTCCGCAGTCGTCACTCTCCTTCGATAGTCGTCCTGCATGGCCTCGCCAAATGCGTCAAATGCAGGTGTGCGACCAGGCTCCTATCTGCCTTGTATCTGATTGATTCTTATATGAGTAATAGTTGAGGGGAGGTACTCAGCGCGGCAAATGCCCCACCCATTGGTGGTGTATTACGCTACAGACACGCCCTGAAGCCGAAATTCCGCCAAATCGACCCAATTTCCATCTGCCGTGGACTGCACGAAAAAGGCGCGCTCGGTGCGGATGCGCCGGGAATACGGATAACGGGACCAGCGCTTACGGGCAAGGTCGAAGACTTCCTGCACTTGGCTGGGTTTCAGGTCCTGGGCGAGCGTGATGTGAGGTTCATAGGGATATTGCTCGTCCGAAACCAGCGAACCGGTGTTGAGTGTGCGGTATAGCTCGCGGAGCTCCCTCTCGCCCTCGTTGATGCGGAGATAGATCACGTCGGTGGAGTCAAAAATCTCAACTTCGCCGGCGGCGATGTCAAACGGGGCGAATCCGGAAACAACCGATCGCGCTATTTCGATGGCGGTGTCCCCGCCGATAGCGAGCGGTCTCGGCGGGAGGATGGTCACATGCGCGCGCGGCAAGCAGCCGGGTGTCAATTCCCTTCGCAGGGCATCCAAAAACCGGGCCAAAGGATCTGGGATATAAACTACCAGGGCGAAGAGGTTAATCCGCTCGGCCCCATTTGTACCGCCGTCCATGGGTCTCATCTATAGTACCCGTTTGCGGTCGGGGGCACACTTGGCCCCCTGGTATACTGGAAGATTCACCCCACCCAAAAGTTTCAACAGTAGGATCGCTCGTGGAAGAAGCCATTGAGATCCGCGGTGCTCGGGTCCACAATCTCAAAAACATCTCGCTAGCCATTCCGCACAACCAACTGACCGTCATCACGGGGGTTTCGGGATCCGGGAAGTCGTCACTGGCGTTTGACACGATCTACGCCGAGGGGCAGCGGCGCTATGTGGAGTCGCTTTCGGCGTACGCGCGGCAGTTTCTGGAGCGCATGGAGAAGCCGGAAGTGGATGAGATCGACGGAATCGCTCCGGCGATCGCGATCCGCCAGAAAAACACCAGCCGGAATCCGCGCTCGACAGTCGCCACGTCGACCGAATGCTACGATTTCCTGCGACTGCTATTCGCGCGCGTGGGCCGGACGTTTTGCCCGCAATGCGGGAAGCGTGTAGAGAAGGATACGGTCGATCAAGTCGCCGCGCAGATGCTGGCGCAGCCGGAAGGTTCGCGATGGTACGCCCTGTTTCCGGTAACGCATGCCGAGAATCCCGATACCCAAAAACTTCGCGACCATTTTTTCGATCTGCGCAAGAAGGGATTCAACCGGCTGTTTCAGGATGGAAAGACGTTCGAGTTTTCGACGCCCGAATCGCTGCTGGACATCGACTTTTCGAAACCGCTTTACGTGCTGGCGGACCGCATCGCGATCGGTCCGGATCTGCATCAACGAATCGTGGACACGACCGAAACCAGCTACCGGGAGGCGGGCGAAGTGATTTTCCAGAACGCTGGGACTGGCGAGCAGCAGCGCTTCAGCGAGAAGTTCGCGTGCAAGCAATGCGGCATCACGTTCACGGAGCCCGAGCCGGCGCTGTTCAGCTTCAACAGCCCTACAGGCGCATGCCCGCGCTGCCAGGGCTTCGGGAACACGATCGACTACGACATGGATCTGGCGATTCCCGATAAGGGACTCACGCTGGACCAAGGTGCCGTCGAGCCGTGGACAAAACCCAAAGGGCGCGAATGGATGATGAAGTTGAAGCGCGCCGCAGCTTCGCTCAAAGGGCGCCGGGTGCGGATGAATGTGCCGTTCTGCGACTTGGCCCAGGAAGAACGAAACTACGTGATCGATGGCGGTCCGGGATTTCCCGGCGTTCGCGGGTTCTTCAACTATCTAGAAACCAAAAAGTACAAGCTGCATGTGCGCGTGTTCCTGAGTCGTTATCGCGGCTATGCGCGGTGCCCGGATTGCAACGGCGCGCGCCTGCGCAAGGAAGCGCTGTTTGTGCGGGTGGGCGGCAAGAATCTGGGCGATGTGGTGAAGCTGAATATTGCGGAGGCGCAGGCGTTCTTCGACGCGCTGGAACTGACGCCGGAAGAGAATGCCATCGCCGACAAGATCCTCATTGAGATCCGGCAGCGGCTGAAGTTTCTGAACGATGTTGGGCTCGACTACCTGACTCTCGACCGTCTGGCGGCGACGCTTTCGGGCGGCGAGGCGCAACGCATCCAGCTCGCGACGTGTCTTGGATCGCGACTCGTTGGCGCGTGCTACGTGCTGGATGAGCCATCGATCGGGTTGCACACGCGCGACACGGGGCGATTGATTCACATCCTGGAAGAACTGCGCGGGTTGGGGAACACGATTGTCGTGGTAGAGCATGATCCGGAGGTGATGAAATCGGCGGATCATATTGTCGATCTTGGGCCGGGCGCGGGTGAGTTGGGCGGCAAGATCATTTACGAGGGCTCGTATGGGAACCTGCTGAAGGATGGCGATGGGTCGCTGACCGGCCGCTATCTGCGCGGCGAGTTGCGTGTGGCGTCGAAGCAGGCACGGCGGCGTGTGGATATGCGTCGACGGCTGCGCATTTCGGGGGCGCGGCTGCACAATCTGAAAAACATCGACGTCGAGATTCCGCTGGGCATGCTGGTGTGCGTGACGGGTGTTTCAGGGTCGGGCAAATCGACCCTGGTGCACGACGTGATCTATCGGTCGCTCGAGGCAGCGCTGCGGAAAAGTGAAGGGCCGGAGGAGAGCCAGATCGAAGCGATCGAGGAAACGGTCGAATCCTCGGCCAAGATGACCTGCCGGCGCGTGGAGGGCGCGGAGCGGTTGCGCGAGGTGGTGCTGGTGGACCAATCGCCCATCGGACGCACGCCGCGGTCGAATCCGGTGACCTATATCAAGGCGTTCGATATCATTCGCTCGCTGTTTGCGTCGACCAAAGACGCCGAGAAGCGCGGCTACACGGCCGGACATTTTTCGTTCAACATACCGGGCGGGCGCTGCGAGACGTGCCAGGGCGACGGCACGGTGACTGTCGAGATGCAGTTTCTGGCCGATGTGGAACTGATCTGCGACGAATGCAAGGGTACACGCTTCAAGAGCAGCATCCTGGACATTCGCTACCAGGGGCTGAACGTGCACGAAGTGCTGCAATTGACGGTGGACGAGGCCATCCGGTTTTTCCACGCGGCGCCAAGGCTGGTCGCGAAGCTGAAGGTGCTGTCGGATGTGGGGCTGGGCTACTTGCGGCTGGGCCAATCGGCGACGACGCTATCGGGTGGCGAAGCCCAGCGCGTGAAACTGGCCGCACACCTGGCGCAGGC
>Ga0335081_10020417_pt1 | contig 10715 bp, 10 predicted proteins | sample Lox_Sample_35_FD_206713 | JGI IMG/M metagenome (GOLD analysis project Ga0335081, IMG submission 206713) | Soil microbial communities from Loxahatchee National Wildlife Refuge, Florida, United States - Lox_Sample_3.5 | ecosystem: Environmental > Terrestrial > Soil > Wetlands | place: USA... | reverse complement strand
AGCAGGATAGAGTCGTTATCCCGTCATCTTGCTGAATCTAAATGCGATACGTTCCCAAGGAGGGCGAGAAGGTGGCCCAGGGTTACAGAACAACATTGCACTGCTACTTTGGGGCGGTGGGTGAGTCCCAGTCTACATCGCCCTCCGCGTCGGTGCGGTGTCCGACGAGCACGGTCGCTCCCCGGCGGAGCGCGCCGGGATGGCGCCACTCACACCACTGCATGTAGCCGAAACCGAAGATGAGCGCCACGACGAACAGATACGGCGTGACGTTGTAGGGCCAGGAAGGCACTGGATAGACGGTGACGAACAGGACGGGCAGCAGTGCCAAAGTCCCCATCCAAGGGATCACCACGTGCCGCCAGACACGGAAGTCATCCGGGTGCTCACGGCGGATATAGGCCGTCAGGGCCAGGTTCGCCATGGAATAAAGGACGATGACCGCCAGCGTAGCGAGGGTGCCGAGAAAGGCGAAGATGTCTGCGGGGCGGAATAGCAGGCCGACGATCAGCACCGCCCCCAGGCCGAATAGCTGAATAAAGGCGATTGCGAAGGCGGGTGTCTGGTGAACGGGATGAATCCTGCCGAAACGGGCAGGGAGGGTGCCCGCCTGGCCCATGGTGTACATCACCCGGGATGCGGCATTCGTGCAGGCCATGCCCGTCCCGATCGCGCTATTGATGAACGCCAGGACAACCAGCCACCAGCCTACCCCCCACAGCGCGTGGCCCAGGGCGTAATAGGGATTCGGGCTGGAGGCGAAGGCCGCCATGCCGCCGGTGCCCCAGCCGATCGCGCTGGCATACGACGTGAAGACGTAGAAGATCCCGGTAGCCAGCAACGAGAGGTTAACCGCCAGCCCGATGAACATTCCCGGACGGCGGCTTTCCTGGGCGAGCGGCGCCGGGGCCTCGAAGCCGCTTAGGGCCAGGATCGAGAAGACCATCCCGCCCAGGATGCCTCCGAAGCGGTGCGGGGCCGACGAGGGCCTGAGGGGCGCGGCATAACTGGAACCGGGCCCCGGATGGACCAGGAAAGTGATGGCGAGCGCCAACATGATCAACATCTCAAGGCTGCCCAATAACGTGGTGGTGTGCATCGAGAGCCGGATCCCGTAGTGGGTGACGAACCAAATGAGGGCAAATGACGCCCCCGCGACGAGCCACCACGGGATGTTCACGCCGAGTTCGGTCCGCAGGATGTCCGAGAGCATGTAGCCAAGAAACCCCAGGGCTCCGGCCGGCCCCAGGAGGTCGTAGAGCAGGTAGTTCCAGGTCGCCATGAAGCCGCTGCGGCTCCCCAGCCCCCGGGTGGCGAAAGAATAGTAACCGCCGCTCGACGGCATGTAATTGGAGAACTGCGCCACCGTATTCCCGATGAAGAAGCAGACGATCGTCGACAGCAACAACGAGATCGGCATGACCGGTCCCGCCTGGCGCGCAATGATGGGGAACGTGAATACAATACTGCCCGCCGGGGCGATGTGGGTGATGCCCTGGAACATCAGTTCCGGAAGACCCAGCGAATTGCGGCGCAGTTGGGGAGTCACGGTAGGATTGGTTTTCGCAGGGGCGAGGAGGCTGAGCGGGGGGGACCGCGCCGGGCGGCTCGGCCGGCGCTCAGGCGAGCGCCAGATTCAGATTCTCGATGGCTTCGTCAATCTCGGCCGTATTCTTGTAGCCCACCGTCACGCTGTCCACGCCCGCGTTCCGGAACGCGTACCTCATGGCGGCCCGGCGGTCCTCGCGGGTGGTGAACTGGCCCTCGCCCACCAGTTTCATGCTGATCACGCCCATGCCCTGGTTGCGCACCTGTTTCACGTGCGTCACTACTTCGGGCACGTTGCCCAAGCCGTCAGTCTCGTAATCCTCCGCGTCCATCCGCACGCCTTTATGATTCATCCGGATCATCGCCACCTGGAGCCACTGGTTCCCCGGGAAACGGCGCAGGGCCGGAAGGCCGTGCACCGACGCGCCGCGCCCCAGCACAGCGTGCCGGGCCTGGGCCTCCGCAATGCCGTCCTGCCAGCGGAGGCTGTCGGCGGGCCAGGTGGCCTCGTGCTGGTAGTGCAGCAGCATGATGTCGAAGTATTCGGTCTGGGCGAGTTTGCGCAGCTCGTCGATTTTCTCGAGCGGGTCAACGCCTTGGCGCGTGGTGACCTTCGACATCAGCCGGTAGCTCTCGCGCGGAATGCCCTTGAGCGCCACGCCCAGCATGCGGTGCATCTCGCCGTAACTCTCAGCCGTCTCGAAAAAGCGAATGCCGCGATCGTAGGCGTAGCGCACCAGCCGGGTGAACTGGTCCTGTCCCAGCTCGCGCTGCACCTGCCCGCCGAAGGACCCCGTGCCCAAGGCGAGCCGCGTCACCTTGACGCCGGATTTCCCGAGCGTTACCCAATCCGTCGCCGTTTCGCGCGCCGCTCCGAGCGGCAGCCTTCCGGCGCCGGCCAGCGCCGCTGCGGCCAGCCCGGTTTTCAGGAAGTCGCGTCTGGAGTAGTGAGCCATACGTTTTTCCTCCAATGGTCCGCATCTTACCACGAGTCGCCGCCCGGAGGTTTCGCGCTCCGCCCGCGGAACGTCGGCCGATTCTTCGCTGCGGGCAAGAGGTACCGGGGTTAGAATCCTCTAACGCCCATGAAGCGCGCTGCCCTGATCGCGGTTCTGCTGCTCGCGGCTTTATACGGGGGCGACTATGCCTCGGTTCGCATTCCCGTCCCGCGGAGCCGCGTTCCGCTCGGGACGGTGACGGTGCGCCGCTATTACGCGGCGATGAAGAAGGACGGCAAGCCGGACTTCTACTTCACGCCGCCGGAGGCCGACACCTGCGTACACTCGCTGTTTCCGCACTTCGGCTACACGCCCTGCTGGTACCTCAGCCGGCACACGACGCAGCGGATCGATCTTTGATTTTGGGGCCCCAGCGCCGCGCGGAAGGAAAACGCCTGCCGGCTGCGAGCGCTTTCTCTCTTGTCTACTCCCTATGCCCCATTCCCTACTCCCTATTTCCCCCTTTCGGCTCCGCATGAATGCTCACCTTGAAAATCTGCGGAAAGGCCTTCCGGAAACGGAACTCAAGCTCCTCCGTGATGTCGTGAACGCGGCCCACGGGCAGATCGGGCTCCAGGGTGCAGTGCATGGCCACCAGGACATTGGATCCCACTTCGTGCGCTTCGAGCGAGTGGCAATCCACCAGGCCGGGCGTGTCGCGCGCAATGCGCATCAGCCTGTGTTCCAGGCTGGAGGCCACGCCCTGCATTTCCGCCGCCGGCTCCACGCGGTCGAGCAGCGGCTCGATATGCACGTTCACCTCGCTCACCTCGGGCACTTCTTGTTCGACGGCGTGCTCGAGCTCGGTGGCTCGGGCATGCGCGTCCTGCAGAGTGAGCGTGGGGTGAACCTCGAGATCGAGGTTAACCCTCACGCGCCCCTTCACTTCGTAAGCGGTGACGTCGTGCACCTTGAAGTTAAGCCGGTTGGCTACGGCGCGCACCCGAGCCACGGTGTCCTCGGCGGCGGGGGCCTGCGGTGTGGCGTGGATCACCACGTCGGCGGTGGGAAAGAGCTCGCGCACCTTCGATTCGGCCAGTTCCACCATGCTCTGGGCGTGTTCGAAGGGGATGTCGCCGGGAAGGGTGAGGCGCAGATCCACGAAGAGTTGCTGGCCGCTCTGCCGCACGCGAATGCGCTCCGGCGCAGCCATGCCCGGCAGCTGCTGGAGCGTGGCGGCGATGCGGGCGGAGGCGCCCTCGGGCTCGGCGTCCACCAGCGCGCTCACCGTGCGCCGTCCGAGCTGGACGCTGATGTACAGCGTGATGCCCGCCACCACCAGCGCGGCCAGGGAGTCCGCCTGCGCCAGCATGCGCAGGTGCTCGCGCTCGGCGACGGTCACACACACCAGGCCCAGAATGACGGCCGCCGAGCTCCAGATGTCGAGCGAAAAGTGGAGAGCGTCCGCTTCGAGGGCGGGGCTGTGGTACTTGCGCGCCACCCGGAAAAGGGCGCGCGACCGCAGGCCGTCGAGGGCGGCGGAAACTACCATCACCGCGAAGGCCCATACACTGGGCTCCACGTGGACGGAATGAAAAAAGGTGCGGCGCACGGCCTCCACGACGATCCAAGCGCAGGTGAGCAGCAGCAGGCCGGTTTCGACGAAGGCGGCCAACGACTCCACCTTGCCGTGGCCGAAGGGATGCTCGCGGTCGGCGGGCTTGTCGGAGACGCGGACCGAAAAGTAAGTCACCGCCGCAGCCACCAGGTCGAGCCCCGAATGCGCCGCCTCGGAAAGAATACCCAGGCTGCCGGAGGCGACGCCCACCACTAGCTTCAGACCCACCAGCAGGGTTGCCGTGGTCACCGAGGCGAGCGCCACCGCCTGCTTTTCGGCGGCGGGAACCCGGTCGGCGGGAGGCGCCTTGAGGGACGGGAGCATGCAGTCGGATTATACGTCGGGTGTGATGCGGCGCGGCGCGGTAACCAGACACACCGCAAGTGGCGAGTGACAAGTGACGAGTAAGGGTCTCCCGTTTTCCGGGTGAGCGGCGAGGAGAGCCTTCAAGTGCGTTTCAATCCAGTGCCTCGAGCGCCGATTCAAGCTCCCCGCGGGCGTGCGCCTGCCCCAAACGGCGCGTTACCTCGATGCCTCGCGTGAACACGCCGCGGGCCTCTTCGGTACGCCCCTGGCCGGCGAGCAGCGTTCCGGCCTGGTAGTAGGCGGGGGAGTAGTCCGGATGGCGTTCGAGGAGGTAGTGGAAGTGCTCCCAAGCTTCGGCCGATTCGCCGCCGCGAGTGAGCTCGAGGGCGAGCGCGTAGCGGGCGAAGGTGTCGTCCGGGTTTGTGCCGAGGGAGTCGCGCAGAAATTGGACGCGTTCGTTATCCATGCCAGGTACCGCGGCGCCGGCCCGCCAGGGGGCCCGGCGTTGATGATACCGCCTCCGCGCCGCTTTTGCCCCTTCCCGCCAAGTGCCCGGGGTCCCGACGTGAACCGCGGGTACGGGCTGGCAACGTCCAAATCCGGTTGCAAGGCGGCGGCCAGTCGAATACTATAGGCCCCAGAGTCTGGAAGAAGCAAAATACTCTTCAAGCTCGGCGCGGACCGAGAGTGGGCCGCCCTGGGGGAAGAGACGCACTGGCGGGACCCGGCGAGGCGCCCGAGCGCGTGTATCTTCAGCGGCTGCGCAGGTTCCCCATGCCGTCGCCGATGCGGGGAGCCGGAGAGCGCGAACCCGATCAGAGCGCACCATGGCGAAGTCGAAAGAAGTTCGAGTAACGGGCAGAACCACCGCGGACTCGCGGGTGGAGATGGTGCAAGTAGTGCTCCCGAACGACGCCAATCAGCTCGGCAACATTCTGGGCGGTACGGTGATGCACCTGATCGACATCGCCGGCGCCATCGCCGCGCACCGGCACTCGCGCAGCCACGTGGTGACCGCCTCGGTGGACAGCGTGGACTTCGCGCACCCCATCAAGGTGGGCCAGGTCATTCTGCTGCGCGCCGAGGTGACGCGCGCCTTCCACACTTCCATGGAAGTGGAAGTGAAGGTCTATCTTGAGGATTACCTCACGGCTGAGCGCCGCCTGACCAGTTCAGCCTTTGTCACCTACGTGGCCATAGACGAGGATGTGCGCCCCATCCCCGTTCCGCCGCTGGTGGTGCGCGGCGCCGGGGAAAAACGCCGCTACCGCGAGGCTCTGGCGCGGCGGCGCAGGCGCCTAGCGGTGGCCGCCCGGGCGCGGCGGCGTTCGGGCGAAGAAGAACGTTGAGGCGGCGTGAAGCCGCCACGCCGGGGGCCTCGAGCCGGCCGGGGTACACTCGCCGGGTGCGGTCTGGCAGTTGAGATTGGGGAGGGTGAAAGCCACTCAAAAGGGCTCGCGTCTTCCGGCGCGGCCGGCGGCATACCCTCCCAAGTTTCATGTTCAATTGAATGAATTGCGATCCAAGCGCGTTCGCACAAGGAGACTCGTATGAAAACCAAACGCACTAAAATCTTCACCGGCACGCCCTGGGAGCCGCTGGCCGGCTACGCGCGCGCTGTGCAGGCGGGCGATTCGGTTTATGTTTCCGGCACTACCGGAACGGATCCGTCCGGCAAGGTGCTCAGCCCGGGTGACGCCGCCGCGCAAACCACGCAGGCCATCCGCAACATCGAGAACGCGCTCAAGCGCCTCGGGCTCGGGCTCGACCACGTGGTGCGCACCCGCATCTACCTCACCCAGATGGACCGCTGGGAGGAGGTCGCCAAGGTGCACGGTCAGTTCTTCGGCGAAATTCACCCCGCCACCGCGCTGGTGGGCGTCACGCGCCTCGTCGATCCGGAGATGATTGTCGAAATCGAAGCGGACGCGGTGCTCTAAGCGCCGCTCGCCCGCCTTGCGCAGCAACGGAGGGAACCCCATGACAAGTCGAAGAGGCTTTCTCGCAGCGCTGGCCGCACCGTCCGTGCTCGCGGCCGGAAACCGTCGCAGCCTGTTCGGGGGAGGGTTGACGGGCGGAGTGAAAGCCTCCCCCGCCGAATTCAATCCCGGTCCGGTCCCCGCCGGGGAGCCCTCCGCCGTGCCCCTTTTCCCGGAGGACTCCGATCCCGCGTTCTGGGACCGCATCCGCGACCAGTTCTACATCATGCCGGGCGAGGCCTACTTCAATACCGGGACCATCGGCGCCGTGCCGCGTCCCGTGCTCGAGCGCGTGATCGAGAACATGCGCACTCTGGCCGCCACGGTTACGCGCTGGGATTACACGGCCCGCACCCCAAACTGGATCAGCGGATACTCGCCCGCGCTGCCCTTGCGCGAAAAGCTGGGCAAGCTGGTGAACGCCGACGCCTCCGAGCTGGCGATCGTTCAGAACGCCACCTTCGGCATGAACTTCCTGGCGAATGGTCTGGAGCTGAAGGCCGGCGACGAGATCATCACCACGGACGAAGAGCATCCCGGCGGCGTCTGCGGCTGGCAAATGCGCGCCAAACGCGATGGGGCGGTGTGGAAGCAAATCAAAATGCCGGTGCCGGCCAACGATCCGGACGAGCTCGTCCGCCTCTTCGCCGCCCAGATCACCCCGCGCACCCGCGTGCTCGCCTTCCCCCATATCATCTCCGGCACCGCCGTGGTGATGCCGGTCAAGCGTCTCACCGCCCTCGCTCACGACCACGGCTGCCTTTCCCTCGTCGACGGCGCCCAAGCCGTGGGCCAGGTGGAAGTGGACCTGCACAACTTCGGTTGCGACGCCTACTATTCAAGCCCGCACAAGTGGCTGCTGGCCCCCGCCGGCAACGGCATGCTCTACATCCGGGCGGACCGCCAGGACCTGTTCTGGACCACGCTGTGCAGCGCGGAGTGGGACGATCACAAGCAGGGCATGTACCGCTTCATGCAGTACGGCACGGGCAATCCGTCGCTGCTGGAGGGGTTCGACGGCGCGCTCGACTTCCACTTCCGCATCGGCCCGGAGCGCGTGCGGCGCCGCATCCGCTCCCTCGCCGACCGCCTGCGCGCGGGGCTGCAGCAGATTCCCGGCGCCTACATTAGCTCGCCGGTGCATCCCGAGCTGGCGGGCGCGGTGGTGGTTTACGGCATCCACGGCGTGCACGGAGCCGACATCGAAGAGCAGATGTGGGAGCGCCAGCGCCTGCGTCCGCGCTCCATGGGCGACGTGCTCGGCGTCCGCCACTCCTGTCACATTTACAACAGCGAAGCCGAAATCGACGCCGCGCTCGACATTGTGCGCGACCTCGCCAAGCCGCACGCCTGAGCGCGTTTTCGCTAGCGCGACGCCCGCAGGCCGGGCTTCAGCAATTCGTCAAGGCGGCCGAACAACCCCGCGGCGCTTTGCACCTGCGGATCGCCCTCCGTGGTGATCTGGTCGCCCAACGCCAGGCCGTAGGCCAGATCCAGAAGCTCCGCCCGAATGCGCAGCTTCAGATAATCCTGATCGTTCTCCCAGAACTCTTCCGGCGCCGCCACCCCGTTGCGACGCAGAAAATCCTGAAACTCGCTGAGCGTCTGCTGGTCGGGCTCGAACTCGCGCCCGATTCCCGGGTGCGCGGCGCGGTAGTCTGACGCGAAATCGGTGAAGGCTCCGCGCTGCTCGAGGAACTGCACCCAGGGGTCGAGCGCGCGTGCCGGAATCGTCACGTCCGGCGTCACGCCGCCGCCCGCCGCCAGCTCCCGGCCGGCGTCGGTGCGAAATCCCGAGGCTTCGCCGGTGCGGCTGGGGGCCATCGCCTCGAGCGCGGTCCCCGGAATGGGCCGCTGAATGGAGCGGCCGCTGGGTGTGAAGTACTGGGCGGTGGTGAGCGCCAGGCCCATGGCGTCGCTCAAGGGCAGAACGTTTTGCACCACACCTTTCCCGTAGGTGGGCTCGCCCGCAATCACGGCCCGGTCATGCTCTTCCAGGGCCGCCGCCACCACCTCCGCGGCGCTGGCGGTCTCCCCGTTCACCAGCACCACGAGCGGCCCCTGGTAGGTGTGGTACGACGCCGGCGGCGCGCTGGTCTCGACGGTCTGGGGTGCCTGCACGCGCCCGCGAACGGTGAGGATGGTGAGTCCCGGCCGAAGGAACAGGCTGCTGACGCCCAGCGCGGCGTTCACAATCCCGCCGTGATTGTTGCGCAGGTCGAGGATAACCCCGCGAAGCGTCCGGCCGCCGGCATCGCTCTGTTCGAGTTTGCCGAGGGCGTCAGAGACCTCCTCGCGCGTCTTGGATTCAAACCCGCTCAGGTGGAGGTAGCCGATGCCGGGCTTCAGCAGGAAACTCTTGTCCACCGTGGGCATGGCCACCTCGGCCGGATTCAGCTCGTAATCCTGGGCTACGACTTTGCCGGGGTGGATCACGCCCAGGCGCACGGGGCCCGAGCGCGCCTGCTGAAGGAGCGTGACCATCGACTCGATGCCGAGGCCGGCCAGGCGCGTGCCGTTCAGCCGCACGATCTCGTCGCCCGGTCCGAGCCCCGCCCGCCCCGAAGGCGAGCCTTGAGCGGTCTCGATCACCATAACCTTGCCCGGCTTGAGATAAAGGATGGAGCCGAAGCCCTTCGTCTCGCCGCGCGCCTGATCCTGGAGCTGCCGGAACTGGTCGCGATCGAAGAAGGATGAAAAAGGATCGAGCGTGGCCAGCGCCTGCCGGATGGCGCCGTCCAGGATGAGCTTGTCGGGATCGACCGGGTCGAGGTAATTGGCCTCGATCGCCGCGTACACCCGCGCCACTTCGCCGGCGGACCTGGCCACGGGATCGTCGGGCGCCCCTGGGTCGGGCGCCCCTGCCCCGGGCGCCTCTGCGCCCTGCACCGTGGCGGCAGGGCCGGTCTGGGCGGCGACGGGCGGGGCACCTGCGCTGAGGGCCAGTGCGAACGCCAGTATGGTGACCGCCGCGACCGGCAGTCGAGTCCTGCCGGTACGCCGCTTTTGGGCGCAGCTCAGATCCATCCATGCCTCCGTTTCCATCTTAACTGGGATGCACACTGCGCGGGCGCGGCGCGCCTTGCGATTGCGCGGGTGCTGTGTTAACTTTACGGCTCAAAGTGAACCTCGGCGCACCTCAAGGTCCGGCGTGAACACCGAACTCTCCGAAGCCCAACTGCTGGCCGAGATCGATCTCGATCGCCTCCCCAAACACATCGCGGTGATCATGGACGGCAACGGGCGTTGGGCCAAAAAGCGCAAGCTGCCGCGCATCGCGGGCCATCGCGCCGGCATCAAGGCGGTGCGGCAGGCGGTGGAAGCGTGCGCCCGGCTGGGCGTGCCCTACCTCACCCTTTACGCCTTCTCGGTAGAGAACTGGAAACGGCCGCAATCTGAAGTAAAGATGCTGATGGACCTGCTGCGCGAGTACCTTCACAAAGAAATCGGCGAGCTGAACCGGCAGAATATCCGTCTCGGAGTGATTGGCCGCACCGCCGAGCTACCCAAGCTCGTGCAGCGCGACATCGAAGAGGCTCTTCGGGAAACGAGCGTCAACACCGGATTGGTTCTGACCTTCGCCCTCAACTACGGCGCCCGCGCCGAGCTGACGGACGCGGTGCGCGAGCTTGTGGAGCGCGCCCAGCGCGACGGCGCCGGTTTCGCGATCGACGAGCAGGCCGTCAGCGCGCACCTTTACACGCGCGATATGCCCGATCCCGACCTGCTCATCCGGACGAGCGGCGAAATGAGGATCAGCAATTTCCTGCTCTGGCAGATCGCTTACGCCGAAATCTGGGTGACCGACACTTTGTGGCCGGACTTCACCCAGCTCGATCTGTTTCGTTCCATCCTGGATTTTCAGAAGCGCGAGCGGCGCTATGGGGGCCTGGGCCGCGACGCCTCGGAGCGATGATGAAAGGGTGCTGATGGAAGCTCCTCGCAAGCTTAGCCGGCGCAAGTTCGTGCAGGTGGCCCTGGCGGCGGCCGCCGCCGGGTCTGGCGTGTCGTGCGGCGGCGCCCGATCGCCGTGGCGGTTTCTTACGATAGACGAGGCCCGGACCCTGGCTGCGATGTGCGATCGGATTGTCCCGCCGGACCAGGATCCCGGCGCAGCCTGGGCCGGCGTGGTGAACTACATCGACCGCCAACTGTGCGGGCACTTCAAAGGCTTGCGCAAGGTTTATCGCCAGGGGATCGCGGGCGTGGACCAGACCAGCCGCCTGCTCTACCGGACGGGATTTGCCGATCTCGACACCGCGAAGCAGGTGGAGCTGCTAACCATGCTCGAGAAGGGCCGCGCGCCCGGTGAGGTGTGGAAGCGGA
>Ga0335081_10020416_pt1 | contig 10716 bp, 6 predicted proteins | sample Lox_Sample_35_FD_206713 | JGI IMG/M metagenome (GOLD analysis project Ga0335081, IMG submission 206713) | Soil microbial communities from Loxahatchee National Wildlife Refuge, Florida, United States - Lox_Sample_3.5 | ecosystem: Environmental > Terrestrial > Soil > Wetlands | place: USA: Florida... | reverse complement strand
AGGCACGATAAGTAAAGCGTTCGCTTGCACCAGTGATAATAAATTTCCCGAGCCTTGATGCCCGGTCAATTTTGCGGATAAAACTCCATCATGTTCTTCGATGATGGCGCGCAGATAACTTTCGCGTCCATCTGACTCGATGGCTTCGGCGAGTCTTACCTTGACTTTGAGCCGGGTCTCACTGTTCAAACCTGCCAGCCGTCCGATAGCGGGACGTGCGAAAACTTCAAAGCCCACGAACGCGGACACGGGATTTCCCGGCAATCCAATGAACGGCACGCCGCGATATTCGCCGAAAGCCAAAGGTTTGCCTGGGCGCATATTGACTTTCCAGAAATCCAACTTGCCATTTGACTCGACGACCTCTTTTACATAATCGAGTGCGCCCACGCTGACGCCCGCCGATGAAATTATCAGATCGGCGTTCATGCCAGTAGCTTGATCGAACAAAAATTGAATCGCGTCTCTTTGGTCAGGTGCGATTCCGAGCGATAATACTTCACAGCCTGTTTCTGCAATCAAGGCTGACAATGTATATGAATTTGAATCATGAATCTGTCCCGGCAAAAGCCGAAGCTCAACCGGTGTCAATTCATCTCCGCTTGAGAGCAAAGCCACGCGCGGCTTGCGATAAACGGAAAGATTCGCAACGCCAAGCATCGCCAGCAGACCAACTTCTTGCGCGCGTAAGCGCGCCCCGGAAAATAATATTTTGTAGCCGGTCTTGATATCCATGCCGCGCTTGCGGACGTTCTCGCCAACTTGGATGTTCTTAAATACTTTAACAGTTTCGGGCGCGGATGTTCCAGCGTTCCGATTATTGAAATCGGTATCTTCGACCATGATGACAGCATCCGCGCCGTTTGGAATTGGCGCGCCGGTCATGATGCGCGCGGCTTGTCCATGTGCGAGAGTGATGTCAGACGATGATCCGGCTGGGATATCGGCGACCACGCTCAAAGTCGAGGGAGATTCGGATGTTGCGTCAGCAACATCGTTCGCGATGACGGCGAAGCCGTCCACGGATGAATTGTCGAAAGGGGGCAGGTCGGACGAGATGATGTCAGCCGCCAGCACGCGTCCCGCGCAGGCATGGAGAGCGGACATTTCCGTCTCGACTGGCTTGAAGTGGGTAAGGATGCGCTGTTGCGCTTCACGCACGCTAAGCAGACTCATGGCTAAAGCGGGCGCATTATACCATGCAGTATATTTTTTCATGGCGTGATAAGTGGAATGTTAGACGATTAACCAAATCATAAATGTAACTGTTTGCATTATTATTCTAATTAATAGTTTTGCATAAACCAATATTTATCCCTCATCAATTTCCTTTTTGCGTTTGAGAAATGTCTCTACAGCGTTATTTTCGCCTTCCATTAAATCAGCATAGTGATGATCATCAAGCACCATTTCTTTATATCCCCAGAGAGCATTTACTCCACGTTTATCCTTTACTCCAAAATACTTAAAGTGGAATGTTTTGGGTAATAAAGTATCTTGGACAATAAATAATTCCACTGGATACCAACTCGGCCACCGATCATTAACATCGACAATTAAGTAATGAAGTATACCTTCCCATATTGAAATACCATACACAGTAAAAATTTTTCCAATGGTTAACTCAAAGTCGCGTGTTATCAAGACATCCCGCGTATTTTGGTTGAGATCTTTTCTTAGTGTTGCAACGCACTTAACTCTCATAAATTCTCGCTAATTCACAAGCATACGTATTTGTTCTATCATCCGCTCACGCGATGCGCTTCCATCACGTTCGGGACATTTTCAAGTTTTGTCAGCACTTTGCTGAGCTGGGAAATATCCTGCACTTCAACGATCAATCGTAATTCCGCCAGACTGCGATTGACCGTGACTTTTACATCCGCGATGTTTACGTTTTCATCGCTCAATAAATTGGTCACGTCGCTCATCAGCCCTTGACGGTCATAGGCTTTGATGCGAATCGGAACGGGGAAGGTATGAACTTGTTGTCCCCAATCCACGCGCACGATGCGTTCGCGGTCTTTGATTCGCAAGCGCAAAATGTTAGGACAATCCTGCCGATGGATGGTTGCACCGCGTCCGCGCGTGATGTATCCGATGATCTGATCGCCCGGTGTGGGATTGCAACATTTGCCCATCGTTGTCAGCAAGCCTTTCAATCCCACAATATTCACTGCGTCAGTGATCGTTGTGTCTGCTTTTGGAACATTTGCAGTGAGAAGATTCGCGTTTTCTTCGGTCTCAGAAATTTCCTTGATGACTTTGCTGACCGATAGATCTCCGGTGCCCAAGTCAACGAACATTTCATCCGGCGACCTAATGCCGAGATTGCGCGCCATCTTTTCGAAGTTCGCTTCGGGAATACCAAGCCGCTGAAGTTCGCGCTCCAACACCAATCGTCCCTGCGAAAGATTTTGCTGATAATTCTCTTCTTTGAACCATTGTCTGATCTTGGATTTGGCGCGCTGAGTCTTGACCAGACCTAAATTGGAATTCAACCAATCGCGGCTGGGTCCGCCTCGCTTCGCGGTCAGGATTTCAAGCTGGTCGCCGGTTTTCAGCTCGTGATACAACGGGACAAGTTTTCCGTTAACTTTTGCGCCTCGGCAGCGATGGCCGATATCGGTGTGGACATGATATGCAAAGTCAATAGGAGTCGAACCGGCTGGCAAATCAATGATGTCGCCGCGCGGCGTGAACACATAGACGCGATCCTGGAATACATCCGAGCGCATCGACTCCACAAACTCGGTCGCGTCGTTCACATCCGAGCGCCATTCCATCATGTTGCGCAGCCAATTGATTCGCTGTTCGTAGGATTTGTCGCGCTTGGTCCCTTCTTTATAACGCCAGTGCGCGGCGATGCCGTATTCCGCGTTCTGGTGCATTTCCGAGGTTCGGATTTGCACCTCCAGCGGCTTACCGTCATCCCAGATCACAGCCGTATGTAGTGATTGATAAAAATTATCTTTCGGCGCTGCTATGTAATCATCGAACTCGTTCGGTATCGGACGCCAATTGGTGTGGATCAGACCCAAGGCGGTGTAGCAAGCCGCAACATCCGGGAGGATGAGGCGCACTGCGCGCACATCGCGCACCGCCTCGAATGCCTTGCCTTTGTCCTGCATCTTTTTGTAAATGGAGTAAATATGTTTGGGCCGTCCGCTGATTTCGATCTTGATATTATTTTTTTCAAAGAGGGTGCGCAAGCTCTCTTCAATCGCTTCGATCTGCGCCTCGCGATCAGGCCGCCGCTCAGCGAGTTGTTCTGCGATCTCTTTGTATTTTTGCGGATTGACATAACGAAAGGCTAGGTCTTCCAGTTCCCACTTGATCTGCCAAATGCCAAGACGATTTGCAAGCGGTGCGAAGATGTCGAGCGTTTGCTGTGCAATGCGGATGCGCTTTTCTTCCGGCATATGGCTGAGCGTTCGCATGTTGTGGAGACGGTCCGCCAGCTTGATGAGGACGACGCGCACATCATCGCCCATCGCCATAAATGTTTTTCGCAGCGTTTCGGAAGCCATGTCGGCTTTGCGGCCCAGTGCGGCGGGTGCGGCGGCTTTGGCTTCTCCCTTCGCGCTGACAGCTTTTTCGGCGTGCTGATCGTCGCGCGACACACGTGGCAAATTTGTCAACTTGGTGACACCATCCACCAGTGAAGCAACCGTATCGCCGAAGTCGTTGCGAATATCGTCCAGCGTGACGGTTGTATCTTCAACGGTATCGTGCAAAAGTCCGGCGGCAAGAACTTCTGGCGGCACGCGCAGTTCCGCTAAAATCTGTGCGACCGCTAGGCAATGATTGATGTATGGCTCACCTGAATTTCGTTTCTGCCCACGATGCGCTTCTTCCGCTACTCGATAGGCGCGTTGAACTAATTCTTTGTCGGCTAAAGTATAAGTTTCAGGAAGCTGCTCGAGGAGCTTTTCTAACGGTATAGCGTTCGTGGCAGATTTCATTGCATCCTTATTTTACTGCGTTAGTTCTTTTTCTGTTTCTGATTCGCGCAGAAAGCGTTAAATCCCGGTGTGAATTTTTAGGTTATAAGTTCTTACATTATAATGACTGGATGTAATGGTGTGATATTCAGAATGTTCAGATCCGTAACGAATCGTAATCAAATCCTAAGCTTGCTGTATATTGCAGTTTTTGTGGTCTCCGCGGCCCTGCGTTTGGGGCTTGCTTTGGTGAATCGTGAAGCCTTTGACGACCATATTGGGGTGGTCAATCTTATTTTGCAAACCAATAAACTTCCTGAAACCCCAGATTGTTCGGAGTGTTTCCAGCCCAAGCTTTTTTATTTTATCGACGCGGCCGCCATAAGAATGGCTGATATCAATCTTGACCATGAAAATTCGATCATCATTGCTACACAATTATTAAATTTTTTTGCTGGGGAAATTATATTGGTTTTGGCTTATCTATTGATAAGACAGATCCAGCTTGACCATCATAGGATCGGATTGATAACCTTTGTACTTGTGGCGTTCAATCCGGCGCTGATCGCGGCGAACAGCATGGCAAGCAACGACACCTTCGCGATTCTTTTTTCTTCCCTTGCGGTTTATTTTTGCTGGCTATTTTTGAAGAATAGTAAAATGCTTTATCTATTTATTTCAGGTATTCTTGTTGCCATGGGAATTGCGACAAAAACGAATATTTGGGCTACCGCTCTGGCAATTTTTCTTGTCTTGATCGTAAAAGGCATAAAAGAAAAATCATCTATCGGGACTCTAAGTGCATTCGCTTTTTTGCTGGGAGTTTCCATTGTGACTTTTTTAAACCCTCTAGGTCAGTATTTGGTCAATCTTCAGAAATATGGAACTCCGATAACACTAAATGTTGTCAAGGAACCGTTCCCTTTATTTTTTGAGAAAACCTATGTAAGGCGGCCAGGAATACTTTCGATTCAAGATGGAATTTTCACCTTCAAATTCATTGACTTACTTGAGTATCCACGCCTTACCCTTGGGACCACGGATTACCCGGCACATCGCACATCCTTGTGGACGGATGTATATGCCAGCGCAAACTCAGTACACTTTTACAACTCCCCAGACTCGTGGCATACGCCGCCTGATTTTAATGTTTCCAGGGATATTTTTGTCCTTGCTCTTGTGCCGGCCGCCTTACTCCTGTTTGGAGTGGTTTCTGGATGGATTAATTTGTTGAGGGCCGTATTTGGAGCTTCAAACAATATGTTGATCAACAGATCGTACGGATTGTTCGATATTGTTTTCATTGGATACATTGTCTTTATTGTCATGCTGGCTTTGCAATATCGAGATTTCTCCACGATGAAAGCAATTTATATTTATCCTGCCATCATATCATTTGTCGTTCTGTTCCTAGAAGCGGCGACCACCTTCAACAGCCTCGACGTAAAGCATGGCAAATGGATACAATCCCTCTTTGCGATTATCATTGCTTTTCTGATAATTATGTATATTGTCGATGCTTCTCAGATGTTTGCCCACTTATATGCTCTAAACATGAAATAATACTGATTACTTTACAAGGATAAGAAAAAAAATGCTTTGGCATCGAAGGAAGAAGCCATACCCTGCGGCTCACGTAGGTGTGTTAATGATGTGTGGGTAATCCATCTGCGCATCATTAAATTCTTTGCTGTATAATTTCACTTCGATTACCTATGGATCTATTTGCACCCGCTGTATCTGTGCTTGTTTTTTTGCTTTGCTGGGGGATCTTTTACAAAGTCCAAACTGAATGGCGTACAGGATTCTTATCTGCGGCAGTGGTGTGGGGGACGTTATTGACCATCATACTAGAAGTTCTGAATCTGTTCAAAGCGATATTGCTTTGGCCGCTCCTGGGAGCCTGGAGTTTATGCTTGATTTTAGCAATCCTTGGGTGGATAAAAATCATTGGCAGCCCCAAAAATCTTGTCAGGGATTTTAAGATACCGGATATCCTTCCCGTGGAATTCTTTCTTCTCGGTAGTATTGTCTTCATCGCAGGTACAGTGGGGATAATTGCCGTTATTGCACCTCCCAACACGTTTGACTCTATGACATATCACATGGCTCGTGTCATGCACTGGATGCAGAATGAAAGTATCGATTATTATCCGGCTCATATTCTCCGGCAATTGTATCTTAACCCATGGAGCGAGTTTGCTATTCTCGATTTTCAGATTCTGACCGGAACAGATCGTCTTGCAAATCTTGTTCAATGGTTCAGCATGATCGGGAGCGCAATTGGAGTTTCGTTGATCGCAAAGGAGCTTGGCACAAGTCGGCGTGGACAAATCTTTAGCGCGGTCGTTAGCATAACGATTCCAATGGGTATTGTGCAGGGCTCAAGCACACAGAATGATTACACTGTGACCTTTTGGTTGATTTGCTTCGTCGTATACTGGATGTTGAATCTAAGAGCAAAAGTAAGTCACTGGAAGGCCTTGGCTTTAGGAGCGAGCATTGGATTAGCGCTATTAACCAAGGGAACCGCCTACCTTTATGTGCTTCCGTTCGTAATTTGGTTGGGTTTATCGGTTCTCAGAACCAGGAAAGCAACGAATCTCTTATGGTTGAGCGTTGCTGCACTCATAGCTCTAACAATTAATTGTGGATACTACCTGCGGAACTACCAAGTATTTTCAAATCCGCTTGGAATTGACCAGGAGGTTATGGAAGGACACTACACTCTGGTTTATAAACTGCCAAATGATATTTTTTCACTCCCAGCTTTGATGTCAAACAGCATCAGGAATATTGCAATTAATTTAGGGACTCCGTTCGGTTCAATAAATACATTTCTCGACAATGCCATCTACCTAATGCATCAGGTTATCGGGATTTCTCCGAACGACCCTCGCACTACCTATGCTGGAGTATTTCATGTGCCATGGATTTCGTTTACTGAGAATTCCACTGGTAATTTCCTCGACGTAGTGCTGATTATGATTGCAGCGGTCCTGGTCATCAGTCAAAGGCAGCACATGCGCTTGTATGTCGTTTCTTTGATCGTTTCATTCTTGACTTTTAGCGTTTATTTGAAATGGCAACCTTGGAATAGTCGATTGGAATTGCCATTATTCGCCCTGTGGTCGCCAATCATTGGCATCACAGCTGCGCGTATAAAAGGGAAATATATTGGGAATGCTGTTATGCTTCTTATATTTGTAGCCTCTCTTCCTTGGTTGTTCTTGAATCAATTTCGACCTTTGATTGGTTCGGAGAACATATTTAACACAAGCCGAACAACCCAATATTTTGCATCCCAACCATCATTGGAGAACTCATACCTTAAAGCAATTCGATCGGTCAATGATCTTGATTGCAAGCAAATTGGCTTGTACTTGGATGGGGATGATTGGGAGTATCCGTTTTGGATCCTGCTCAAGCAGAATATGGGAAAAGAAGTGCAAATCGAATCTGTAAATGTGGAAAATATATCAGCTGTTAAATACGGTGAGTTTCCGGAGTTTACTCCTTGTGCTGTACTAGCAGTCAACCCATTGCGAGTAAACAATTTTCAAGTAAATGATACATCATTTTCTATATACCAAACAATGAAATCTATTACAGTGTTAACTCGAAAATAGACTCTTAAAAAGCTTTTGGTTTGATGTTGGCTTTCTCTATTATAATTAGCGCGGAGGCTTTTTCATGGAAATCACGTGGTACGGGCATTCCTGCTTTCGTCTGACCGAGCGCAATATGGCAACGGTGGTGACGGATCCTTATGACAATTCATCTATTGGATATTTTCCGCTCAAGCTCAAAGCGGATATTGTTACGATCAGCCATGACGCGCCTGGACATAATAATTCAGACGCGGTCAAAGGCACATCACATGTCATCAGCGGACCCGGTGAGTTTGAAATTGGCGGTGTATTTATTACCGGAGTTCAAACCGATGGCGGCGTTGGGGGCAAGAAAACCAAAGAGCAGACTCGCAATACGTTATACGTGTTCGATTACGACGGATTGACGGTCGCGCATCTCGGTGACTTGAAACAGTTACCGCCTCAGACGGAGATCGAAGCGTTGGGAACGGTGAACGTGGCTCTTGTCCCGGTAGGCGGCGGCGGCGGACTCAACGCCGCGAAAGCCGCGGAAGTAATCAGCTTGCTTGAACCGAACATCGTGATCCCGATGCATTATGCCACATCGGATGTTAAAGTTTCACTTGAGTCGCTGAATAAATTCATCAAAGAAATGGGACTCAGTAAACCTGAAACACAACCGTCCATCAAAGTGACGCGCTCTTCTTTGCCCGAAGAGACGCATGTCGTCGTGCTGGATTATCAACGTGAGTGAAGCTGCGCCTGTAAAAATAATTATGAGTTGGGATATTGCCGCCGATCACGAGCAGGAATATTTTGAGTTCGTGATTGGTGAATGGGTGCCGGGTGTGCAGAGACTCGGTTTCCAGCCGACCGACGCGTGGGCGACGGTGTACGGCGCTTATCCGCAAATTCAAGTGAACCTGCTTGCTGATAGCGAATCCGCTGCGCGCCGCATCTTAGGCTCGAACGATTGGAATATTTTGGAGGATCGCCTGCTTACGTTTGTCCGCAATTTTTCTTATAAGGTTGTGCCGGCGCGCAACGGCTTTCAATTTTAGAGATGAAAACCAATTCATCGAATTGGCGCTGGTTCTTCTCACTTGCGGCTCTCGAAGCGGGAGCCGCTCTCCTTGTATTATTCCTCGTGCCGCATGAGGGGAATAGTTTTTCTTTAACGCGGCTCGCGCTGTTCAGCGTCTTGATTGCGTTTTTTGTTTTGTGGATTTATTTTTTTGCGCGCCCTCCAAACCGATTGGATTTCTTGATTCGTCCATCGTTCGCGTTAGTCTCAGCGCTTCTGGCTGTGACTTTGGGTTGGTTCCTGTTCTTCTTGCGTTATCTCGACCCCGAACGTCTACTGCCTTATTATCAACGCCTCAGTCCGATTCTGTTCTATTTATTTATTCTCGCTTTTCAATTTTCCATTTTTGTGCTGATCTCGCATTATGGATTTCACCGCGACAATCTCTCGCAATTCAAATCTGTTTATAAATCATCCCTCATTGCTTTTTGCGTTTTGCTTCTTGCGCTTTGCTTTATTGCTATCACTCACGTCGGTATAACGAAAGACCCAGCCTATTGGGGTGAACCCGGCGTTCCTGTGCTTGGCTGGCAAGTGGTTGCCGCGATTCTCGTTGGAGGAACAGTATTGACTCTTGGTTTGCGATTTGCTTTTGACCGAGATGAACGGTCGGCGGTCCGAACCGATGTGATCTTTGCGATTCTCATTTGGTTGGTAGCAGTTATCATTTGGCTTTCGGTCCCGATGAGCGTGATGCAAAATAGCTTTTATGCGCCGATGATGCCGCCGACGAATCAGCCTTTCCCCAACTCCGACGCGGCTTATTACGATTATCACGCGCAATCGGTATTGCTGGGCATGGGTTATCTAGGTGACATTCCCACGCGTCCTTTATATATTTTGCTTTTGGCGTTGCTGCATCTTTTATTTGGGCAAAATTATGCTTTGATCATCGCAGGTCAATCCTGCGTACTAGCCTTGTTTCCAATCACGCTGTATTTTCTTGGAAGAAAGATTCACAGCCGCGTTGCGGGCGTGATGATTGCCTTCTTTGCCATCTTCCGGGAGCTGACTACGTTATGGGTTTCTTCTGCCACACGCGTTTCAGATACGCGCACGTTGCTGACGGATTTACCTACCGCCTTGATGATTGCCCTCGCCTGTCTGTTTGTGATGCGCTGGCTGGAAAATAAAAGCATCCAACGTGCATTGATCGCGGGCGGCGTATTCGGTGTGATGCTGCTTCTTCGGACACAATCGATAATTATTTTGCCGATTGCGATTTTATTGGCGATCTTTGTATTCTGGCCTCATTGGCTCAACGCCGGAAAAATGATCGGTTTGTTTATTCTCGGCGTTGCGGTAACCGTCGCACCGTGGCTCATCCATAACTATCTGGCGATTGGTCAATTTGCTTTTGACGACCCGCGTCAGATGGCAGTGATCTCGAGTCAATATGCGTTAAGTGGAAACTTGGATACGTCGCAGTTTAACATCCAATCTCAAAGCCTCGCGGGAAATTTAATCGCATTCACTTTAAAGCATCCTGATGTTGTAACTCAGTTCATCGCCAATCATTTTTTTGCCACAGAGATCGGGGGTGTCTTGGCTTTGCCTTTGATCGAACCGTTTAAGAGTCTCCGTGCCCCAATTGCTATTTATTGGTTTGGATGGGATGGACATTTGAATTGGTATAACCTTTTGCTGGTCATCTTCTATTTGGCAATGATTGCGGTCGGATTGGGATCGGCCTGGAAACGCCTGCGCTGGTATGGATTAACACCCTTGGTGTTCAGTTTGGGATATGCTCTTGCAAATGGCATCGGTCGTTTTTCCGGCTGGCGATACGATCTTCCGGCGGATTGGATTTCTTATTTTTATTTTGGCATCGGTATTGCGGAAATCTTTTCTATGGCCGCTCTTCTTTTTGGCGGATCAATCCAACGCTTGTTTACGGCAATTGAATTAGGAACAAGCTATGCCAAATTGAATTTGCGTTTTGCTTGGCCGATGCTGGCAAGCTTCGCCCTCATCGGTTCATTGCCATGGATCGCGGAACATGCCATGCCCCGGCAGAATCTTTTGCTTTCTCCATCTGCATTGATTGAACAAGCGTTGCACGTACCGGCAGGACAAGCCGCAAATCTAACAAAAG
>Ga0335081_10020415_pt1 | contig 10716 bp, 7 predicted proteins | sample Lox_Sample_35_FD_206713 | JGI IMG/M metagenome (GOLD analysis project Ga0335081, IMG submission 206713) | Soil microbial communities from Loxahatchee National Wildlife Refuge, Florida, United States - Lox_Sample_3.5 | ecosystem: Environmental > Terrestrial > Soil > Wetlands | place: USA: Florida... | reverse complement strand
TCGCGTTCGTCCTCCGCGAAGTCGGTGACCTCGGCGGCGCGGCCACGAACGAAGTGGACCCCCTCCTCCAGGAGTCGGTTGTAGAACTCTTCGTAGCCCTTCCCGGCGCAGCGCATATCGACGTAGAAGTCGTAGACCCTGGCGCCGGTCTTCTCGCGGACGAGGTGGGCGTACTTGAGGGCCATCATGCAGCATACCCGCGAGCAGTGGTCGTGCGTGGCACGATCGCGGCTGCCCACGCAGTGGATGATGGCCACGCTCTCGGGGAGCTTGCCGCTCGCGGTGAGGATGCGCCCGCCGGTCGGTCCCGCTGCGTTGCTGAGCGTCTCGAACTCCAGGGCCGTGACGACGTTTTCTAGCCGGCCATAGCCGTACTGCGGCAGGCGCGCAGGATCGAACGTCTTGAAACCGGTCGCCGCGATGATGGTCCCGACCTCGACGTCCAAGAGCTCGTCCTGGGCGTCGAAGGAGATGGCGCTCCTGTCGCACACGTCGCGGCATGCCCCGCATGCCCCCGTCTTGAAGTGGATGCAGCGGTCGCGGTCGATGACAGGGACCGATGGCACTGCCTGCATGAAGTCAAGGGCGATGGCCGCGTTCGGGCCCAGGAGGAGCTCGTCGTGCCGGATCGCCGCGTCCCCCCCGCTCAGCTTGAGGTGCCCCGAGTGGCAGACCTCGGCGCAGGCCCCGCACAGAATGCAACGCTCCGCATGCCTCGCCACCACCACGCGCCTGCCTGGCGGTTCGCCCCGCTTTTCGATGTGGAGCACGGAGGCTCCGACGACGTCGCGGCACATCCTGACGCACAGGCCACACAGGTCACAGGCGCCCCGGGGCTCGGTGGCGCGCTTCTCGCGGTCCTTGCGCAGCTTCTCGAGGAGCAGGCCCACGCCGGGTTTCGGCTGCGCGTGCCTGGTATTCGCTGCGGGCGACTCCGCGATGGGTCGGTCGTCGAGCAGGACCGTGCGCTCCCGTGGGACCAGGCGTGCCGGGCAGACCTCCCAGCACAGGCCACACCCGTTGCACCGCCCCTCGTTCACGAGGCGGGCCCTGCGGCGGATTCTCACCTTGAAGGCGCCGACGTGGCCGGAAATGGCCTCGACCTCGCTGTAGGTGAAGAGCGTGATGCCAGGACTCCGCGCGACGGAGACCATCTTGGGGGTGACGATGCAGGCGGCGCAGTCGAGGGTCGGGAACGTCTTGTCGAACCTGGCCATGTGGCCGCCGATGGACGCGGACCTTTCCACCAGGTAGACCCGCTTGCCGGCACCGCCGATCTCGAGGGAGGCGTGGATGCCCGCGATCCCGCCGCCGATGACGAGGGTGGCCGGATTGACGATCACCTCGCGCGCCTGCAGCGTCTCCAGCTGGCGGACCCTGGCGACGGCGCCGCGAATGAGCGCCAAGGCCTTCTGGGTGGCCGCCCGGGGATCGGCCGTCACCCACGAGCACTGCTCGCGGATGTTTGCCATCGCCATCAGGAATGGGTTGAGCTCGCCGCGGAGACACGCTCCGCGGAACGTGGGCTCGTGCATGCGCGGTGAACAGGAAGCAACCACCACGCGCGAGAGCTGCCGGTCATGGATGTCCCGGATGATGAGCTCCTGGCCTGCATCCGCGCACAGGAACATGCAGTCACGGGCGACCACCACGCCAGGCAGGGTGGACGCGAAGCGCGTTGCCTCGGCCACGTCCACCTTGCCGGCAATATTCGTCCCGCAGCGGCACACGTACACGCCGACGCGCGGTGCTCCCCTGGCCGGCGGGATGACGAGGGATCTCACCTCCGCGGGTCTCGCCTGCATGGCTCAGCCCTCCTGCGGAACCCTGGATCCGCAGCGGTGCGTCATGCTCTCCCCGAGCAGCGGCGCAGCGGACACGATCTCCCGGCCGAGCCCGAGGCAAGGCCCGGGCAGCCCCATCGCGATTCCCATGAGCTGGGTGAAGTAGAGAACGGGGATGTGGAATGACGTGCCGAAGGCCCTGTTGACGCTCGACTGGAAGGCGTCGAGGTTCGTCTGGCACAGCGGGCAGAGGGTCGCGATGAGCAGCGCTCCGTTCTGCTGCGCGCAATGGAGCAACTCCTTGCAGAGGTGGAGCGCGGTTCGCTCGCTCGTTCCCATGAGGGCGGCGCCGCAGCAGCGGCTCTTGAGCGGGTAGTGGACGACTTCCGCGCCGAGTGAGGTGAGGAGCCCGTCCAGCATGGTCGGGTACTCGGACTCGTCGAAATCGACCGGGGGCCGCACGACCTGGCAGCCATAGTAGGGTGCGACCGCGAGGCCGCGGAGCGGGATCCTCACCGCACTCCGGATGCGGCCGAGGCCCTCGTCCATCAGCAGGGCCTCGAGGAGATGCCGCACGGGAACGGTCCCCGGCAGGTACGACAGCTTGCCCGCGGCGAGGACCTCGGCGACTTGCCTGCGGGCCTGTGGCCGGTCGCGCAGGGCGCGATCTGTCTTGCGGAGGTTCGTGAAGCACGCCGGGCAGGGCACGACGAGGTCGAGCGCCATTCGCTGGGCGATGCACAGGTTCCGCGCCGAGATCGAGAGCCCGAGCAGCTCGTTCACGCACATGAAGGCGGTGGCGCCGCAGCAGTTCCAGTCCTCCAGCTCATCGAGCTCGATTCCGAGGTGCTTGCACACGGCGCGGGCCGACTCGTCGTAGGCGCGACCAATCGCGGAGAGGGAGCAGCCAGGGTAGTACGCGAAGCGCATCGCTAGCCTCCGATCTCCTTCGACTTGGCGATGAGGGTGCCGAGCTCGTCAGTCCTCCGGATCTGCTGGCCTGCCAGCGGTAGCCGTCCCCGTCTGAAGAGCCTCATCCCGAGCGGTCCCTTCTTCAGGATGGACAGGGGGCTCGCCTTCAGCCAGTAACGGATGAGCAGCTCGGGCTCAAAGCTCCGTCCGCGGTGGTCAACGACGGCGGCAAAGGTGCTGGCGAGAATCCTCGCACGCGTTCCCTCCGCCTTCCCCTCGGCGATGGCCAAGCGCTTGAGCTCGCAAATGAGGTCGGTAATGGCAATCTGCCTGGGGCAGCGAGCGGCACAGAGATAGCAAGAGCTGCACAGCCACAGGCTCTGGCTAGAGAGTACCTCTTCGCGCATCCCCGCGCGGATCATGGCGAGCAGCCTGCGCGGGGGGTTGTCCATGAAGCTGGAGACCGGGCAGGAGCCGCTACAGGTCCCGCACTGGATGCAGTCGCGGATGCGCTCGCCGGCAAAGCAGGCAGCGAGTTCGTCGACGAAGTCGCGGGGCGCGCTCGCTTCGCTGGCGGTTGGGCGCGCGGCCACGTCAGTCCGTGGCTGAGGTCGCTCCACCGGCCGGGCGGCCGTGGGTGCTGATTCCGGGTAGACCCACGACGGATCGAAGAGCTTCGACTTCGCGCACACGGAGCACGTCGTCGTGGGGCCGTTGAATGGCGTGCGGCAACTATCGCAGACCCTCGAAAAGACGGTCTCGCACCGGAGGCACCAGTACTTCCCGACCTGTCGATCGAACTCGAGAGTGGCACCACATTCGCCGCAGTCCCTGCGGACCGTGAGCGTGCCCAGGCGGCGTGGCAAGTCAAAGCAGCTCATGGGTCCCCCCGCGGCACAGCCAGAGTGACAAATAGGGAAACCCTTTGAATGAGCGTGTCATCGGACATGAGGGGTCTCTTCGTTTCGTACAGGTCAGCACGGCCTCTGGTAATGGACGTAGGCCAACGGTGGCCCCGATGGTGTGCTGGATCGGGTGCGATCGCTGCGGCGCGGCGGAGCTGCGCCGGCAAGGCGCTGACGATGGAAAGAGGAGATGGGGGCGCGCAGGCAGCGGCCCAGCGGGAACGAAGCATTCAGGATTCCGCCCTTTGGCGCTCCGCCGCCATGTAGAGCTGGTTCCAGTCGTCGGAGAACCTGCGGATGTCCTCCGTCCGAATCTGCTGGTTCCTCCAGAGCCGCACCACCTCGCTGGTCGAGACCACGAAGTAGAGCGGCCGCTTGCCCTCATCCTGGAGGTCGACGAACACGTAGAAATCGCAGTCGAGCGGGTCGGCGGGCGCCCCGACGCGCCAAGCGTACTGGTGGACGTTCGTGCGGGTCTTGACCTTGATCGAGAGTGGCCGACCATGCCGGTAGAGCTTCGCCAGGATGTCGACCGAGGCGGCGCCCTTCGAGGTGAGCGCCACGATCCAGCCCTGCTTCGACAGCTCGGCCGCCACGAAATGCTCACCGGCGATGCCGATGATGAGGCGCTGTCCCTTCTGCTGGGGGACAACGGTCACCTTCGGATCCGCGCGGGCCAGGTCGGTCGCCCTGATCCTGCCCTGCTCGATTTCGAACAGCTCCTCGCTCTGGTAGGCGACGGCGTACACCTGGTACGCGGGCAGCGGGCGGCCGTCTGCGCGCACGTACGACCTGGCCACATTGATCGCCTCGGCTATCTCCGATGCGTTGAGCGGCCTTCCAGCTTGCTTGAGCGTCCTCAGAATCGCCTCGCGGCAGGTCATACTCGATTGCTCCGATCGCTCCGCTTTAGAGAGGCCGCCAGGCTGGCCCGACATGCCGGTAACCTCCTGGTGGCGTCCACGATAGGTCGAGCGTGCACGGATTCGCCCGTCTTCCGGCGCGGCGCGCCGACCTGTCTCCAATAGAAGCCTATTCCGCAATAGAAGACTATTCCGCGGCCTCGGCAATCAAGTACTAAGGGTATCGTCTATATGCGTAGCCCGGCAGTGCGTTGCCTATTTTGCGTAGGCTCCAGCAGCCCATGGATTTTGGTTAGGCCAGGAGCACCCCACGTTTCGATGGAGCAGGGGTCCAAGTGCAGGCGCTAGACTTTGCGTCCCCTCGCAGATCTCGCCGTGCAGGCGCGCCGTAGCGAGATCCTCAAGGTGACTTACCGTGGTGCCCACGCATGATGCGAAGCAGCAAGCAAGGGGTGGCACTGGTCCTCCCGCGAGACGGTTGAGCCATTTTTGCTACGTGCGACGGATGGCCCGATACCACATCAAATTGGTCGACGAAGTCGATGAAACATGCAATTGGTCGACGAAGCTCGACTCGGCGTAGCGATTCTTCGCTCAATTCTACAAGGGTTCACGGGTGACCAGGCCGGTCGCAAGTGGAAGACGCCAAGCCCAGAAGTTGCTGGGATAAGCTTCAGCTGGGGGTCGATGGGGCACGAATTCCTGGAGTGTTGCGGTCGAGATGATCGAAGAGACGATTGACAGGGGGAAATGAGAGCTGTCCCGCAGTGACGGCAGTGTTCTCGCTGCCATCTGGAGAGGTCGGATCGCGCCTGTGCCCGGTCCGGCGCGGTGCAGCCGCAGAGGCCGGTCACACCGGGTTGGGAGCAGCGCCGTGCCGACGCTTCTCCGAGCCATCGCGGATGGCGATGGTGTCCGTCACGCTTCCTCAGCGGACGAACCGTCGAGGGCGTTGCACGCAATTGAGAACGGGCGTCTTGCCGTCCCGATGCTGCTGGATCGCAAAGCCAGGACTCCGTGCTCGGCCTTCCTCCAATGCCACGACGAGCGGTACGGTGAGGGAGCCTGATTGTGACGGCCATGGCTTTGCTTGGTGCTTTGCATGGACCCAGGAAGGGGCGTTGCTCAGGAGCCCCTCATGGAAACCGCACAGTCTCCTGCTCTGGCCAGCGCACCCGTTCGATCGTGGCGCGCGGGTACGGTGGCGGAAGGCGTACAGTGCGCCAATCGCGCTCGACCCTTCCCCGCGTCTCTCGGCTGCACCGATCAACCGGTGTGCGTAGACGACGAACCGCGGTTTCGCGCCCGACGCCGATCGCTGGGGCGTCGATCAGGAAGACGGCGCTTGCCGAGCAGGCCGGTTCGCATACGCTCGTCGGGATCGATGACCGGCGTGTTGGGCCCCTCGTGAAAACATTGGACAGGCGTAGACACAATCGGTGAACATGCGCTTGATGCACTGCTCGGCCACGACAAGGCCATGTATGCCTCGAGATTCAAGGATAGTCGACGCACCATATCAGGGTGGGGCTTCCGTTGACGCACCTGGGGGTGAAGGCACAGCCGTCGCCTCGCTCGCCGGTGTCACCCTCGCTTGCAACCCAATATGTCTTCTGTCGATCACATGGCAATGTCTCCTGGCAATGAACTTCCTTCAGGTGTAGGAGGTAAACAGAAGGATCAGATCGTCGACCTCTTGACCGAGTCGGCGGTGACGCGAGCCGGCGCGGAGGAATCCTCTTCCATCAGTCGCCGCTCGGCGGGCACCATGAACCCCGGTGGAGTTGTGGCAGCCCCGGATGGCTGACTGTGCTTCGAAGTGTCTGCCTTGTCAGAGCGCTGCTCTGTTGTTCTCCGGAATGGTCGCCTTCGGCACGCCCCCCGCGTGCAGGCGCTGCGTCTCCGCGAACTCGCCGTCGCGGGAAGGCGTGACATTCGAAGGGCGGCACCGCTCACTGGCGGTTGCCCGGTGCGAGCGCGCCGCCTCGGACGAACAGGTTCGGCGCGGCCCGCACATCGTCGTGCGCCCCTGGCAGCGCATCCGGCATCTCGTGCCGGCCTGCGCGGAAGTTGGCGTCGCGTGACTGGGGCGCCTTGCTCCATCGCCGACAGGCTACGGCGACCGAGCCGGCCGCCGGCCCCCTCGCGGGGCAAGGGATCGGGCCGCCTCCAGGTGAAACTCCGGTGGTGGCCTCTGGGCGGGGGCTCTCCGCCCCCATCGCCCGTTGTGGTCACACCCAGCGATCCTCCGCAATGGATCAGCCTCCTTCTCGGGCAGCGGTGGTGCCGCAATTCGAGGCATCGAAGCTATCAGTCGGAAGGAAACCGAGTTCCTCGTGACCTTGATCCATGGGCAGCTCTCTTGCACGCCAGGTGCTTGCCTCGACGGAGGACGGTCCTTTGCAACCCCATGTTCAGCACCACAGCGCGGACACGTATGGGGCCCATGCCGCTTCCGTCATCGCGTTGCTCGCACGCATTGGGCTCGTGGTCACCGATGGGAGCGGGACGGCCTCGCGAGAATGCCAGGATGCGCCGGCGTGGAAGCCTGAGCCTGGACTCACGAGGAGGCTGCCGGATCTGCGATTCACGCGGCAGCTGTGGCGCGACCCCTGTCCCGGCGCTGCCGTGATCGCACGTTGGCGCCGGCAGCATCCCGGTGAGAGCCTCCTGGGTCTCATCCTCGAGATCATTGCGGGCAACCATCTCTGTTCACCTGTCGGCGCGCGAAGGTCTCGAGCCGAACCACACGGCGGGCACCTGCCCGCGGCGCAGACGGTGATCTTCCGACACGGCAGCGCCAGAGACAAGGAGGCGGCACCACGAGCGGCTGGTCGTCTCCTTGCCGAATCGCGCGATGCCCCCGTGGGCCGAAAGTGCACCCTTGCACCGAACCGGCGCACCCGGGATCCGGTGCATTCGCTTGTTTCCACTCGACGTGAGCCCGATCGCCATGGCTACTTCCCCAGGTCTGTTTGACAGCTATCGCGCCCTCCCCGGCGTCTACGACGAAGCGTGCGCTCCGGTCGGCGGGCTGCGCCCCGAGTTCAAGCGCTGCCTCGAAACTCTGGGAGGGCGAACGGCAGCCGAGTTCGCGAGCCACCAGGGCCTCGCCGAGGTGGCACTGCTTGGCCAGGGGGTGACCTTCTCCGTGTACTCGGATCAGCGTGGATCGGAGAAGATCTTCCCGTTCTGCCTGGTGCCGCGACTCGTCTCCGCCGGTGATTGGGACCTCCTCGAGCGCGGCCTCGTTCAGCGGGTTCTGGCGCTGGAGATGTTCCTGGACGACGTGTACGGGGAGCAACGGGTCCTGGCCGAGATGCCGCTCCTGCGAGACCTCGTGCTCGGGGGAAAGGCCTACCTTCCCCAGTTGCGTGGTGTGAAGCCACCCGGCGGTGTCCGAATCCACGTGTCCGGCATCGACGTCATCCGCGATCCCTCGGGCACGTTCCGCGTTCTGGAGGACAACCTACGCACGCCGTCCGGCGTTTCGTACGTGCTGGAGAACCGGCAGCTTTCGAAGCGCGTCATCCCCGAGGTGCTCAACTGCGCGCGCGCGCATGGGGTGGACCACTACCCCGAACGACTCGCCGTCGCACTTCGCTCGGTGTCCCCCGAGGACCCCGATTGTTGCAGCGTGGTGGTGCTCACGCCGGGCCCCTACAATTCCGCCTACTTCGAGCACAGCTTCCTCGCCAGGACCATGGGGCTCGAGCTGGTGCAGGCAGCTGACCTCTTCGTCGAGAACGACCGGGTCTACGCACGCACGACACGGGGTCCGCGCCGCATTCACGTGATCTACCGACGCACCGACGAGGCCTTCCTGGATCCGGAGGTCTTCCGGCCCGACAGCCTGCTGGGCGTGCGTGGCCTCATGCGCGCCTATGCCGCCGGTAACGTCGCGCTCGCAAACGCGCCGGGTAACGGCGTCGCCGACGACAAGGCCGTCTACCCGTTCGTCCCGGAGCTCGTCCGCTTCTATCTCGGGGAGGAACCGCTGCTGGAGCAGGTTCCCACCTTCCTGTGTGCCCGCCCGGCCGACCGCAGGCACGTCGTCGACCATCTCGCGGAAATGGTGGTGAAGGTGGTCGACGAGGCGGGCGGTTACGGAATGCTCATGGGGCCCCAGGCGAGCCCGTCCGAGCGCGAGAGATTCCGCGCCCGCATCGAGGCAGAGCCACGGCGCTACGTGGCACAATCGCGGATCGAGCTGTCGGCCTGTCCGACCTGGAATTCAGCGTCACATCGGCTCGAGCCCCGGCGTGTCGATCTGCGCCCTTACGTCCTCAACAGCCGGGCCGGCCCCTGGGTGTTGCCGGGCGGCCTCACCCGCGTTGCGCTGGTGGAAGGATCGTATGTGGTGAACTCGAGCCAGGGCGGCGGAAGCAAGGACACCTGGGTGCAGAAGACGGAGCGCTCCGCATGATTTCGCGCGTTGCCGATCACTGCTTCTGGTTGGGGCGATACCTGGAGAGGGCTGAGTGCACCGCTCGCGTGTTGCAGGTGACCCGCAATCTGGCGCTCGACGCTGGCCTCACTCCGCGGCAGTGCTGGCAGCCAGTCATCGTGGTTTCCGGCCAGGAGGCGAATTTCTTGGCCCGCCACGGAACCGGCCTGGAGGACGGCGAGGTGGTGCAACGCTACGTGACCTGGGACGAGGAGAATCTCGCCTCCATCATGCGGTCCACCGCGGCGGCGCGGGAGAACGCGCGATCGATCCGCGAAGTGGTGAGCCTGGAGACCTGGGAGGCCCTGAACGAACTGTACCTGTGGATGGCCGGCGAAGACGGCAGGGTGCGCTACGCCGCGGACCGCCACGACTTCTTTTGGCAGGTGCGCCGAGCTTGCCTGCTTGCGCTCGGGTTCATCCAGGGGACCATGCTGCATGACGACCCTTATCGGTTCATTGCGCTCGGGGTAATGCTGGAACGCGCGGGCCAGACCGCGCGCTTGCTGGATGTCCAGCATCACGCGCTCGCCCGGCTCGCCACCCATCAGGTGGAAACGGCCCTCTTCTTGGCCCTGCTGCGCGCCTGCTCCGGCTTCGAGCCGTTCATGAAGCGCAACCGAGGACCGGTTACACCCCTCAGCGTGGCGTCCTTCCTGGTGCTCGACCCCGAGTTCCCGCGCTCGATCCGCTTTTCAATCACCGCTGCGTACAGGCGGCTGTCCAGCCTCTTGGCCGTCGATGCGGTTGGCCGTCCCGGCATCGAGTGTCTGGAGAAGCTGCGCGCGCTCGATGAGTGGATCGTCCAGCAGCGGCCAGCTGCGTTGGAGACGGGCTTCATCCACGCATGCCTCACCCGCGTGGTGGACGACTCGGCCGAGATCTGCGACGCAATCGGGCGAGAGTTGCTTGGCCAGGCGGCTTCCCCAGCGCCGGGTGGCCGTACACAATAGCCCATGCCCAATCTCCTCGCGATGTCCTTCGAAGGTGAGCTGGCACCGAGCTTTGAGCTGCGCTGCCTCCAGCCCCGCCGCACGCTTCCCGACGGCTGGGGTATCGGGTACTACCCGGGCGGCGAACCCTCGGCAACCGTGCTCAAGGAACCGGCCCCGCCCAGTGGCAGCATCCGCAGCAAGCTCGTGGAGGCGTGGGAGCACCTCGAGTCCTCGCTCTTTGTGGTACACATCCGCCACGCCACGTGGGGAGCCATCACCGATGCCAACACGCAGCCCTTCTCGCGTCCCTGGGGCCGGCGCGACTGGCTCTTCGCCCACACCGGAAGCCTGCACAACCGCCCGGAGCTGGAGCGGCACTCCACCTTCGAGCCCATCGGCTCCACCGACACCGAGTTCATTCTGTGCGAGCTCATGAACCGCTTCGCCGAGTGCGGATGGCACGCGCTGGCAGACGCGGATCTCGATCTCCTGCGCAGGTGGTTCTGGAGCATCAACGAGCTCGGCCCGCTCACCGCGGTCCTTTCCGACGGTCACGATCTGTGCGTCTACGCCGACCGCCAGGGGGAGGTGCCCATCCACACCTGGCAGGGGGCCCCACCTTACAGCGCCCTCAGCTTCGCAGACAGCGATCTCAAGATCGATCTATCCCGCCGCGGTGTGAAGAACCGCCGCGGCGTGGTTGTGAGCAGCCCGGCGCAGCTCAACGTGGAGGGTGGCACCGGCGAATGGCAGCAGCTAATCCCCGGACATCTGCTGGTCGTCTGCCAGGGGGTCGTTCGTGCCCACACGGTGGCGGTGGAGGGCTCACCCACGCGTACGGTTCGTCGCACGATGGCCCGGCCCGCCAGG
>Ga0335081_10020414_pt1 | contig 10717 bp, 15 predicted proteins | sample Lox_Sample_35_FD_206713 | JGI IMG/M metagenome (GOLD analysis project Ga0335081, IMG submission 206713) | Soil microbial communities from Loxahatchee National Wildlife Refuge, Florida, United States - Lox_Sample_3.5 | ecosystem: Environmental > Terrestrial > Soil > Wetlands | place: USA... | reverse complement strand
CCGCTGTGCAACGACATGGGTTCGTCAGAAGCCGAATACCAAGATAAAGTCAAGGTAATCCGGAAGTCATTCGCAACGTATCAAGGTGCCCCCCTCCCAATTGTCCCCAATCATCTCAACAGCGTGCAAAGACTTCCCGAAGAAAGGCATTGTTTTCTTTGACTGTCTTCCTATTTTCGAGAACCCCTACCTCTTCAATCTTCTCGTATGCCCCCCACGAAAATCTGGCTTCTAAGGAGAGCCAGTTGGACGTATATGAAGAACACCTCCGTCCTCTCGAACCAACCGTGCTCATTGGCCTCGATGCCCGGGGCTTTATCATCGCTCCGGCTCTGGCGCTCCGCCTCAACGTCCGCTTTATCCCAGTCCGTAAAAAGGGCAAACTGCCCGGTCCAACTGTGCAAGCGAAATATGAAAAGGAGTATGGCGCAGATATCTTTGAATTGCAGACGGGTAGGTTGAAGGAGACGGACCGTGTCGTCGTGGTCGACGATTTGATTGCAACAGGTAGTTCCCACCATACCTCTCTTTCTGTTGTGGACAATGAAGGGTAATTGAGAGGTGGATCTGCAAAGGCAGTGGGAGAATTAGTCGAGAAGCATGGGGCTACGATACTGGAATATGCATTTATTATGGAATTAACGTTCTTGGAGGGATGGAAGAAATTGGACGCCCCTGTTTGGAGAGTTGTTACTGAGGAAGAAGATTGTAAGTCGGGATACTGTAGAGATTCTTAGAATGGGGAACAGCCATACATTTATGGACAACATCATTCCTCAGTCCCGTTGGATATTATAGACCTACGGTCTTTAATTTCACGGCCTCGTTAAGTTCGGAAATAATTATGTGGGCTCTTCTACTCCCGCTCCCTATTCTCTGCACGCTTACGATCTCTACTGGTAAGTGAACACCGGCGGCCAGAGGCACATTCTAAGCCCATTGTTTGGCCCAGAATTTGTTTGCGTAATGTTCCGCATTAACAGCTGCAGTTCTATCGAGACTGATTATGTCTTGCAATTCGTCCGGCGCAACTAGAGGCCGGAGGAATCTCGGAGAAGAAGGCCAAGCCAGGATTGAAAAGGAAAGACCCACCCTTCGAGGTGAAAATGTCTGCGATCGTGCTGCCTCGTCATCTCATGCTACTTACCAGTTGCAAAAGTCTTGGCCCCCTGGAGGCTGTGGGCGTCCGACAAAATTAGGGCTATACCCTGCTGGGTATATAGCAGTCACACAGACTAAAATATGCCAATCCGTACGTATCTTCACATTGAACCGCTCTTCGCACATCCATCATGGTACCGACGACTTGTTCCCGTTCATTCATCCTAACATCCGCTTTAGGGTAAACAACACGGCTCCCTTGCCCGTGCAGGCAAAGTCAAGTCTCAAACCCCCAAAGTCGAAAAACAAGAAAAGAAGAAGAAACCAAAGGGCCGAGCATACAAACGGCTACTTTACAATCGACGATTCGTCACGGTTGCCAATCAACGACCCGGTGCTAAGCGAAGGGTAGACAGCCCCGCTCTCCACATTCCCCTGTCTTCGCTGTGCAATCTTTCCCCGTCTTTCCCCCATCTGGTGGGGGGGTATTTCAAATAGGTGGCTGATCATAGATGAATCCCGCGCCTACGACCTCATAACTTGGCGACCGGAATCTTGCGTAGATATTATGGGTGCATTTGGAATTATAGGCATTTCGTCTGTATTAATACACAATACGAGACTCCCTATTCCATATTTGGTCGCCTGTCTCCTTTATCCGCATAATGGCCTCTTGTGCTGCATACCTTTCCCCTGCCCGACCATCCCTTCTTCTCGATTCGTGTCCCACGTCAGGATTGACCCATTAACCGCCATGATGCATATCACCGGATGGTCAACGCTTATTCAGAGGGCAAAATCACTTTTTCTCCCACAGATTGCCGGGGATATCGAGTGTCTCATAATGTTGACCCTGAATTGATTTTGATATATATCGTTGTTAACGAGTAGCGTACACGAACAAAGTTACAGACGGAAGCAAACTGCAAAGCTAACTCAAAGACACCAACGCTACCATACCACCCAGTTCCCTTGTCCCAAATATACCCATCTCTCATTCTATTCACCTTTCGCACGCGCCCAAACAATCTCTGAAGCCCGTCGAACATATCATGTAAGGACAAAGATAAACACCGTTATCAGCCCAGCGAGGCCGATAACCTGCGGCCTCAGCGACGTCGCGGCGCTCTTAGCTTGATCTTGAACGGCGGGCGTTGCGGTGGTTGAGCTATGGGCGGCAGCACTGCCGCCGACGCTGGCACTCGGTGTGCATGGACCACAGGACGTTATGACGGTCGTTGACAGGACAAAAGTTTGGGTGACGCTTCCGGAGACCGTGTACGAGAATATTGAACCGTCGGATTGCGTTACGATCGACTGGCCGAGGGCAAGGGACAAGAAAGCGAGAAGGCTAAGTAGTCCCGAGAAGAATTTCATCGTTGGAAACGGGGAGGTCCGTACAGAGATCGATGTACAACCGGGACAGTTCAACTATGGCGAAACTTGGCAGAAGGATGGTTATATTCGAAGATTAGCACAAGGCGGCTTCGAAGAGATAAAAATAGTCGATACGATAGAAGACGCAGGTTATAAAAGGAACGTGGTTGAACGAGAAAGGAGCGACTCGGTTCGGTTTCGTTCGTGGTATGAAAATAGGTCCAGGAGGGCGGACGAGAGGCGGGCGCGCCTCCATTTAAACACCTTGGATCGTATGATGAAACTTATTGAAACCTTGTACAGGGGTAATTATTTTTCCATTATCCAATTAATGGCTCCACAATTCCACACATTATAATTAATCGACGCAAATTGCGAGGGGTGGCCGGGAGGTCCGAGCGGTTACCCGCAATTTCGATCGAGGGTTCAGGGGGTTCGCCGTAAAGCCGGCGCTGTGGGTTAGGTTTCTGGTAGGTCAAATTTGCGCCGTTTAGGTTTGTTTTCGGCAACTAATGGATCGATGATGAGCTGTGGACACCTAAAGTCACGACCCCTTGTCTGCTCTTCTTGGTCCCCTTGGGGAGTTGAATGGGCTTTTGGAGGGTTGTGAGGATGTGGAATGCGATCCCGCCTTTACCACCACTAGGGTCGCACGCATTTTCTCTGAGGTCCTTTCGAGCTTCTGGATGTAAACATGTTTGAGAAGGATCGGATGCCATTGAAAGGATAATGACCGCTGATGTAACTATCAAATTGCATATTAACTGCACCGATATTCCTCTTTTATTTCTTGTTTGATTCTTGCGATATAACGATTGCCGCGGGCGGGTGACCGAGGTAATTAGGCCATTGTAGGTGACGCGAAATTTTAATATTATTAGACCTTGAAATTGTGGAGATATGATTGAATACTTGCCTTTCAATACCGTAAACATTGCTAATGCTAATGCAGGAAAATATTTTCTCTGAAAGGATGTGATTGATTGGCCGTGCTATCGCTCCTTTTGCCAGCCTGATCGAAATGCCTTCTCAAGGCAAAAGATACTCGCAACGGCGGCTCGCGAGCAAGTTCTCCACTCCGTACCGCTATCTAATCTCATCGCGGCTCAGAAGAGGATATTCTGACAATGGCACACACTCACTACAACGGACATACTTCTCTTTTCAAGTGTCTTGGTATCTTGAAATAATGATCGTCCGTCATATATGTTGAGAGCCCGGTTGATGTTCCTGGACTCTCGGTTCCGTCCCGCGCAGAACTTGAATTTGACTTGGTTTTCATGCCAGACCCGAACCTTCCGAACAGCTAGAACGACGCCGATCATTCGCGGATCAGTCGTACGTATCTGACGAAAAGCTGTTTAGATGGCACGCGATCGTCGCGATACCTCGAACCTTTTAATCCGACTTTCGTATACATATTCCAAAAGAAACAGAATCCGGCCGAAATTTGTTATTAATAACGGTTCTCTATTTGAATGCTGTGCTTTGTAGGCGAACCAAGCACATAGTTATTCTTACAATTTCACTTCCAGCATATTTTCGAGCTGTATAGCGTTCTCATCTTCGCTCAGATCCCGTGATTCCGGCAACTTTTGCAGGATTTTCTCCTCTTTATCTGACCCTTCCAGACTGTCCACTTTCTGTCTATTTTCTGGTTGCCTTTTCTCCTGCTGTTTTCGCTTTTCCTCAGCCCGCCGAGGGGTCTCACTTGCTGATCCCTTCCGCAAAAAGAATGACAGAGCCAACGGAATAGCCATCAACCCAGCACTAAACCAAAAGCAACTCCGGTAGCCCCGCAACAACTCCATCTTCGTGGCACTCTCGGTCACCCCATCGGCATGCGCAATCGTCGCCGCCAACGCCAAACTAATCGCGGTCCCAATCTCCACGACCGTAGTAAAAATTCCCTGTCCGAGGCTCTGCAGATCCTTTTCCACGGAGCTTGAGACAAATACGTTGGAGACGTTGAAGAGGGTCATGCCACCAATGGCGGAGAGGGAGACGGCGGGGAAGGCTTGTGGCCAGTACGACTGTTCCGCAGGCGAGGTCACTATGAGAAGGGGGGCAGAGAGGAGGAAGAGAATTCCGGCCAAGCAAAGGATTTTGGCGTGGATGCGCGGGATAATTCGAGCCATGGAGAGGGCAGTCAGGACCCCGAAGCCCACATCCGGGAGGAAGTAGAGGGTGCAAAGGAGTGGAGAGATCCCGCGGACGTTTTGGAATCTGCGAAGATGGTTAGAAGTGGCAATTGGGGATGGGATAATGGAATTTACAAGAATGTCATGTAAAGCGTTACGATTTCAAAATCGAACCACCCGAAGAACAAGACTGCCATGACAAGGCTAAATTGTGGGTTCTTCCAGATGGCGAGGGGCATCATCGCCTTGTCCCCACGGACGTGTTCGACGCAGATAAATAAACCGAGAAGGATGATCGAAAGGACAAGAAGGAAGATGATATACCAGGTCTTCCATCCCTGACGCGTTTGACTTGAGTATCTGTCGTAAGCCAGGATATTAACGGAGGTACAGACGTGAGGGAGAAAGCAAGCAGTAAAAGCCCACTGACAGACAAAATTTGTCCCCACCAATCAATCTCCTTGTACTTCCTCGGAATGTTTGGTTTCTCGCCATCATCACCAGCCTCCACCGGAACCACGAAATGCGTACTCAAGATCATAACTCCTGTAATAATAGCAGTAATAAAGAATAACCATCGCCATGTCAATAATTGAGAACAGATTCCTCCCAATAGGATGCCGGTAAGGAAACCCATTGTTCCCATTCCTCCGACAATCGCAAATGCAAAAGCCTTCCGTTTGTTGTAGGAATGATACGTCGCACCGACGATACCAATGGCGCCAGGTACGCAAACAGCTCCGGAGAGCCCCTGGAGCGCACGGAAAACAAAGAGCATTATCCCATTTTTCGCGAAACCGGAGATTACGGTCGTCGCGAGATAGGCATAAGCGCCGCAGAAGAAGACTCTGCGACGGCCGTAGAGATCGGCCAAGCGACCAGACGTACATCATCCACTCTTCCAGTGCGACGTTGTTTGGGTGAAAGCTCCAGGTACATCTGGGCATACGTATCCGCCTCACGAAGACTGCGTTTTAGAGCAGCAGTCTCCGTCGGACTGTCAATACGGGTCAGCCAACCGCCAGGACGGGGAGGGGGGGGGATTGTACCGTTGCATTTCGACGGCAGTCTCGGAGATTCCTTTTGGCAGATTTGGCGATGGATTTGGAAACAGAGACAAGCGAGGAGTTGGAGGAGAGAAGATCATGAGACACAACGTGTGGGCCACGTGGCGTCAGGTATCTTAATAAGCAGGAGGTCGCCATCCCGCATTGACCTAGAAGGCGATTCCAGAAGATGTTGTTACTCGCCACACAAATTGTGTGGCGAGTAACAAAGACATCTGGAAACCACGTGAAACTCAGGGGGGGTCTCTTTTGTGTTGGGGATATGGTTGGCTTTGTTGTGGATATCGACTGGCTTTATTGTGGTAGATGCGACTTCAGCATCCACAACCTTCTTTGTTTCTTGTGCTTGGAGCAAAACATCAGATAGAAATGCATTCATTCATTAACGCTTCGAATAGCTGTGTTTGATGAGCCATAGCTAGAGAAATCTACAGCGGGTTCAGTTGCACCAGTTTCCTGCAGCATGTCCCAGTCCAGTTCGAAAGATGTATTTATTTACGGTTCCACCGCAGCATCGGCGGAGTTTGGACAGGTGCGGCCCGAGATGGCAGATGCGGAGAGCATCTCGCTGGAAGAAACAAACCGAATCCGGATATCCCTCGGCCTCAAACCCCTCCAGCCGCCCTCAGAGACCGCGCCAGCCACAGACGGCAATGCCGCCCCAACAGCTGACGACGAGGAGCGCAGGGCGGTTGAGAACCTCCGGGCCCTGCGAGCAGAACAACAAAAAGCCAAAGACGAAGAAGCCCTGCGGAACAGATTAAGAAAGGCAAGGGACAGGAAGGCACTGAATGAACGGCTTGTCGGACGGACACTGGGAGAAGCAAATGATGACGAGCCACTCGACGTGAAAGCGTGGGTTAAAAGGTCGAGGAAGCGACAGCGGGAGTTAGCTGCGAAACGGGCTGCCGAACTCGAACAGCAGGACAAGGAGTTTCAAGAAGAATATACTTCAGGTACTAAGCCTCGCTCTTTCCTTCGTCGCGCTGAATATGGGCCAGAGCATCTTGAAGGATTAAAGGTCGGTCATGACATTGACGATATTGGCGCTGGAGAAGGCACAATCCTCACCCTTAAAGACCGCGGAATCCTCGATGGCGACGACGATGAAGGCGACGAACTCATTTCCACGGCCTTGGTCGAGAAAGAACGATTGCAAGAGAATCTCAAGAATAAAGCCAGGAAACCACGATATGACCCCTACGCAGAAGAATACGATGAGTCGGGACAGAAGAAAATCCTACGGCAGTACGACGAGGACGAACGGAAAACGTTCATTCTCGGCAAGGATCTGAATGACACATCGACGCCATCGCATTCTGCATCTAAAAATTTGGCCAGCATAGCCTTTGATTATGAACGGCCCCGCGAAATCGCGTCTGATTACGCTGATCCATCAACGATAACAATCAAGAAGCCTAAAAAGAAAAAAGAGCGTAAAGCCGTACGGGCCACGGCCCTCCTCGGCGATGATGAGCCCGCTGCAGCGCCTGCTAAAGATCAAATCATGGAGGAAGCGCAATTATTACCATTGTCTTCTGCCAAACGTAAGGTCGTGGAAGACACCGGGTTCGGAGATGACGAAGAATTACAAGAGTTACTGGCACGTCGCCGTCGCGTAGCTCTGAAAAACCGTAAAATCTCTAGACCGGAGGATATTGCATACGACATCCGACAATCCATGGAAGAAGATCATGGAGAGCCAGAGGCAGGTGGACTCGTCATTGACGATACAAGTGAATTCGTCCGAGGCATCGAAATTACCCAACTCCAGCCTCGCACCGGATCCCCCGCCTCACCCCCACAACAAATGGAAATAGAAGAACCCGAAGAAGAACACCCGGCCGTCGAAATGCAAATCGACGTTCCATCCCCCATTCCCAAAGAAGCCGAGGAAGAACAGGGTTCGGAAACCGGTATCATAGGCGAAGACGACGAAGTCATCCCCGACAGTCTCGCTGCAACCCTGGCCGCCCTCCGGCGCTCCGGCGAACTCGACTCCTCCACCGTAGCCAGTACCTTCACCTCCACCGACCTGGACATCCGTGAAGGAATTTTAGCGAGGCAAGCTACTCGCGCGGCCCAAACAGCTGAAGAAGCCCGTCGACGACGCGAGGCCGAACGGCGCGACGAGCGGCACGCCCGCATGTCCCAACGCGAACGCGAAGCATATCGCGAACAAGAAAACCTCCGACGGGAAAGACGGGAAGCGGAGGCAAGGAACGCCGAGTTTGCAGAGGGATTCAAGTTCAATGTTGACTTGCAGTATTTAGATGAGTTTGGACAGGAGATGACGAAGAAAGATGCTTTTAAGAGGTTGAGTCATAGTTTCCATGGGAAAGCTTTCGGGACGATGAAGAAGGGCAAGTATTTGCAGAAGACGTTGGATAAGGGCAAGGCTACCGGGCCCAGTGTTGTGGCGGATTTGACGAAAGTTGACGAACAGAGGGAGCGACAGAAGAAGCTCGGGTCCGCTTTTACGAGAATACAGTAGGGAACTGTTATTTTCTTACTTTCTGTAAAGGGCGCCTATCTGCATGGGGTTAATTAACCTGCTTACTTTATCGGAACCACATCAATCTTCCCTCAACGAAAAGGCGAGGTCCTTCACGCCGTGAGTATGTTAAAAAACGGCATATAACTCCTGAACAGTGAAAACCAATAAACAAAATTATATAGAAGAAAAAAACATGATCAATGCAACAATTGACCACTCAATCAAAAAAGAAACATCAAAAGCGAAGCATCAACCAAGTTCCCCGTTATTCCATTCTCTGGCTGTTGATATTTTCCATTCCCAGTCCGGGATATTTCAGCAATAATAATGCAGGCCGGGGGGAGGGCGAGGAGGCGGATTGCCGGGATCAATATCTCGAATAGTTCAACAAGCCCACTAACTATCGATTGTGCTGGTTTGATTTCGATTGAACAGCGTATTAGTCGTCAGGAAAAGCTCTCGTCTTCGGATGATTACGACGTCTTACTACTTGACTTGTTTACGAAGAACTCTCCGACAGCCCGTTTGCAAGCTGGCGGCTGCCGAAGCCTGACCGCGGTCGAATTTGAAAGCCCTCCGCCCGTGGCGAGCGTCGTTGGTACCTGCGTCCGAGCTGTGACCACAGGATTCCCCAGGGTGAATAGAATCGGCATGGTTGGATACACAGTTGTTTTGCCTTAAAATGATACTCTCGCGGCTTCTTCTCGCGTTCCGTCTCTTGATATCGCTCGTAGTGGGCCAGGGCACCGAGAAGTTGCCCCTGGACATTGGCCAAAGTTTCGTTCTCGAGTGTCTGCAACGAGACGAGGATGGCGAGGCATCCCCCCTCCCTCCCCCCCAAAATAGCCCGGCTCCTAACGCACTAGGCAATGGAAGACAAACAAAAGCAGCGCATATACACACCCTTCCTAAGATGCAATGAAACCGGCAGCGCTCCCACGTTTGCCTTCCGCGAATCCACCTCTCGGACACGAACACCGTGCACAATAACAATCGACGACCCGACTTTTCACCTGTTTCAAGCGTATTTACACGACGATATTCCCTTGGTCTGTCGGCTTCCCTCGGCGCAGGGAGAAGAGAGCTGGGCGCGAATACCAATTGCCCTCGTGGGGAAAACCGAGTTGAGTCACATTGATTTAGAGCCGAAAATAAACTTTGTAATACATTATCATAAGGGGGAGGGAAGCATCACGGGCGGTGTGGGGTATAGTGTTGGTCCGACTGTTACGGTGGGAACAGATGAACGGGAGTTAGGGTGGGAGAGGATTAAAATTGGGGATGAGATACGGCTGGAGTTGTCAGTCAGGTAAGCATCTTCCAACCGCCTCTCACCAGTTTTGCCCTTGCTTTTGGCTGATGAAAGCAGATGGATATCGACGGAAGAAGTCGCGAATGAACATCATCACCGGGGCCTGAACGCGTTGCACATCATGTGTTATCCGTTTCTTGGCGGGGTCGTGTTTATGCTGTTATGTCGAGTGTTATACGATGTGTTGTGGGGGAGAGGGAAGATTGCGTCGGTGAGGCAGCAGGCGAGGTTTGAGTCTGCGGGGATTAATATGAACAAAAGGAGAGGGAAAACAGCGAGAGACATGGCTTAGGTTTGTGCCAATTTCCGAAAGAGATACTACAAGACGGTAGCCTTATATGAGATCGGGTTTGAGGTTCAATACCGAAATATTTCATATCTCACGCATATTTATTGAACTTGATGATCAATGCCGCAGTGACAAATAAGCGAGACGTTGAGCCAGGATCTCAAGTGGAGACGTCACGATGGGAGATGGGGCAGGATGGAAAAATCGCGACCTTTTTTACAATAGCATCGTCCCGCGTCAAGACCCATAACATATCACGTATTACTCCGACGAAGCATCATGGATACAGAATGCTTTTCTAGTCCATCACAGCATCGAACGAGAGCACCTGATGCAGTAGCTAATATCCGATACATGGAAGACAAATACGAAAATGGATTCAAGTTTCTAAAGAACTATGTTAAGAGTAACAGAATATTTAAAATAGCAGTCGACAGGAGTTGAGATCAATTTTGATTCTAACCCCAACGAAGTCAAGTAAAATCCTTTTGAAATTATCTCCACATCAAGTTTACTTCTGATTCTAATTTCTTACATTTTCAGCGTGCGCGATCGCGAAGGTAATTATCTCCTCAAGGGGGACAAGCATTTTCACCGCACTGGCAATCAGATCGTCATCCGTAGAAATCATCTTCGACTCATTTGCCTGCACAAGCGGTTCGCGATGGTTGAGTTGTTGGCTGACAAAATGCTGATATACGAAATATGCCATCATTTCTTCGCATTTGATGTAAATGGTAGGAGAAGCCTAAGGTTGGCTGGCTAATTATCAGTCATCAAAGACATCCACGAAAAGTTTTGTATCGTTGGAACTCCCGTAGGAACCCTCCAACAACTTCCCAGTCAAAACATCTTCCTCGGCATCCCATTCGAATACTCCCCTGAGGAAATCGCCCTCCTGAACAAACATCATGCAATAATTCTCCTCGATGG
>Ga0335081_10020413_pt1 | contig 10717 bp, 7 predicted proteins | sample Lox_Sample_35_FD_206713 | JGI IMG/M metagenome (GOLD analysis project Ga0335081, IMG submission 206713) | Soil microbial communities from Loxahatchee National Wildlife Refuge, Florida, United States - Lox_Sample_3.5 | ecosystem: Environmental > Terrestrial > Soil > Wetlands | place: USA: Florida... | reverse complement strand
GACAGGGTCATGTCAAGGTTTGGTACAGTCCCGCCGATGCGCGACTTCATGGCGGCCACCCGCGACCGCATCATCGTCTACGACGGCGGGATGGGGGCCACGCTCGAGCAGTTCGACCTCAGCCTCGAGCACGACTACAAGCTGTCCGGACGGTGCCACGAGGCGCTGGTCCTCAACCGCCCCGACGTGATCGAGGGCGTGCACACCGCGATGCTCGACGCCGGCGCCGAGGTGCTCGAGACCGACACCTTCCAGGCGTCGCGACTGAAGCTGTCGGAGTGGGGCCTCGAGCACCACACGGCGGAGATCAACCAGCGGGCGGCCGAGATCGCGCGCAAGGCCGCCGGCGAGCACCGGTTCGTGGCCGGATCGATCGGCCCGACCGGCTTTCTGCCGGCGAGCGACGACCCCACGCTGGGCCAGATCCGGTTCCCCGAGCTGGCCACAGTGTTCGAGGAGCAGGCCCGCGCGCTGATCAAGGGCGGGGCCGACCTGCTGATCATCGAGACCGCGCAGGACATCCTCGAGGTCAAGGCAGCCGTGTTCGGCGCCCGCGAGGCGTTCAAGCAGGCCGGCCGCACGGTGCCGATCCAGTGCAGCGTGTCGCTGCTGCCCCAGGGCGGCAAGATGCTGCTCGGCACCGACATCAGCGCGGTGCTGGCGACGCTCGAGGCGCTCGACGTCGACGTGATCGGGCTCAACTGCTCGACCGGCCCCGAGGACATGCGCGACGCGATCCGGTTTCTTGGCGAGAACTGCCCGGTCCCGGTCCATTGCATCCCCAACGCCGGCCTACCACTCCAGGGCCCGAACGGCGAGACGATCTTCCCTGAGGAGCCCGAGCCGCTCGCGAACGTGCTCGGCGAGTTCATCGAGCGTTACGGCGTGACGATCGTCGGCGGCTGCTGCGGCACGACGCCCGACCACATCGCCGCGATCACCGAGCGGGCGCGCGCACACCAGCCGGGCGAGCGTCCGGCGCGCCGGCCGCCGCTGGTGTCGAGCATGATCGCGGCGACGCCGCTGGTCCAGGAGCCCCGCCCGACGCTGGTCGGCGAGCGCGTCAACTCGCAGGGCTCGCGCAAGGCGAAGGAGCTGCTGCTGTCCGACGACTACGACGGCCTGTTGACCGTGGCCGAGGACCAGGTCGCCGGCGGCGCCCACGTGCTCGACGTGTGCGTCGCGCTGACCGAGCGCCAGGACGAGGCCGAGCAGATGCGACAGGTGGTCAAGCGGATCTCGCTGACCCAGCCGGCGCCGATCCAGGTCGACTCGACCGAGCCCGACGTGATCGAGACCGCGCTCCAGCAGATCCCCGGGCGCGCGATCGTGAACTCGATCAACCTCGAAGCCGGCCGGGCCAAGCTCGACAAGGTCGTGCCGCTGGCCAAGGCCCACGGCGCCGGCGTGATCGCGCTGACGATCGACGAGGTCGGGATGGCGAAGACCGCCGAGCGCAAGCTCGAGGTCGCGAAGCGGATCACGCAGCTGTGCTGCGAGGAGCACGGCCTCGACCCCGAGACGCTGATCTTCGACTGCCTGACGTTCACGCTGACCACGGGCGACGAGGAGTGGCGCCCGAGCGCGGTCGCGACGATCGAGGGGATCCGGCTGATCAAGACCTCGATCCCGGGCGTGAAGACCTCGCTCGGGGTCAGCAATGTGAGCTTCGGGGTCAGCCTTCCCGCGCGGAGCGTGCTCAACAGCGTGTTCCTGCACCACTGCGTCGAGGCGGGCCTGGACCTGGCGATGGTCAACCCGAACCACATCACGCCGTACGGGGAGATCCCGGAAGACGAGCGGGAGCTCGCCGACGACCTCGTCTTCAACCGGCGCGAGGACGCGCTCGAGCGCTACATCGCGCACTTCGAGTCAAAAGGCCCCGAGGAGGCGCAGGACAAGGCCGATCCGACCGAGGGCATGGAGCCCGAGGAGGCGCTCCACTTCCACATCCTGCGCCGCAAGAAGGAGGGCGTCGAGGACTGGATCGACCGCAGCGTCGAGAAGATCGGCGCGGTGCCGACGCTCAACGACGTGCTGCTGCCGGCGATGAAGGAAGTCGGCGACAAGTTCGGCGCCGGCGAGCTGATCCTGCCGTTCGTGCTCCAGTCGGCCGAGGTGATGAAGCGCGCGGTCGCCCAGCTCGAGCGCTACCTCGACAAGATCGAGGGCTACACCAAGGGCACGGTCGTGCTCGCGACCGTGTTCGGCGACGTCCACGACATCGGCAAGTCGCTGGTCAACACGATCCTCACCAACAACGGCTACACGGTCGTCGACCTCGGCAAGCAGGTCCCGATCCAGACGGTCATCGACGCCGCGGTCGAGCACAGGGCGACCGCGATCGGCCTGAGCGCGCTGCTCGTCTCGACCTCCAAGCAGATGCCGGCATGCGTCCAGGAGCTCCACTCCCAGGGTCTCGGGTTCCCGCTGCTGATCGGTGGCGCCGCGATCAACCGCAACTTCGGCCTGCGGATCCTGTACCCGAACGGCACCGAGTCCGACGAGGTGTACGAGGCCGGCGTGTTCTATTGCCGGGACGCGTTCGAGGGACTCTCGAAGATGGACCAGCTCGTCGACGGCGACGCGCGCGAGGCGTTGATCGCGAAGACGCGGGAGGCGGCGCGGGTGCTTCGCGAGCGCCCCGAGGACGTCGACGACGATGCTCCCCGGGTTACCGATGCCTCGGTCCGCAGCGCCGCCGCCACCGACAGCCCGATCCCGACCCCGCCGTTCTGGGGCGTGCGCGAGCTCGAGGTGCCGATGGACGACGTCTACCGCCACCTCGACACCCATGTGCTGTTCAAGCTCCACTGGGGTGGGCGCGGCGTCAAGGGCGAGGAATGGAAGCGACTCGTGGGCGAGGACTTCAAGCCTCGCCTCGAGCGCATGTGGCGCGAGCAGACCTACCTGCACCCGCGGGCGCTCGTGGGTTACTTCCCGTGCAACTCGGACGGCAACGAGCTCATCATTTGGGACCCCGATGCCCCCGGCGAGCGCGAGCTCGAGCGGCTCGTGTTCCCGCGCCAGCCGCGCCACGACCGGATCTGCCTGGCCGACTTCTACCGGCCGGCCGGGTCAGATGAGGTCGACGTGGTCGCCCTGCAAGCGGTCACGGCGGGCGACGAGGTCACCGAGCTGATGGCCGGGCTGGAGGCCGACGGCGAGTTCGCCGAGCAGCTGTTCGTGCACGGGCTGGGGGTGCAGACCGCCGAGGGCATGGCCGAGTGGCTGCACTCTCGCGTCCGCGCCGATCTCGGGATCGAGCCGGCGCAGGGCCGCCGCTACTCCTGGGGCTACCCCGCCTGCCCGGAGCAGTCAGAGCACGAGAAGGTGTTCGCTTTGTTGAACGCGCCGTCGATCGGGCTGCGCCTGTCAGGCGGGTACGCCGTCGAGCCCGAGCAGTCGACGCTCGCGATCGTCGCGCACCACCCGCAGGCGGTCTACTTCGGGATGAAGTCGGGCTTCCTGCCCAAGACCGAGCGGCAGGCAGCCGACGAGCTGATCGCCGGGACCGATCGCGATCCGACCCGTCTGTCCGAGCTCGGCGACGCCGAGCTCGTCGATGAGGGCGAGCCGGCGATGGCCGAGGCCTAAAGGGTTACGACCGCACGCTGGCGGCGCCGCTCGCCCTGGCCGCGGTGCGTGAGCTCGGACGCGCCGGCAGCTTGACTGGCGTCGTGTGCATCGCCCGCAGCCTGACCTCGCGCCACGACATGCCTTCCTTGAGCAGCGCCGGCATCCCCATCACGATCGCGGTCGTGACCTCGACCGCCTGCAGGATCACGCCGAAGGCCACGCCGTTGCCGTAGCCGATGTGCCAGCCGGTGTGGAGCACGGCGGCGCAGGCGGCCTGGAACACGCCGAGGTTCGCTGGCGTGGCCGGCAGCACCGCGGTGATGTTGACCGCGAACAGCACCGCCGCCGCGGCGCCGATCCCGGCGTGCTTGTCGAGACCGAGCGCGACCAGCAGCACCCAGCACGACAGGCACTGGAGCGCCCACGCTCCGAGCTGGGCGACCGTGGCGGTGGCGCCGAGGCGCGGCCGGCGGAACACGATCAGGCCGGCGCGGACGCGCGCCATCGCTTCCCGGACCTGGGCCGCGAGCGCGTGCACCCGGGAGGAACGCTTGGCGCCGGTGTCGCGCAGCACCACCGGCATGATCAGCACCACGATCAGCAGCGCCAGCGGCGCGATCGCCGCCACCAGCAGGGCGTTCTGGTGGCCGTTGAAGAAGTCGACCGAGGAGAACATGATCGCCCCGAGCACGATCAGCGCGAGGATGTTCAGCAGGGTCTGCGACACGACCGTGCCGAGCACGATCGGAAGGTTCTCGCGTGGTCGTCCGGTGCGCCTGGCCACGACCAGCGCGCGCGAGGGCTCGCCGAGGCGGGCGGGCAGCGTCGAGGACATCAGCACGCCGATGAACGTGCCCTGGGCGGCGTCGGACATTCGCACGCGCGAGCGCGGCAGCGCCGCTTTGAGGATCGCGTGCCAGGAGACCGCGCGCAGCAGCATCGCGCTGCACATGACCGCGAGGCCGAGCATGACGAGCGTGGGACTCGCGGTGATCAGCGCCTTGGCGATGTTGGTCAAGCCGATCTTCTGGAGCGCGAGGAACGCCAGCACGGCGCCCCCCATCGATACGGTCGCGAGGCCGACGCGGCGCGCGACGCCGAGCGCCTTGCTGTGTTTTTGCCGGCCGGTCAGAGGCGGCTCGAGGCTGGCCAGGCGCTGGGCCGGGATCCGCGGCTTCATGTCGGCGGCGCGGGCGCCAACGCGGACCGCCGCGCGCTGGACGGTGGTCGCGGGCTCGGGGACGGCGATCGCATCCTCGTAGGCCCGCATCACCTGGTCGGCGACCCGCGGCCAGGCGAACCGCTCGGCTCCGAGCGCGGCGGAGCGCGCCATCTGGGCGCGGCGGACGGGCTCCTCGTAGAGATCGCGGAGCGCCTCGGCAAGGGCCTGCGCGTCCCCGCGCGGGGCCAGCACCCCGTCGACCCCGTCCCGCACCACGTCGCGATAGCCGGCGATGTCAGAGGCGACCACGGGCGTGCCCGCCGCGAACGCCTCGGTCAGGACCATGCCGAAGCTCTCTCCCCCGAGCGACGGCGCGCACAGCACGTCGCCGGCCTCGAGCTCCATGCGCTTGGTGTCATCGTCGACCTTGCCGAGCACGCGTACGTCGCGCATGTCGAGCATCAGCGGCGAGAGCTCGTGTTCGGACGGGCCGATTACGGTGAGTTCGGTGGGGATGTGCTCGCGCAGCGCCTCGAACGCGCGCAGGAGCAGCGGCAGGCCCTTGCGCTCGACCGCCTGGCCGACGAACACGATCCTCAGCTTGTCGGTCTGCGGGCGGAGCGCACCGAGCGCGGCCCGCTCGGGATCGACGTGGACCCCGTTGGGGATGATCCGGTAGTGGCCCCCGAAGAACCGGCGGGCCGTCCACGCCGCCGCCTCCGAGACCGCGATCCGGACGTGGAGGCGGTTGAGCATCCGCCGCGCTCCGAGCGCGGTCGCGATCCCGTTCGAGATCTGGTTCTCGTTGTAGGTGTGGAAGGTGCCGACGACCGGGAGCTTCGTCCAGTCGGTGATGCACCATGGGGCCACGGGCGCCAGCGGCTCGTGGACGTGGACGACGTCGTAGTCTCCGGTGCGGAGCTCGTGCAAGGCGGTCGCCATCGCGTAGGGCGTGATCGAGATGTTCGAAACCGCCTGGTTGGCCTTCAGCGAGAACGTCCGGCCGAGCGGGACCAGATACTCCGGCTTGTCCATCGGCTGCGGGCGGGCACCGCGATGGAGAACCGATCCGAGGCGGTCGGTCGGGTCGAACGGCGCCAGCACGCGGACGTGATGTCCGTCCGCGATCAGGCACTCCGCGAGCGCTTCGATATGCCTCGTGACGCCCCCCGGATACGTCCACGAGTACGGCGACAGAATCGCTACTCGCATCAGGTGTAATGGTAGTCGTTGGCAGGGCAGACCATGGCGCGCGCGTAATATCCCCGGCGCGGGACCGCGCGTAATATCCCCGGCGCGGGACCGCGCGTATATCCCATACACCGATGCCGGTTAGACATTTCGTCAAATACACCTTTCTCAAGGTGGATCCTGCTTGGCGGCGGCTCGACGATGAGCGGCGGGCCGGGGACAAGCGCGAGTTCATCGCCGCCTGCGAGGACTTCTCCGACGGCCACCTGCTGCGGGCGTTCTCGTTGGTGGGGACTCGCGGGGACGCGGATCTGATGCTTCTATCGCAGGCTCAGAACCTCGAGCGGATCCACGAGTTCCATGTGGTGCTGGCCCAGAGCGGGCTGATGAAATGGTGCGCGGTGCCGTACTCGTTCCTGGCGATGACCAAGCCGTCGGAATATTCCGAGGAGTCGCGTCTCGAGGTCCGCCCCGCGCACGGCAGGTACCTGTTCGTGTATCCGTTCGTCAAGACCCGGGCGTGGTACGCGCTGCCGGCCGACGAGCGGTGGCGGATCATGCAGGACCACATTCGCGTGGGTCGTGAGTACCCGTCGGTCGATCTCAACACGAGCTACTCGTTCGGCCTCGACGACCAGGAGTTCGTGGTCGCATTCGAGACCGACAATCCGGCCGATTTCCTGGATCTGGTTCAGCGGCTGCGGACGACCGAGTCGAGCTCCTACACGCTCCGCGACACGCCGACGTTCACGTGCATCTCGTGCTCGGTCGTGCGCGCCCTCGGCGCGCTCGACGGGGCCGCGCTGACCGTGACGGAGACCGCTTGACGTCGATGACGACGGGCCGCGTCCGGCTCGCGTTGGACTTCGACGAGATCCGCGATCTGACCGTGATCGGCGCCGGCCCGGTCGGCATGTGTACGGCGTTCTGGGCGGGCATGCGGGAGGCCTCGGTGCGCGTGATCGACTCGCTGCCGGAGATCGGCGGCCAGCTGACCACGCTGTATCCCGAGAAGTGGATCTTCGACGTGCCCGGACATCCTCGCGTGCTCGCTCGCGATCTGGTGGATCTGCTGCGGGAGCAGGCGCTGGATCAGTTCGACGTCCCGGTGCATCTGGGGACGACCGCCTCGACGATCTCGTGGGAGGGGTCGAGCGCGGATCGGATTGTCGTATTGCACACCGATTTTGGCGAGCTGCGCTCGCGGACCGTGATCGTCGCCGGCGGACACGGCGCGTTCGAGCCCAAGAAGCTGCCCGGGTACGACATGACGCCCTGGGAGGGGCGCGGCGCGCACTACGTCGTCGGCTCGAAAGCGCTTTTCGAGGGCAAGCGCGTGATGATCGTGGGCGGCGGCGACTCGGCGGTCGATTGGGTGATCAACCTGCTGGATGTGGCGTCCTCGGTGCACCTGGTGCACCGCCGCCCCCGCTTCCGCGCCCACGAGCTGACGGTCGGGCAGGTGCTCGAGGCCGCCGACCGTGGCGACGTCGCCCTGCACGTGCCGTTCCAGATCCGCGAGGTGTCCGGCAACGGGGCCGTGGAGCGGGTCCGGCTGTTCCATTCCGAGGACGAGGCGCACGAGATCGAGGTCGAGGTCGACGCGATCCTGCTCCAGCTGGGCTTCAAGACCGCGCTCGGACCGTTGAAGGATTGGGGGTTCGAGGTGGTCAAGGGCGCGATCGTCGTCGATCAGCTGATGAAGACCTCGCTGGAGCGCGTGTGGGCGTGCGGCGACATCGCCACTTTCGACGGCAAGCTGAAGCTCATCGCGACCGGGTTCGCCGAGTCGGCGATCGCGGTGGCGCAGGCCGTCCACGCAATCCGTCCGGAGGTTCGGATCCAGCCGGCCTATTCGACCAACACCGGCGTCCCCGGGATCGTTGCCGGCCAGCCGTAAACGCGGGTCGGTTACCGAGCGGTCGGCCGTCGAGGCGCTCCGCGAGGCCGATCCGGTGATGCGAGCGATCATCGACGAGGTCGGGCCCAATGGGTTGGAGGATTTCCGCGCCGGCCTGCCGAGTGACAGCTACGCGACGCTGATCCGCGCGATCGCCGGCCAGCAGCTCTCGAACGCGGCCGCCGCCTCGATCTACAACAAGCTGCTCGCTCGGTACGGCGGAAGGGCGCCGTCGCCGGCCGAGCTGCTCGCGGACGACCCCGACGACCTGCGGGTCGCGGCCGGGCTCAGCCACGCGAAGGTGCGGTATCTGCGGTCGCTCGCCGAGCACGTGCTCGACGGCTCGCTCGATCTCGACCACCTCGACGAGCTCCCCGACGACGACGTGATCACGGCGCTGGTGGCGGTCAAGGGCATCGGCCTGTGGAGCGCGCAGATGTTCCTGATCGTCCATCTGCACCGGCCGGACGTGCTACCGGTCGGGGACCTCGGGATCCGCAAGGCGATCATGAACCGCTACGGGTTGCCGGCGCTGCCCGGCTCGGTCGAGATCCTCGAGATCGGCGAGCGGTGGCGTCCGAACCGGACGCTCGCGTGCCTGTTCCTGTGGCGTTCGCTGCACGCCACGCCGATCTGAGCCGTCGGTCTATGTAAAACGCAGCAAACCTGCGGCCCGCGAGCCGCGTCGGCCACATAAGCATGGTGGGCATGCTTATGTGGTCGGGGCGCCGTCCTCGCGGGAGCTTTGCTGCGTTCTCCAGGGCGCTCGCGCAGCCGCGGGCCCGCGCTCGCGCACCCGCCGGCCCGCGCTCGCGCACCCGCCGGCCCGTACTCGCGCACCCGCCGGCCCGTACTCGCGCAGCCGCGGGCCCGCACTCGCCCAGCCCCCGGCCCGCACTGGCGCAGCCGCAGACCCGCGCCAAGCCGCCACCGGCAAGCACGACCCAACCCCCGAAGCGGGGATCAGACCGCGGAGACTTCTTCCTCTTCGGCGACGCGGAACGACGAGCCGCAGCCGCAGGCCGCGATCACGTTCGGGTTGTCGACCTTGAAGCCCGCGCCCTGGAGGCCGTCGACGAAGTCGATCACCGAGCCCTTCACGTACGGAAGGCTGGGCGTGTCGACGAGGAGGCGGATGCCCTTGTCCTCGAACACGCTGTCGCCGGCGCGCTGCTCGTCGAACGCGAGCGCGTACTGAAAGCCTGAGCAGCCGCCACCGCGGACGCCGACGCGAAGCCCTGCGGTCTCGGCCACGGCGCTCTGCGAAGCGAGGAACTCCCGGACCTTCTCGGCACCCTTATCGGTCAGTGTGATCATGCGAATCCCTATCGGCAGGTTGCTTCATTCAGTATAGCGATGGCATCTCGCTACGCTAAGGAGCATGGCAGCCACCGACGCGCCGGCCACGCCTGAGGAGCTGAAGCAGCGGATCGAGGCGGGCATCCCCGGCGCGACCGCGGACGTCACCGGAGACGGCCACCATTTCAACGCGGTCGTCTCGGCGCCGGCGTTCCACGGCCTGTCCCGGATCGCCCAGCACCGGCTCGTCTACGACGTGTTCGGCGCGGAGGTCGGGGACCGCATCCACGCCCTGTCAATCCAAACGAAAGCAAAGGCTGCGGAAAGGGAGAACAGCGCATGAGCGACGATCAGACCACCCAGATCCGCGAGGCAATTCAGAGCGCGATCTCTGAGAACCCCGTGATCCTGTTCATGAAGGGCAGTCCCGACCAGCCGATGTGCGGATTCTCAGCTCGCACGGTGGCGATTCTCCAGCACGTCGGCACGCCGTTCGCGGCCGTCAACATCCTTCCCGACCCGCGGATCCGCCAGGAGCTCTCGGGGCTGTCGAACTGGCCGACGATCCCGCAGCTGTTCATCGACGGCGAGTTCGTCGGCGGGTGCGACATCGTCAGCGAGATGTACGAATCGGGCGAGCTGCAGCAGGCGCTCGGGGTCGAGGATGCCGGCGAGCCCGGTCAGGCCGCGCCCGAGCCGGAGCCGCAGGAGCCGGCCCCGCTCACGATCGAAAACCGCCTCTAGGGGTTCCCCACCCGCAGCGCCACGGTCGTCCGGCCCGTGATCAGCAGCGACGGGTCGCGGAGCACGCGGCGGCGGCCACCGCCGGGCAGGTTCGCGATCAGCCCGTCGTAGCTGGGGATCGCCGCGATCGCCTGGCGCAGCTCGGTCAGCGAGGAAAACGCCGAGCTCGTCCCGCCGGGCGGCGATCCGCCGCCGGAGAGGGTCACGGTCAGCGATGAGCTGAGGTTGCCGGTGGCTGCCGGCGCCGGTGCCGAGGGGCCGTGGATCGTCACGTCGATTGGCCCCCGCGCCCCCCGCGGGATCCGCAACGGGAACGACACCGTGCGGAGGCGCCCGCGGTAGACCCGCACGAGTAGCCGGATCCGGACCGTGGCGCCCGCGCGGGCCCGGGCCGGCGCGCGCGCGGACACGATCGTCGCCTCGTCGAGCCCCCGCGAGGCGTCGACGTCGGCCACCACGCGCTCGACGTGCAGCGCCGCGAACTCGACCTGCTCGAGGTCCTCGAACGCGCTCATGACGTCCGACGAGGCCGCGCTGGCCAGCTCCGGCGGCGCCTCGCCGGCGTCACCGGGCGACCCGGTGCCGACGTACCGGTTGCAGAACCCGAGCGGCTTGCGGCTCTCGCGCAGAAAGATGCGCAGGCACATCCGGCCTGACTCGTTCGCCGGCGGCCCGTCGTAGATCTCGGTCGCCGCCTCCGCCACCTCGAGCGGGGCGATCGAGTCGACGACCGAGGTGCCGAGCGGCAGTCCGATGTCGGTCTCGTCCGCGACCTGTGTGGCGAACGACATCGAGGTGTTCGTGTCGAGGTCGTGCGCGGTCACTTCGACCGGAACCGTCGC
>Ga0335081_10020412_pt1 | contig 10717 bp, 9 predicted proteins | sample Lox_Sample_35_FD_206713 | JGI IMG/M metagenome (GOLD analysis project Ga0335081, IMG submission 206713) | Soil microbial communities from Loxahatchee National Wildlife Refuge, Florida, United States - Lox_Sample_3.5 | ecosystem: Environmental > Terrestrial > Soil > Wetlands | place: USA: Florida... | reverse complement strand
GGACCGGCTCCTTGTTGCTTGCCGTGCTATGGCACGCGACGCACGTGGCCTCACCGAGGCTGAACCGTTCCGAACCCGGCAGCTTCGCCAGGTACCGCCGCATCTCGGCGCTGAGCAAGGGGCTGGTCGCCGCCTGCACCGCCTCGGCCAGGTGTTCGTAAGCCAGCGAGCAACGCGGCGTCTTCCCGACGCCGAACGCGCGGTCCTCGTTGCCTTGAACGACCAGGCTGGGTGTGCTGAGCCGCATGGCCCAGGCGACGCACTCGGCCGGCTGCGGGCCGTAGTTGACCAGGTCCCCGAGGCAAACAATGTGGTTGGCATCCGCCTCCGCGCGCAACACTGCTTGCAACGCAGGCCAGTTGCCGTGAATATCCGAAAGGAGCAAGGCTTTCATAACACGCTACCGTAAACAATTGTTTCTGTTCGGTAGGAGTCATTAGCCAGAAGGCGATTTCCCGCAGGCGCGGGAGGCAGAACTCCATTGCCACATTTAATGTAAGGGAACTTTGCCCAAAGGCAATACTAAATTCACCTTCCGACGAGGCGGCGTGTGCGACGGCCAGGCTCCAGAACGGGCACCGGGTTCGCTGACCCGTGGCCTCCAACGCCCCACAAGCAGTGGCTCCATTGGTCAACCCTCTGCCAGGATGCCCCTCCCAAGGACCTCGCCCCAAAGTGCCGCACGCGGAGCGACAAGCCAGGGTATCTATCAGGCCGCTCACGCCTCCATGGCAATACCATACCGTCTCCCATGTTCAAAGCATGTTCCTAGGATGTTTCTAGGATGTTTCTAGCTTGTTCCTGGCCTCCCTGGTCCTCTATTTCGCGCCGCCACTCGGCCCTGCCGGGGCCAGACCTCCGCCCCCAGCCCGCCCTTTCGGACGGCTTGCACCCGCCGCCAACTCTCGGCTCCACATAATACAGACGCAGGCCGCAACGCCAAGATTACAGCGACTTCTTAACGCACCCCTTTCGTCGCGAGGCTCGACCCGATCGCCCCCACTCGGCCGGTGCGCAGTTCCTCGACCAGGCGCTGCTGGACTGGCAAAGGCACCTTCAGTCCTTCGAATGCCCGAATCGTTTCGTCCACTGGATAGGCCACCCGCCGCAGGGTTACAGTCCCGTCCTCCCAGACTGCGTAGGCGGCGCGCGAATCGCCGTGCTTGGGCTGGCCGACGCTGCCGGGGTTGATGACCAACGTGCGTTGGAACTGAGTCTTCATCGGCACATGCGTGTGGCCGAGCAGAAGCAGGTCCGGGTGACCGGCCACATTGATCTCCGATTCCCATAACGTTAGAGCGCTCTGTTCGCTCAGATAACCGTAAAGCGGGTCGCTGGGGATGGCGTGGCAGGCAACGCATTCCGCCTCGCCCAGCGGGAACCAGTCCATCGCCGGCAAGTGCGCCAGGAACTGTTTCATCTCCCGCGTCAGCAGGTGGGTCGTCGCCGATTGCATCGCCTTGGCCAGCCACTGGTATGCCGGCGTGCAGCGAGGATCGTCATCCCTCCCGAATGCGGCATCATGATTGCCTTGGATGATGCGACTGCCAGGCCGAAGTTGCATCGCCCAGGCGACGCACTCGGCCGGCTGGGGGCCGTAATTGACCAGGTCGCCCAGGCAGACGATCTGATCCACGTTCGGCTCAGCCCCCAATACCGCCTCGAGCGCCGGCCAATTGGCGTGGACATCGGAGAGGATCAGAGTTTTCATCACATTACTCGCATCGTCGTTCTGAATACACTCTTTCTCGGCCACTATTGTGAAATGACACGGCGCGTTCCGAGCTTCCCGTCACCTCTCAGGCGCGCCAGAGTCCACTGGATATCCTGGGCGATCAAGTTATCGTCGGTCTTCTTTGCGGGGGCTGGAGGCGTTCGTCCCGCGACAATGGAAGGAGAGGCCCGGGCTTTTCCGCGCGAGCGCTCGTCGCGCGTCAGAAGTGGCCACAGGTTCGCACTCATGAGCATGCCCTTGGCGAACACATCCAGGTTGAATTTCTCGTTGGGAGAATGCGCACCGTCATCCGGCAGAGCCAATCCAAGCAGGAGCGAGTCCGCCTGGAGCACTCGCTTGAATTCGTTCACGATGGGGATGGAGCCACCTTCGCGCACGAACAACGGCTCGGCGCCGAACGCGGAGCGCAAGGCTTCGGCCCCGGCTTGCACGAGTTCGCCCTCGGGGGAAACCAGGTAGGGCTCGCTGCAATGGTCCGAGGTGATCTCAACCCGCACGGTCGGCGGGCAGAGCTTTCGTAAATGCTGAATGGCCGCCATCAGGATTTTCTGCGGGTCCTGGTGCGGCACGAGGCGCAGGGTCAGCTTGGCGCTTGCGGCGGCCGGAATGATGGTCTTGTTCCCGGCGCCCTGGTAGCCGCTCGTAAGCCCGTTGATGTCCAGGGAGGGCCGGGCGCTCCGCTGCTCGACGGGAGTGAAGCCATTCTCGCCGAACAGTGCCCGCACGCCGAGCGAGCGACGGTACGCTTCCGGGTCGAACGGGTGCATTTGGAAGTGCGCCCGTTCGAAGGGGGAAAGCGGGACAACGTCGTCGTAGAAGCCCGGGATGGTGATGCGGCCCTGCTCGTCGCGCAATTGACCCAGCAACTGGCAAAGCGACATGGCCGGGTTATCCACCGAGCCGCCGAACGAGCCGGAGTGCAAATCGCGCGAAGGTCCGTGCACCGTGATTTCCAGGGCGCACAGCCCCCGCAGCCCGTAGGTTACGGCCGGGTGCTGCAAGCCATAGAGCGAGGTGTCGGAGATGACCACGGCTTCGCAGGCCAGCCGTGCCCGATGCTTGTGCAGGAAGGCAGCCAGGTTGGGGCTGCCAACTTCTTCTTCCCCTTCGATCACGAAGGTGAGTTCGCAGGGCAGCTGTGTTCGAGTACCGAGGTAGGCTTCGATGGCCTTGAGATGGGCGAAGTGCTGTCCCTTGTTGTCGGAAGCGCCGCGCGCAAACACGGAACGGCCAACGATCCGAGGCTGGAACGGCGGCGACTTCCACACGTCCAGCGGATCAGGGGGTTGCACATCGTAGTGCCCGTACACGAGATAGTGCGGAAGCTCGCGGGAGTTGCGTTGCCGGGGAGTATGGGCGAGGACAATCGGGTTTCCCGCCGTGCGACAAACCTCGGCCTCCAAACCGATCTGCCGGCAGTGCTCCGCCAGCCACCGCGCGCAAGACGTCATTCCTTTGCGGTAACGCACATCCGCTGAAACACTCGGGAAGCGCAGGTATTCGCAGAGTTCCTTCACAAAACGCCGCTGGTGGCGTTGAAGGTAAGATTCGATGGCCTTCATGGTTCCGCGGAAGATTGGATTAAATCGAGCGGAACCTTCCCGCCCAACAGCAGCCCCGCACGCAGGGCACGCACCGTAGGCTCGTCCACACCCAAGCCTTCATACGCCCGGATGGTCTCATCCACGTCATACAGCACCGAGCGGAGCGTGACTTCGCCGTCTTCCCAGACCGCGTAGGCCGCCCGCGGGTTGCCGTGCTTCGGTCGGCCGACGCTTCCGGGGTTCACGACCAGCGTATTTCCAAAGCGTTGTTTCATCGGCAAATGCGTATGGCCGAGAAACAAGAAATCGGGCTGGCCAGCCACGGTAAATTCCGATTGCCACACGGCCGCCGGGCTGTCGGCGCTGAGCCCGCCGGAGCTGGGATAGCTGGGAGACGCATGGCAAGCCACGCACCTGGCCCCTTTCAATTCGAAGGAACTCCGCACCGGGATGGCAGCGAGAAAGGGCTTGAACTCCCGCCCCAGCCTTTCGCGGGTGAACCCCCGCGTCGCCTGCGCCAGGGGAGCATCCTCGGGCCACCAGCAATGCGGGTCGCCCCCCCGGGCGGCAGCCCGGTCATGGTCGCCCTGGATTACCCAACCGCCGGGCAACATCTGCCGCGCCCAGGCCACACACTCGGCGGGCTGGGGACCGTAATGGACCAGGTCGCCGAGGCAGAGGATGTCGTCGGCATCAGATTCGGATTCGAGGACGGCGCGCAGAGCCGGCCAGTTGGCATGTATGTCGGATACGATGAGTACTTTCATAACTCACTACCAGCGTCGGGCCGCTTGGATCTCATGTGCTCAGCTCTCGGAAGGCTCAGGCTGGGCAGGCTGGGGCCGGTTCCACCGGATACCCGAATTCCTATGCGTATTGATCAATTCTCTTTCCAGTCGTTCGGGCGCCTTCACCAGCTCATCCTCCAAACCTCCTAGGAACAACGGGCTGCCGTTCGGGATGTCGTTCAGCGTGCGTTCAAAGAAGGCCCGGCTGTACGGCCCGAGGTCCATTTCCAGGCGTGCGCGCACCTCCGCTGCCAAATGTTCCTTACGTGGTGTATCGTAGTTGCTCATGCTGTCTTTCTTTGGTTTGTGTTTATCCGTGACTAAGATTCGGGCCGGAGATTGGGCAGGTCGCAGGCGCACCGGATGCCGGTGAACGCCGTCCAGATCGAGAGCGGGCTGCTGGCCATGCGCATGGCGCAACGGAATTCCAGCCTGTGCCGGTGCAAACAGGAGCCGCCGCGCAGCACCCGCTCAGCGCCCGAATGGGGCGGGCGCCGGTTGCCCATGGCATGGTCATCGTAGAACCTCGGCTGATACCAGTCCTCGCACCACTCCGAGACGTTGCCCGCCATTTGGAAATTGCCGTAGGGCGAGCGCCCTTCCGGGTAGGCGTCCACTTCGGCGGTGGGGTCGCCGCGCTCGTTGCGCCGCCAGCGCAGAAACTCGTCGTGCCACTCGTTCCCCCAGGGAAAGAGCCGCGCGTCCGTCCCCCGCGCCGCCTTTTCCCATTCCACTTCGGTCGGCAGCCGCACCCTGGCCCAGCGGCAGTACGCTTGCGCGCCCAGCCACGTCACGTGGACTGCGGGGTGGCGTTCAAAGCCCGCCTCAGCATGATAGGGCTGCCCGCCACTTCGCGGCGGGAGGATATGCGGGGTCGAATAGACCCAAAGCTCGAACAAGCCGCGATTGGGCTGCAGCTCGCTCAGGAAGCGAGCGAACTGCTCGTTGGTCACTGTGAGGACGCCCAGATAATACGCCGGCACGAACAAATTGAACTGCGGCGTTTCATGCGAGAGGGCGTAACTTTCATGTGAGAGCGCGAAGACCTCGCCGTCCTTGTCCAATTCACGGGCGCTTTTGATGTCGCGCTGAGTCGAGCCCATGGTGAACTCCCCGCTCTGAATGAGACGCATGGCCGAGCCGTCACCCGGATTGAGGAATGTCTCCGGCCAGGACGCCTGAGGCGCCGCGCGGCCCGCGCTTGGGCCCTCCCCGCGCCTGTCCACGGACGGCCCGCGACTGTCCGATACAAATCGTATCTTCATAACTCGCTACACGACAGACCCGCTGTCTATTACGGTAGGAATTATTAGCCGCGAGGCGTTTCCCTCCGATGGGCATCGAAGGAGGCAAATTCCATTGCCTGTCAAAAGCTAACCTCGCCCGTGCAGAAATCAAGTCACGAGTGGCTCGTTTTTGCGGCCACGGCCAACGCCGCCCACGAAAGGAGGATAGCAGCCTAAACGGGTCCCTAATCCGATTCGTTGATTTTAGTGCCGTCCGATGGGCTCTTGCCGCTCTGGGGCTGGCCTTCGGGGTGTTGCTCGCCCCGCAGACGGTTTTGGAATTGTTCGAGTTCCTCAATGGCCTGCTTCAGCTCGGGCGCTTTGGAGGAGGCATTGGCGGCGAGTTGTTCAAGGGCCGTCAGCTCGTCCGAAGCCTGCTTTTCAGCCTGGTGCGTCAGTTCGGTGATGCCGGCGGCTACCCGGTCCCGCCAGTCGACCGCCACGCGTGACAGGTTCTTCTCGACCTCCCAGCGCGTCTTGCGCAGCAGCACGCGGTGAACGGGGGCGCGAAACAGGCTGACCGGCACCAGGTTGCCCAGGGCCGACAGGAACGGGTCGAGCGCATAAGAGATATCCACGGGCGGAGCGGAGGGTTCGGCCACTTCCAGGGTGAATTCCGGCGGGGTGAGAGATACGCCGAGAGCCGCGCGCACGTGCTCGGCCAGGCGATCATGGAACGCGCGGAGGGTGCGGGTCAGGTGCTGGCGCGCCCGATACAAAGGCGAGCGAAACATGTTCTGCTGGGTCCGGGACACTTCGCTCAGCTCGCGGTTGAGGAACTGGTTGAGCCAATCACGCCAGGCAGCCGTGAGCGGGGGCAGGCGCAGACGCCAGCGGGAAAGCTGCTCGCGCAGTGCCATCGTGGCCCGGGCCTGCAGGTCCAACTGGGTGGGATTGAGCTGAGTCAAAGACCAGTCCAGCGCGTTGGCCGACCATTCGCGGGCGAGCACGTTGAGCTCGGCGCGGAGCAGGTCAAACTGGCGGCGCTCCTCGGCCAGGCTGTCCCGCAGGGCCTGGCGGGCGGACTCGGCCTGGGTGGCCGCGGCCAAAGCCACTTGCAGGTAGTTGAGCACCTGGGTGAGGAGCGAGAGCAATTTGTGCCGCGCAATCTGGCCGGCGGCCTGGTCGCGGTTCTGAATCAGGGGCAGGAACAGCTTCTGTTCGAGTTCGGTCTTGAGCGGGACCTCTTCCGGCCGCACGGAATAGAAATAGACCGGCACCTCGGTCCCCCATTTGCGCTTCAATTGCCGCTGCACGAACGTCAGCACCTCGTTGCGTTGCGCCGCAGTGAGCAAGTCGGCCTTGGTGAGCAACAGGACAATCTTGGGCGTGTGCAAGCGCAGTTGCTCGAGCAGCGCGAGGTCCGGCTCGGACAGCGGGGCGTCGCAACTGACGGCGACCAGGGCCGCGCCGACATTGGGCAGCCATTGCAGGGTGACCTGGGTGTTGTGAGCGAAGGCGCTGCCCAGGCCCGGCGTGTCAACGAACTGCAAGGGCTCAAGGCCCTTGAGCGCGGGCAACTCCACCTCGACCGAGGCGACCCGTTTTTCGTTGTTGGGATTGGCGTCCTCGCCGACATAGAGCCCGATCTCCTCCAAGGGGACGGGCTTGGTCGTCCCATCCAGGAAACGGACTTCGGCTTTTTCCACAGGTCCGCAGCGCAGCCGGGTGACCACAGCGGTGAGCGGCACGACGCCAATGGGCAGCACCATGCGACCCGTCAGGCTGTTCAGGAAGGAACTCTTGCCCGCCTTGAAACGGCCGAACACGGCAACGTCGATGCCATGGTTGCCATTGAACTGGCCCCGGCACACCGCGATTTGCGGCTGGAGATTGGCCAGCTTCAACTCCTTGGCGAGGCCGGAGATGCGATTAAGAATGCCCTTTACCTCGTCCATAAATCAGCTCGTGTGTGCTGGCGGCTGCTGCCAGAACCCCGGCGCAGCCGTCTCCAGTTTTGCTGGAAAGGCCTCGAGGTATTTGAAACCTGAGCCGGTGTTGAACAGCACCACTCGTTCCTCTTTGGCAATCCAGCCTTGCTCGACCAGCCGGCGCAGCGCGGCCACGGTTGCGCCCCCTTCCGGGCAAGCGAATATACCTTCGGTCCGGGCCAGCAGCCCAACGCCCTCGAGCAGCTCTGGGTCGCTGACCGCGACCGCAGCTCCCTGAGACTCTCGTAAGACACGCAGCATGAGGAAATCGCCCACGGCGGACGGGACGCGGATGCCCCCGGCCACCGTCGCCGCGTCCGGCCAGGGGCTGGCTTCAGCTTTGCCCTCCTGGTGCGCCTTTACAATGGGGGCACAGTGCTCCGCCTGAACGCACACCATGCGTGGCCGCCTGCCGGCCAGCCAACCGATCCGCTCCAACTCTTCAAAGGCCTTCCACATGCCGACCAAACCGGTGCCACCGCCTGCCGGATAAACAATCACGTCGGGTAGTTCCCACCTCAATTGCTCAGCCACCTCGAAGCCCATGGTCTTCTTGCCTTCCACCCGATACGGCTCCTTGAGCGTGGACATGTCGAACCATCCCATGGCCGCGGTTCCCTCACGCACCAGCGCGCCACAGTTGGTAATGAGCCCTTCGACGAGGAAACCCCGCGCACCGGCGGCTTGCACCTCCACCTGGTTTGCGTGCGGCACATCGCGCGGCATGAAGATGTAGGCCTCCATTCCCGCGCGCGCCGCATAGGCTGCCAGCGCGCCCCCGGCGTTTCCAGCCGAGGGCACCGCCACCCGTTTGACGCCTAACTCCAAGGCCCGGCTCACGGCTACGCTCATGCCGCGCGCTTTGAAGCTGCCGGTAGGCATCTGCCCCTCGTCTTTGACCCACAGGTTGTTCACGCCCAGTTGCGCCGCCAGGCGGCCCGTGCGCAGCAGCGGGGTCATCCCTTCGCCCAGCGAAACGATGTTCGCGTCCTCCCGGACAGGCAAGAACTCGCGGTAGCGCCACAGGTTGGGCGGACGTCGGGCGATTTGGTCCTTCGTCACTGCGGCGGCTATGCCCTTGTAGTCGTAGCGCGGGTAGAGCGGTTTGCCGTCATCGGGGCACGTGGTCTGCAACGCCTCGGCGGCATACTGTTTGCCGCAGCGCGTGCACTCAAGATGGGTCAAAAAACTCATATTCCGCAGTCGCGTGGCCAACGCTCACCTGGAGCGTCCGCCAAAGCGATCAAATGTCCTGGTTGTCACTTTCGTCTTTGGTTTTGTAGCCGGAGTCCTGCCGGTTGAGGTTGACCCGGTGTTTTTTCGTGTAGGCTTCAAACAGTTCCTCGGGCGTGATCTCCATTACTTGGGCCAGCGAGATGAGAAAATGCAGCAAGTCCACGATCTCGACGCGCGCATTCTGTTTGTCGAACTTCTGGTAGCTGGCCCACCACTTCCACGGCATGCAGTCGGTCAGTTCCGCGGCCTCCTGGATCAGCGCGCGGCAGTAGTTCAACATCCACTGTTGCCGCTGGGCATCGTCCAGCTTGTCCGTATCCACCCCGATCCGCCGGTTCAGCAACTTTTGGAGGTAGAACATGGCTTCCAGTTTGTCTGGATGCTTCTGATGGTAGGCGCTGAACAGCTCTTCCGGGCTCTGGTCCAGCCGCAGATGACCGCCGGTACGCAGCACTTCGGCGAGCGTGCTGACGATATGCGGTTCGAGCCGCAGGCCGCCGTAAGCCGCGATCGTCTTCTCGACATCGTAAGCTGCTCGTCGAAGAGTGACTTCCCCGTCTTCCCAAATCGCGTAGGCTGCTCGGGGGTCTTCGTCTTTGGGCTGGCCGACGCTGCCGGGATTCACCACCAGCGTCCGGCGGATGCGGGTCTTGGTGGGCAGATGGGTGTGACCGACGAAGAGGAAGTCGGGGTAGTTCACCAGGTTCAATTCCGATTCCCACAGCCTAATCGGGCTGATTTCGGGCAGGTAGAAATAGAGCGGGTCCGAGGGAACGGCGTGGCAAGCCACGCAGATGGCCGAATCGAGCTGGAACCGCTGCAGCGGTTGGAGGTCAGCCAGGAATTGCTTCATCTCCGGCGTAAATAGCGAACTGCTCGCCTCCTGCGTGGCCACGGCGAGGGCTTGGTAGGCCGCTGAGGAGCGCGAGCCCTCATTCAGTGCCACGGCCCGGTCATGGTTGCCTTGCATCAGCCAGTCGGAGGTAAGTGTTTCCATGGCCCATCGCACGCATTCGGCCGGTTGCGGACCATAGTTCACGAGGTCCCCCAGGCACAGAATCTGGTCAGCGTCCGACTCGGCCTCCAGCACGGCCTGAAGGGCGGGCCAATTGCCGTGGATGTCGGACAAAAGCAGGATTTTCATAATAACTCAATGCCGGCACGAATCCGTCTGTTTGGTAGGAGTTATTAGCCGAAGGGCGGTTTCCCGGAGACCGGAAAGGCAAACCCCATTGCCGAGTTGAGTGTAGAAAACGTGGACCATGATGACAAGCACCCTCTCAATCATGGCGCCTGCCAGGGGCCGGAGCGTGCTGATGACTTGTTGGATGTCTGATAGCTTCAACCGGTGTTCGGCCAGAATCTCCAAGCGCCGCCGCATGAGCCGGTCGAAGTCCGGCTCATCGCGTGCGGTTCGGCGCAGCTCGCGGACGCCTGTCTTGTCGGCAACCGCGATCCAGATTTCGGGAACCAGGACGCCTTCAAAGTCCAGGGTGACGATGGATTGTTTCATAGACATGAATTTCACGAATTAGCCCGAACGGGGGAGCACACGATTCCGCGTCAATTTGCGGCATTCGTGTCGCTCGATTAAACCGCACAAGACGCCCGGAACTCCGCGGCAGCGGCAGTGCAATTCTTCAATCTCCTCCGGTATTCTCGGGGCAAGGCATCCGGCTTTGGTCGCTGCTTCAACCAGCGCGCGCGTTTCGGAGAGACAAAACGGCTTGAGTTCCACCCGCGCGAACTTCCACAAGAAGGGTTGGTAGAACCCGAAGTCCCAAAGCTCCGCGGACCGGCAGGAAATCCACACCGGCGTGCGCTGACCCACGCACTCAAAAAAGGAACTTAGCTTGAGATTGGTCCACGGCAAACCATCGAACACCACCGGCGTCTTGGCTTTGGTGAGCACGGAGAGCAATTCGCTCTGCCGGGGCAGAATGCGCCGCCCGGAAGCCTGCGCGGAACTTCGGTTCAGTGACCTAGCGATGGCCTGAAAGCTGCCCGAGTGCCAGCACACCAATAAGGGCAAGCTGCGTTGCAGATGCTCGATAAGCGCCGTTTTGCCCATGCCCGCAGCGCCCACCAGCAGCACGTGCCGGCGTTGTGCATGGAGTTGCCGTAAGCGCGCGATCGCTTCGGTCCGGCCCGTGAAAGGGAGAGTCACGCTCATTGGCGCAAAGCACCGGCTTGTGCG
>Ga0335081_10020410_pt1 | contig 10717 bp, 11 predicted proteins | sample Lox_Sample_35_FD_206713 | JGI IMG/M metagenome (GOLD analysis project Ga0335081, IMG submission 206713) | Soil microbial communities from Loxahatchee National Wildlife Refuge, Florida, United States - Lox_Sample_3.5 | ecosystem: Environmental > Terrestrial > Soil > Wetlands | place: USA... | reverse complement strand
GTGAACGCGACCGGCCGGAAGTGCTGCCACAGCCCCAGGCTGAGCGCCCACTTGATGTTGTTATTCGCCGGCAAACGCGCGGCCGCGCGGCCGAGAGCCGCGGCAAACGAAGCCAGAAACGCTCTTCGGTTCATCGCCGCATGGTGTCCTGAGTCAGAAAGTCGCACAATATGGCCGTAGTTGTGGGGCGACCCTTCCGGGCTGCGAGCCAGCCTTCCGGCTGGCCGGCCCCGCTGGAAAGCGGGTCCGCAGGCTGAAAGCCTGCCCCACCTCGTAGCAGCGATCTACGCCACACGATATTTTCGGATGGCTTCTTCATCCAGGTCGATGCCCAAACCCGGCTCCTGCGGAATCGCCAGATATCCGTCCTTCGCGCGCAGTTTCTGGCGCGTAATCTGCTCGCGCAAGTTGGTCTCTTCCTCAGCCACAAACTCACAGATCAGCGCGTTGGGAATGGAGTTCAGCCAGTGCAGCGCCGCCGTCACGTTCACGTAGGTGGTGAAGCCGTGGTTGGCAATGGGCAGCCCGCGATCCCAAGCCAGCGCCGCGATCTTCATAGCCTCCGTAAACCCGCCGCAGCGCGTGAGATCCACCTGCACTACGTCGATGCGGCCGCGGTCCATCAGGTCGAGGAACGATTTGCGCTCGCTCTCCTCTTCTCCGGCGGCAATGCGCACATGCGTGGCTTCCGCAAGTTTGCGATAGCCGTTATAGTCATCGGGACGCAGCGGCTCTTCCAGCCAGAAGATGTTGTAATCCGCAAAGGCGCGCGCCCGCTGCAGCGCGGTCTTCGAATCCCATACCAGGCCCGCGTCGATCAGCAGGTCGCCTTCGTCGCCCAGGCCTTTGCGGCCCTCGCGAACCAGCGCAATGTCCGTCTTCTCATCCTGGCCCATGGGATCCCAGCCGAACTTCACTGCGGTAAAGCCCTGGTCTCGGTAGCGGCGTGCCAGTTCGCCGGTCTTCTTAGGAGTTGCGCCGAACAGCGAGCTGGCATAGCACCGCAACTTGTTGTGAAAACCGCCGCCCAGCAGCTTCCATACCGGCTGCTTCAGCGCTTTGCCCTTGATGTCCCACAGGGCCAGGTCGATGCCGCTCATGGCGTGCAGCCCCGCGCCGCGGCGCCCGCCGTAGATATTGGCGCGGTACATCTTGTGCCAGATCTTCTCGGTTTCAAATGGATCTTCACCCACGACGACGTGCGCCAGTCCCTCCGCCGTCGTGTGCGAGAACGGGCCCTCGATCGTCCCTTTGACCGCCATGGGGTTCGAATCCACTTCCCCGATGCCCGTAACTCCTGCGTCAGTTTCCACCCGCACAATCAGAGCATCCTGGCCGCTATCGCACTGTTGCTTGACCTCCGGCTGGCGGAGATAGAGCGCTTCCACACGAGTGATTTTCATGGCGTGAATCTGGAATCATATCGCAGAACCGCCGTGGCCACTTGTTCCACGCCGATGTCTTCGAGCGACGGCCTGGCGATCACGCAAAAGTTCGGTCCGCGCGGCGCCCAGATGCGCGGATCGGTCGGACCAAACAGAGCGACCACGGGCGTTCCCACCGCCGCGGCCAGGTGCGTGATGCCGGAATCGTTGCCGATATAGACTCGCGCCGTAGCCAGCCAGCAGGCAAGCTCATAGAGATCATCGATCCGTACCGCGCCCGCCAGCGGCTCTTCCGGTCCAGTGCACCAGCGGACAGGCATTTGCAGTCGTTTGGCCAGTTCCTTGTAGCGAGCAAGCGGCCAGCATTTCCTCGTACTGCCCGAAAACGGATGAATCACCGCGAAGGCCCCGTCCTGCCGAGGGCAATCGATGTGGGGGAGAGCCGGACTCTTCAAGCCCACCTGCGCCGCAAAGAAATCCGCCGCATGCATCTCGCAACCGTCTGGTGGAAGCGCCTCGAGGAACTCGAACGGCAGGCCGTCAACCACCGCGCGAAACTCCGGCCGATTCGTGCCGTACCAGGAGACGATCGAAGTGAAGTTGCAAAGTTCGTTGGTCAGCCTGGCATTGGGAGCGAACTCCAGCATATCCAGGCCGGTAGAAGCGATGGAGCGGGTACTATGGGCGAACCGGGCCAGCGGGAGGTTCTGGGAAGCCGCCCAAACCTCTAAATAATCAGCCTTTAGGTGCTCCATCGCGGGCAGGGATAGTATAAAATCACCAATTGCGCCCGGGCGAATGATGAGTCTTCTGTGCATCGGGAATCATCCTAATGTTGACAGAGATTTAGGGGCTGGTAGAATAGCAAAAGTAATTCCTTTTGATTCAGGAACATGGCGCAAGCAGCCTCCATCTTAAAATCGCTTGAGCGAACCGACGTTCTCTCGCGCATCGGCAACACGCCTCTGCTTCGGCTGCAGCGCCTGACCGAAGACCTGCCCGGAATCGAGATTTACGCCAAGGCGGAATATTTCAATCCCGGCGGCAGCGTGAAGGATCGTGCCGCGGTCAACATGATTTTGGATGGGGAGCGCACCGGCACGCTGACGCACGACCGGATCATCCTCGACGCCACTAGCGGCAACACTGGGATCGCGTATGCCATGATCGCGGCGGTCAAGGGTTACCAGGTTCTACTCTGTGTGCCCGGCAACGCATCCATCGAGCGCAAGCGGATTCTGGCAGCCTATGGCGCGGAGGTCTTGTTCACCGATCCGGCTGAGGGTTCGGATGGCGCCATTCGTAGATGCCGCGAGATTTATGAGGCCGATCCGCACGGCTACTTTTACCCCGACCAGTACAACAACCCCGCGAACTGGAAAGCGCACTACGAAACCACCGGACCTGAGATCCTGGAGGAAAGTGAAGGTCGAATCACCCATTTTGTGGCCGGCCTTGGGACCAGCGGCACTTTCACGGGAGTGACCCGCCGCCTGCGGCGCGACCTGCCTGGTGTGAAGTGCTACTCGGCCCAGCCCGCCAGCGCCTTTCATGGGATCGAAGGTCTGAAGCACATGCCTACAGCGATTGTGCCTGGCATCTACGACGAGACGCTCGCGGACGGAAATCTGGAGCTGGAAACGGAGGACGCCTACCGCATGGTCCGGAGGCTGGCTCGCGAGGAAGGGCTGCTGGTAGGGATTTCCTCGGGCGCCAACGTTGCCGCGGCGGTCGGGCTGGGCCGCGAACTTCATCGAGCCGGTGAGAACGCCGTGATCGTCACCATTCTCTGCGACAGCGCCGACAAATACCTGAGCGAAAAATTCTGGGAAGAGGAATGATTGAAATTGAAAAGCAGCCCTGGCAGCAGATGGTGGAGCATGCCCGCTCCACGTATCCGAACGAGTGCTGCGGGGCGATGTTGGGCAGTGTGAACGACGGGCAAAAGCGGGTAGTGGCGGCTATGCCGCTTGAAAACGCGTCGGCCGGATCGCAGCGCCAGCGCTATGAGTTGCGGCCTGAGGATTTGCTGAAGGCCGACCGCGAGGCCCGCCGCCAGCAATTGGACCTGGTAGGCATTTATCACTCCCACCCCGATTGCGGCGCGTACTTCTCCGAGACGGACCTGAAAAATTCCTGCCCGTGGTACTCTTTTTTAGTTCTCTCCATCCAAAAAGGCGAGTTCGATCACGCGAACAGTTGGCTCCCCAATCCGGATCAGACCGCCGCGGATAGAGAAGAACTGGTTCACAGGTAGAATAGTCATTCATACCTGCTCTTTTCTAAGGAAACATCGATGGCCAAAGTTTTGATTCCCACTCCGCTCCGGCAGTACGCGGACAAGCACGATAGCGTTGATCTCGGCGGCACGACGGTCGGCGAGGTTCTCTCGAAGCTCACCACCCAGTACCAGGATCTGCGCCGGCAGCTTTACAGCGATGAGGGCAAGCTCCGCAGTTTCGTGAACGTGTATCTCAACGACGAAGATATCCGCTATCTGAAAAAGGAAGCCACGCCCGTTCAGGACGGCGACACGATCGCCATTGTCCCCAGCATCGCGGGAGGAGCGCCAGTGACGGAAGCGCCTCCGCAGCCGGCCACACTGTCGAAAGACGAGATCCTGCGCTACAGCCGGCACCTGATCATGCCCGAGGTGGGCATGGAGGGCCAGCTTAAGCTGAAATCCGCCAAGGTCCTCATGATTGGCGCCGGAGGGCTGGGCGCGCCGCTCGGCATGTACCTGGCGGCCGCGGGTATCGGGCGCATCGGCATTGTGGATTTTGACGTGGTGGACTTCACCAACCTGCAGCGCCAGGTGATCCATGGCACGAGCGACGTGGGGCGCAAGAAGCTGGATTCCGCCGCCGACACGATGCACGAGATCAATCCGTACGTGCAGATCGACAAGCATGAGACCGCGCTTTCGAGCGAAAACGCGCTCGATCTTTTCAAGGACTACGACATCATCGTGGACGGCACGGACAATTTTCCCACGCGCTACCTGGTCAACGACGCGTGCGTGCTGACCGGCAAACCCAACGTTTACGGCTCGATTTTCCGCTTCGAGGGCCAGGCGACGGTGTTCGCATATGAAGGCGGGCCTTGCTACCGCTGCCTGTATCCCGAGCCGCCACCTCCGGGCCTGGTGCCGAGCTGTGCCGAGGGTGGCGTGCTGGGAATTTTGCCGGGCACTATCGGTCTGATCCAGGCGACCGAGACCGTCAAGCTGATCCTGGGCACGGGCCAGCCGCTGGTCGGCCGGCTGCTGCTTTACGATGCGCTCGCCATGCGCTTCCGCGAGCTGAAGCTTCGCAAAAATCCGGAATGCCCGGCTTGCGGCGAGCACCCGACCATCACAAAGCTGATCGATTACCAGCAATTCTGCGGCATCCCGCAGCACCAGCCTGCGCCCGCGCCCGGAGTGGCGGAAGGTGAGATCGATCCAGTCGAAGTGAAAGCCAAAATCGATCGCGGCGATCGCTTCGTGCTGATCGACGTGCGCGAGCCGCACGAATATCAAATCTGCAACATTCCCACGGCCCGGCTGATTCCTCTGGGCGAGTTACCCAAGCGCGTCAACGAGCTGAACTCGGCGGACGAGATTGTAGCGCACTGCAAGAGCGGGATGCGCAGCGCCAAGGCGGTCGACTTTCTCAAGCAGGCCGGCTTCAAGAAGGTCAAAAACATGAAGGGCGGGATTTTGGCGTGGAGCGACAAGGTCGATCCGCGGGTGCCGAAGTACTGAACACTCGAATGCCCTTGGTCAAAGTCGCGCCGGCTGCCGGATTGGCAGCCGATTCGGTGATGGAGGTTCTGGTCGGCGAGACGCCGTACGCGATTTGCAACGTGGCCGGAAAGATCACTGCGCTTATCGGTGTCTGCCCGCATCGCGGCGGACCGCTGGGACAAGGCGCGATCAACGGATCAAATGTGGTTTGCCCGTGGCACGCGTGGGAATGGAACTGCGCCACCGGCGAGAACGACATGGACCCTTCTAAGAAAGTCGCCACTTGTGAAGTAAAGATCGAGGGCGGCGATATTTTCCTGAATCTTCCCGCCTGATTCACGGTGCCTGAACTCCCCGAAGTCGAGACGATCGCCCGGGCGCTGGCGCCGCGCCTCGAAGGAAGAAGCATCGTCAGCGCGGAGTTCCGCTGCCTGCGCGTGTTGCTCGGTGATCCCGACGTGACCGCGGCGGCGCTCGCGGGCCGCAAGGTGCGAGGCGTCGAGCGTCATGGCAAGTTTATCGAGATCAAGCTGGATGGCGGCCGCTCGTTCGTCGTGCACCTGGGGATGACCGGTAAACTGCTCATGAACGGCGCGCCCAGCAAGCATACGCACGCCATTCTGACGCTCGATCGCGGCGCGCTTCTTTACGATGACAGCCGCCAGTTCGGACGGCTGGAGCTGAGCCAGGGGTTGCCGGCCCGTGTCGCCAAGTTGGGGCCCGAGCCACTCGACATTTCGGTGGAAGAGTTCGCGGCGCGGCTGCGCAAGCACAGAACGAGGATGAAAGCGTTGCTGGTGAATCAAAGCTTCGTGCGCGGCATCGGAAATATCTATGCGGATGAAGCGTTATTCCGCGCCGGGATTCATCCGCTGGCCATTGCGGCGCGTCTGCGCCCGGACCGAATCAAAAAGTTGCTCACGGCCATTCGGCAAGTGCTCCGTGAAGCCATCAAGGCCGGAGGTTCGTCGATATCGGATTATGTCGACGTCGACGGCCGCCAGGGCAGTTTCCAGGTGCGGCACAACGTGTATCAGAAGACCGGCGAGCCCTGCCCGCGCTGCGGCGCGAAGATTCGCAGGATTCTGGTGGCGCAGCGGGGGACGCATTTTTGCCCGCGGTGCCAGAAGAGATAGGCATTGTGGGGCGGGCTTTTCAGCCTGCGGGCCCACTTTCCAACGGGCCCAGCCAGCCAGAAGGCTGGCTCGCCGCCCGGAAGAGCCGCCCCACAGCTTTTGAAATACACCGCGAATTGAATGCCGAGCATCGGCCAAAGACCTGGCCGTTACGCCGCCTTCACCGTCAACCGCACACCAACTCTCTTCTGCAAAACCTGGAGAATCGCGAAGAAGTTGGCCGTGTTCGGATTGCCACTCGGACCGAGCATACGATGGAGGCTTTTGCTTGATTTTTGAAGGTCGGCGGCCAACTGCTCGAATCCGACGGTTGCGTTGATAATGTCGCGCAAGACAGCCTTTCCCGTTACCTCGTCGCCGTTGAGATAAGCATTCACCGCTTCCGTCAACAGTGCCTTTCGAAACTTGCTGTCATGCTGAGCGCGATGGTAGACCGTCTCGCGAAACGCCTTTGTCAGTGCCATTGGGTGTGCTCCCTGCTGCCGATCTCGATGTCCACGCCCTAATAGTAACACATAGGTTACTATTAGGGAGAACGCGGTAGGGACAACGCGGGACAGTACACTCAATACACCAGTACGCGGAAATTCGATTTGAGTGTACTGTCCCGTGTTTTTGCGTGTTTTGCTTTTGTCAATCGGCGCAGGTTCACAACGGCACAACGCGCCAAACACGAAGCCGAGCGGCTCTTCGGAGCACTCCGATGGCGCCCAACGGGGACCCAGCAGAAGGCAGCGGTAAAACTATCGGGCACGCCAGCATAACCAGTTGGAGGAGTCACGGGCCAGCGCGCGATCCGTCCGCTGGCTCATCTTCCCTCCGTGACCCCACTATCGTCTAATCCGCCGGCTTCGGCCTTGGCGTTGCATCACCCTGGGTCATGCCCATGGCCCATTTCACTGCTTCGAGCCACATCTGCTGGATGTCGGGACGGTCCCAGACCTGATCTTCGTGGCCCAATGACGAATAGAAGACGCGGCCCTTGCCGTAGTTGCGGACCCAGGTCACGGCGAAATCCTTGTCGGTGCGGTGCACGTTCTTTTTCGTCAGGTCGACGGAATTGGGATCCAGGCTCATCAGCACGCGCACGCGGTCGCGCGAGTAGTTCTTGAATTGATAGATTTCGTCGGTGATCTCGAATGACGGCGGGAAGTTCTTGGTCGCCGGAAAATCTCGATCCTCCACGTTGACGCGAACCTTCTGGTGCCAGGGATGGTCATTGAACCAGCCGCCGATCAGTTCCCCGTACTCCGGCCATTTGTAGAACGTGTCGGTGGCGGAATGCGTGCCCAGAAAACCCTTGCCGTCGTCTTTGACGAACGAGAGCAGCGCGGCTTTCTGCTCGTCATCCATTGGAAGCTCGCCGGTGGTATAAAACATCACGGCATCGAAATAATCGATGTTCTTGGCGTTGTTGCCCAGCTTCTTCTTGGTCAGCAATTGCACATCCGTGCGGATATAGGTATCCCAGAGGCCGGACTGCTGCCCGATCTTCTCAATGGTAGCGAAGGCATGAGAAATCGAATCGTGCTGAAACCCTTGCGACATCCCGATGGCCAGCAGCTTCTTGCGCTTCTCCTGTGGGGAAGCGGTCACGGCAAAGATCAACACCAGGGCGGCGATCAGAGCGGATTTTTTCATAGGGGAATCCTCGCAGAAATCATCTCACCGGCTGTCTGCGCGCGCAACCTGACCGGCTCTCGGCGTTCACTGTGCTCCCTTATTCGTTCCAGCGTGCACGAGTGCGATATGATGAGTTTGCGTTGCGGACCGTGAATACATTTATCAGCCGCTCGATCTGGGGTGCCTGGCTCATCTGCGGGATGCTCATTTCAGCATCGCTCGACAGCGTGCCGGATTTCCCGGCTGTCATCAAGCAGGCGAGGGCGAGCCAGCCGTTTCAGTTCGACAACCATTCTGACTCAGCCAGCCGCGCGCATGACACGGTTCCAGCCAGCGTCGTTCCCGCTCTTCCTCCCGGACTGCACTGGCAATATTTCCCTTCAAGATTCGAGAGCGTCCCTTTGCCCAGCAGTTTGCGATTCTTCATTTGCCGGGCATCGGATTCTTCTCCTCCCCTGTATCGCATCTAAGTCCGGTATTTTTTGATCCATTGAGGGTGGTGAACCGCCGGTGGCAGGGTTCTTTCCGGTCTACCGTGCGTGCTTTCTTGTATCCCCCAAAGGCTCCAATGCGTCGGTGTACTTGTGCGCGACGAGGAGGAGAGGACATTGGTATCCAGTCACACAGTTCACAGAGAGTGGAAATGAAACCGATCAACTTCATACAGTCCTGGGGAAAAATCCTACGCGGCAAAATCCCGTTGCTCTCCATAGAGATTACGCGAGAGTGCCCCTTATCGTGTCCAGGCTGCTACGCCTATGGAGATTCTCACCTGGCCGGCGGGGCCCAACTTAAGGACTTGAGCGATCTGCGAGGCGATGCTCTGGTCCAGGGCATCGTGGGATTAGTGGAGCGGCACGATCCAATTCACGTCTCGCTGGTGGGCGGTGAACCATTGATTCGCCACCGGGAATTAACCAAGGTTCTCCCCATTCTCAGCCGGCGGGGAACGTTCACGATGGTCGTCACCAGCGCGGTCATCCCGATTCCAGCCGAGTGGACCGCCCTGCCTCGCGTGACGGTTGCCGTGTCCGTCGATGGATTGGCCCGGCATCACGACATCCGGCGCAAACCTGCTACCTACGATCTGATTCTCCGCAACATTGCGGGCAGGCGAGTCAACGTACATTGCACGGTTGTCCGCACGCACATGGAGCAGCCCGGTTACCTGGATGAGTTCCTCGCCTTCTGGAGTTCTCGCGCGGAAGTCAATCAGATATGGCTCAGCATCTACACACCGCAGCGTGGTGAGCAAGCCGCGGAAATCCTCACGCCGGAGGACCGCCTGAGTTTAGCCGATCAGCTTCCCATACTTGCAAGCCGGTATCCCAAGCTGCTGCTCCCCGAAGGAATGGCACAAGTTTTCCTTCATCCGCCGTCGAGTCCGGCCGACTGCATTTTTTCCCGGATGTCCCTGAACTACACGGCGGACCTGCACACTCATGTGGAGCCATGCATCTTCGGGGGCGATCCGGATTGTAGCCAGTGCGGTTGCTCGATCAGTGCCGGACTTCACTGGATCGGCGGGTTGCCGGTTGCCGGACCGCTGCGCGTTCGCCACCTGGTGTGGTCATCCATGGCCGTCGGCTCCCTGGTAAACCGGGTCATCCCCCATCACGTCCAGTTTCCGCGATGGTCCCCGGCTTCAGAGCCGGTATCGACACTGATCCAAATCGGCAAATGCAGCTAGGCCAGCGTTCGTTGAAACAGCCGCTCTAGAATGCGCAGGGGCGAGCGCCCCGGATCCTCCATGGCGCTGACGGCCAGATAGAAGGTCTGCTCGAAGGCGAACTGGCCGGACATCGCGGCGTGGGACACGGCATCGGTGTAGCACGCCCAGGTGGAGCCGGGAGGGAAGGCGATCTCGGTTTGGGAAACCGCGGATTGATACCGTTGATCGGCTTTCATCGCGTCGTGGATACCCAGCATGAAATGGTCGTACGGAGTTCTGTGTTCTCTGGTGACGTGCAGAAACCGGAGCAGCCAGGATGATCCCGGGACCGGAGGCCGAAGGCGCGGCAGGAAGGTTCGCGCCACCTGCTCGAATGGCTCGCCGGCGCGCCACATACGGGGCGTGCTGCCAACGTTGGCAAAGAGTCGGAGAATGCGCCGCCCCTGCATGGGCCGCGAGGGAAACGCATCCACGTGCAAGCGCGTATCGTCCTTGCGCCAGGAACTGGCGCGCCCGGCGATCTCGGCTGGACGGAAGCTGGCAAGGCCAAGACTGAGGCTGTCTCGATAGCCGGGGCACAGCGTAATGATGAGATCGCGAGCCCAGCCGGAGAACCGGCGCAACATCTGCTGCAAATCGTCACGATCGGCGCCAGTAGCGCTGGTTCCGTGCAGGACGCCGGTTTGCTGATTGAAGCTGATGTTCTTCGACTTGCCGTCCAGGCAGGCCGGAGAAAGAAAGCGGCTCTCGGCATCGGTCAACTCGAAAGCCAGGCGCGGAGCAAACAGGATGCTACCTTCTTCGAGCGCCGCGACGTGCCTCGCAGTCGTTTCGGGGGAAGGCGGCCAGTCTCTGAGTTCGACCAGAGGTTCCATTTTTCATTCTGACGACAAGTCCTACATCTTCATGACGCGCCGCAGCGTGTAGGCGGCCGGATTGATGTTGTCGTGTTCCAGCCGTTTCCAGTCGTCATTGACGCTGATCAACTTGCCGCTGATGTGATTGGACCGCTCGGTGGCCAGGAACAGCGCCAGGTGAATCTGCTTCTCCGCAGAAGCGCCGCCGGTCAGACGCACGTGCTCGGCTTCGTCGAGATCCTTCGCGCCGGCGCGGGCGCCCGCCTGGATGATCTCATCGGTCATGCTGGTGTAGGTGCCGCCCGGCGAGATGGCGT
>Ga0335081_10020409_pt1 | contig 10718 bp, 9 predicted proteins | sample Lox_Sample_35_FD_206713 | JGI IMG/M metagenome (GOLD analysis project Ga0335081, IMG submission 206713) | Soil microbial communities from Loxahatchee National Wildlife Refuge, Florida, United States - Lox_Sample_3.5 | ecosystem: Environmental > Terrestrial > Soil > Wetlands | place: USA: Florida... | reverse complement strand
CGCGTGCTGGCCGGAGCCCCGGCCGCGAGCACACTCGATACCGCGGCATCGAGGTCCGCGGCGGCCGCTTCCTCACCGAGCTGGTCGAGCATCAGCCCGGCCGACAGCACGGCGCCCGCGGGGTTCGCCTTCCCGGTTCCGGCGATGTCCGGCGCCGATCCGTGCACCGGCTCGAAGACCGACGGGCCGGTGCGGTCCGGGTTCAGGTTGCCACTCGGCGCCAGGCCGAGCCCGCCGGTCAGCGCCGCGCCGAGATCGCTGAGAATATCGCCGAAAAGGTTGTCGGTGACGATCACATCGAACCGGGCCGGGTCGTCCACCAGGTACAAGCAGGCCGCGTCGACGTGCGCATAGTCGAGCGAGACGCCGGCCCGCGCGGCCACTTCCCCGGCCGTGCGCCGCCACAGATCGCCGGCGTGCGTCAAGACGTTCGTCTTGTGCACGAGGGTGAGCCTGCCCCGCCGTCTGGCGGCCAGCTCGGCGGCGTATCGCACGCATCGCGCGACCCCGGCCCGGGTGTTCAGCGACTCCTCGGTGGCCGTCTCGAATTCCGTACCGCGATGCACCGTGCCGCCCGCCCCGGCATAAAGGCCCTCGGTGTTCTCCCGCACGATCATCAGGTCCAGGTCCTCGAGCCGGTGCCGGGTGACGGCGCCGCCGACGCCAGCCCGCAGCCTGGATGGCCGCAGGTTGACGTACAGGTCGAGCTCGGCGCGCAGCCGCAGCAGCAGGCCGCGCTCCAGCACGCCGGGCGGGACCTGCGGGTCGCCGACCGCGCCGAGCAGGATCGCGTCGGTCTTGCGCAGCTCGTCGAGTACCGGGTCGGGCAGTACCTCGCCGGTGGCGAGGTACCGCCGGGCGCCCAGGGAGTAAGGCCGCCACTCGACCGTGAAGCCGCGGCGCGCGGCCGCGATGTCGACGCAGTGCCTGGCGATCTCGGTGACCTCAGGCCCGACGCCGTCGCCGGGCAGGTGCGCGACGACGTATCCGCGGCCGGGAACCGGGCCGCGCGCGGGTACCGGGCCGCGCGCGGGTACCGGGCCGCGCGCGGGTACGTGGCCGGGTAGGTGATCCCCCATTGTCACTCGCCGTCCTCGTCGGCCGGGGCGTTCAGCCAGCTCATCATCTTGCGCAGCGGCTTGCCGGTGCGCTCGATCTGGCTGTCGGCCGCCTCGGCGCGCAGCCGCTCGAAGTTCGGCCGGCCGTTGTCGTCCTCGGCGACCCACTCCCTGGCGAACTCGCCGGACTGGATGTCGGCGAGCAGCTTGGCCATGGCCTCGCGGGCCGGCGCGCCGATAACCCGCGGCCCGCGGGTCAGGTCGCCGTACTCGGCGGTGTCGCTGACCGAGTACCGCATGCCCTTCATCCCGCCCTCGTACATCAGGTCGACGATGAGCTTGAGCTCGTGCAGGCACTCGAAGTAGGCGACCTCCGGCTGGTAGCCGGCGTTGACGAGCGTCTCGAACCCGGCTTTCACCAGGGCCGTCACGCCGCCGCAGAGCACAGCCTGCTCGCCGAACAGGTCGCTCTCCGTCTCCTCCTTGAAGGTGGTGACCAGAGCCCCGGCCTTGGTGCCGCCGATGGCGCTGGCGTAGGACTTCGCGAGGTCCCAGGCCTTGCCGGTGGCGTCCTGGGCGACCGCCACCAGCACCGGCGTGCCCTGGCCAGCCTCGAACTGGCGCCGGACCAGGTGGCCGGGCGCCTTCGGCGCGACCATGGCGACGTCCACGTCCGCCGGCGGCCTGATGTAGCCGAAGTGGATATTGAAACCATGCGCGAAGAACAGCGCGTCGCCCGGCTGCAGGTTCGGCGCGATGGCCTCGGCGTAGAGCTTGCGCTGGGTGGTGTCCGGGGTGAGAACCATGATCACGTCGGCCCAGGCGCAGGCATCGGCCGGCGTATCGACGGCGAGGCCTGCCGCCTGCGCCCGGCCGCGCGAGCGGGACTGCCCCGGCAGCCCGACGCGGACCTCGCAGCCGGAGTCGCGCAGGCTGAGCGCGTGCGCGTGGCCCTGCGAGCCGTAGCCGAGGACGGCGACCTTGCGCGCCTGGATGAGGCTGAGGTCGGCATCGGTGTCGTAGTACACGGTGGCCATGGCGGAGAATTCCTTTCACGTGGGTTCAGGTCGGGCAGGGTCAGGCGGGACCAGCGTCAGGCGGCAGGCTCCGCGGCATCAGTGCTGGCCTCAGTGCTGGCCTCAGTGCTGGCCTCAGTGGCCGGCCTGTCGGGCTCGCCGGCGTCGCTGACTGCCCCCAGCGGGCCGTCGGTGATGCTGGCGCTGCCGCGGGCCAGTGCTATCCGGCCGGTCCGCACCAGCTCGCAGGTGCCGAAGTCTGCCAGCATGGCCAGCAGCGCGTCCAGCTTGGCCGGGCTGCTGACCGACTCGAGCACGAGCGTCTGCGGGCCCATGTCCACGACGTTCGCCCGGAACACGGCGGCGACCTCGAGCAGCTGGCCGCGCCGTGCCGGCTCAGCGCGCACCTTGATCAGCGCGAGCTCGCGCTGTACCGCGGACTGCTCGCTCAGCTGGACGACCTTGAGCACCCGGACGAGCTTCTCCAGCTGCGTCTGCACCTGCTCGATCGGCGTAGAGGCGCCGTCGACCACGATCGTCATCCGGCTCACCCGCGCGTCCTCGGTCGGCCCGACCGCGAGGGAGGAGATGTTGAAGGCGCGCCGGGCGAAGAGCCCGGCCACGTGGGTCAGCACTCCCGGCTTGTTCTCGACCAGGACCGACAGGGTGTGCGTGCTCATCGCGCGGTCACCTCCCGCAGCGTCGCTGCGCGCTGCTCCTGCGCACTGAATTCGGGTCCCAGCACGATCTCGTCGTTCGGCCGGCCCGCTGGCACCATCGGAAACACGCCCTCCCGGTCGTGCACCCGGAAGTCCACGACAACGGGCGTGTCCGGCACGGCGAGCGCTTTGTCCAGTGTCGCGTCGACGTCGTCGGGCCGCTCGCAGCGCAGCCCGACGCAGCCGTACGCCTCGGCCAGCTTCACGTAGTCCGGGATCGCGGTGCCCAGCTCGACCTCGGAGTAGCGCTCGTCATAGAAGAGCTCCTGCCATTGCCTGACCATGCCCAGGAAGCCGTTATTGAAGATCATCACTTTGATCGGCAGCCGCTCGATCGCGCAGGTGGCGAGCTCCTGCGCGGTCATCTGGAAGCACCCGTCGCCGTCGATCGCGACGACCGTCTCGCCGGGCCTGCCCACCTGGGCGCCCATCGCGGCCGGAACGGCGAAGCCCATCGTGCCGAGGCCGCCGGAGTTGATCCAGCTGCGTGGCCTGGTGAAAGTGAAGTGCTGCGCCGCGTGCATCTGGTGCTGGCCCACACCCGCGACCACGACGGCGTTGCCGCCGGTGAGCGCGGACAGCCGCTCGGTCACGTACTGCGGCTTGAGCGGGCCGTCCGGCTCCTGGGCGTAGCGCAGCGGGAACTGCCGCTTCCACCGGCCGAGGGCGGCGATCCAGTCCCCGGTGTCGGCGGCGCCCTCGCTGCCCGCAATCGCCGCGGTGGCGTCGGCCAGCCCGGCCAGGACGGCCTTCATGTCGCCGAGGATCGCCACGTCCGGGATCCGGTTCTTGCCGATCTCCGCGGGATCGATGTCGGCGTGCACCACCTTCGCCTTCGGCGCGAAGTCCGCCAGCCGCCCGGTCACCCGGTCGTCGAACCGCGCGCCGAGGGCCACCAGCAGATCGGCCTCCTGCAGCGCCGCCACCGCGGTGTAACACCCGTGCATGCCTGGCATGCCGAGCGCGAGCGGGTGCGAGTCGGGGAATGCGCCGCGCGCCATCAGCGTGGTGGTCACGGGCGCCTGCGCGAGCTCGGCCAGCCGGCGCAGCTCCGCGTGCGCGTCCGCCTTGATGACGCCGCCGCCGACGTACAGCACCGGCCGGCGGGCGCGGCGCAGGAGCCCGGCCGCGGCCCGGATCGCCGCGGGGTCGGGCGGCCCCGGCACCCGGTAGCCGGGCAGGTTCATGACCGGCGGCCAGGACCACGGGGCCTGCGCCTGCAGGAGGTCCTTGGGAAGGTCGACGAGAACCGGCCCTGGCCGCCCGCTGCCGGCGATGTGGAACGCCTCGGCGATGGCGGCCGGGATCCGCTCGATGTCGGTCACCAGCTCGTTGTGCTTGGTGACCGGCAGCGTGATCCCGGTGATGTCAGCTTCCTGGAAGGCGTCGCTGCCGATCATCGCGCTCGGCACCTGGCCGGTGATCGCGACGATCGGCACCGAGTCCATGTACGCGTCGGCCAGCGCCGTCACCAGGTTGGTCGCGCCCGGCCCGCTGGTGACCAGGCAGACTCCCACCCGGCCGGTGGCCCACGCATAACCCTCCGCCGCGTGCCCGGCGCCCTGCTCGTGCCGTACCAGCACGTGCCGCAGCGACGATGATCTCAGCGGATCGTAGGCCGGCAGGATCGCGCCGCCGGGAAGGCCGAAGACGACGTCGACGCCCTGCCGCTCGAGGCTGCGCACGAGTGCTTGGGCTCCGGTGAGCTGCACGGGAATGCTCCTTCTTCTTTCAGGGGGTCTGGCGAGCCAACAAAAAACCTCCCTGCCGTGTCGGCAAAGAGGTGGTAGCGCGAGCCCTGGAACGGGTTCGCGCTACGTGATGAGAATTACTCGGTACTGATAAGGCCGGGACACGACGCTCTCCGTCTGGCGGCTTGGGGGCTGCCTCACACGTGCTGCTACCACCACATGCTACTAGCTGCCCACGATAGCTGTTACCAGCTGCCCACGATAGCGCAGGATCAGCTCAGGGCGAGCTGATTCGTCACCGTGGGCAGCCACTGCGGCCGTCGTGCCTCATACGCGGTGATCTCTTCCTCGTGCCGGAGCGTCACCGCGATGTCGTCGAGCCCCTCCAGCAGCCGCCAGCGCGCGTAATCAGCCAGCGCGAACGGCTCCACGATGCCAGCGGCCGGGATCGCCACGGTGCGCTGTGCCACGTCCACCACGACCCGGGCACCAGGACGGGCGGCCAGCGCGGCGAAGAGCCGGGTGACAGCCCCCTCGCCGACCTCGGCCGGCACCAGCCCGGAACTGACCGCGTTGCCGCGGAAGATGTCGGCAAAGCTGGGCGCGATCACTGCCCGGAAGCCGAAATCCTGCAGCGCCCAGACAGCGTGCTCGCGGGACGAGCCGCAGCCGAAATTGTCGCCGGCTACCAGAATCTTCGCCTCAGCCGCGCCGGGCCTGTTCAGCACGAAGTCGGGATTCTCCCGCCAGGCACCGAACAGGCCGGGGGCGAATCCGGTGCGCTGCACCCGCTTCAGCCACGCCGCCGGAATGATCTGGTCGGTGTCGACATCGCGGCGCTCCAGCGCGACGGCGGTGCCCGCTATCTGCTGTATCCCTGGCATCACAGGTCTCCTGGCAGGGTGAAGTGCCCGGCGACCGCCGTCGCCGCGGCGACGGCCGGAGCCACCAGGTGGGTCCGTCCGCCGGGGCCCTGACGGCCCTCGAAATTCCGGTTGCTGGTCGAGGCGCATCGCTCGCCGGGAGCGATGATGTCGCCGTTCATGCCCAGGCACATCGAGCAGCCGGCCGAGCGCCACTCGAAGCCCGCGTCCAGGAAGAACCGATCGAGGCCCTCGGCCTCGGCGTCCGCCTTGACCCGGGCGGAGCCTGGCACCACCAGCGCCCGCACGCCCGGATGAACCTTGCGCCCGCGGATGACCTCGGCCGCGGCCCGCAGGTCCTCCAGCCGGCCGTTGGTGCACGAGCCGATGAAGACCGCGTCCACGGTCACGTCCCTGATCGGGACGCCGGGCCGGAGGTCCATGTAGGTCAGCGCGCGCCGCGCCGCCTGCTGCCCGGCCGGGGTCGCGAACGACCCCGGCTCAGGGATGACGTCGTCGATGAAGACTGACTGGGCCGGCGTCGTCCCCCAGGTCACGGCTGGCCGCAGCGCGGCCGCGTCCACCCGGACTTCCCGGTCGAATGCGGCGCCGTCGTCGGTGACCAGGCCGCGCCAGTCGTCGAGGGCCTGTTCCCACTGCCGCCCGCGGGGACTGTGCCGGCGGCCTTCGAGCCAGGCGAACGTTGTCTCGTCCGGGGCGATCATCCCTGCCCTGGCGCCGGCCTCGATGGACATGTTGCACACCGTCATCCGGCCGGCCATCGACAGGGCGCGCACCGCCGGGCCCCGGTATTCGATCACCGAGCCGACGCCGCCGCCCGGTCCGAGCGTCCTGATGATGCCCAGCACGAGGTCCTTGGCCGTCAGGCCCGGTGCCAGCTCGCCGTCGACCGTCACGGCCATGGCGGCGGGCTTGACCTGGCGCAGCGTCTGGGTGGCCAGCACGTGCTCCACCTCCGACGTGCCGATGCCGAAAGCCAGCGCGCCGAAGGCGCCGTGGGTGGAGGTGTGGCTATCGCCGCAGACGATCGTCATGCCCGGCTGGCTCAGGCCAAGCTGCGGGCCGATCACGTGCACGATGCCCTGGTCGATGCTGCCGAGCGCGTGCAGCCGCACGCCGTGCACCTCGCAGTTGCGGCGCAGCCGGGCGATCTGCTCGGCAGCGAGCTCGTCGGCGATCGGCTGGTCCAGGTCCCTGGTCGGCACGTCATGATCCATCGTGGCCAGGGTCAGGCCGGGCCGGCGCACCCGGCGGCCGGCCAGCTCCAGTCCCTCGAAGGCCTGCGGCGAGGTCACTTCGTGCACCAGGTGCAGGTCAATGTAGAGCAGCGGAGGCTCGCCCTCGGGGCTGGCCACGAGGTGACGGTCCCAGACCGTGTCGAAAAGGCGTCCGGTCACATTCGCCTCTCATCAGTAGCTTGCGGTTCAGTAGCTTGCGGTGCTCAGGCTCAACGTCTCGGTCCGGGCTGTCATCGTGCACGCAGGCCGGCATCTCCGTACCGGATCTCAGTACCGGGAACCCGGGTCCGGACGAGATCTCGGTACTGGACAAGATCTCAGAACCGATCTCAGATTATGAGATAACCTGTTCACGATATGAGCACTCTACGGGAGCCCGCACCCGACGGCAAGCCGGTCTCCGGAGTCGGCGTGCTGGATCGCGCCGTCAGCCTGCTTGATCTGCTCGCCGGCGGCCCGCTGCCGCTGCGGTCGCTGGCGGACAAGAGCGGCCTGCCCCGGCCGACCGCGCACCGGCTGCTGGTCGCGCTCGAGACACACGGCCTGGTCGGGCGGGACGCCGCCGGCTCGTTCCGGCTGGGTCCGCGGCTGACCGAGCTCGCGGCGCGGGCCGGCCCGGCCCTCGAGCTGGCCGCGCTGGCAGTGCCCGTGCTGGCCGGGCTCCATGCGGAAACAGGCGAGAGCGTCCAGCTCTACGTGCGGTCCGGTGACCGGCGGCTGTGCATCGCGGCGCGCGACGCCGGCGCGGGCCTGCGCGACAGCGTGCCGGTAGGGGCGCTGCTGCCGCTTGACGCAGGTTCGGGCGGCAAGGTGCTGCTCGCCTGGTCGCCCGATGCGCAGCGGTTTCCCGCGATCGCCGCGGCCGAGCTCGCCGAGGTGCGCCGGCGCGGCTGGGCGGCAAGTGTCGCCGAGCGGGAGCCGGGCGTGGCCAGCGTCAGCGCCCCGGTCCTGCCCGATGGCAGGCTGCTCGGCGCGGTCTGCGTGTCGGGTCCGGCCAGCCGGCTGGGCCAGCCGCCCGGCCGCCGTCTGGCCGCGCAGGTGGCTGACGCCGCGCGCAGCCTGGCCGACCTGGCGGCCGGCGCCCGCTAGCGGCTTTCCAGGACCCGCCGGGGCCTGATCTTCCGACGCGAGGTCCCGTCCGCAGAATCGGCAGGTCTTGCGCCGCACTGCTGGCAGGCATCAGGTATCCCCGGCGGGTCCGGACAGCGCCGGCGGGCGTCCCGGCCGGTGGTCAGGCACCCCCGGGCCCTTCGGCCTGCGCACACGGGAAATGAGACCCTGTCCCTCGGGGGGCGCCCGCGGGAACCTGTGCTCATGAGCCCCTTCTTCGCCGGGCACGCCACCAAGCGGAGCGAGCGGGATCCCCAGCCGGCTCGGCCCGTCATCGACTGGCGCGCGCTCAGGACAGCCGACCGATCCTGCTGCTGCCCGGCCAGGCCAGCCGTCGTCGCCATCATGCCGCCGGTACCCGGCCGGGATCACCCCACGGACCTGCTGCTCTGCGGCCACCATTACCAGGTATCCCGGTCGGCGCTGGCGGCGGCGGGCGCGGCCGTCCTCGATGTCGGCGGCAGACCGATCTCGCCGCAGACCGCGGTCCTGGCGGCGGCCCGCTGAGAGCCGCTGACGCGGCCATCCCGCTGCGGTGACCCGCCAGTGAGCGACGCCGAGGCGGGTACGGGGAATGGCCCATTCGGTCGGGTCCATGACGCCGGCAGCAGCCTAGTAGACCGCGTCCCGCCGCGCACATTCCGCCTCAGTCTTCGCGTTTCTCGAACCGGCTGGCCAGAATCAGGCCGACGATGAACATGTCGCTGCTGCGCTCTCCCGCCCCAGCGCGATGTGCGGATCTGCCGGCTGAGCGCGACGGACGGATCCGGCCGGCACAGCCTGGCGGCAGGGCAGACCTCAGGCGTCAGGGCGCGGTGAGGATGACCGGACCGGCGGCCGTGACGGCCACCGTGTGCTCGACATGCGCCGCCCTGCTGCCGTCACCGGTGCGCAGCGTCCAGCCGTCGTCGTCCAGGCGGTAGCCGTCCTGGCCGCCGGCCATGAACCACGGCTCTATCGCGATCACCAGGCCCGGGCTCAGCTTCAGGCCCTTGCCCGCGCGCCCCTCGTTCGGCACGGACGGCGACTCGTGCATGGTGCGGCCGACGCCGTGCCCGCCGAAATCGGTGTTCAGCCCGTAGCCCGCGGCGCGCGCAATCGACCCGATCGCAGCCGACACGTCGCCAAGCCGGGCGCCGGGCCTGGCGGCGGCGATTCCGGCAGCCAGCGCCGCCTCGGCCGCCTCGATCAGCCGGCCGTCGGATGGCCGCGGCGTGCCGATCGTCAGCGAGATCGCCGCGTCGCCGGTCCAGCCGTTGAGCACCGCACCGCAATCTACGCTGAGCAGGTCACCGTCCCGCAGCCGGTAACCGGTCGGGATCCCGTGCAGGGCCGCGTCGTTCACCGAGGTGCAGATCGCCGCCGGGTAAGGCCTGTCGGCGAAGCTGGGCTGGTAGCCGAGGAACGGCGACGTGGCGCCAGCGTCCGCCAGCACCGACCGCGCCACCTGGTCAAGCTCGGCCAGGCAGACGCCGGCGGCGGCGCGCCGCCGGACGGCGCCGAGCACCGCCGCCACCACCGCGCCCGCCGCGCGCATCGCATCGATCTCGCTTGGTACCTTAAGCTCGACCATTCGCCGCCGTCCTTCCCCCCCGGAACCCGCTCCGCACCGGCATTATCCGCCGCCGCGCCGCATGGCGGCCAGGCACCGGCCAGCCGCCACTGCGTTGGCCAGCCGCCGGCTCCCGCCGCTCCAGCTCCCGCCGCCCAGACCGCCTCTGGCTCGTCACCCAGTCAGGAGACATCAGTGATCAGCACCGAGAGCCGCGCCGCGGCCGCCGGGCTGCAGGTCAGCGCAGCCCGGCCGGCTGAGGTGAAGTTCGCGATCATCGGCGCCGGGTTCGCTGGCCTCGGCGCCGCGATCAAGCTGCTGCAGGCCGGGCACAGGGACCTGCTGGTCCTGGAGCGTGCCGACGAGGTGGGCGGCACCTGGCGGGATAACATCTATCCGGGCTGCAGGTGTGACGTTCAGTCGAATCTGTACTCGTTCTCGTTCGCGCCGAATCCGGACTGGACCAGCACATTCCCGGCACAGCCGGAATTGCGGTCTTATCTGAACGACGTCGCCGCGCGGTTCGGAGTGCGCCGGTATCTGCGTTTGGGCTGTGACGTTACCGGCGTCCGGTGGGACGAGACCGACCGGCTGTGGCACATCACCACGGCGCACGGGGCCGTCCGCGCCCGGTACGTGATCGCGGGCGTCGGCTCGCTGGTCGAGCCGGCACTGCCCGGTATCCCCGGCATTGACACCTTCACTGGCCAGGTCATGCACTCGGCACGCTGGGATCCGACCTGGTCCCCGGCCGGGCGGCGGGTCGCTGTCATCGGCACGGGCGCGTCGGCCATCCAGATCGTCCCGGCCATCCAGCCGCGGGTAGAGCACCTGACTGTGTTCCAGCGCACGGCCCCTTACGTGGTCCCGCACACCGCCAGGCCGGTCGCGCCCTGGCGGCGGGCGGCATACCGGTACGTGCCGGGGGCACAGAGTGCCTCGCGGGCGGCCACTTACTGGATGCGGGAACTGATGGTCGTCGGCTTCGTCAAGAGGCCCTCGATCCTGAAGAAGGCCGAGGCCGTCTGGAAGACGCACATGGAGCGCGCGGTCGCCGACCCGGTCAAGCGGGAGAAGCTCACGCCGCACTATGACCTCGGCTGCAAGCGCGTCCTGCCCTCCAACGACTTCTACCCGGCGGTCGCGGCCGCGAATTCAGCCTGGTCACCGAGAAGATCACCGAATTCACGCCGGATGCCGTCGTCAGCGCCGACGGTCGCAGGCACCCCGTGGACACCGTTGTCCTCGCCACCGGATTCCGCGTCACGGACAACCCTGCGTTCGGGAAGATCACCGGCCGCGGCGGCCGATCGCTCGCGGCCGCCTTCGGCCAGACCTACCTGGGCACCGTCGTGCCGGGCTTCCCCAACTACTTCCAGCTGTCTGGCGCCAACACCGGCCTCGGCCACTCCTCCATCGTTTTCATGATCGAGAGCCAGCTTCGCTACGT
>Ga0335081_10020408_pt1 | contig 10718 bp, 8 predicted proteins | sample Lox_Sample_35_FD_206713 | JGI IMG/M metagenome (GOLD analysis project Ga0335081, IMG submission 206713) | Soil microbial communities from Loxahatchee National Wildlife Refuge, Florida, United States - Lox_Sample_3.5 | ecosystem: Environmental > Terrestrial > Soil > Wetlands | place: USA: Florida... | reverse complement strand
CTGGTCACCGTCATTACGGTGGTGCGGAACGACAAAGTGCTCCTGGAACGTTCCATCCAAAGCGTTCTTTCACAAACGTACAGGAACATCGAGTACATCGTGATTGACGGCGCGTCCACAGACGGCACCGTGGATGTTATCAAGAAGTACGAGGACCGCATTTCATGCTGGATCAGCGAACCCGACCGCGGCATCTATGATGCGATGAACAAGGGCATCGAACGGGCGACCGGGTCCTGGATCAACTTCATGAACGCAGGCGACATGTTTTCTACGACCGATACCGTCAGTCAGGTAATGGAACACGCCTGCACCTCAACGGCAGATCTGGTCTATGGGCACTGTCAACTGATCTATGATACAGATTCCTCGGTCGTCTGGAAGGCGGTCAGTCCTGAACAGCTCTGGCGGGGAATGGCATTCCGGCACCAGAGCCTGTTCACGCGAACGGAGATCTGCAGGAAATTTTCGTTCGATACCAGCTATCGGATCGGAGCGGATTTCGCTTTTATCTTTCGCTGCTATCGGGAAGGATACCGTTTTTGTCCAGTCGACAGACTCATAACTTCGGTTTCTACAGGCGGCATTTCCGATGCTCTCCTGTTCCGCGGGATTTGGGAGAACAGGCGGACCGTGATCGAATACCAGAATACGTTGAAGGTGAACGCTTATTATGTCACGGAGATGATTCTGGCAGCTGTGCGGGTCGCACTTAAAAAAATTCTGCCCGCAGACATGATAAAAAGTATCAGGTCGTTCAAGTACAGGTGGCGACGGTTCTTGTTTGGAAAGTAACCGTCTCAAGCGTTCTCAGCAGACCCTTTTTCTTAATCTCACAGGAAAGACTAGTTATTGAATGAAGATAGCCTTAGTCACCGGATCCTATCCGCCTGAAACCTGCGGCATCGGGGATTATACCTGCCAGCTGGCAAAGGCTTTGTCCGGGCAAGGCCTTGACGTCGAGGTGGTCAAGAGAAGGAACTGGAGTATAGGACAGACCGCCGGCATCATCGGAAGCATCAAGGCACTGGGTCCGGACATTGTGCACATTCAATATCCGACTGCCGGCTTCGGCTGGCATCTTACTCCCCATATCCTCAGCCTTCTCATGCCCGCAGTGATCACGCTCCATGAAGTGACGGAAGCGCACATTCTGAGAAAACTTTCCTTGTACCCTTTCACGCTCCGATCGCGGCAGGTGATTTTTACAACCCCCTACGAACGCGAATTCGCGCTCAAACGCGCACCGTGGATAGCGGACCGCAGCTCCGTTATCCCGATAGGCAGCAACATAACGATCGGGCCGGCCAATCGCAGCAGGGCTTTATCTGAAATTGTCTATTTCGGACTTTTCAGGCCGAACAAGGGAATTGAACAGGTTCTTTCGCTCGCTGCTCTCGTGATGGAGCAGAATCTGGACTACCGTATACGGATGATAGGCAAACCCTTTCCGAAGGATTCGCCCTTTTACGGTGAGCTTCAGGAGCGGAGCCGCAATCTGCCGGTCCTGTGGAACGCGGATCTGGACGATACAGCCGTCGCCGAGTTGCTGTCGACGGCGGCCTTCGCTTATATGCCGTTCCCCGATGGCGCGTCCGGCAGGCGGGGATCCTTGCTGGCGCTTCTCGCGAACGGAGTGGCGACCGTCACAACGAAGGGCGCTCATACGCAGGCCTCATTGGATGAGGCGGTTCTGTACAGCCGGACTCCCGAACAGGCTCTGTCGCTGATCCAGCAGCTCCGCTGCAACGATTCCGGTCGCGAGCAGCTTTCGGGCAAAGCACGCACGTATGCCTCACAGTTCGATTGGGATGTGATCGCGCGAAAACACAGGGAAATCTATGTCGCTCTGGCTGCAGCCACCCGGTAGATATCTGAACCAGGAAAGGAACCGCGATGTCGTCGCAACAGTCAGAAACAGACCGTAAAGGAGCGCAGGTACCGGACCGTTCCGAACCGGGACGTTTTATCGATCGGTCCCTGAACTACGGCAGACATCATGTCCGGAACTTCCTGAGCGCTGCGCGGCCTTTTCATCAGGTTCTCGACCTGGGCGCCGGACATGGCGATGATCTGCTGCTAGCCCGCGACGTCGCGCCCGATGCCGCTCTTCACGGCATAGAAGTGTACGCCCCTTATGCGGCCGAACTGGAGCAGAAAGGCATTGTCGTACACCGATTGAACATCGAACGGGACCTCCTGCCGTTCCGGGACGGATCGATCGACGTTATCGTCGCAAACCAGGTTCTGGAGCACGTAAAGGAACTGTTCTGGATATTTCACGAGATGAGCCGGGTGCTGCCCATCGGCGGGAAATTGATTCTCGGTGTCCCTAATCTCGCTGCGCTCCATAACCGGTTGTTGCTTGCCTTCGGCCGGCAACCAAGCCCGCTCAAGAATAATTCGGCCCATATCAGAGGGTACACGAAACGAGATCTGGAGCAGTTCCTGGAGAGCTGCTTTCCGGGCGGATACCGGCTCAGGAAGTTCGGAGGAAGCAACTTTTATCCTTTTCCGCCCGTGATCGCGAAACCGCTGGCCCGGCTGTTCCCGAACCTTGCATGGGGCATATTTTTCCTGTTTGAAAAACAGCGTGAATACAGGAGCGAGTTTCTGGAGTTTCCCCTGCGGGAGCAGCTTGAAACGAACTTTTATGTTGGAAAAGAACGGTAAAAAGAACAGGCATCACCCTGAACGAGGGAATTCCGCGCTCAAATTCTTTGACAGGTATATCGGGATCCCTCTCATATTCGTTCTGGGTCTGCTCAAGAGAAGGAAAGTCCGGAGAAAAGGTCAAGCGGTCAGGAACGCGGCTTTTTTGCAGACGGCTGCAATCGGCGATACGGTCCTTTCATCAGCATTGGTGCAGGACTTTAAACGAGCCTACCCTGACACCCGCGTCACCCTCTTTACCGGGGCATCCAACTATGAAACGGCCTGCCTCATCCCGGGGATCGATGATGTCATCAAGCTCCCGGTGAAGAATCCGCTTGCTGCCCTGCAGTTGATCAGGAACGCGGGACCCTTTGATCTCTGGTTCGACTGCGGGCCCTGGCCGCGGTTGAACGCGATCTTCACCTATTTCGCCCCCGCGGGCATTACCATAGGTTTTGAAACGGAGCGACAATACCGGCATTACGCCTACGACATCGTTGTCCGGCATTCATCTTCAAATCATGAGATCGATAATTACCGCCGATTACTGCAAGGCATTGGGATCTCAGACACAACGAGCATGCCGGCCCTGGCCGTGGACAGCCTGCCGGATAAGAAAAAACGGATCGTCATCCACATGTTTCCCGGCGGATCCCGGTCCTATCTCAAGGAATGGCCTGATGACCGGTGGATAGAACTGATCAACAGGCTCGTACAGGATGGTTTCGAAGTTGTTCTAACCGGTACCAGCGCTAACAGGGAAAAGGCATACGCGATACGGGAACAGGCAAGAGAGAAAGAGCATGTGCGCGTCGTCGCCGGAGACCTGAGTCTACGCGAGACTGCGGAACTGCTTAAATCCTCGCGGCTTGTGATCAGCGTGGATACGGGCATCATGCACATTGCCTCAGCATTGGGATGCGATCTCGTTTCCCTGCACGGTCCCACAGAACCCAAGAGATGGGGGCCATTGCATAACAGCGCACTGCCACTCTACCCGGCCAGCGACTGTTCGCCCTGCATCAGCCTTGGGTTCGAAAGCCGTTGTAAGGATCCAGAATGTATGGTACAAATAAGCGTTCATGACGTGATAGCCGCCGCCCGGGAACTCTTGAAGCAATAGAAAACCGGATTTCTGGGCATGAACCAAGGAGAGAATGCGATGTATGCAGTGATCATGGCGGGAGGATCGGGGACCCGCTTCTGGCCGTTGTCCCGCGAAACGATGCCCAAACAACTGCTCAAGATCGGCACCGAAGATACGATGATCCGCCAGACGGTGAGCCGGATGCTGCCCCTGGTGCGCATCGAGGATGTCTTCATTGTCACGAACCACGCGCTGGCTGATTCGATCGGGTTCCAGCTTTCGTCCAAGTTTAACCGGTCTTGGGAAGGGAATTTCATCCTTGAGCCGGAAGCGAAAAATACGGCTCCCGCACTGGGTCTGGCCGCGCTTCACCTGGAGCAACTCGATCCGGATAGCATCATGGTGGTGCTCGCGGCCGACCATTTCATAAGGAGAGAAGACGATTTCCTGGAACTGATCCGCAAGGCCGGCAAGGCGGCGGAGCAGGGATACCTCGTAACGCTGGGGATCAAGCCGGACCGACCTGAAACGGGCTACGGTTACATCAGGTCAGGCGCCCGATGCCAGGACATTGGACTTGACGGCCTTTGCAGAGTGCAGGCGTTCGTAGAGAAGCCGAACCTGGAAACCGCGAGGGAATACCTGAAGAGCGGCGACTATTACTGGAACAGCGGCATCTTCGTCTGGAAGACGGATACGCTGCTTACCGAGATAGAAAAACATCAGCCGTCGCTCCATCAGGGTCTCCTCGAGATTCGCAAACACATCGGCACTGATCGTGAAGCTGAGGTCGTCAGGGAGGTGTTCAAAGGGCTCGCATCCATCTCGATCGACTACGCGGTGATGGAAAAGACCGACAGGGCCGCAGTGATTCCCGCTGACATCGGCTGGTCCGACGTGGGGAGTTGGACCGCATTGGATGATGTTTCCGAGAGGAATGGGTCAGGCAATGTCGTCAGCGGGAACATCATCGATATCGGGAGCACTAATTCCATCCTCTATGCCGAGAAGAGGCTCGTGGCGACGATCGGGCTCAGGGACACCGTGGTCGTGGATACGCCAGACGCGACGCTGGTCTGCGCCAAGGACCGGGCGCAGGACGTCAAGAAGGTCGTGGAGGAGCTCAAGAAGCGCAAGGCTGAAGAGCATCTTATCCACCGTACAGTCTATCGTCCATGGGGAGCCTATACGGTGCTAGAGGAAGGAGACCGGTACAAGATCAAACGCATTGAGATCAATCCCGGGGCAAAGCTTTCCTTCCAACTGCACCATCATCGGAGCGAGCACTGGGTCGTTGTGTCGGGAACGGCGCGCGTAACGAACGGCGACCGGGAGTATGACGTGCACCCGAATGAGAGCACGTATATCCCCATTTCCACGAGGCACCGTCTCGAGAACCGCGGCAAAATTCCGCTCCAGATCATCGAGGTCCAGAACGGCGAATACCTGGGGGAGGACGACATCGTCCGGTTTGATGATGATTACAACCGGCACGCAGCGGACAGGCGGAGACCCCTTCCTCCCGTTACCAAAGGTCCGAAATGATCAACCACGAGATCTTTCGGGAATATGACATCCGCGGAATCGCGGACCGCGACCTGACCTCGCCTGTCGTTCAGTCACTCGGACGCGCCTTTGCCGCGTACCTGAAACAGATGAGGATCAGCGGCGTTACTGTCGGCTATGATGCACGCCTGAGTTCGCCGAGGCTCTGCGAAGCGATGGCCAGCGGCCTTGTCAGCCAGGGGATCGACGTAACGATCATCGGTTTTTGTCCGACTCCTGTCCTCTACTTTTCACTGTTTCACCTCTCACCGGGCGCCGGGGTCATGATCACGGGCAGCCATAACCCGGCGGAGTTCAACGGGTTCAAACTCTGCATCGGCCAGGAGACCATCTACGGGGAAGAGATCCAGAAGCTGAAGAGGATCATGGCGGAAACGGCCCAGAATGGCCCGCTGCCGGCCTGCATCCCCGGCAACTTAGAGAACCGGCCGATTCTTCCCGAGTATATTCAACACCTGCAGAGCCTCTTTTCAACGCTTCCTGACGTCAGGCTCAGGGTGGTCCTCGACGCCGGGAACGGAACCGCCGGCGTGGCGGCTCCCGCTATTATCCGCGCCATGGGCTGCGAGGTGATCGAGCTTTTCTCCCGGCCCGACGGTAGATTTCCCAATCATCATCCCGATCCCACCGTCCTGAAGAACATTACGACCCTCATTGAGACAGTCAGACAAACGAAGGCCGATGTGGGTATCGCTTTTGACGGCGATTCGGACAGGATCGGCGTGGTGGACGAGCAGGGGAACATCCTCTGGGGCGACCAGCTCATGGTCCTGTTCTCGAGGGACATCCTCCGCACCCGCCCCGGTTCCACTTTCGTATCCGAGGTCAAATGTTCCCAGGTCATGTACGACGACATCAGGGCCAACGGGGGAAAGGCGATCATGTGGAGGACGGGGCATTCCCTGATCAAGGCGAAGATGAAGGAGACACAGGCCTCCCTGGCCGGCGAGATGAGCGGTCATCTTTTCTTTGCAGACCGTTATTTCGGGTATGATGACGCGATCTACGCCGCCTGCAGAACGATCGAACTTCTCAAGAAGCATAAGGCGCAGCATGGGGCCGATGCCGCGCTCAGCTCGATGCTTGCCGGCCTGCCAAAGACCTTTAATACGCCCGAGATCAGGTTCGACTGCCCTGATGCCCTTAAGTTCAGCGTGGTCGAACGGGCCCGGGAGCTTTTCACGCGGAACGGTCTCGCCATGTCGCCGAAGGAGGTCATCACGGTGGACGGCATCAGGGCCGTATTCCCGGACGGGTGGGGACTGATCCGCGCGTCCAACACCCAGCCGGTCCTGGTCATGCGGTTCGAGGCCGCAAGCCAGGCTTCGCTCGCGGCCATCCAAAAATTCATGGAGGGACACGTCAGGGCCATTGTCGCAGATTTGAGCGGTGGGCGTCAGGACCCCTGACGTCTTGCGAGGACTCCATGCTTTTCAATTCTTTAGAATATATCATTCTCTTTCTCCCTATAACGCTTGCCGTTTACTTCCTTCTCAACAGGAATAAACTCACGACAGCTGCCACGGCGTGGCTGGTTTTTGCTTCACTGTTCTTCTACAGCTGGTGGAATGTGAAGTATCTGGCTCTCATCGTCGGCAGCATTATCTTCAATTTCGGCGTGGGAACGGGTCTTTCGAGGATGGTGCGGTCGGGCACTGAAGAACGGTCCAAGAAAGTTGCGCTCATTATCGGTGTGGCCGGGAATGTCCTTTTGCTCGGTTACTACAAATATACCGACTTTTTCATCGCAAACCTCAACACGCTGACAGGCCTGCAAATCGGCCTGCAGAAGATCGTGCTTCCGCTCGGGATCAGTTTCTTCACGTTCACCCAGATCGCGTACCTGGTCGACACCTATTCCGGGAGGGCGCGGGAGTACGATTTCCTGAATTACTGCCTGTTCGTAACCTTCTTTCCCCATCTCCTGGCGGGCCCGATCATTCATCACAAGGAGATGATGCCCCAGTTTGCCAGCCTGAGGAACAAGGTGTTCAGCTACCGGAACATTGCCGAGGCCCTGTTCCTGTTCTTTATCGGGCTGTTCAAGAAGGTGATCATCGCCGATTCACTGGCGAAGGTGGCGAGCGCCGGCTACGACTCGACGGCATCCCTGTCATTTCTCGACGCATGGATCACAAGCCTGTCCTACACCCTGCAGCTGTATTATGACTTTTCCGCTTATACGGACATGGCACTCGCTTCCTCGCTGATGTTCAACATTCGCCTCCCCTTCAATTTCAATTCACCCTACCGGGCATCGGACATCACCGATTTCTGGCGCCGCTGGCACATGACACTGAGCCGTTTCCTGCGGGATTACATCTACATCCCGCTCGGCGGGAACCGGAAGGGGAACTTCAGGACCTACGCCAATCTCATGGCAACGTTCCTCGTCGGCGGTCTCTGGCACGGAGCCGGGTGGACCTTTGTCTTTTGGGGCTTCCTGCACGGGGCAGCGACCGTGGTGCATCGCTTCTGGACCAAGCTCGGGATCGAACTGCCGCGCGTGCTTGCGTGGTTCCTCACCTTCAATTTCGTGAACATCGCGTGGGTGTTTTTCCGGGCAAGGTCCTGGACGAATGCGCTCCAGGTACTGAAGTCGATGTTCGGAGTGAAAGGCATCGCGCTCTCGATCAGTTTCGAGCGGCTCGGCATCAATTTCGGGTCGCTGGTCTTTATGCATGTGAACAGGAACATATTGACGGTGCTGGCCCTGCTCACGCTGGCGGCGGTCTTCCTGAAAAACTCGAACGAGTTGTCTCAGACGTTCAAACCGAACTGGCGGAATGCGGTCGTCACCATCGTCATTGCATTCTACAGTCTGCTCAGCATCCATAACGTGACAGAGTTTCTCTATTTTAATTTCTAGCGGGCACACGGTAACTCATTGGCATGAATGGCGTTAACTTTAGAAGATGGACTTTGACTGTAGTGGTGTCCGTCATTTCGCTGGTCACCATCGTTGTCTGCATCAACGTCACAGTCGATGCGTACGGCATTTTGCGAACGGATTTTTCGCGCCAGTTCCAGGTGCCAAACATGAACTACGTAAAAATGAAATACCTGCTCGCGAACCGGAGCAAGTTCGATTCGTTCATTTTCGGATCATCGCGGTCCGAAAAAATTGACCCGAAGAAGGTCACCGACGGTGAATACTATGATATGACCTATCCGCTCGGGCTGCCGGAAGAACATCTTGAGAACATCCGGTTCATGCTGAACAGCGGTTTCCGGATCAAGAATCTCATGATCGGTCTCGACGATTTTTCGCATCGCGCGGACCCGAAGGAGCATCAGGCCAACCTTGACCTCCAGCTCCATCCTGCCGTTTCAGGCAAAAAACTGGAGAATTTCTACGGAGAATACTTTTTGAAGCTATCGAGGATGTTCGGGCAGATCAATCTTTATATCCGCCACAACTACACACACCGAAACGATCCGGAGGAAACGCGGTTCATCTATGATATGTTCCAGAGCGGGAGAATCCTTTGTCCGACCTGCGACGTGCAGATCGAGGAAAATATCGAGCAGCACATTAACTCGCCGGAGTTCCTGAAGCCACTGATCCAGGTGCGGGGAAATAATATCGAAAACGTGCTTGCCACCATGAGGGAGCTGAAGGATATCGCAAATAAGAGAAAGATTCATCTCACCGTCTTTATAAACCCTAGCCATAAGACTGCCTATCTGGACACGGATCTGCGGCTGTTCACGGAATTCAAGATAAAACTCGCCGAGATCACTGACTACTATGACTTCAGCGGCCTGAACTCCATCACCACGAATAATTACTACTATTACGAAACCTCCCATTACCGCCCCCTGGTCGGGGATATGATGTTGAAGGTGATGTTTGGCTCGCCCGATGTAATCGTTCCTCGTGGCTTCGGCTTCCACGTCACCAGGGAAAACGTTGATCAGCACCTCAACGATCAATGCCGCGAAATCAGCGGGATCCGCGTTACCTATGATCTGAATGCGGCAAACAAGGCATTTGCGGACTCTTGCGATGCAATGACGGTGAAGGCAGCGAAGGATGCATCTCCCAGCCCTGATCACCGGTGACTTCTCCTTGACGGTTTGATGTATGTGAGGCGGTCACCGGATTGCCACACCGTGAATGTCAACTCGTTCAGATGGATCATGTCGGGTTATGAATATTTATAGAAGATGGACGCTGAGGGTAATCGGATCTCTTGTCGTTATGTTAGGGATCGTTGTCATCATCAACGTCATCGTCGACGCCAACGGGATCCTGAAGACCGAATACTCGCGTCAGTTTCAGCCGCCCAACATGAGCTTCAGCAAGGTCAACTTCCTGCTCAAGAATAGGCACCGTTTCGATTCGTTTCTGTTCGGGTCTTCCAGAACTGCGGGCATCCATGTCGAGAACATTTCCGGGGGGAGCTACTACAACATGTTTTATGCGGCAGGCCTGCCGGAAGAACATCTCGAGCACGTCCGATTCCTCTTAAAGAATGGCTTTACGATCAGGAACATCATGATCGGACTGGACGAATTTTCCTATCTCTTCGATGCCAGGCAGCACCTGTCAGAGTTAGACCTTGAGCCCCATCCGGCAATTTCGGGTAAGAACCTGTTTACATTTTACGGCGAGCATTTCCTCAAACTGAACGGACTCGTCCCACAGCTCAAGGCCTACATCCGGTACAACTATACCGAAGCGACGAGCGCTGATAAAAGGAAGTTCGTGTATGATATCTCCGGTACGGGCAACGTCCTGTGCAGGGATTGCGACGAGGAAATCGAACGCAACGTAGAGGATCACATCAAGTCCGGGAAGTTCCTGCAGCCGTGGGATTACCGATTTGTAGAAGGAGATTTTATTGCCCCGACACTGGACGTTATGAAGCAGCTCGTGGATCTGTCCAGGAAAAATGAATTCCGTCTCATTGTCTTCATCCATCCGATCCATAAAGTTACCTATCTGAACGCCGATCTGAAGAAGTTCGCCCAATTCAAGAAAGAGCTGGCCGCTATCACGGACTATTACGATTTCAGCGGCCTCAATACGATCACGACCGATAATTACTACTACTACGAGACATCGCACTATCGTCCCATGGTCGGAGATATGATGCTGAGGGTCATGCTTGGCAAGCCCGATGTCCGGGTGCCGCCAAATTTCGGTTTTCTGGTGACCAGAGAGAACATCGACAGACATCTTGCCGAACAGTGTCACGAATTGCAGCAACCCACAGACACACTGAAGCCGGTCAACGCGGCATTCGCCCGATCCTGCCCAAGCCTTTACTGACAGACGTCTCGATTCCGAGATAGCCGCGCATCGCTACCAGCGTGTTTATCTTTCTGAAAAGTCCTTGCTGATTGTCAACTTGTTAATGAAAAATAGGTTGACAATTGAACCGCCATCGGGTACAACCATTTC
>Ga0335081_10020406_pt1 | contig 10718 bp, 7 predicted proteins | sample Lox_Sample_35_FD_206713 | JGI IMG/M metagenome (GOLD analysis project Ga0335081, IMG submission 206713) | Soil microbial communities from Loxahatchee National Wildlife Refuge, Florida, United States - Lox_Sample_3.5 | ecosystem: Environmental > Terrestrial > Soil > Wetlands | place: USA: Florida... | reverse complement strand
GGCTAACTGGTAAGAACGTGCAGCCGAGACCTCCCAACTCAACCAGGAATTGCTCAGAACATGTTTGCCGCCGATGATCACGGCGGCGGTCCCGTAGTCCGGCAAACGGGAGGAGGTGGAGAATTCAGGCGCTCCTCCGTCGCTCAGCGAGTACGCCCATTTCTCGCCGTAATCCTTAAACTGGGAATAGAAATAGTGCAAGAAAATTCCCGACGTCGGGTCTTTCAGTTTGTAGTCGAGCGAACCGCCAAAACCAAGGCGCTTGCGCGAGTACCGGTATTCTCGGACGTCCATGCTCCCATAGCTCGGGACGAGCGTGTCATTCGGGCTTGGCTCGATGTCGTCAATGCCGCGGCCGTTATAGTCGTAGCTGCCGGAAAACAGTACGCCAAAGCGCTTTTCGGCGCCAAACCGCATGCCGGTCGTTCCGCTCACCACGCCAAGGTAACGAGTGTCTTGGATGGGGGTGAATCCCCCGAATCCTTCCACCTGCAGGGTGGGCAAATCCCCAGCTTTCTTGGTTACCAGGTTCAGCGTGCCGCCGATCGCTTCGGCATCCTGATTGGGGGAAAGGGTTTTGTTGAGTTCAACCGACCCGACGATGTTGGACGGAATGGTGTCGAGCTTGAACTGCCGCACGTTGTCCTCGGGCGCAGGAAGCTCAACTCCATCGACCGTGGTGTTGGTCAATCGCGGCTCGGTACCACGGACCTGAACATACTTGCCTTCACCCTCGTCGCGCTCGAGGCTTACTCCCGGCATCCGCCCGGCGACATCGGCGACATTGGCGTTCGGAAGACTCTGGATGACACCTCGCGGCATCACGTTCAGAATGTTTTCGGAAGTGCGCTGTTGATTGATGGACTCGTCTAAACCGTAAGCATCCGCGACCACGGTGACTTCCGTGCCCGTGGCAGCCACCAACATTTTGGCTTCCACACGAGTTGTCTGTCCTGCGGAGATCTTCACCTGCTGCCTGAAAGTCGCAAAGCCGACATTCGAAACGGTGAGGGTATAGTCCCCGGGCGCGAGTCCAATGAAAGTGAACTCTCCCTGACCGTTGGTCGCACCGGTAATATCCCCGGGTTCCAATGTCACCCGCGCGCCCTGGAGAACGGCGCCTTCGCGGTCTGCGACATGTCCGCCAAGGATGCCCGTATTTCGTTGCGCAGCGGCACTGCCCAGGAGCAACATGAGGGCAAAGGCGCAGACAAACCGGGGGTACGGCGAGAAGATGGAGCGCGCATTTCGTTTCATGACATCAGCTCCCTCCGACGAGAATCGCTGTTACACATCCCGCGTGCATGGCTTCGCTAGAAGCGATGACGCCTGCGGGCCAACGCACGCCCCCCCGAACAGAAACTGATCGCGTGAGCCGCAATTGTAGGAAGTGCCTGTCAAAATGTGATGAAAGCTAAATTAATTCTTTTTCAGCTTCTTCGGTACTTGTTCCCGAGGTACCGGCTCCGTTCTAAACTCGCGTTCAGGCCCGGATAAGGTAGGGCCCTCCGGGGGCGAGACCGCGATGAAACTGCTGATCGTCGAAGATGAAACGCGTCTGGTCGAACTTCTGCGCAAGGGATTGACCGAGGAAGGCCACATGGTGCGGTGCGCTTTCGATGGAACCGAAGGTCTTTCCATGGCCACGTCCTATGACTTCGACGTCATCATCCTCGACGTCATGCTGCCCAAGCTCACCGGATACGAACTGGCCAAGCGGCTGCGCGCGGAAAACGTAGAAACTCCGGTCCTGATGCTGACGGCGAAAGATTCTGTGCCCGACATCGTCCGCGGACTCGATCTCGGCGCCGACGACTACATGACCAAGCCGTTCTCCTTCGACGAATTGGTGGCACGGCTGCGCGCGGTCAAGCGGCGCAACCTGGCGGCCCAGGAGACCAACCTGCGGGTGGCAGATCTGATTCTTGATTCGGCCAGGCGGGAGGTGCGGCGCAGTGACCAGCGCATCGCGCTCACCCGCACGGAATACAATTTACTCGAACACCTGATCTATCGGGCGGGTCAGGTGGTTCCCCGGCAATCTTTGATCCAGGCCGTATGGGGCTTGGACCGCGAGATTAAAGAGAACACGCTCGAGGCGTTCATGCATCTGTTACGCAACAAGGTGGATCCGCCGGGGCGCTTGAAATTGATTCACACCGTGCGCGGCGTGGGGTATATGATCCGAGCGGAAGATCGAGGACACAGCGGATACTCATGAGAAGGTTGTCCATTGGGTTGCGATTGACGCTCTGGTATTTGACGATTTTCGCCCTAGCGCAGCTGGCGTTTGGCGGGGGCATGTGGTTTCTCCTGCGACATCATCTCTACGACTTGGTGGACAACGGTCTCAAGGGCCAGATCGAAGACCTCGAGAACTGTATGGCGGCGCAGGACAAAGACGCCACCGTCGCCAAGCTGCAGGAGGAGGTCAGCGAAGTTTACCTCCTGGAGCACTCGGGCGACTATCTTGAACTGTCCGCAGAGAATGGTGCGCTGATCTACCGCTCCTCGTCTCTGCAGACCCATCCGGTGAGACTGTCCGCGGAGCCCGGGAATCGACCGGTCTTCGAGAATCTTGGCCTTGCCGGCCGACCATTTCGCTTCACACGGCAGACGCTCGCGGCCAACGGTCATGTTTATACGGCGACTACCGGAGTTCCGATCCAGGATGTGGTCGAGACGCTCGATCTCTTCCGTTCCTACTTGCTGATGTTTGCTCCCGTCGTCTTGCTGGTCGCCGCGGGGGGTGGATACTGGCTGAGCCGGAGGGCGCTTGCCCCGGTGGATGCGCTGGTGCGCTCGGCCCGCGACATCGGCGGCTCGAATCTCAGCAGCCGTCTGCAGAAACTGGACACCGGCGATGAATTGCAGCGGCTCTCCGACACGCTGAACGAAATGCTCCAACGGATCGAAAGCGCGTTTCTGCGGGTCAGGGAATTTACCGCGGACGCTTCCCACGAGCTGAGAACGCCGATCTCTTTGATCCGCACGGAGGCAGAGTTAGCGCTGCGCCGGTCGCGGAAGGAAACCGAGTACAGGGAATCGCTAGACCACATTTTGCTTGAAGCGGAGCGCACCACCAGATTGATCGAACAGCTCTTGGCTCTAGCGCGCGCCGACTCAGGCCGAGAAACACTGCAAATGCAGGCCGTGGACTTGGGCCTTACGCTGCGCGATGTCGCGGAGAGCTGGCAGCAGGTGGCCAGTGTCCGCAACCTCGAGTTTTCTCGAAGCATCGACGGTTCCGATTCGTTGGTCTTGGGCGACGAGACCCTATTGCAGAGGCTGGCCGACATCCTGCTCGACAACGCCTTCAAGTACACGCCGTCGCCCGGTAGCGTGCATCTATCATTCGAACGGCGAGGGGATAACGCCGTGATCGCGGTGCGGGATTCCGGAGTTGGGATCGCCGAGCAAGACCAGAGCAGAATCTTCGAGCGCTTCTACCGCGGCGATAAAGCGCGAAGCCGCGCCCAGGGGGGCACGGGCCTGGGACTTTCGATCGCGCAATGGATCGTCCTGCAGCACCGCGGAACCATTACTGTCGAAAGTCGACCCGGGAGCGGCACCATCTTCCGCGTGGAGCTACCCCTGATCGCAGCTGCTATGCACAGTTCGCTGCCGGCGTGAGCATCGCTAACATCCTGGAGCCTGTAGCGCGTCTTGGCGCGGTCGCATCCCGCCAGGGCTGCGGAATGAGAATCCCTTGCTACTCACGCGAGCGGACGAAATGACGGTGAGCTTCGTGCCGCTCTTGAGCTTCTCCAACCGAGTCCGGCCGGATTCGTGTGTGCCCATGCTGCTCTCTCACCGGAACGCCCTAACCCGGTGTCGCCGTTCGTTGGTCTTTTTCCTATTCTTGCTGACGGCGCCCTGCGCATTTTCCCAAGGCGGGCCGCCCTACTACACGAATGACCCAGGAACTCCGGGCAATCTCAACTGGGAAATCAACCTCGGCTACATGCCCTTTTTCTACAGCGGCCATTCCGTGTCTCACGTCCCGGATGTGGATATCAATTTCGGACTCGGCGATCGCATCCAGCTTACCTATGAAAATGCGTGGCTGCGGGTCCAGAATCCCTTTTCCGAGACGAAATTCGGTTTGGGGCAGTCCAACCCTGGACTCAAGTGGCGTTTCTACGATGGAGGTGAGTCGGGCCTTTCCGTCTCCGTGTTTCCCCAGGCCTTTCTGAACGATCCCAACCACGCCGTCCGGCGCGGGATTACCTCCCCCAATGACAGCTTCGAACTGCCTGCCGAATTCTCCAAGAAATTAGGTCCCGTCGATGTGGATTTCGAAATCGGGTATCAGTTTGTGCACAACGGTCCGGACGGCTGGCTCACCGGCCTGGTTGTTGGGCATGACTTCACGCCCAAGCTGGAAATGGACATGGAACTCTATGCTCTGGGGACCTTCCATCCTTCCGAGAGCCAGCCCAGCATCGATTTTGGCGCTCGCTACAAGATCCATCGTCCGGTGATCCTGCTCCTCATGGCCGGACGCAGCCTGGAACCCGCGAGCAGCACTCAGCCCTACTTCATCGGCTACTTCGGCATCCAACTCTTATTGCCTCCCAGTTCTTACAAGTAACCTGAGCGCTGCCAAGACCAAGGGTTGGGCATCCGCTAGCATTCGATGCTGACAGTGGTCGGTTGTTTCCGGATACCGGGTTACGTCAGCGCGGGTTGTCGGAAACGAAGCCGCGGTTTGGGTGGATCCGGTACTAGTTGCGAGCGGTCGATCACCCATGATGTGGATTGCGCGGCAAGGTAGAGTTGCTAAAGCTGGACTTCCCGATATGCTGATCCACGACCAGGCGGAGTTGCGGCCGGATCCCTTCCTGGTCGTGCGGCCGACTTGCGACTTACATGCGAACAACAGAGCGCGCCACCGTCAGGACGGGCGAAACGCGCTCTTTGCACTTGCAGAAAGGACACACCATGAGTTCGGCGGAATAATAGATTCTGCAATTGGCACAAGGGAGGCCATATCTGATTGCTCGGCCGTGCACGGATGGGTTTACCGTCCCGGTCAGCTCTGCCTGCTCAATCATAAGCTCGTTGTTCATGTTCCCTCCTGTTGGCTTCCGCTCGGCTATGCTGCTTCCTTGCGAATGACATGGGGACGTCTCGTCTCATCCCGACAAACCAAGACTTTGAACTGGTGCTTGCGTGAAAGCAAAATCCATCCATCCGGATATCGCGTCTCTCGCCGGGGCTGAGGGTTTCGGAAAACAATCGCCAAACCTGCTGTGTTTGGTATCCGCATAACTGCCTCCTTTGGTTTGAACTTAAGCCCTCTCACTCTATACAGCGTCATTTGTCGGCAAAAAGGCTCACCTCCCAATCACAAAATTTGGCGGCAGCAGATCATTCCTCGTCGAAGTTGCGGAACTCATTGAGTTCAAAGGTGGAATTAGTCTTTATTAGGGAGTGGCACCCAATCACTTACGCTCGCACCGGACGATCAAGAGAACCGAAGCTAAATCCGACCAACTCTTCCACAGCTTCCTCAGGGCCCAGCATCGGGGCTCGCCCTTCGTCCTTCGACGGGACATCCTTCTGCTAACATCTAGGGGCGAATCCTCCATCGGAAGGACAACCACAAAGTGCCCCGAGGCGTCGTTCCACGCCAACCCGCGAAAAGCGGAAGACACGACACCGTACGACCTACCCGGCTGCTCCCGCGGCCGCAACGCGCGAGCGTCCTTGTGCTTGCCCCCTCACGGACTAGCCCAAAGAAGCCCAGCTCGCCGACTAAGGGGTCTGCGCGAGATTCCAAGCGTTACAATCCGCTTCTGCCGGAGCGCATTCGACAGATCCTGGCGAGGCTGGATCAGTTGTATCCAGATGTCACTTGCGCGCTGACTCACACGAGCGCGTGGGAACTGTTGGTCGCAACCATCCTGTCGGCGCAATCGACCGACGTCAATGTTAACCGCGTGACCCCCGAGCTTTTTCGCAAATACCCCACGGTTCGTGATTTCGCAGCGCTTGAACCGACACAACTGGAGCCGGACGTCCGATCGACCGGATTTTTTCGGAATAAAGCCAAATCTCTAGTCGGAGCGGCGAAGAAGATCGTCCAAGACTTCGGCGGCGAGGTGCCCAGAACCATGGAGCAACTGGTTACCCTGCCGGGGGTGGCGCGCAAGACCGCGAACGTCGTCCTGGGAACATGGTTTAAGGAGGGCGTGGGTATCGTGGTCGATACGCACGTGACCCGCCTCAGCCGGCGACTGGAGCTGACCAAAAACACCGACGCAGTGAAAATCGAAGCCGATCTGATGAAGGTGATTCCGAAGGAGAAATGGATTTTGTTTGCCCACCAGCTGATCTGGCACGGCCGCAAAGTATGCATGGCCCGGTCACCGAGATGTGCGGAGTGCCTGCTCGAAAATCTCTGCCACGCTGCGGACAAGACTTGGAGCACAATCGAGATTCACAAAAGTGCGAAGCCGTGAGCCCAAGCGCTTCCGTTCGCGATGGCTCGAGTCCGCCCTGTCCCGCGCCGCTAGTTTGTAGGACGAGCCGCCAAACGAGCAACGAGATTTCCGGCCGCGTCAAAAAGCTCGAGCTGCCGGCCCCCGATCTTCCACGTGTTCACTTGTTCGAGTGCCTGCAGAAACGCCTTTTCGGTGTCCATACCTTCCAGGCAGGCCATCATGGTGCTCGCCATCTGGCTGAACTTCAGATGATCTTCATTTAGCTCGTAGCTAGCCGTGAGGCGGTTGCAGCCGCCCGATCCACTGACGCGCCGCGTCTGGGAATCGAGGACGAAATGGGGTTCTTTTTGCTCGGAAGCCGCGGGCACCGGTGTGTTGCCGAGATTGGTCAACTTCCAGTAGGTGTTTTCCAGGGACTCGGTGGAAGCGGAGCTTTCGCCTGTGGCGTCACGCCGTAAGAGCAGTTCCACCTCGTTACCATGGCCTGCGGTCAGTACCTGGTAGAGCTGATCGGTCGAGAAAAACAACTTGCCGCTGACCATGATTCGGCCCCGCACCGCGTAACCGTGACCCGGATCGATTCGAGAGGTGTCGTATCGGATTTCGAAATGAATTGGAGGATTGCCAGGCCCGTCGAGGCGCACCCGGCCAATGACTCGGCCGGGGCGTCTGCCTTGGAGATGTCTTCCAGGGTGGCTTCAAAAACCGCGTCGGGTGGCAATGCCATACGTTCGCGGTAACGGGCTGTTCCTTTCACCGACCCTCCCGCTTTGGTCTCCTCGCCCAGGGGCTCGAACTTGTAGATGCCTCCATCGGCCATCAGCGACAGAAAAAGATGACCGTCTCGCAACATGTAGGAGCGGACATACGCCCAGTCTTTCACAATGCGATCATTGAGTGGTGCGGGCGGGCACATTGCCCGGGTGAGCGCCAGAGGGCCAAATTCAAGCGAATGCGGTCCGGAGGAGCTCCAGGTTCCGTGTCCACGGTTGCAATCGATGCGCACACTCGCGGTGCCCTTGCTTTCGAACTGGATTGTGTACCGTGTCGGGTCGTCAGCGGTCAGGGTTTTGTCATCACTGCCCTCGAACTTCACAAGCCGCCAGGATGTGCCGCCGAGATCGGCGGCAGCATTACTGGGCGGAGCCTGCGGGCCGCTACCCATGCACAAAAATCCCAGCAGAAGCACTGCCAATTGCGCTGATGGTGTCCGCAGGGTCTTCATGGGGCGCCTCCTTCTCCCTACGCATCGTAGCGCATCCTCTTGAGCGACCGACGGCTTCCGCCGGGGTCGATAACGCGAGCCAGGGTGCGAGAGAACGTCGCATACTTCCCAGCCGACACGGACCCGAACAATCCTCGGTGCTCGCATGGCAGTGGTTTAGGCGGGATTCAGGGCAAGTTCCACAAGCAGGGCAACCAAAAAAGTCGCCGACAGTGTCAAAGCCATATTAGGGGCTACTCCAGCTAGGAGAACCAGCGTCAGCTGGGATGTTCTTTCCGCGAAGAGCCCGAGTCCATTGGAGCTAAAACGCAATAATTTCAAGGTCACGCATTCATTAGGAAGTGAGCCTGGATTACGAAGTGGCTTGTGGGGGGACTCCATGGACTATAGCAAACGGTACCAAGATCCGGTTAGATTCGCCGGCCTACTGGTGGTTGTCTTTCTCACCGTCGGCTGGTTTATCGCCCGGGAGCCATTCCGGGCGTCTCCCGGAACACCATTGGCGGTGGCAACCTACTCCCAAGGTGTGCTGCACATGACCATCCCCTACGAGGCGCTGCAGGCCGGCGCCGGGCGACTGACAATGGAAGTGCTGGATCCAGAAAATCATGTCCTTGGTCGTCGAGAGCAGCGCGTGGAAGTGACGGAAGCGCCAGGACAATGGCAAGACGAGATCAAGCTCGAGCACGCTTTGTCATCAGAGGATCTCGTGTGGCATCGCGTGCATTATTGGTTCGAATATGACGGTACGGAGAGTGTTGCCGCGGAAGGCACGGAATCGATTTCGCAGATTCTGCGCAGACCAGTGGTGCACATTCTCGGGCAGCAGTCTTATCTCACCGGAGGCCAGGCGGCGGTACGAATCATTGTTACGGATTCGAAGGATGAGGTCATCGCCGGTCGCGGTTCTGTCGACATCGAATTGCTGGCCGACCACCAAAAACCGCGCCTCCTCTTCCATGGCCCTCTGAATCGTCGGGGCACGACCGAGGCACAATTCCGATTTCCTGCCGGAGTCGTTGGCAACTACCGTCTGCACTATGTCGCGGATACACCGGTTGGTTCCACGGATTTTACGCAGGATGTGCGGCTGGAAGACAAGGTTTCCATTCTCCTGACTTCTGAAAAGCCGCTCTACCAACCCGGCCAGATCATTCATGTGCGCGCCCTCGCGCTCGACCGCTCCGATCACGAGGCAGCCGCCAAACGCAGGCTGACCTTCGAACTCGAGGATTCTCGCGGTAACCAGGTATTTAAGAAAGTAACGGCTACCGATCAATTCGGCGTCGCCTCCGCTGAATTCGGGCTCGCCGACGAGGTCAACCTCGGCACGTATCACCTGCGCGCGCTGATGGGCGATGCTGACGCGCCCAGCAATACGGCCGAAATTGCCCTCAACGTGGAACGATACGTTCTTCCGAAATTCAAGGTGGCCGTAGAACTCAGCCAGAACGGCAAGAAAGGGAAGCGCGGCTATCAACCTGGCGATCAGGTCACTGGCACGGTGCGCGCCAATTACTTCTTCGGAAAACCGGTCGACAACGCTGAGCTTACGATGAAAGCCTCGGCCATGGATGTTGCGGTAGTTGAGGTGGCGTCGGTCAAGGCAAAGACAGACTCCGAGGGAGCCTATCAGTTTGATCTCCAACTGCCCAAATACTTTGCGGGAAAGCCTCTCAACCACGGTGCCGCTCGCGTGCTAATTGAAGCCACGGTAAAGGATTCCGCAGGTCACTCGGAAACTCGCGGCGAGCCCATCACGGTCAGCGACTCACCCCTTCTGATCACCGCCATTCCTGAAGGCGGCACGCTTGTCCCGAATCTCGAAAACGAGGTGTTTGTCCTGACTTCCTATCCCGACGGAACTCCCGCGAAGGCCGACCTCAGCTTGCGCTATGCGGAAGGTTCCGACCAGCATTTGAGGACCGACGAGGGCGGCGTTGCCGTAGCTCGCGTTATGGTTCCACGCATCACGACGGCGACTTGCTGCAAGCGCATGGAGATTCAAGCCACAGATCAGGAAGGAAATCAGGCCTCAACCAAGATTGACCTGGAGGAGCGCGAGGGGGAGGATCAGATTCTGTTGCGGACCGAGCGGGCCGTGTACCGCGCGGGCGAGCAGATTCGACTGCACGTCTTTTCCACCAAGAAACGCGGCGCCGCCTACGTCGACATCGTGAAGGAAGGCCAGACGGTCGTGACGCGCGACCTGGATCTCATCAACGGACAGTCCGAGCTTACCCTGGCGGCGACGCCGGAGATGGCAGGGACCGTGGATGTCAGTGCGTATCTTTTCGGCCGAGATGCGCGGCCGGTCGGCGATCATCGCCTGATCTTTGTGCAGCCGGCCGAGGAATTGAAAATTCAGGCGGCATCGGATGCCTCCGTCTACAAACCCGGCGGCGATGCGCGCATCAAGTTTCGCGTAACCAACTCGCACGGCGAAGGTGTCCACGCGGCGCTCGGACTGCAAGTAGTGGATGAAGCTGTGTTTGCGTTGGCGGAGAAGCAGCCGGGGTTTGCCAAGGTCTTTTTCTATCTGGAGCAGGAGGTGATGAAGCCGCGCTTTGAGATTCACTCGATCGGCATGCCGGAAGTCGTCGAACCGGCCGAAAAGTCGCAGGCCGAGCAGCGCGATCGAGCGGCGCGGGCTTTGTTTTCTGCGACCGAGATCGTGAATGCGAACAAGTTCGAAACAGAATTTGGCAAGGACCTGCCGATGACGAAGTACGCGGCATATTGGAGCCGATACCAACTGCAGTTTCAGAAGCAGGCAAATCAGCTGGCAAAGGAACTCAACGCGGTATATAGGAAGAATCCCGACGCGGGAGATCTGAGCGAGGTCTATGCGAAGATTGCCCGCTCGGGCGGCGCCGAATTTCGTGATCCTTGGGGCAACGGTCTCACCTTTGAGCCGGCACATTGGGATTTATCGAAGAAGTATTACCTGATGCGAAGTGCAGGGCCAGATCGAACTCCGAACACCCTGGACGATTTGCAGGCTGTCTTGCTATTTGAACGCAAATGGATAGCCAGGCCTCTCG
>Ga0335081_10020405_pt1 | contig 10718 bp, 10 predicted proteins | sample Lox_Sample_35_FD_206713 | JGI IMG/M metagenome (GOLD analysis project Ga0335081, IMG submission 206713) | Soil microbial communities from Loxahatchee National Wildlife Refuge, Florida, United States - Lox_Sample_3.5 | ecosystem: Environmental > Terrestrial > Soil > Wetlands | place: USA... | reverse complement strand
GCGATCTTGTCGCCGGCGTGGCAATATTCTTCCAGCGCCGCCAGGGCGCGCCGGCAGACTTCGGCGTGCCGGGCCTGCTTGTCGCGCCACAGGCGATGGCGCGTGGCTTCGTCAAGCTGCGGCAGCAGGTCGAAGGTGATGTTGGCCGGCTGGTAGTCGTCCGCATCGGCGCCTGAGACGTAGTGGCACAGCGATCCCAGCGCCGTTTCCCGCGGCAGCGCGCGCGGCGTCTCGCCCGCCGCTAGCGCCGCCGCGTGCACTCCGGCCATCAAGCCGGTGGCGATGGCTTCCACATATCCTTCGACTCCCGAAATCTGGCCCGCGAAGAACACCCGCGGACGGGAGCGAAGCTGAAGTGTGGGGCCGAGAAGCGCGGGTGCATTGATGTAGGTGTTGCGATGGATCTGGCCGAAGCGCAAAAATTCGGCGCGTTCGAGCCCGGGAATCAGCCGCAGGATGCGGGCCTGCTCGCCAAATTTCAGGTGATTTTGAAATCCCACCAGGTTGAAGCTCTGCGCCCGCAGGTTTTCCTGCCGGAGCTGCACCACCGCATAGGGCCGCCTGCCGGTGCGCGGGTCGGCCAGCCCCATGGGCTTCATGGGCCCGAAGCGCAGCGTGTCGCGGCCGCGCCGCGCTAACTCCTCGATCGGCAGGCACGCTTCGAAATAGGGCGTGGCGTCCACTTCGATGTGCGCCGAAACCGGCTGCGCGGCCAGCAACTCGTCCACGAAACGCTCATATTGCTCGCGGTCGAGCGGACAGTTCAGGTAATCGTCGGTGCCGCTGGTCGATTTGCCGTAGCGGGAAGCCCAGAAGGCGATCTCTGTATCGACCGTTTCCGCGTCCACAATGGGGCTGATGCTGTCGTAAAAAAACAGGCGGTTCGAACCCGTCAGGCGGGCGATCTCGCCGGCCAGCGCATCGCTGGTCAGCGGGCCGGTGGCGATGATGACGATGCCTTCCTCGGGAAGGCGGGCCATCTCTTCACGCCGCAGCTCGATCGACGTTTCGGCCGCAATCGCGCGCGTCACTTCTTCCGCGAAAACATCTCGATCGACGGTCAGTGCGTGGCCGCCGGGAACGCGCGCCCCGTCCGCCACGCGCAGCAGCAACGAGTCCAGCCGCCGCAATTCCTGCTTGAGCAGCCACGGCGCCGTGGATTCCTGCTCGGATTTCAGCGAATTGCTGCATACCAGCTCAGCCAGCCGCCCGGTCTGGTGCGCGGGCGTGGGCCGCTCTGGCCGCATTTCATAGAGGGAGGCGCGCAGGCCCCGCCGCGCAATCTGCCAGGCCGCCTCCGATCCGGCAAGGCCGCCGCCGATGATGTGAACAGGCTCCCGCAAGGTTGTACCATTTTCTCATGGACACCCTGGACCGTCTCTTTCTCGATTGCTCCGTTCGCCGGCTGGCGCAATTGAAGGACCGCATCGATGCCTGCCTGGCGCAACTGAACGAGGACCAGATCTGGGCGCGCGGCGGCGAGAATGAGAACGCCATCGGCAACCTGGTGCTGCATCTTGCAGGCAACATGCGGCAATGGATCGTTTCCGGCGCCGGCGGCCATCCCGACACACGCGACCGTGACGCCGAATTTGCCGCGCGCGGCGGCCTGCCGAAAGCCGAGCTCGAAACCCGTCTGCGAAAAACAGTGGAGGAAGCCGCGGCGGTGATCCGAAGCCTGACGCCCGAGCGGCTGGCGACGCGTGTGACCATCCAGGGCTACGAGGTCTCCGTGCTCGAGGCCGTCTACCACGTGGTGGAGCACTTTTCCATGCACACCGGACAGATCATCTTCGCCACCAAGATGGTGACGGGCGCTGACCTGGGTTTCTACCGTCATCTCAGCGGTGGAGCGCACGGCCGGCAGACACCTTAGCGCGGTTAGAGTTCGAGCAGGTTCGGCAGCTTCGCGGCCGGGGTCCGCACGCCCACGAAAAAGCTGCCGAAGAGCGCATAAACGGCGCTCACCTCGTCGAAGCGCATCTCATAGATCAGCTTCTTAAATACCAGCGGCTCTTCCGCGAACAGATCCACACCCCACTCCCAATCGTCAAAGCCGATCGAACCGGTGATGATCTGCCTCACCTCGCCCGCGTAGCGCCGCCCCACCAGCCCGTGCTCGTGCATCAGACGCTGGCGCATCGGCATGGGCTCGCGGTACCAGTTGACCGATTCGCCACGCCTCCGGTCCATGGGGTAGAAGCAGATGTACTTGGCGGCCGGAATCTCGGGCCACAGACGCGGCGCCATGGCCTGCCGCTGCCGTTCCAGGACTGCCTCAATTTCCGCCTTCCACTCGTCGGAATGCGGCTGCACTCCTCTGGCGGCCAGCCCGCCGTAGACCTTCGAAGTGGATTCGTAGAGCCCCAGCTCGATTACCGAAAGATACGAATGAACCGGTTCCAGGAAATCTCCCAGGCGCAACCGCGCAAGCTCGAGCTGTACGCCGTTCAGTTCCTCAAAGCTGCGCCGGAAATGCATCAGCAAGAGGTCGCCCTTGTGGCCGAGCAGCGAATAGAGCGCGCTTTGCCTGCCTTCGGAGAAATTCTCCATGGAGCTCAGGCTGGCAGCAGCTTCGGCTGCGATTTCGTGGCGTTCGGCCGCGGGCACCGCGCGCCACGCCGCCCACCGCACGCGCATCATCTGGTGGAGCACGCTGGCCCCTTCCACGGTCAGCGGAACGGGCGGCAGAGCGGTTTCGGCAAGCGTTTCGGGGGTCATTAGATTATTATGCCGTACCGGAGTCGCTCTACACGCCGGGCAACAACGCTATTGCCGCAATGGCCATTGCGCCAGAAACGATTCGGCAGCCTGCTGTTCCAGCTCGCGATCGCAGGCCGCGCGCCACTCGGCCACCCGGCGCTCCTTCAGCCGCTCCAGCAGCCGCAGGCGGCGGCGCGCCTCCATCATGGCCTTATGCCGCTGGTCAAGCTCCTTCTCGCATTCCACGCGCCTGGCATGCAAAGCCGCTTCACGCCTTTGAGTCTGTAACCGGAATCGGCCCAGTGCCGCCAGATCGCCGCCCCAAACCGGCCTCCAGGCGCGCACCTCGATTTCCGCGCAAAAGTCCGCGGCTTCCACTTCCGCGCGCTCGTGGTCTATTTCGGCCAGGGCCCCCGCCTGCTGCTTGAACCGAAGCTCCGCCTGTTCCAACTGGGTCTGTCGCCAGCCGAGCGCTCTCTCCAGAGGAAATTGAAACGATTTCATTTCTTGATTACCGCCGTTGCCGTGTCCAGGCGCCCGGCCAGCTCATCCAGGCGCTTAAGGGTTTCGTTCAAGGGGAAGCTGGCGGTGTGATCCTGGCGCAGAAAATCGAGCAGTTCAGGCCGCAGCCGGATGCTGGAATCAAGCCCCGGGTTTGAACCCGCGACGTAGGCGCCAAGCTGAATCAGGTCCTCGGCGTCACGATAGGCCGCCAGCGCCTGCCGCAGCCGCGCGGCGGCGCGCTGTTGCGGTGGCGTCGCAATGGCCGAAACGAGCCGGCTCACCGAATGCAGAATGTCGATGGCCGGATAGTGCCCCTGCGCCGCCAGCGCGCGGGACAGAATAATGTGTCCGTCCAGGATGGCGCGCACAGCGTCGCAGATCGGTTCGTTGAAGTCGTCGCCTTCCACCAGCACTGTAAAAAAGCCCGTAATGGAGCCGCGGCGGAAATTGCCCGCCCGCTCCAATACTTTCGGCAGCAGGTTAAACACCGAAGGCGTGTATCCTTTTTGGCTGGGCGGTTCGCTGGCCGCCAGACCGATCTCCCGCTGCGCCATGGCCAGGCGCGTCACCGAATCCATCACCAGCAGCACGCTGGCTCCCTGGTCGCGAAAATACTCGGCCACCGCCAGAGCCACCAGGCACGCCCGAACCCGCAGCGGAGCCGGCCGTTCCGAGGTGGCACACACCACCACCGAACGCCGCCGGCCCTCCGGCCCGAGCTCGTTCTCCAGAAATCCGCGCACCTCGCGATTGCGCTCCCCGATCATCCCGATCACCGTTACGTCGGCCGAATTGTGCCGCGCCATCGATCCCAGCAGCGTGCTCTTGCCGACCCCGCTGCCGCCGAAGATACCGATGCGTTGGCCTCTGCCGCAAGGCAGCAGGCCATCGATAGCGCGCACACCGGTCACCAAGGGCTGGGTGATCGGTTCGCGGTCGAGCGGGTTTCCGGCCGTACCGTTTAGCGGATACGCGTCGGCGGCCGGCATAGCCCCGAGGCCGTCAATCGGCTTTCCGAAGCCGTCGATCACGCGGCCCATCAACGCCGGCCCAACCTCCACGCGCGCCTCCTCGCTACGCGCCGTCACCGCATCGCCCATCGTCAGCCCGTCGATCTCTTCCAGCGGCATCGCGAGCACTCGTCCATGGCGAAAGCCGATCACCTGGGTGCGGATTCGCCTGCCGTTGGAAGTCCGTATTTCACAGAAGTCGCCGATGGCCACGGCTGGCCCGCGCGATTCGATAGCCAGCCCGACCACTTCGGTCACCTGCCCCGTCCAGCGCTGGGGAGAGATGCGGTCGAGCTCACCAAAGCACGCGTCCAACGATATCCGCTCGCTCATGAGTGTCTCCGCAGGCAATCGGTCAAGCCGCGCTCGATTTCTTCCAGTTGGGTAGCCACCGAGGCGTCCAGATTGCCGCGCTCGGTTTCAAAGATGACCGTGCCCGGCTCCCGAGCCGTGTCTTCGACGATCTCGACGCTTCCGCGGCCGGGGGATTTGTCCAGCAGAGCGCGCATCTCGCGCGCCAGGGAAGGGTGGACCCTCACCCGGTGAATCTCCTGCGAGCCGAGTTTCTCCAACGCTGCCAGCGCCAGTCCGTGGAGGGCTTCCGAATCGACCGCCAGCTCACGGCGCAGCACGCGGCGCGCCACCGCCATCGCCAGTCGCAGCATATCGGCTTCGGCTTCCCGCCGCAGGCGCGGGCGCAGCAGCGCCAATTCTTCCAGGCTGCGCATCAGTTTCTCCAGCACCGGCCGGAATTCGGCGCCGGCCCGTTCGCGGCCCGCCGCTTCGCCTTCGCGGAGTGCCGCCGCCCGAGCCTGCCCGACGGCTTGCCGGTAGTGGCCCTCCATCTGCGCCAGCCGGTTTGCCAGTCCCGGTTCGCCTCCCGCGGGACCCTCCGCGCCCACCCCTGCCGTTGGGCCGCCGATCTCGCGCCAGGAAATCGGCGCCGCCAATTGCCCTTCCTCCGGCCGTACCAGCCTAGACGACATACTGCTCGCCCACCGCTCCCTTCAGGCTCAGCACGCCCTCGGTTTCGAGCTGCCGCACCAGCGTGATGATCTGCTGCTGCGCGCCTTCTACTTCCTTGATCTTGACGGGACCGAGCGCGTCCATGTCCTCGCGCAGCATTTCGGCGCCACGCTGCGACATGCAGCCCAGGATATGAGTCTTCAACTCTTCGCTGGTGCCCTTCAGCGCCACCGTCAGAATCTTGCGGTCCACCTTGCCCAGAACCTCCTTCAGGCCCATGGGATCGATTAACAGCAAATCTTCGAATACGAACATCAGGTGGCGTATGGTCTGCGCCAGATTGGCATCCTGCTGCTCGATGTGGTCCAGAATTTCACGGCTCGACCCGGAATCCAGCCGGTTCAGCACTTCCGCCACCGCGCGCACTCCACCATACGATTCGCGGCTGAATTCACCCAGCGCCTTGAGCTTCTGGCCGATCACGCCTGCAATTTTCAGCACGATTTCGGGTGAGATCTGATCGAGACTTGCCATGCGCTGCGCCACGTCGGGACGCAACCCGGCCGGCAGCGACGTCAGCAGGGCCGCGGCCTGGCTGGAGTTGAGATGCGACAGGATGAGGGCCACGGTCTGCGGATGTTCGCTATGGATGAACTTCGCGAGTTGCTGGGGATCGGCTTTCTGGATGGCGTCGAAAGAGGCCGCTTCCGATCCCAGGGCCTTGGTGAGCCGGTCCAGGAGCCGCTTGGCGACGTCCGGCGTGAACGCACGGAACAGCAACTTGCGGGCATAATCCACGCCGCCTCGAGCCACGTAGTCGCCGGCGGTGGTGATGTGGTGGAACTCGTTCAGCACGTGCTCCGCCTGTTCCGAGCTGATGGCGGTTATTCTGGCCACTTCGCGGCTCACCTTCTGCACGTCCTCTTCAGAAAGCTGCGGCAGCACATCGGCGCTGGCCTGCTCGCCCAGCACGATCAGCAGCACGGCTGCCTTGCGCAGACCGGGCATGGACTCCAAGTCGGATTTGGTGGTGTTCAGGATCACAGGTGGAGGTCTTCTTCCTCTCTGATCCAGGTGCGCAGGGCCTGAGCCGAAATTTCAGGATCCTGCTTGATCTTCTCGCGCAGATGCTTGGCCATTACCTCGGCGGTCTTGGTGATGACGGGCGCCAGTTTCAGGGCGGTCAGCGCCTGGGCGTCGAGTTTCTGCTGCAAAGCCTCACGTTCGGCAAGCTTGGACTCAAGCTGCTGCTCTACTCCCGCCCCAGCCGTGATTGCCGGAGTGCCTTCCGGGGGAGGCAGCGCGGCCGGCACTTCGACGGTGGCCCGGACACCGCGCTTGCCGCGCCGCAAGAGCTTCATCGCAGCCATCGCCAGCACCAGTAGTCCGGCGCCTGCGCCGGCTGCAGTCAAAATCTTGTACCGGTCCCATTTCGTATCCCATGTCCAGGGCTTTTCCGCGGGAGAGCCTCCCGGCTTGAGCGCAGCGGGCGGCTCGGGCGGCTCCGCTAGCAGCGTGCTTTCAAACGGCAGGCTTTCGATCACAATCTGATCGCCGCGCTCCGCGCTGAAACCGGTGATGCCAGCTACCAGGTCGTGAATCACTTTGAGCTTCTCGGGCGAAGGCGCCGACAACACCCGCTGGTAGCCGCTTTTGTCCTTCTGCCACGTCAGTTCCTGGTCCAGCAGCACCGCCACCGACATCTTGCGGAGGCCGCCCGCCGGCAGGTGTGTTTTGCGCACGGTGCGGCTGGTTTGATAGGTAATGTCTTCGGTGACCCGGCTGCTCCGATTGTTGGCGCCAGCAGGCCGCGCTGCCGCGCGCGGCAGGTTGGAAGGCGTGCCGGGTACACCGCCGGCGCCGGCCGCACCCGCATTGTCTTCCGTGCGCTGCGAGCTGACCATTACCGAACGCGCCGGGTCGAAGATCTCCTCGCTCTGCTCGCCGCCCGTAAAGTCGCATTCCACCGATACGCCCGCGCGGAATTTCTCCGCCCCGAGCAGCGGTTCGAGCGTCGAGTTGATCTTTGCCAGCAGGTCTGCTTCCACCGAGTGGCGGTAATCCAGCACGGCTTCCGAAGGCTCCGGACCATCCAGGGTTCCGCCTGGCCGCGGCCGTCCCAGCAGGTTGCCGTTCATGTCGAGCACCGAAACGGCATCTGGCGAAAGCCCCTCCACGGCACTCGCCAACAGGTGATCGATGGCCTGAACGTTTTGCGGCGACAGACGCGCGCCCGGCCGTATTTTCACCATTACGCTGGCTTTGGCCGGCTGCTGCGCATCCAGGTACACCGAATCTTTGGGGAACGTGATGTGCACGCGCGCCTGCTCGACATCCGACAGCGACATGACCGAGCGCTCCAACTCGCCTTCCAGGGCTCGGCGATAGTTGATGTGTTCGGTGAATTCGGTGGCGCCCAGGCTGGATTTGTCGAACAGCTCGAAGCCAATACGGCCGGTCTTGGGCAAACCGGCGGCCGCCATGGTCAGCCGAAGCTCCGGCAGGCGGGCCGACGGCACCAGCACGGAGCCGCCTAGCTCCGGCAACCGGTACTCCACACCGCTTTCCTTCAGTTTCTGCACGATTCCTGCCGCGTCCTCCGGCGCCAGGCCGGTGAAAAGCGGTTTGAAATCGCTCTCGGTATGCCAGTGGACCACAGCATAGATTCCCGCGATTACCAGCGCCGCAACCAGGGCGATGGTGATGCGCTGCCCTACCGAGAGACTGCCCAATAGCTTCTTCATGCGGCGTCTTCTCACCAATCATCGGCGGAAACGGCGGGAAACTTCAGACCGCGACACGCGCTACAGTTGCATGCGCATAATTTCCTGATAGGCGCTTACCACCTTGTTGCGGGTTTCCAGAAACAGGTCGAACGCCAATTCGGCGCGCGTGGTGGCGAGGACCGCGGTGTGCAGGTCTTCGCCTTCGCCCGAAAGAAAGCTCTCCACCGAGGCCCCGGCCTGCCGGCCGAGCCCGTCTACTCCCTGGATTGCGTTCGAGAGCACATCGGCAAACCCGCCACCACCTGCCGCCGGCGACCCGGCCGGTCGCGCCAACTCGGGCATTTGGGGTGCGGAAATGGATTGGATGGGCGCGGGCATTATTGCTCCTTATCGCAACAAATCTATGGAGCGTTGGATCATGTCCTTTACGGCCGAGATGGCTGCCACGTTGGCTTCATAGCCCCGGGCGGCGCCCATCAGGTCCACCATGTCTTCAGCCGGGTTCACGCGTGGGAAAGCTACGTATCCGTCGGCATCTGCGTCCGGGTGGCCCGGCATATAGCGCCGCTCGGGGTCCGAAGTGTCGGTGATCACGCCGGCCACCGCTACTCCGCCAGCACCCACCTGGCCGGCGAAAATGGCAGAAAACTCCTCCGCTACCGGGCTGGTCTCGAAAATCACGTCCTTACGGCGGTAGGGACCGCCTTCCGGCGTCCGTGTCGTGTCCGCGTTAGCGAGGTTTTCCACCAGTACTTCGGCACGGGCGCGCTGTGCCGCCATTCCCGAAGCCCCCACCGCAATTGCCGAAAAAAGGCTCATGAACCCTGGCCCTCTTTAATCGCCGCCCGCACCATCTGGATTTGCGAATGCAAGATGCTCGAAGCTGCCTGGAACCGCAAAGCATTTTCCGCCAGCAGGCGGCTTTCGCGGTCGATGCTGACGTTGTTGCCGTCATTGCGAACCGCGAGCCCCTCAACCGTTTGCGCGCGGGGAGCGCCGCCGAGCGCATGCTGGAACTCGGATTGGAAGTCGATGTCCTGGGTCAAATAGCCGGGCGTATCCACATTGGCGATGTTGGAGGCAACAAGCTTCTGGCGTGTGCTCAGCAGATCCATGTAACGTTCGAGTTCCGCACCCAGGGGCCCCAACATAACGCACTCCCAACCGCAACTTGCATTCCAGTCCATTACGATGAATTGAAAGAGCTTCTTGGGATCGCCTGCGCCATTATTCTGCCTCGCGGCAATCTTTTGCCGCGATATGTCCGGCTCCATCGCCGGCAAACGACGTATCGGCGTAACTTACGGTGAAAGAATAAATCCTTTTTAGATTCAATGTCTTCTATATTTGAATCAATAAGTTTTCCGCAACCAAAAATTAACTTGAAATTGAGAGAGGGTTGGGCTTTCCCAGATCCCCTTTTGCACAAAATGACAGGCGATCCGATTATCATTATCTTCCCCGGATTGTGGTCATTCGGCTCTTTCTAGGCGCGTTACACGCGTTTGGACAGCTGCGCGTTTCCCACAAGCGCGTTTTTAGACCTGAAACCCCAAAATTGAGGTTATTTTTCACAACGAAAACTGATACTATTCATTGAGGGTATTCCCCGCAGGGAATACCCTCAATGATTCGGCGCTGATTTTCCGTGACCGAGCGAGGCTGCTTTTTTGAAGACAGCCGGATTTTTGGCTTGTTGCCTGCTCATCCTGCCGCTTGTTGGAACGCCGCCGCCCGTTCTGAGAAGCAGGGCGAAGACCCTGCGCTCCATGAAGGCATACCCGCCCTTGGGACAGCCTCTCGAAGGGGAGATGCATGCCGGCTCGGCGCTAATCGCTGCCGGTCGCTACAGGCAGGCCGCCGAGAGGTTTCAAGTCATCGCCGCCACCGCTTGGGCAGCGAATAACTCCGATCTGGCGGCGAGCGCTACCAGCAACGCGGGCGCCTGCCAATTTGCGCTGCACCAATACCAATCCGCGCTGGAATCGTTTCTACGGGCGCGGCGCATGGCCGAATCAGCCGGGAATTCCAGCAAAGCTGCCGCGCTCGATATCAATATTGCCTCCATCTATTCGGAAATGGGCGAAGTGGAATCCGCCGCTCGCTGGATAGAAAACAGCCTCGCGAATATCCGTGGCAAGGAGCGCCGCTCGTTTCTTCCCAAGCTCCAAATCCAAATGGCGGTCCTGCGCGCCGACCAGGGCGACCTGCGGGAGGCCGAACGCCTCTTTCGCCAGGGAATTGAAGCGGCCGATGCCGCGGGCGACCTGGCAACCTATGCCCTGGGCTGCAACCGCATGGGCGAAGCCTTTCTGCTGGGGGGGGATACAGCTCGAGCCGAGCCGCCTCTGCTGGAAGCTTTTCGCGTGCGCAAGCTGCACCACCTGCCGCTGGATACCTCTTATCACCGGCTGGGGCGCCTGCGGCTGGCGCAAGGCGACCTGACATCCGCGTCAAACCTCTTGGACCGCGCTGTGGAGTTGGCGGCCCATGCGCATAACCTGATGCCCGGATGGGACATTTACTACTCGCGCGGGAAGGTTCGGCTGGAACAGGGGCGGCTGGAGGAGGCGCTGGCCGATTTGCGTAAGGCGGTACGCCTGGCGCGCGACTGGCGCTGGTCCCTGCCGGCGGCGGAAACCGCCCGCATCAGCGCCGAAAGCAAGCTCGATCAGGTTTACGCCGCGCTGATCGAGGCCGCGGGGCGGCTGCATTCTGAGACCGGTGACCCTCTTCTGGCCTCGGACTCCTTTGCCGCCGCTGAGGAGAACCGCGCCGCCAGCCTGCAAAATCTCATTTCCGCCCAAAC
>Ga0335081_10020404_pt1 | contig 10718 bp, 9 predicted proteins | sample Lox_Sample_35_FD_206713 | JGI IMG/M metagenome (GOLD analysis project Ga0335081, IMG submission 206713) | Soil microbial communities from Loxahatchee National Wildlife Refuge, Florida, United States - Lox_Sample_3.5 | ecosystem: Environmental > Terrestrial > Soil > Wetlands | place: USA: Florida... | reverse complement strand
CATGGCACTGCCGCTAAAACCGTCCGCGGGATGGATCTTCTCGATAGTCCATTACTGAACAAAGGCACGGCATTTAACGACGCGGAGCGTACGGAGTTCGGCCTGCACGGGCTTCTTCCGCCGCAAGTGGAGACGCTTGAGGAGCGGGCCGCTTGCGCCTATGAAGCTACCGCCGGAAAGACGACGACCTGGAACGGCACATCTACCTGCGCGCCTTGCAAGACACGAATGAAGTCCTGTTCTATAGGCTCCTTCTCGACCACATTGCGGAAATGACGCCGATCGTCTACACGCAGACAGTGGCTCTAGCATGCAAGCAGTTCAGCCACATTTACCGGCGGCCCCGCGGGCGGTTCATCTCGTATCCGCATCGCGACTCGATCAACACGCTGCTGCGGAGCCGTCCCAATAAGGAATGTCGATGTCATCGTGGTGACCGATGGCGAGCGCATTCTAGGCATCGGCGGTCAGGGCGCGGGCGGCCTTGGGATTCCGATTGGGAAGCTGTCGCTCTACACGCTGATCGGCGGCATCCATCCGGCGCGAACGCTACCAATCGTATTGGACGTGGGAACGAACAAACCGGAACGGCTTAAAGATCCTGAATACCTCGGCTGGCGCCATGAACGAATCACCGGGCAGGAGTACATCGAATTCGTCGATCTGTTCGTGCAGGCGATGAAAGAGGAACTCCCCGGAACCTGCCTGCAGTGGGAAGACTTTGCGACTCCCCATGCCCGGCCGATTCTCCACCGTTATCGCGATCAGTTGTTGACGTTCAACGACGACATCCAGGGGACGTCCGCTGTCGCTCTTGGCGCGATTCTGGGCGCGGTGAAAGTGACGGGTAAGAATTTGAAGGAACAGCAGATCGTCATGCTCGGCGCCGGTTCAGCTGGAATTGGAGTCGCTGATGGTTTGGTTGAGGCGATGAAAGGCGAGGGCCTATCTGAAAAGGAAGCGAGGACGCACTTCTGGGTCGTCGACAAAGATGGCCTGCTTCAATCAGGCAGCAAGGATCTTGGTCCGGAGCAGCAGGTGTATGCCCAACCTCAGAGCCGTGTTGCTGAATGGTCTCGTACTTCTAACGAACATGTCGGGCTGGCCGATGTGATCGGCAACATCGACGCCACCATCCTAATTGGCCTCTCGACAGTTGGGGGGCCTTTTCCGAGTCGATCGTTCACGAAATGGCGCGCAAGGTTGAGCGTCCCATCATCTTCCCGCTCTCGAACCCCACTTCGAGATCGGAAGCCAAAGGCGAGGACTTGATCCGTTGGACGAACGGGCGGGCCCTGGTCGCCACCGGATCTCCCTTCGCCCCCGTAAATTACGGCGGCCGCACGATTCCGATGGCGCAATGCAACAACGTCTACATCTTCCCCGCGATCGGGCTGGGTGTAGTCGCGTCCGGTGCCCGGCGGGTTACGGAGGCGATGATGTTGGCGGCGGCGCGGGCGCTGGGCGCGAATTCTCCCGCCTGGAAAGACCCTGGCGCGTCTCTGCTTCCGCCCCTCACGGAGATTCGGAGAGTCGCCGCCGAGATCGCCTTTGCGGTCGGCATGGAAGCACAACACGACGGCGTTGCTCCCAAGCTCGGCGAGGAAGAACTGCGCCAGAGGGTGCAAGACGCACAGTGGACGCCGGCATACACGGCGTTGGGATAAGAAACGAAAACAAAGAGGTTCGCATGTCAAACAGTACGAGCTCAAGTCCGGCGCTCCCTGCCCGCAACGTGGCGGCGGCCAATCGTGCCGGGGCCTTCTGGAACACCATGATCGGGAAGAAGGTTGTGATGGCGGTCACTGGAGTTGTGTTGGTCGCCTTTGTGATCGGTCACATGCTGGGGAATCTCAAGAGATTTTCGGGCCCGAGCGAGATCACTCTTGTCCAAAACAGGTTCTTGCAGTCTGAAATAAAGGAGAGTGCCCTCCTATAATCGACGTTTGCGAGTAATTCCTTGGCCGGATCTCGCCAGACGCTGCCCAAAGGAGGGCAATCCAATCGTACAAGTCGCGAGCCTGTTCAATCAACTGCTTGAGCACTTCCCGCGGACTGAGTTTAGGAAGCGGAGGTCCGGGAATGCGTTGGCGAACTTCTGAAACCGTGTACTTAGCCACCAGATCAAAAGTCGATCACGGCCTGCATGAGTTAAGCCCCGCCGCCCAGTCGTCAGACGGCCTATCCGTGGATTGGCGGTGTTCGCAGGAAATGGCAGGTGGGGTTACCGGAAGGTGTCGACGTTCAGAGTCACTATTACGCCACTCCGCTGCTGCTTCGCACCTCAAAAGCAGCTCCTATCGTTTTTCTCCCTTTCTACTGGTATGCCAGTAGGTACACGCGTCTCCAGTGAGCATATTCTGACACTGGGATGGTAGGGGAATGACGCGTGCGTGTCGCATCCCCAGTGTCAAAGCATCAATTTATGGAGGGTTTCGATATGGTTCGTTACACGTATGTAGGCCTGCCTTTGGCAGTCCTGTGTTTCGTTGGGGTTGCGAGTGCCCAGAGCGCGCTCGACGTCAATATTGGATTCGGGGCAATTCAGGACAAAGCCAACCCTACCCAAGTCGATCAGGCATTGCTCCCCTGCTCCGGGCCGAATGATCCATATGGACCGTGCGCATCGACGCCATCCCTCAGTGGGTTCATGCTGGGGTTTGGCGCCGATGTGATGCTATGGAGGAAGTTCGGGGTTGGTGCCGCCGTGAGTCTGCAGCCTGCTCAGCAAACCTACTTAAACATGAACTCGCAAGCAGCGTTCCAGGGTTTGAACACGTTCTCGCTTGATTCGCGTATGATCCTGTACGATTTTGATGCGGTTTATGAAGCAGTACACGCGAAGAGACTCGGCATCAAGTTGAGAGGCGGTATCGGCGGCGCAAACCTCCGGTTTTATCAGAGTGGATCGGCGGCGAACTCGGTACTAGGAAATCAGAACTTCTCGCAATACTATGGAAGCTCGAACCACTTCCAGGTGCACGGTGGTATTGGGGTGCAAGCGTATTTGACTGACCACATTTTCGTCCGCCCCGAATTCGACGTACACTACGTTACGAATTTGAACCAACAATTCGGCCGGAATCTGATAACCGAGGAGCTGGTGTGGTTGGGGTACAGCTGGGGCGAACGTTAGTTGATAGGTGCCACGGTATCTAAAGATTATCTAACGTAATGCCGCATCCTCCATGACTTGACTCACCAGTTGAAGAAGATCGCTGAGCGGGAAAGGCTTCGGCAGAAAAGGTGTGTCCCTGACGGCTTCGGGCGGGTCGAATGCTGACATCAGTATGCACATAATCTCCGGGTATTCGAGCCGCAATGCAGAAACCAGCCAGATTCCGTCACCATCCGGCATTTGGACATCACTTACAACCAGGTCCACTCGACCTCTCAGTGCCCGTACGAGATCTAACGCCTCCTTCCCATTCGCCGCGGTAAAGGCTTGAAAGCCTCGTTTGGTCAAGACCGAGGCAAGAAGGGTGCGTATAGCAACCTCATCGTCAATCACCAGGGCGGTCTTGCAAGGATTCGTTGTCATTGCTGGTCCGGCAGGCTTCGGGAAAACCATTTCGTTGTCTTCCGAGGTTGGGCGATTGGCCGGTAGAATGCTTCCCAGCGGCTTCGACGCCGATCGAAATGCGCATGAACTAAGGTTCTGCCGATGCCCCGTGTACTTCCGCGAGGGGCTTCTCTTACCGGCAGCCAAAGAGCGCGCCGACTATGGTTACACGATAAGCCCAGGTGTCCTGCGTGAACGCTACTGAGATGAACGTAGAAACTCGACAAAATCGTAGGAGGATTGCTACTTTGCTCTCCTCGCATCCGGGCTTGCTTGCAGGAAAAACTGGCCTGCTCCCGCTCTACCGGCGGACTTGCGAGGGGCATTGGGGTCCTAACCCGGCCGCGAATCCAAGGAAAGCTGCCCGCCCCTGTCGCCTGTCGAAGCAACCGGGCCGTACGAGCGTGATCGCAGATCATGTCTCGCACCGGGCTTGGGCGATCCGGCTAGCAAGTTCCGTAGGTGTTTGCGAACCAACCAGCAGTTTGTTTCCATCGCGGAGTTCCAGTTGGACAGCGTGATTGCCAGAGGCGATATACGCCTTGCCACGCGGTCCCGAGCGGATCCCCCAGCCTCGATACTCCACGACCGGATCGTATTCCACGGGCTTCGCAGACCGTATATCTGCGACTGCGACGCGCTTCTTCCGCCAGAGGCCTTTCATGGCCACTGAGAGCTGGCCCGGACGCAATTCTGTAACCAGCCGGACAGTCATCAGACGTACATACACCAGGACGAGCAGTACGGTGAGAAAGAGGAGGCCGCCATTGGACATCGGAGGGTTGCCCCAGGGATGCTTCCAGAGGATCTGTCGGCAACTGAGGAATACCAGAGCGGCCGGGGGCATCGCCAGCGCGATCCGGGAATAGCCAAGATGGAACGCCTGCGTCTCGCGATAAAGAACGGCGCTCATACTCTGGCGGTGACTACCTCAAGGTCCCGGTCGCATACTGCAAAGCCGCGTAGGCGCCCTGGTAGTCGTACTTCGCGTTCAGGTTCTGGATCTCGGCTTCTGTCTCATTGAGCTGCGACTGGGTCAATTCGACGATGCTGGAGAGGCCGAGTCCGAAGCGGCTATTCGCCAGATCCAAGGCCAAGGTGGCTTCCCGAAGAAACTCGGCGCTGACATCAATCCCCTGGTAGGCCGTTTGGGCGTTTGCCCAGGCGGTTCGCACGTCGCGCGCGATCCTCTCCTCGATGTCGCGCACGCGCTGGTCCGCCTCCACGGCGCGATAGCGCGCTTCCTCGCGCCGCGCCGAGAAGAGGTGCCCGTTGAACACGGGGATCTGCACATTGACGGCTGCACCGGCATATTCGCCCGGGATGACGCGCGGCAGAGTGATCTGGTCGATATAGGGCATGTAGCCGACCATGCCGATCATATTGGCAGTCGGGCGTTTGAGGTCGCCTTCCGCCGACGCGAATCGATAAGCGGCGTCGCGGGTGAGGCGGAGAGCGGCGGCTTCCGGGCGGTTCTGGAGTGCCCGGACCACCAATTCTTCGACGTCCGGCTGCGGACTTGGCGGCATGGGCTCATCCGCCAGTTGATACGTGGCCGCCTGCTGCTCGCCCATGGCGCGCGTCAACTCGGCAAACGCTTCCTGGACCACGTTCTGGGCGCGAATCAGCAGCAGCTTTGCTTGCGAAACGGTGACGTCGGCGAAACTGACATCCAGTTGAGAGCGCAGTTTGCTCTGCGCCAGAGAATTGATCTGGCTGGCCATCTGTTCGCGCGCATCGACCGTCTTCTGGGCTACTTTCACAAGCGCCTGCGTGCGCAGGGCATTGAAGTAGGCCTGGTTGACGCGCAGCAGGACATCATAGCGGGTCGCCTGATAGTTCTGCTGCGACGCGGCGGCCCGCAACTTCGACTCTGCTACCAGGTTCGGGGTTCGTCCGAAATCGCTGATCAACTGATTGATCTCGATGCCGTCGCCGAAACGGTCGAAGAGGCGAGAATCGGAGATGAACCCGGCTCCAATTCGCGCTCCAACGTTTCCTCCAGACCCGGTGACTTCGCCGTTGACCATTGGATAGTAAGCGGAGCGAACTTCCACGATCCGCTGGTTCTGGGCGAAGGTCTCGTTCTGCGCGGCGAGCACCTGGGGGTGATTGCGTAAAGCGGCGGCGGCAGCGTCACTCAATTTCAAGGTTGCGGGCGCGCCGGGTTGAGCCATCGCGGGAAGAGTGGCGGCGAGGACGAGAAATCCATATCGCATTTAGTGTCCCTCCGGTTGCGGCAGCACGGGCGCGGCAGGCAGAGGCTGACCGGCTGCCGACCGTCTTCTTCCATACACCAACAGGTAAGCGGCGGGAACGATGAAGATGGTCAGCAGCACCGAGGACGTGAGGCCGCCGATGATGGCCTGGGCCATTGGCGCATACTGTTCCGCGCCGGTTCCCAATTTCATGGCCATCGGAATCATTCCAATGATGGTGGCGAGGGAGGTCATGAGGATGGGGCGAAGGCGTACGCGGCAGGCGGTGATCACTGCGTCAGCTACGGACAGCCCCTGCCCCTCCAGATTGTGCGCGAAATCGACAATCAGAATACTGTTCGAATCGGCGATACCGATCAACATCAGAACGCCCATGAGGGACATCACGTTCAATGTGCTGTGCACCAGGAGCAGCATGACCAATACGCCGATGAATCCCATGGGGATCGCCAGCATGATGAGAAACGGATCCACGAACGAACGGAATTGCGCCACTAAGATGAGCATTAGGAGAGCAAACGAGATGCCGAAGCCGATCCCAAACTTCTTGAACGACTCATCCATGCCCAGCACCATGCCTTGGAGCGTGACTGAGACCCCGTCGGGGATCTTGGTTTCCGCAACTACGTCTTGAATCGCAGCCTTGAGCCGGCCCAGGTCTTCGCCGGCCGGCGTTACGTAGACGTCTGAGACGCGCTTAATGGCGTAATGGTCGAATTCCGTTGGCGTTTGTATGCCCTCGAACTTCACGACGCTGTCGAGAGTGGTTGGACTCTTCAAACTAGGCGCTCGAAGAGGAATGTTGCTGAGGTCTAGAAAATTGTGGATTGCCGGACCACCCTGCTCGTAATACTGTACGGTCAGGTAGTAGTCGTTCCCCGTTTTGTAGTCCACCCAGTAATTGGGGGCGATCATGTAATTGGAGTTCAGGGCGGTGATCACGTTGTCGATCACATCTTTCTGGCTCAATCCCAGCTCGCCCGCGTGGACGCGATCGACATTCAGGCGCACGCCCGGGTAATTCATATCCTGCGGTATGTAAACCTCACCCACTCCGGGCAACTGGCGGATCCGGGCGGCAAGATTCTGGGCGATTCCGTAGATCAACGGCAGATTGGAACTGCTGACCTGGACATCGATCGGAGCGGGCATGCCCGAATTCAGGATCGCATCGACCATCGAGCCGCTGGAGAAGAACGTACGCAGATCGGGAAAGCGCGTCGCCAGGCCGTCCCTCACGCGGTCCATGTAATCGAAGCTGCTGACCTGGTGGTCGTCGTTCAAAGCTACCTGCACCGTGGCCGTGTACGGACCCGCGTTGGTCGTGTAGAGCGCGGAGAAGTCCGGTACGACGCCAATGTTGGAGACCACCATCTTCAGATCGTGGGGTTCGATGGTCTTGCGGATGAGGTCTTCCACTTTCGAGACATACTGCTCGGTCATCTCGATGCGTGTGCCGGTTGGCGCCTTGAGATTGATGGTGAACTGGCCGGCATCGGTGCGCGGGAAGAAGGCGCGCCCCAGCAGAGGATACAGTCCGATGCTCGCGACAAACAACAAGGACAACGCCGCAACGGTCAGGCCCGGGTGGCGGAGGGCTCGCCGCACGGCGCGTTCGTAGATGTTCAGTACTTTGTTGAATTCACGGTTGAACCAGTGGTTGAAGCGGTCAAATAGAGATCCGCCCGCTGCGGCGTGGCCCTCGCCGTGTCCGTGCGGAACACTCTTGAGAAAACGCGAACAGAACAAGGGGATGACCGTCATGGCCACCACAAACGACGCCAGCAAGGCGAGGCAGAATGCCAACGCCAGCGCGGAGAACAGAAACTTGCTCACACCATAAAGCAGAGTGACCGGGAAGAAATCGACCACGTCCACCAGCGTAGCCGCCAGAATCGCCAGATTGACCTCCGCGCCGCCGACCTCTGCCGCAACAGCCGGTGCGGAACCCATCTCCAAGTGGCGATAAATGTTCTCGAGGGAGATCACCGAATTGTCGATGACCCGCGAGAATGCCAGCGCGAGCCCCCCGAGAATCATGGTGTTGATGGTGCTGCCCATGAGCGACAGGATCACGAACATGGTGAGCGCCGACAGGGGAATCGAAAGCAGCACCGCGGAGGTGGCCCGCAGGCTGCCCAGGAAGATCAGAATCATCAAGCTGGTGAGGGCCAAGCCGATTAATCCTTCATGGCCTACGGTCAACAACGCTTCCTTGACGTATACGGATTGGTCGAACGCCACGGCGGGGATCAACTGTTTGGGAATCTCTGTCAGCTTCGGAATCAGGTTGCGGACGCCGTTCACCACCTCGATGGTGTTGGTGTCGCCGCCCTGCTTCATGATCGGCACGTAGGCGGACTTCTGCCCGTCCACGCGCACGATGTTGTACTGGATTTGGTTGGCATCCTCGGCCTTCCCGACGTCTCCCACCGAAACCCACCTCGAGCCGACAGTCTTGATGGGAACGTCGTTCAACTCATTGACCTTGTCTACCAGGCTGTTGGAGTAGACAAAGTAGTCGTATGGCCCCATCTTCACATCGCCGGCGGGGAGAATCAGGTTCGCCTGGTTGACGGCATTGACGACGTCCATGGGGCTGAGTTGCCTGGCGACCAGCTTGTATGGATCGATATACACCATCACCTGCCGGTATTTGCCGCCGAATGGCGGCGGGATCACCGCGCCTTTGACGGCGCCGGGGATCTGGTTGCGGATCTGGAACTGCGCGTAATCGTGGAGTTGCGTTTCGTTCAGACCTTCGCCCTTGACGGTCAACAGGCACACGGGCAGGCTCGATGCATCGAACTTCAGCACTACCGGCGGCAGAGTGCCGGGCGGCAGCCTCTTGAGGTCGGCTAGCGCCAGGTTGGAGATCTGGGTCACGTCTGCATCGGCATTGGTCCCGGGCTGAAACGTGATCTTGATGATGCTGACCCCCAGGAGGGAACGCGACTCGAAGTGGTCCACACCGCTGGCGAGCGTGAAGAAACGCTCCAGCGGGTCGGTGATGTCGGTCTCGATGTCCTGAGGCGGCATTCCGGAAAAAAAAGTGGCCACCACAACCTGAGGAATGTTGATGGAAGGGAAGAGGTCCACCGGCATGCTCGTGACGCTCAGGACTCCCATGAGGAGCAGAGCGAGGCAGATGACCACGATGAAGTATGGATTGCGAATCGAGAATCGGGGCATGAGAGTTCAGAACTCCTGCGCTACTGACCTTGAGGCTGGTATTCCGTCATCTCCACGGGATGGGGCTGCACCGGGAAGCCGGTCTTGAGCGAGGACCGATCGCTGACTACAACGTTATCGCCTTCGTTGAGGCCCGAAACCACCTCCGCCCAACTGGCGCTCTGCAAGCCAATCTGGACCGCTCGGACCGCGATGACATTCTCGGGCGTCACCACGAAGACGGTGTCGCGGCTGGCTTCGTGATTGACTGCCTGCAACGGGACGCATAGGGCGCCGTTCTTACGTTGTAGGGTGATTACCGCATCGGCGTAGACTCCCGGAATCAGCACATGGTTCGGGTTGGGAACATCCACCTCGGTGTGCATGGTCCGAGTGTCGTGCTCTACGTCGATGGAGAAGCGCTTCACCTGGCCCGGAAACTGGCGCTCCAAGGAGGGCACGTGGACTTCGACCGGATCGCCGATGTGAATGAATTTCACATAAGACTCGGGTACCGGAATCACCAGCCGGAACAGATCATCCTCAGAGAGCCTGGCGATGGGCAACACATTGGTGCTGGAACTGGTGCCCGCCTGTACCAGGGTTCCGTAGTTCGCATACCGCTGCGTGACGACTCCCGTGAAGGGTGCGTAGATCTTCGAGTATTCGAATAGCACGCGGTCGCGCTGTTCCTTGGCTTGCGCAGCCGTCAGCACGCTTTGCGCGGAGAGCAAGGCTGCACGGGCCACCTCCAGTTGCGCCTGCGCTCCCATATATTTGCCCTCCCAGTCGTCAACCTCCTGTTGGGCCACGAGTCCGGGCTTGGTGTCGGAAACGCTTTTGATTCGTTCGTACTGCAGTTGGTAGGGCTTCACCAAGGCCACGGCGCGGTCCACCTGGTGTTGCGCCTGCGAGACCACCTCCTGCTGGTTTTTGATCGCGGCAGCGTCCTGCTGCAACTGAATCTCCAGTTCGGGAATTTCGAGGACCGCGATCAACTGTCCCTTCTGGACACGGGTCCCGAAGTCCACGAGTAGGTCCTTGATGTAACCGGACTCCTTGGCGTAGACGTCGATCTCCTGAAAGGGGACCAACTCCGATGAGACGGTCATCTGGCGCAGAATCGGCTTGCGAACCACGGGGGTAATGCCGACTTGGACTGCCGCGGGAGTGGTAAGCGAACCGCTGGCATTGACCTTCGAACTGGAACAGCTTGCCAGGACGGCGGTCATTGCGACCACGGCTGCAGTTGACAGTTCTTTCCGATAATTCATCAGCATCGTTGTTTCTCAGCGAATTGCCGGAGTTTTGCCGCGAGCGCCTCGACCGAAAATCCGGGGCTGTTGGTCAGGCCGAACAGGTCTCTCTCCTCCATAAGGATCTGGTCGGCTGCGGCGGGCAGTTTCTCGACGAGTTGGGAGGGAACTGACAGGACCCCGTGGCGGTCGCCGTGAAGGATGTCGCCGGGGTGTACTTCGAGCCCGCCGACCTCCACCGGTTCGCCGAAATCGACGATATGGGCATAGGCATGGGAAACCGACACATTCCCAGCAAACACCTGAATGCCCACAGCATCGACGGCTTCAAGGTCGCGTACGGCGCCGTTGGTGATGTAAGCGACGCAGCCGAGGGCTCGGAAGATTCGGGCATGAACCTCGCCGAAAAGCGCGCCGAACCCCGGCAAGTTATCGAAGTCTTGCAGGACCACAATGCGGGGCAGGGGGGCAGCAGCCAAATGCTCCCACCAGGCAATGTGTTCGTAATAA